>MRWG01001784.1_pt1 | contig 12444 bp, 13 predicted proteins | sample 1013341 | NCBI WGS metagenome assembly MRWG01 (sample SAMN06117577, study PRJNA244670) | biofilm metagenome | biome: Water; feature: Cathode Biofilm; material: Biofilm; isolation source: microbial consortium enriched at the cathode of a solar microbial fuel cell | place: USA: District of Columbia ... | reverse complement strand
CAGAAGGCCCTCGATCGTGGTCTCGCCGACCGCCAGGCCACCGAAGATCAGCGACCGGTGCGAGATCGACTTGTCGCCTGGAACCCGGAGCGTGCCGGTCAGCGGGCGGGCGCGGCGGGACAGCAACGGTGTCGGCATCGGTTCCTCCGGGGCCGCGTCAACGGCCGGTTCTGAAGTCGCGGCGTCTTAGCATGGTCGCGCCCGGTCGGCGAGCCGGCGTCCGCAGCTTCCCGCCACTCTCGGGGCCGAAAGGAAATTAGCCTTTGACATGGGTTCGCGAACGTGGATATTGCCCCGCCACGCCGCCCGCCGGGCGTTTTTGCGGGTATTAGGTGACGTCGGAAGAATTCGGAGCGACGACGTGGTAAAGCCAGAATGGGGCATCAAGCGTCTCTGCCAGTCTTGCGGAGCTCGCTATTACGACTTTCTGCGCACCCCGATCGTGTGCCCGAGTTGTGGCACGACCTTCGATTCCGAGGCGGTGCTGAAGAGCCGGCGCGCACGTCCGCTGCCGGTCGACGACGTCAAGCCGAAGGCCCGCAAGGAGACCGCCGAGGTCGAGGATGCGGAGGACGTCGACGACGAGGAGGAAGAGGAACTCGACGAGGAGGAGGATGCCCTCGACGAGGATGACCTCGCCGACGAAGAGGACGAGGCGGACGAGCCCGTCAAGCGGCTGCCGGACGTCGTCGTGGTCGATGACGACGAAGATGTCGACCTGGCCGATGACGACGAAGACGACCTTGCGCCGATCGACGACGAGGACGACGATCTGGAGGTCGACGAAGAGGCTCGCTGAGCCGTTACCGGTGGAGGGAAAAACCCTCCACAAACCCCTTGATCGCCCGGATCGGACCCGCTAAACAGCGGGCTCTCCGGGAGACCGGGGCACCCAGTTTCCGGGGCCATAGCTCAGCTGGGAGAGCGCTACAATGGCATTGTAGAGGTCGGGAGTTCGATCCTCCCTGGCTCCACCAAGTTCCCACAGGGCCCGAAGCGCCGCGCTTCGGGCCCTGTGTCGTTTCGGCCGGGCCGATCACCGGCTGAAGGTCGAGGTCCCGGTTGTCCCGCGGGGTCGTCGAGCTGCAACGCGAAGGCGTGGGCGCGGCATCTCGCCTGCGTCACGAACCGCGCCGGCGTGGTGCATTCCGCCCGAGGGCGGTCTTCATCGAGGCGGATGACGTTGCCTTGAGGCTCGAAGCCGAGGAACCGCTCGCCAGCTGCGGCCGAGCCGGGAGCATCGCCGGTTCCGGCGTTGCCGGCGGACCGCTGCACGGACAGTGCACCTCTCCCCTCTCCCCGCCGGTCGTCATGCAATCGCTCCGACGGGCTCGGGTGTTTCCGGTGTGATCTGAGCATCGGCAGTAGCACCCGGCGGCAGCCGGCACTGCCCGCACGCCCTGCCCGCACGCCCTGCCCACACGCCACGTGCGGCGGTTTCACGCTGCAATCACACCCGCCATGGAACCGTCCTGATCGCATTCACGGCCGCCGGTCCCACACGGTCGGGGGTCGGGGATGCGGTCGGACGCCGGCGACGGTCGACGATGATCGGTTCCCTGATCCCTCCCGGCGGACTCCGTCCGGAACTCGCCGTACCCGGGTCAGGGACCTGCCCTGCGCGGGTACGGCCGCTCCTTCAGGATCGCGGCCGTCGTCTCGTCCCCGTCATCCGGCGCCGATCTGCGGGATCGGCCACTCGGCCGAGAGAGAGGAGGACGACAGATGCCAATCGACCGGAACGGAACGGCTCCGCGCAGGCAGAGCCACAACCTGCTGCTCGCGGCAGTCGCCGCGATCGGGTTGTCGGGATGCGCCGGCGCGCATTTCTACGATCCTGAGAACGACAAGGCCGCGGCCGCCGCCAAGACGACCAGCGACGATCTCAACCTGGTCGGCGTGATCGACCAGGAACGCGGCAATCTGTCGAAGCTGCTGCAGAGCGACGTCGCGCTGGTAGCGGCCCTGTCGCAGACACTGCGGGACGGCGAATTGCAGGCTCTGCTGGAGGACTCGACAGCCAGTCCGCTCAGCAAACGTCTTGCCGACGCCACCAGTGTACGCGCCAAGGAGCTGACCGGGTCGGATCTGCCGGCGCCGGGCACGGAGGTCGACGCCAAAGCGTCGCTCTGCGGCGAGACAGACGACGGCCGGACGGTCCCGACCTTGCCGCTCAACGCCGTGAATGCCGAGCGTTGCGCGGCCACGGTTTTCGAGTCCGAGCGCCACGGGTTCATCCAGGTGATGAAGGTGCCGGCGCCGGTCTGCGATCCCGCCGGGGCACCGCTGGCCCTCGATCGCAAGAAATACACACAGCTCGCCATCGAGGCCTGGGGCCCGGACGCCGGGATCACCGAGCAGCGCGTGGACCGTCGCCTCGGTGACCTGGAGAAGAAATGCGCCCTCCGCCAGCGCGCCTTCGGATGGATCGCTGGTATCGGCGGACTGCTCGGCGAGCGAGCCAAGCGCTGGCGCGACGAGAAGGCCGCGCTCGCAACGAACCTGACGGCAGCCAAGACTGCAAAGTCGGCCTACGGCGCCGCGCTCAAGGAATACGAGGCGGCCCGCAAGGCCGCCGACGGCGATGCCTCCGGGGAGGCGAAGAAGAAGCTCGGCGAGAACGTCGAGAAGGTCGAGAAGGTCCGCAAGGCCCTGGAGCGCCTTGGCGATGCCAACGTGTTCGGCAAGGCCGAGGCGATCGACGAGCAGATCGCGAAGATCGATCTGATCCTCAAGGCTGCGGCGACCGGTCCGGTCGACGCCGCAACCCTGGAGAAGGCCGGGGCTGATATGCGGGCTGCGCTGATCCTCGCAGGCGCGCTGCCCGGCGTGGTGGGCCAACTCGGCACCATCGCAGCGCTGGCCGACGCCCCGCCGGTCAATGCCTTGATCTTCGAGAAGAACCGGCTGCTGGCCCTGAAGCTCGGTGCCGACCGGGCGGTGGAGCGCAGCGAGGCCCGCGTCGACCTGCACGAGCGCCGCTACGAGGCGACCGTTGCGGAGCTCGCGACCCTGGCGGCGGCGCATCAGCAGCTCGGCTGGGCGACCGCCGCGAAGGGCGGTCCGATCTCCGCGCGCGACCTCCTCAACGCGGGACCCGCAACCGAAAAGGCGCGTCGCCTGATGGTCGCGGCGGTCGCCACCTACCTGACGACCGTCAGCGGCCCGCAGCGCATCGCCCGCGAGGTCGACTACCGATTGATCGACGTCACGCACGCCGAGGCTCTGGACAAGTCGGAGACCTCGCTGCGGCTGTGGCAGACCTCGATCCAGCAGCCTGTCACGGCACTCGCGGCCTATCACCAGTCCGGCGTCCGCAAGGAGGACGTCATCGAAATCCTGAAGGGCCTCGGCCTGTTCACGATCGCAGGGAGGGTCAACTGATGAAAACGCCGATGCCTTGGGCCGCCCTGGCCGTTGTTTCCGCCGGGCTTCTGGCTGGGTGCAGCACCCCGACCGAGGTGCTCGACCTCGCCAAGACCACCGCCGCCAACACCTCGGTCGTGAATACCCGGCTGGCCGAGTTCGCCACCATCCGCCGTCAGCTTGCCGAGCGCCGCGTCGCCTCGGCCGAGCGCCTGCGCGAAGTGATCGAGGGAAGGCAGGCACAGTTCGACGGCTTCCTGGAGAGCGCCCGCGCCTCGGCGGTGATCGCCGGCGAGGACAAGAAGGCGAACTTCGGAACCCTGGTGGTGGAGCTGCGGCGGGTCGCCGACGCCATGCAGGCCCGACAGGAGGCTGCCGAGCGGCAGTCCGCGGCGGCGCGGGAGGAGACCCTGGCTTCGCAAGCCGCCCTGAGCCTGCCCAAGGCACAGCTCAAGTCGATCTCCGGCTACCTGGGCGAGCTGGCGAAGGAACCGGACCGCAAGGAGCGGATCGAGTTCCTCAAGGGGTTCCTGACCGAGGTCCTCGCCGAGATCGACAAGGCCCGCGACGCCGCCGCCGAGGCCGGGAAATCCGCGATGACGCAGATCGACGACTCGGCGGCGACGGTGGTCGCCGACACGACGCCTGCCGCCGCGAAGTGAATGAACCACAGGCTTAACATCACGACGGGAGCACCACGATGTCGACCAAGTCCAAGGGCGAATTGGAGTTCGCCGAGATCGACGACTACTACCGCGCCCACCAGACCACGCTGGAGACCATTGCCAAGTCCATCTCCGAGCTGCGGAGGCGTAGTGCGGCCGCCGCAACGGCCGGCGAGAAAGCCGAGATCGAGAACCGGATCGTCAGGCTCGAGGACGACCTGCGGCTCCACGAAGACAAGCTGACCGCCTTCGAGGCAGGTCGCGAGGCGATCGAGCCGCCGACCGAAGAGCAGCTGGAGCACCTGCGCAAGTTGCTGGAGCGCGTTGACGAGCTGACGGCGCAGGGGCTGGCCGTCGAACAGCTCGTCGGTGTCGCCAAGGACAGCATCCAGACGTTCAAGGCGATTCACCCCGACGACCAATAGCGCGCCCGGGAAGGGCGTGACCGTCGACGGCCCAGGGCGCCTGGGGGTTCCGGCTCGCCGCGACCTCCGGGCGCCCGGCTTTCCGATGCGCTACTGGAAAGATCTACCCATGCCGAAAAAGCCGGAGTTGGACGCCTCGGACAAGCAGGCTTACGACCGGGCGTATGAGCGTCGCGAGGACGCGATCATCACCGCGATCGAGAAACTGGTGAACCGCAATCTGCTTGCCGAAGACGAGGCCGAACGGGAGCAGAACCGCACCCGGATTGCCGTGCTCGAGGACGAACTCGACACGCACACGCAGAAGCGGGTCGCCTACATCGTCGGACGGCATGCGATCAACCCGCCGTCCCGCGAGCAGCTCGAGCGGCTCGGCAGCCATCTCGAAGAGGTCGCCTCGTTGGACACACGATGCCGGATCGTCGAGCGAATCGCTGCATTGTCACGGGACGGCGCCGGGACGTTCGACGAGATTCACCCGGCCCGGCAGTAGTCCGCCGCCTAGGCCTGCAGCATCGCCGTCCCGCCACCGCTGCCGTGCCGCAATGTCACTAGCATTATGAAAGTTACTGGTCGATAGTCCCCGTATGCAACGCACCTCCTTCGGATCCATGCCGTGCCCGATCGCCCGCTCGCTGGAGCGGGTCGGCGAATGGTGGAGCATGCTGATCCTGCGCGACGCGCTGCGCGGCACGACCCGGTTCGACGACTTCCAGAGCAGCCTCGGGATCGCCCCGAACATGCTGTCGCGGCGGCTCAAGGCGCTGGTCGAGGCCGGGCTGCTGGAGAAACGCCGGTACTCCGACCGGCCGCCGCGCTACGAGTACCTGCCGACCGAATGCGGCCGCGACTTCCGGCCGGTGCTGCAGACCCTGCTGGCCTGGGGCAACCGGCACTTCGCACCGGACGGCCCGCGCGTGCGCATCGTCAACACCGAAACCGGCGAGCCCGCCGAGCCGATCGTCGTCGACCGCAAAACCGGCCGGCCGTTGAACGACCCCGTGTTCCGCACGGTCTACGGCCGGACGGCCGGGCCGCCGCAGGACGAACCCGCTTGAACGCCGGCCCGGTCCCCGCGGCGGTCGCCGCCCGGCCGTTGCAGTCGGCGATGAGCGAGCGCACCCGCCGGCTGCTGCACGACCCGATCCTGCCGCTGCTGCTGCGCATGGCGTGGCCGAACATCCTGATCATGCTGGCCCAGGCCTCGACCGGGCTGATCGAGACCTGGTGGGTGTCGCATCTCGGGACCGCCGCGCTCGCCGGCATGGCGCTGGTGTTCCCGCCGCTGATGCTGACCCAGATGATCTCGGCCGGCGCCATGGGCGGCGGCATCTCCTCGGCGATCGCCCGGGCGCTCGGCGGCGGTCGGCAGGACGAGGCCGACGCGCTGGTGCTGCACGCGGTGATCGTCAACCTCGCCATCGGGCTGGCGGTGTCGGCCGTGTTCCTGCTGTGGGGCCGGCCGATCTTCGCGCTGCTGGGCGGCGAAGGGGCGGCGCTCGACGCCGCGGTGACCTACGCCAACGTGGTGTTCGCCGGCAACGCCCTGCTGTGGCTGCTGAACGGGCTGGCCAGCGTGATCCGCGGCACCGGCAACATGCTGGTGCCGGCGCTGGTGATCTGCGCCGGCGTCGTCGTGCTGGTACCGCTGTCGCCGGTGCTGATCTTCGGGCTCGGCCCGCTGCCGGGCCTCGGCATCGCCGGCGGCGGGGTCGCGCTGGTGCTGTTCTACGCCGGCGGCACCGCGGTGCTCGGCTGGTACATTCTGTCGGGCCGCAACCTCGCCCGGTTCCGCTTGGTGGCGCCGCGCTGGCCGCTGTTCCGGGCGATCCTGCGGGTCGGCGTGGTCGGCGCCGTCACCTCGCTGCAGACCAACGTCACCATCGCCCTGCTGACCGCCCTGACGGCCGGGGCCGCCGGCACCGCCGCGGTCGCCGGCTTCGGCACCGCGGTCCGGCTCGAGTACCTGCTGGTGCCGCTGGTGTTCGGCCTGGGCGCGCCGGTGGTGGCGCTGGTCGGGACCAATGTCGGGGCCGGCCAGGACGCGCGGGCGCTGCGGATCGCGCTGACCGCCGGGGCGATCGCCTTCGCGATGACCGAGAGCATCGGACTGGCCGCCGCGGTCTGGCCGCAGGCCTGGCTGTCGCTGTTCAGCGCCGAGCCGGACATGCTGGCGGCCGGCGGCGCCTATCTGCGTACCGTCGGGCCGGTCTACGGCTTCTTCGGGCTGGGGCTGGTGCTGTACTTCGCGTCGCAGGGCGCCGGACAGCTCGTCTGGCCGCTCGGCATCGGCTTCCTGCGGCTGGCGATCGCGGCCGGCAGCGGCTGGCTGGCGCTGACCGCGACCGGTTCGCTCGACTGGCTGTTCGCGGCGGCGGCCGCCGCGCTGGTGGTCTACGGCACCACACTCGGCCTGGCCGTCCGCTCCGGCGTCTGGTTCCGCCGGTCGCGGTAGCCGGGGGCGGCAAGCTACCGCCCCCGGGGCTCCGCGGTCAGTTGTGCTTCATGTTCTTCATGCCGCCGGCACCGATCGCCTCGACGGTGAAGCTCACCTCGACGGTCCCGGCCTTCTCGAAGGTCAGGGTGCCGGTGAAGCTGTCGCCCTTCTTCAGCATCTTCTTCAGGCCGATGAACATCAGGTGATAGCCGCCCGGCTCGAGCGCGACCTCGCCGCCGGCCGGCAGGATCAGGCCGTCGGGCTGCGGCCGCATGGTCATCACGCCGTCCTTCATGGACATGCTGTGGATCTCGGTGGTCTCCGCGATTTCCGCGGTGGCCGAGACCAGGCGATCGTCGGCGGCCCCGGTATTGGCGATGGCGACGAACCCGCCGGCGACCTTGGCGCCGTGCGGCGTGGCACGGGCCCAGGGTTGGCTGATCGTCATGTCGCCGGCCTTGTAGTCGGTCGCCGAGGCGGCGCCGGGCGCGGCAAGCAGCAGGGCGAAGGCGGCGGCGACGACGCGCACGGCGCGCGCCGGGGTGAACAGGGCCGGGGTGAACAGGGCCGGGGTGAACAGGGCCGAGGTGAACAGGGAGGTCATGTCAGGCTCCTTCCGGGATCGCGGGCCGTTCCGAAGGGCCGCGGTCCGAGTGCAACGATACGCGAGAGACGCGCCACGCCGGGGAGCGGGCACGGGAAGCCTCACGCGGTTGCCGGAGGGGCCCGGGCGCTGCGCGGCGACCAGCGCTGCCCGCCCGCGACGGTCTCGACGCGCACGACCTCCAGCCGGACCGACACCGCGGTCGGGGCGACCACGGCGGCGACGATCGCCGGCGGCGGAGCGACGGTCGGCCCGGCGACGCTGCAGCCGATCAGGCAGCAGCCCATGTGGTGCTGACCGACCGGAACGCCATTTCCGCCGGGCGCCGGGCGGACGCCTTCCGGGGTGCAGATGACCGACGCGAACGAGCCGCCCGCGGCCGGGCCACCCGCAGCCTGGGCGGCGTGGCCGGTGACCGACAGGCCGGCGACCATCGCCTGCACGACCAGCAGATGGCAGGCCGCCAGCACCACCCAGGTGCGCCAGCCGCTCCGCAGGGCCTGCCGTCGGGCCGTCGTCGTCCGTCTGCCGTCCATAGCGCTCCGGTTAGCATGCGGCCCGCAGGGGAACAACCGGATCACGGTGCCGCAGCCCGCACCGCCCGGCGGTCCGGGCCGGCCGTGCAATCGATCCGGGCCGGACGCCGTGCAAGCGCGGTGGCGATCGCCCTCCCCCTGATCCGATCTCCCGCGGCGCGCGTAAACACCCCGGACAACGGAGTCGAGGGGACGCATGCGCATCGCCGTGATCGGTTCGGGCATATCCGGCCTCAGCGCCGCCTGGCTGCTGAGCCGGCGGAACAACGTGACCCTGTACGAGAAGGACCGGCGGCTCGGCGGCCATTCCAACACCGTCACCGTCGACTACAACGGCGTGCCGGTCGACGTCGACACCGGCTTCATCGTCTACAACGAGCGCACCTACCCCAACCTGGTCCGGCTGTTCCAACACCTCGGCGTCGAGACCGAAGCCAGCGACATGAGCTTCGGGGTATCGGTCGACGGCGGCCGACTGGAATACGAGGGCTCGCTGCGCGGCCTGGTCGCCCAGCCGGCCAACCTGCTGAGCCCGCGCTACTGGCGGATGCTCGGCGACACCGTGCGGTTCTTCCGCAGCGCCACCGAGCTTCTGCAACAGCCGGATACCGGCCCGACGCCCAGCGGCCCCACATTGGGCGAGTGGCTGGCCCGCGAGGGCTACGGCGAGGGCTTCGTCGAGGACCACATCCTGCCGATGGGGGCGGCGATCTGGTCGTGCCCGGTCGCCACCATGCTGGACTTCCCGGCCCGCTCCTTCGTGCAGTTCTTCGAGAACCACCAGCTCCTCAACCTGGTCGAGCGGCCGCGCTGGCGGACCGTGACCGGCGGCTCCAGGCGCTACGTCGCCCGCATCGCGCTCGAGCTGCAGGGCCGGATCCGCTCGGCGACGCCGGTGGTCCGGGTGACGCCCGGGCCGGCTGGCGTGACGGTGACCGAGGTCGACGGCGAAACCGCGACCTACGACCACGTCGTGCTGGCGACCCATGGCGACCAGGCGCTGCGGCTGATCGCCGATCCGACCGCCGACGAGGTCGGCGTGCTCGGGCGCTTCCACTACCAGCCGAACGTCGCCGTCCTGCACCGCGACCCGGCGCAGATGCCGAAGCGCCGCGCCGCCTGGGCGGCCTGGAACTACCAGGCCGACCGGGACGTGCCCGGCGAAGGACAAGGGCGCGACCGCCGGGTGGCGCTGACCTACTGGATGAACCGGCTGCAGAACCTCGACCCCGAGCGGCCGCTGTTCGTCACCATGAACCCACTGCGCGAGCCGGACCCGGCCACGGTGTTCGCGCGGATCTCCTACGAGCACCCGGTGTTCGACACCGCGGCGATCGCTGCCCAGCGGGCCCTGCCGGCGATCCAGGGCCGGCGCCGGCTGTGGTTCTGCGGCAGTTATGCCGGCTGGGGCTTCCACGAGGACGGGCTGAAGGCCGGCATCGCCGTCGCCACCGCCCTCGGCGTCGCCCCGCCCTGGCCGTGCGACGTCCGGCCCGCCGACTACAACCAGGACCCGGCGGCCGGCGCGGCGATCCTGGCCGACGCGGCGGACTGACCGGATGGCCCCCTCCCCGGACAGCGGGCCGCTGCGCTCCGCCCTGTACGTCGGGCACGTGATGCACGCCCGCCCGGGCGCGCACCGCCACCGGTTCCGCTACCGCGTGGTGTCGCTCCTGCTCGACCTCGACGAGCTGGGCGAGCTCGACCGGCGGCTGGCGACCTTCTCGGTCGAGCGCCCGAACCTGTTCGCGTTCCGCAACCGCGACCACGGCCCGCGCGACGGCTCGGACCTGAGGCCCTGGGTCGAGGCGGCGTTCGCCCGGGCCGGCCGGCCGCTCGACGGCGGGCGCATCCTGGCCCTGTGCTTCCCGAGGGTGCTCGGCTACGTGTTCAACCCGCTGACGATCTACTGGGGCTACGACCCAGCGGGGCGGCTGGCCGGGGTCCTGTACGAGGTCAAGAACACCTTCGGCGACCAGCACGGCTACGTGATCCGCGCCGCCCCCGACCGGCGGCCCGGCTCGCCGCTGATCCAGGGCGTCGCCAAGCGCTTCCACGTCTCGCCGTTCCTGCCGATCGAAGGCGGCTACCGGTTCCGCCTGGACGAGCCCGGCGACCGGCTGCGGGTGCTGATCCGGCTGGTCGGGCCGGACGGCGCCGACCGGCTGGTCGCGACCCAGACCGGCGAGCGCCGCGAGCTGACCGACGCCCGCCTGCTGGCCAGCCTGGCGACCCATCCCTGGATCACCGCCAAGGTGACCGCCGGCATCCACTGGGAGGCCCTGAGGCTGTGGCTGAAGGGCGCGCCGTTCCATCCCCGCCCCGAGCCGCCGGCGAGCCCGGTGTCGCTGGGGCAGGACCTTGCCCCCGTAACTGTCCGACCGGAGATGCCATGAGACCGATCCTCGCGACATCGAGCGGCGAGTACCCGATCCGGCCGCAGCCCCGCAAAGCGGCGCAGGGCACGGCGCCGGCCCGCTGGGACGGGCTGGACCGCTGGACGCGTGCCGCCTTCCGGCTGCTCTCGGGGATCGCGGTCGGCCGGCTGACCGTGGTGCTGGCGGACGGACGGACGGCGCACTTCGAGGGCGCCGTCGGGGGTCCCGAGGCGACGCTGCGGCTGTCCGACCCGGCCGTGGTGCGGCGCTTCATGCTGGGCGGCGATCTGGCGTTCGCCGAGGCCTACATGGACGGCGCCGTCGAGTGCCCGGACCCGGCCGCCCTGGTCGAGCTGTACGTCCGCAACCAGGACGCCCTCGGCCAGACTGCGCTCGGCGGGGCGGCGCAGGCCCTGCTGCGCCGGCTCCGGCACTGGTTCAACGCCAACACCAGGCGCGGCAGCCGGCGCAACATCGCCTACCACTACGACCTCGGGAACGCGTTCTACACGCGCTGGCTCGACCCCTCGATGACCTACTCGGCGGCCCGCTTCCGGCACCCCGACCAGAGCCTGGAGGCCGCCCAGGAGGCCAAGTACCGCCAGTTCGCCGACATGCTGGAGCTGCGGCCGGGCCAGCGGGTGCTGGAGATCGGCTGCGGCTGGGGCGGCTTCGCCGAGGTGGCGGCCCGCGACTACGGCGTCGAGGTGCTGGGCGTGACGCTGTCGCGCGAGCAGCACGCCTACGCGGTCGAGCGGATCGCCAAGGCCGGGCTCGCCGACCGGGTGCGCTTCGAGATCCGCGACTACCGCGACGTCGAGGGACGGTTCGACCGGATCGCCTCGATCGAGATGTTCGAGGCGGTCGGCGAGCGCTACTGGAACCGGTTCTTCGGGTTGCTGCGCGACCGGCTCGCGGACGGCGGCCGGGCGGCCCTGCAGGTCATCACCATCGCCGAGGACCGGTTCGCCGGGTACCGGGCGAGCCCGGACTTCATCCAGCGCTACATCTTTCCCGGCGGCATGCTGCCGACCCGCCGGCACCTGCACGACCTCGGCGCCGCGCACGGCCTCAGGGTCGACGGCGAGGACCTGTTCGGCCTCGACTACGCCCGCACCCTCGCCGAATGGCGGGAGCGGTTCCTGGCCGAGTGGCCGGCGATCGAGCCGCTCGGCTTCGACGACCGGTTCCGGCGGATGTGGGAGTACTACCTGGCGTACTGCGAGGGCGGGTTCCGGGGCGGCCAGATCGACGTCTGCCAGATCGCCTATGCCCGAAACTGAGACCGGCCATGCCCGTCGCACCCTGGGTCCCGGAGCCGGCCGCTCGCGCGGCCCCTCCGGGATGACGGAGATGCTGGAGAGCTCGGGGTTCGTGCCGATGCTCGCTCTCCTTCCGTTCGTCATCCCGGAGGGCCCGCCCCGGCGGGCGGCTCCGGGATCCACGGAGCGACGGGTGACCGGCGCCCACTGGTACGCCCATGAGTGAGCCGGGCGGCCCCGCGTCCGACCGCCTGCACCCGCTGCGGCTGATCGCGTACGGCCTGCCGGCGTTGCCGGCGGCGGCACTCGGCCTGCCGCTCTACGTGTTCCTGCCGACGGTCTACGCCGAGCTCGGCCTGCCGCTGGCGGCGGTCGGGACGGCCCTGCTGCTGGCCCGGCTGTGGGACGTGGCGACCGACCCGGTGATCGGCGTGCTGTCGGACCGCACCGGCAGCCGGTTCGGCCGCCGCCGGCCCTGGCTGGTGGCGGCGCTGCCGCTGCTGGTGCTGTCGGCGTGGATGCTGTTCCGACCGGCCGACGGCGCCGGCATCGGCTATCTCGCCGGCTGGAGTATCGCCCTGTACCTCGGCTGGACCATGCTGTCCCTGCCGCACTATGCCTGGGGCGCGGAGCTGTCGGGCGACTACCACGAGCGGTCCCGGATCAGCGCCGCCCGCGAAGTCGCGCTGGTGCTCGGCACCCTGCTGGCGGCCGGCCTGCCGCTCGCCCTCGGCATCGACGGCGACGCCGAGCCGGGGGCCGCCCTGGCGA
>MRWG01001783.1_pt1 | contig 12450 bp, 24 predicted proteins | sample 1013341 | NCBI WGS metagenome assembly MRWG01 (sample SAMN06117577, study PRJNA244670) | biofilm metagenome | biome: Water; feature: Cathode Biofilm; material: Biofilm; isolation source: microbial consortium enriched at the cathode of a solar microbial fuel cell | place: USA: District of Columbia ... | reverse complement strand
CAATTCGGGAACGGCGATAATACTTATTTTTCGCTTTCATTTCAGAAGCTTAGCACCATTTAGTCGATGCTTAACTTCCTAAGACCCTAACATAATATACAGACCTCGACGGTTCAGCCGTCTAACCTCCTGTAATCATTGCGTTTTGTTGTGGACAACCGGAAATTATTTCCGGGCTTTGTGTTCCGACTAGGCGGGGGTAGCGCCCCCGCCGCTTTAAAAGTCGGAGCGACTAACCAAATAGTCGGAGTCCACGAAAATGCAAGAAAAATCTTCTCAGGCAACCGCCGAAAAGCACATATCCCACCTGAAATCCCTGTTTGCTGGAGGCCGCAGCGTCGAGCAGTTGCGGGCGGATCGCCGCGAGGCGACCCGGGCCGCTTGTGCGGACTACTGGCGACGGATAAACCGACTGGCCGCCCTGAGATACGGGAGGGTGCAGCAATGAAATTGCAGAGCGGGACTATGGTCGGGCAATACCGGCTGCATGTTACGGATGGACTATGCATTTCGTTTGATTCGGTAGGCGCGGCGCTAGCGCCGGATGTTGTCGTGCTCAGGAAATACGGGTTCCCGGTGGCGGTTTTGCAGTTTGAGGACGCCGACGAATTCTGGAAGCAATGGAGGGCCGCGAAATGAGCCAGGAATTGCAGACTCTCGAGATACCCGCCGATCTGGTGGAAGCCAATGTCAAAGCCCGGCGCATGGTCGCCGGGTGTCAAACCATCAAGCAGCTAGTCATTGCCGCCCGGTACTGCCAGCGGATCGTTGACGAAATGGGCCAGCGGTGCCGCGTGGCCACGTTCTGCTATTCAAACCTGATCGAGCGGCGGCGGGATGAAATCGTCGAGCGGATGCAGCGGAGGGCGGCGCAATGACAGCCGCCGCCCCTATGGCCCGGTTCCTGGTCGATCAAAGGGACTGGCAGGAAAAGACACTCTACCGGCTCCATGGGCTGCGCGACCTGTTTGAAAAGCGCCATGCCTGGCGCGTGGAGCGCGACGGATGGGCCGTGGCAAACGATGAATTGCGGCGGGCCGTCGAGTCTCTCCAGTTCGCGGAAATCTCCCTGGATTTTGATGATGACCAGATACGCCGCCTGGCGGCGGGCAAGGCGGCGCAGTGCGAAAAAATGATAACCGCCAGGGATGGCGACCTGTCGAAAGTCGAGGCCATGCTGGCCGTCTATGGTCTGGAGTTGCCGAAGCCGGGCCGGGAGTCGTGCCCGAAGTGGTGGCGGGGGCAGTTGCGGAAAATCTGCCGCCGTGGCTGCGAGGCGCTACTACGCGACCTAGGGTACACGCACAAGCGGGCCGGGGCCTATGTCAGCGAGTACACGTTACGGCAGTGGATAGGCCAGCAACGGCGCAATCAGTCGATCCTGGAGGGCCTGGAGGCCGTCAACGATGACGGCGAGGCTTTCACCCTGGCGGAACTGGCCGCCGTCAATGTCAGCAACCCGGAAATCCGCCGCGGTGAGTTGATGACCAGAATGCGGGGTTTCGAGGAATGGGCGGAACAGGACGCGGGGCAATGGGTACCGATGTTCTACACGATCACAACACCGTCGAAATATCACGCCAGGGGCACGGATGGAAAGCGTAACCGGAAGTATGCCGGGTTCACGCCGCGAGAGGGTGCCGACTATCTGCAAAGCCTGTGGTCGCGGGCGCGGGCTGCTGTCCACCGCCAGGGCGTCCAGTATTTCGGGTTCAGGATCGCGGAGCCGCACCACGATGGGACGCCGCACTGGCACCTGTTGTTGTTCGTCCTGGCCGACCACAAGGGCACCCTTACCGACACCTTGCGCGATTACGCGTTCAAGGAGGACGGCAGCGAGCCGGGCGCGGAGAAACACCGCTTTGAAGCCGTGGAGATCACGGAGGAAGCCGGGACGGCGGCGGGCTATGTCGCTAAGTACGTCAGCAAAAATATTGACGGTTTCGGGGTCGGGGAGGACCTGGAGGTGGGCGACTTTGCCGCCATCACGGCGGCCAGGGTGCGGGCCTGGTCGAGCGTTTGGGGTATCCGGCAGTTTCAGCAGTTGGCCGGGCCGGGTGTGACCGTTTGGCGCGAGTTGCGAAGGGCGGCCAATAACCCGGACCGGGTGCATATGACCGACCAGTTGCGCTTGATCCTGGAGCCCGCGGACTCCGGCGACTGGTGCGAATACACACGGGCTATGGGCGGCGCAGTGGCCGCCAGGGAAGCCCGCCCGGCATGGGTCAAGTACGAAACGCGCAACCTGAAAACCTGGGAGGAAAACCGGGGCCGTTACGGCGAGCCGGTGCGCCGGGTGGTGGGCGTCATGGGCCGGGCGTTCCTGGTTATATCCCGGTTTCGGGAGTGGAAGATCCGGGAAGGTAGCCGGGTATCGAAGTTGGCGGGGCTGGCAGTGGCCGGTGCCCGCGATTTGATGGCGAGGGTAGAAAGGCCGGTGCGGTTGAATCCGTCTTTTGTCTTTGCTGATGGGGTGAGGTTCGGGGAATTACCCGGAGCGCCGCCAGGCGCGACCTTGGACTTGTGTCAATAACTGTACGGGGGCATTTATGGCGGATTTGAATGGAGAAAGCTGGTTAAAAGTGAATATTGAAAAGAGCGAGGGGGAAGGGGCGGAAATCGTCGTTTTTGATGATCCTGCCGACTTTGGGTCGATGTGCCCGGAGTGCTTTGCCTATCGAGCGGTAGAGGGAAAGGCAAGGATTTCTGATGTGGTCGATTATTACATTGATGTAAATATAAACCCGGTTACGGGGCTGATTGAGGGCTCAGAGGGCGCGGAAGAAGCGGAAATGGTGGCGGCGGCACTGGAGGTCGAAGCTAAAAAGATTAGGGGAAAAATTGGGAGGAAGTATGGCAGCCGGTGAAAAAGTCGCCGTCCTGCCCGTGAGGGCGCTACTGGCGGTCCTGGGCGACGGTCTGGAAGTTCGGAAAAGCCAGCGGGAGGGCAAACGCTATCCGCTGTATCTGGTTACCCCGTGGGGGCCGTGGCCGATCAACACGCCGGCGGGCCAGGATTTCATCCTGGAAAACGCCAAATTCAACGGGGCGCCGGCACCGGATAACCCGGAGCCGGAACCGGAGAAAAGCCCGGAGCCGGCGCCACCGGCACCGGAGCCAGAACCCGGGGAAATCCCGGAAAAATCCGGGTTTTCCCGGTTTTGGGAGGGCCTGGGCAGCCTCGATTAACCGCCCATCATTAATCCCGCCGTGAGGCGGCATGATCCTGATAACTCGCCGGGAGGCGCTTTGTAATGGATACCATCAACGAGCAAACCATATCGTCTGAACTGGACGAATTGGCAGCCGAGGCCGGGCCGGACCCGGCGGAAGCTGTCGCCAACGAACAAGCCGAAGCCGCGCAAGTCGCCAGCCAGAAAGGGGAGGCGGAATACAGGGAGTTGCTGGCCCAACTATTCGGGCCAGGGTTCCAGGTACTGGCGCCCGCCTGGGGCGTCCAGGACGCGGAAGTGGACGCGCTGGCCGGTGCCTATGCCGCCGTGCTGCAAAAGTATTTCCCGGAAGGGCCCGGGCAGTTCGGGCCGGAGTTGGCCGCCGTGTTTACCACTGTGGCGATTATCGGGCCGCGCCTGAAAATGCCGCGCACCACCCGGAAGGATGCCGGGGAAAACCCGGAAAACCCAGAGCCAAAGGACACCGGCGCGGGCCGGGGGAGGGAAGCCAATGCCGGTTAAGTCGGGGAAGTTGACCGCCGCCATTGGATCCAGCCGGTCCGGGAAAACGCAGTTTGTTTTCCGGGAAATTGCCGGGCAAAAGCGGTTGATGGTGTGGGATATCAAGGGGGAATACCCGGTCCAGCACCGGGCGCGAAACCGGGCGGAATTGGTCCGCCTGGTCAAAACCCTTGCCGGGAAACCCGGAAAGATCGCCTACACGGCGGACCGCCTGGCCGACTTCGCCTTTTTCTGTCGTGTCGCACAAACCTGGGTGAAGTCCCACTACCTGGCCGGGCAGTCGTGCGCCCTGGTGTTCGAGGAAACAGCGGACGTGACCACCCCGGCAAAGGCGCCGGAGGAATACGGGATTATTCTCCGGCGGTTCCTGTCCTATGGGGTCAACATCTACGCGGTGACCCAGCGACCCGCCGAGAGTGACAAAACCGCCATCGGGAACGCCTCGATCCTGCACGTCTGCCGGCTCAACCTGAACCCGGACCGCCGGAGTGCCGCCAACAATACCGGGCTACCGTTCCAGGAAATCGACGCACTGGTGGCGGATCAGGACGCGGGCAAATTCGAATACCTGCATGCCGACACCGGGCGCCGGAAATGGCACAAGGGCACCCTGACTTTTGCCGGTGGCAAGCCCAAATTCACCCGAAAGACAGCCGAAAAACCCTTATAAGGGATCGATTGCAAATGCGAGCCCGGACGGTGATCTTATAAGGGCAGTTTTGCAATCCACTATTCGAGGGCTTAACAATGAGCATGAGCGCAAAAAACATCCTGAAGGTTGCTGTAATCGCTGTCGGCGCTATCGTCGTGGCAAAACGCCTTCCGGTTGTTCAAGACTACGTCTAAGGCGTAGAAGGGGCCGGGTAGCCGGCAGAAATCGATTCCTCATGTCGTGATGACAGCATGGAGTTTTTAAAATGGCACAACGTCAAATAGCCGCCAACGAGCGCATTGATGTGCGGATGCCAGACGCGCCCAATGTGGGCGCCGGCAATACCGCCGTCTTCAAATTGCCCACCGCCCGGCGGTTCCACGAATTGCAACTGGTGGTATCCGGCACGGGTGTAGACCTGGGCGACCTGGAGGAAATCCGGGTGATTGCCAACGAAAAGATCACTCATCGCTATACCGGCGCAGAGCGGGACAGCATGAATCAATTCGATGGTCGCACCGCCTGGAACCTGTCCACAAATCCCACCCTGGTGATCCCGTTCGAGCGGTACGGCATGGAAAATTCCATTGCCGCGCAAGAAACCGCCCTGGATACCGGGCCGGTAGTCGAAGGCAACGGGCGCGAGATCAAGGCGCTATCCCTGGAAATCGACCTGAAAAGCGACGCGCCCGGCGACCTGGGCCTGAAGCTTTACGCCACTCAGTCCATGAGCCTGGGCCGTGGCGCGGGTACGGTGATGCACATTGACCGCAGCGTCCGGGATGCCGCCGGCGCCGGGGAGTATCAATTCTCCGATCTGCCCTATGGTGGTGTAACCAGTCAGGCGCTGAACCGGGTTTTCATTAAGCCGTCAGCCAATGACATTTCGCTGATGAAAATTGACCGGGACACCTACACGATTTTCGAGCGCACAAAGGCGCTCAACGAATCCATCCAGAAGGATGGCGTAAGGGTCCCGCAATCCGGTTACCTGGTGATCGATCGCACCGAAAAGGGCTTTGTCGGCAACCGCATCGACCTGCGCGGGGTGCGCGATTACCGCTACAAGTTCACCCTGACCGGCGCCGCGACGCTGACCTTCCTTTCTGAGTACCTGGGCGGCCTGGGCGACTGATTGTCGCCGGGCCTCTCCGATTGTTGAGGGGAGGGAATAGCAATGTCAGAGCAAAACACGGGCGGTTTTTGGGGCGGACTCAGTGACGCGCTGGGCACTATCGGCGGAATCTATGGCGAGATTAAAACCGCCGAAACCGAAGCGGAACTGGAGAAGTACCGATACCTGAACAGCCAGGGCGCGGAGTCCGTCATCGACAAGGAAAGCCAGAATGTTCGGGATTATTCCGGGCCTGGCACCTACTACCAGCCCACCGCCGCCGGCTTTGGCCTGGGTAACAACGTCCTAACGTGGGCCGTGGCTGGGGTGGTTGTTTGGCTGATCGTTGAAGCCAGGGGGTAGGAATGTCGTTTATACCTGCCGGTCTTTCCTCTCTCGGGCTTGAATTGGGGCTCGGCCTGTCAAGTGGGCCGACTGTTACCAGTTCGTCATCCCGCAGCGGCGACAACATGTTCGGGCACTATACCGCCTCGCCAAGCGTCGGCGCCGGTGACACCGTGGGCGGGCAGCCGGGCGTGTCCTGGCCGGTGCTGGTGCTCGCGGGTGTGGCCCTGTACCTGATCGCAAGGAGGTAGCCGTGGCGCTGTTCGGATTAGGCAACAGGACAAAAACCGGAAGCGCCAGCGGCACCGCCGGGGCGCAGTCGCAAGCCGGCCCGGCTTTTGGTGTGAATGTCTCAGCCGGTGATGATGCCGGCGCGACCATCAATTACAGCCAGTTCAATCAAGTAGCCGATTATGGCGCAATCGAGGGCGGCCTGGATGCCGCCGATCAGGCGCTGGACCTGGGCCGGGATGCCCTGGATTACTACGGCGAGTTGGGCAGCGAGGCCATTGCCGGAAACCGGGAGATTGCCGGCCAGGCAATCGCGTCAACGCACCTGTTCGCGGATGAAGTATTGCGTCGCGAATCGATCCTGACCGGCCAGGCGCTGTCAAACCTGGGCAAGTCCTACTCGGAAACCCTGAGCACCTACGAAAGCCAGCAAGCGGCCAAGTTCGACGCGGTATCGGACGCCATCAATGCCGGGGCGCAAGACACCGCCCGGCGGATCGCGGGGCTATCAAGTGCGCCAGGGGATGACCAGAAAACCCTGTTCCTGTGGCTGGCTGGTGGCGCCGCCATCATGTTTATTTTGACCCGGAAAGGGGGGAAATAATGTGGCCCTGGTGGCTCCCGTTTCCGCCCCTGTTCCCTGTGATCTGGTGAAGTAATGGCAACAGCAACGCAGCGTGAAATAACCTTCAACCTGGCGGCGGGCCAGTTGCAAAACGTGCCCGTAAACCGCCCGGAGTTCGTCTATATCAAAACCGCCGCCCGCCCGGTAATCGTTACCGTGGAAGGCCAGGCCATTGCAATGGAGGCCGGGGAAAAACGCCGGTTCCCAAGCGCAGTCGCGGAAATGACCATCTACAACCCGGACACCCGGCCATTGCTGGTGGTCCTGGTCGTGGGAGTGGGCGATTATGAAAAACTGATTGTCTCCGGGGAAATGGTCAACGCCGGCGGAGTAAAACGGGCCAACGGCACCTTTGTTACCGACCGCCGCTACTGGTTGCCGCTATCGCTGCATGTCTCCGATAACTACACGCCAGAATTTTGGTCATTCGGCGATTATGCAAAGCGGGAGGACTCGGGGCAGCCGATGGAATACGGCGACTCTTTTTCCTCCGGGCCGCTGTATGAAGGAACAATACTGATACCGGATTCTGGCGGGTATCAGCAATATTTAAGGATGAACCCGGAAGACTGGTCGGTGGTGCAGTCCGGTTTTTATGTGAAGGAAAGCGGCGACGGTTATAACGCCAGTCACATGGCCTGGGGCGGCGATTACTTTTGGGGCGCTGTAACCAGTGGGCGGATTATGAGAAAGGCCGCCGCCGGTGCAGACTTTTCGGTGGTCAAGGTGGTCGGGCAGCAAATCGCGCAGATTGGCGCCAGTGACGCGGCCAAGCTGGTGGCGGTGAGGCTTTACGGTGCCGACACGATAAGGATTTATCACTCCGAAACGCTGGATTTTATAAAGGATATCGCGGTTACGGGCGACATTATGAACACGTCGCAAAAAGAGACCATCCTGATCGAGCACGACGAGGCGGACGGAGTGGACCGGCTGTGGCTGTTGGCGGCGAATGGCGCCGGTACCGTGGGCCAGTGGGTCTACAACATCGAAACCGGCGCCCTGATTGATTCCAGTATTAAGTCGGGGCTGACCGTGGATTATGTCGGTAATTTCCGGTTCGGCGGCATCTATGGGGACTGGGTTATTACCGTGGATAGCCAGGGCGGCCATGCCAAAAATCAGCAAGCCTACAAGTTCGCGAATCGCGAAATCGACCGCCGCGCCAAAGGCGGCGCCACACTGTCAAGCACCACCGGACCGACCCGTGGTACCCGTTGCCCGCGTCTGCTCAAGCCGACCAGCTATATAAATTACATAACCGAGGCGGACGTGACCGTTGACCACGCCACCGACACCATGTCGGGCGAGATCATCAAGGCCGCCCTGGAAATGTACCTGGACCAAGAACTGGCCGACGATTACCTGGATCATGTTTTTGGCATTCGGGTCTACGACCCCGGCGCGGACGTGCCCTGGCCGTACCGGGAAATCCTGACCGGCGGCAAGTCCTTTTTGCTGGCCCTGCAGGCCGACAATTTCAGCACCAAATACCCGGCCCGCCTCGATCTGTTGATCGATGAGGGCGTTATCAATACGGAGATACCCTAATGTTTGAGATCGCGCAAAAAACGCACCTGGTGTTTGAGCCGGGCGAGTCGAAAAGCCTGGACCTGGCCGCCGCAACCGGCAATGTCTACGCCACCCCGGCGGGTAATGAAATCCTGCTCGAAGACCTGGCCCGGCTGTCCTATCTCAAGGGCAAGTGCAAGTACCGGCTGCGCCAGTCCGGCACCGATGCCGCCGCCGTGGTCACCCTGTCCGTTAAAAACGGATCGACCAAGCTGGGGGAAACCACCATCAATTTTGACGGTTCGGGCGAGTACGCCGGAACCTTCGATGTGGACCTGTCCGAAGTGGCCGGCACAACGAAATTGAAGATGGACGTCAACGTGGACACCCAGGCCGGCGCCGGCATTACCGCCACCCTGGCCGCCGTCCTGGACGTGGCACACCCGCTGGTATTGGGCGGCTGTGGGTAATGAGTCGCGCCCTGGCTGGCCTGGGGCTCGCCGCAGCGGCGGGCCTTGTGTGGTGGCACTGGCGCTATCCCGGCGCCACCGTCTACCCGGATAGGCCATTGCCGGACCTGGAAGCCGGGCCGGCAGAGTGGGGCGCCCCTGAGCCGGGCCAGAGCGTGGAGGGAGTCGACGTGGAAAATCGCAAGCCGGTATTGGTCTATTTCGAGCCGTCCGAGTTCGGCATCTGGTGGCCGTTCATGGCTGACGACCTGTTGCACAAGCTGGACGACTTCCGGGCGCGGTGGGGCGCCCCTGTTGTTGTCTCCCGCGCCTCCGGCGCCCTGGGCCGCCATGACGGCACCGGAGAAAGCCAGCATAACGTCGATGCCTGGGGCGAAGTGCGGGCCGTGGACGTGTTCCCAATGATCGACGGCGGGTATATCCACAACGAGGCGCAACGCTACCGGGCGTTCAAGATCGCCAAGGAAGTGGGTTTTACCGGCATCGGGCTTTATACCGACACTCGGCCCGGCAACATGGTCCACCTTGACGTAAGGAAAACCCGAAATCCCGGTTACCCGGCCAAGTGGTCGCGAGTCGCCGGCAACTATGGCGCCCTGGAGGCCGTGATATGAACAATACCCAATTTGCCATGCTGGTGGGCGCGGGCCTGGCGGTCCTGTGGTACGTCGCGGGCAAGGCCGGGGCAACCGCCGCCGGGGTGGTCGAGGAAGTCAACCCCGCCAGCCGGGAAAATTTCATCTATGACAACATCATTGGCGGCGCGGGCGACGTGCTCAACGATGGCGAGAGAAACGGCAATTTTTCGCTGGGGTCTGCGATTTATGATTTTTTCCACCCGAATGAGTTTGAAGAACTGCTAGGGGGTAACGGATGAACCGGAAATTCCTGGCGGGCGTCGCGTTAATAGTGGTCGGCAGCGTCGCCGCCGAGTACGCCAAAAAATGGTTGGAAAGTAGGGGGCATCTGTGAATCCAAACCGCATGAAATACCGGCGCCAGGCGCAGCCGGAACCGCAACCCGTGGACTATATCCAGTTGCGCGAGATCGAGGCCGCCACCTGGCGGGAGCTGCAAAACCTGGGCGCTGAGCACGGGCTAAAAGTCGTCGGGGTCCGCCGTGAGGACCTGGAAGCGGCCATCCTGGAGGCAATGCAATGAAATGGTTTTTCTATGGCGTCGCCGCCGTGGTGGTCGGCAATGTCATCTACGAAAAGTTGAGGGCCTGACGTGCTGGAGACTATCGCCGGTACCGTCCTGAACCTGGCCGCCGGCACATTCAGCGACTGGATAGGGGCAAAGGCCGAAGCGTCGCGAGAGAAGGCAAAGGCCAGGGCGGAAGCCGTCAAAAACGGTATTCCGGGCTGGTCCGATGAATGGCTGGTCCTGGTGTGGAGTTTTCCGGCGGTGGCCTGTTTTGTGCCCGGCCTGGACGCAGTGGCAACGGCGGGCATCGAGCGATTCAACGCAATGCCGGGCTGGTATCAATACGGATTTTTTATGGTAACCGGGGCCGTGTTCGGGCTCGATAAATTTGTAAAGTTGAAGCAGTTGAAACCATGACACTTGGGGTTTTTGAATGGCTGAGTGCCGGCGGTGACCTGGCGACAATGGCGCTGGTGTTCATGCTGTGGAAGTTGGATAAACGGGTTTCACACCTGGAATGGTGGCGCGGAATAATGGTCGAGAGAGAGGCAAAAAATGGCGGGTAGAACGAAGAAAGGGCGATTCACAAAGGGCAGCATGGCCGCCAAGCGGGCCGGGAAGAAAGGCGGGCGGAAGGCCGCCCGCCTTAGGCGTTAAAACGTCAGGGTGGCTGCGCGTTCGTTGTCCACAAGGATCATGCAGCGAATATCGACCCAATTAGGTGAAACGCGGCGACCATTGCAGTCGGCTTCTACGGCGCGATCCTGGTAGGCGCCGTCAATGCGGCCATTGCCATCCCACGAAATGAGCCCCTGAGCGGCGGTGTCGCCGTTAATCGTGACGGTAAGGTTCCGGTCCACGGTAGTTTTGACCAGTCCTTCCTTCATGGTGTTGTCAAGCTGTCCGGTGATTCGCCATAGTTCCTCGGCGCCGGCGGGACGATAGGTCTGGACGGCGCTTTCGTCCTGCCAAGTAGTCGTGCAGCCAGCCAGGGCCAAAACAGCGAGGGGGTAAAATATCCGTTTCATGAGGTGGGCTCCTTGTTGCAAGTGGGGCATTGATAGTTGATGTCGTACCGCTGAGAATGCGCGATTAAGGCGAGAACAATAGCGACGGCAATAGCCGGAAAAACGTTGTCTGACAGAGGCTTATAAAAGAATGTTCCAGCGACAAGTAACACTGCTACCAGTTCCAGAACTGACGGTAAGCTGCCGATAGATACTGGCTTTTTCTCTTTGTTTTTCCGCATTTTGCGGCCGCAACTATTACACTTCATTGGTCCTTAAATCTCCTTGTGTTGTTGGCGGGGGAAAGGTATCACATTATCCGGCACCGGTGCCGGAGTCTGTTCACGTTCCAGGCGAGCCAGGCGACCCCGTAGGGCCGCGTTTTCCCGTTCCAGGGCGGCAACCTGGTCCGCCAGGGCTTGGGCGTGTCGATCTGTTTCGTGGTAGAACGTGGCGAACATGCGCCCCTGGTTGATTGCCTCGGCGGTGTATCCAAGATCGCTTTCCGTCCGAATCTCGCCGGTTTTGTCATCCCACCAGAGCGGCGCGTCCTGGGGAATGAGTTTTTTGCCCGCGACCGCCTCAAGTAGTTGTATCCGCGCCGGGTCGGGCCGGGCTTTGCCGGTGCAGTAATGCCGGGCGGTTTTCTCTGTTGTCTGCATGATCGCGGCCATTTCGTGGGCCGGGATATCTCGGTATCCATGAGTGAAGCACTGCGAATATACGCGCCAATAGTCCATTTAATACAACCTCCAAGACCCGCAATGCTACGGAGGGTTGGGCAGTAATCAGACGGCGGGGAGACGGGCTGCATAATCCGCTGAGTGACCGGAAAACGAAAACTGGTCACATGTCAAAAGGCGGCAAAGTTGCAAATAGGGGGCGGGGGTTGGTAACTTATTCCCGTCCACGATTTAACATAATATACATTATGCGCAGTTGTGTTTAAGGTGAGGTTCAGTCCTTGGCGTAGTTCTTGGTCTCGAACTCGTGCTCGCAGGCCTCACAGAAACAGTCCCAGTATTCGCACTCCTCATGCGCACCATCGATGTTGTGTTGTCGACGATGATCTGCACCGAAAAGCATTTTGGGCACTTCAGCGGGATTTCTACGTTGTTGCTGGTGGCAATGGTTTGTGCCATGGATTGTCCTGACTCTGGTTGGTGGATGTAAATGCGTCATAATCTGGTATTTTGCGCCCCGGACAGATAGAGCCGCTTGATCCAATATAAGTGATACATCTCAGTGATGGTCACATACTCGCCGGATAACCTCTGGTCATGCCCGGTCTTGGCGATCAACGATTGTAAAGGCTGGTATCCAGGCAGTTGTTTCTTGCCAGTGCATTGCGCCCCGGAGGCTGTACCGTGTATGGGCCTGGGTGGAAACGACTTAGCCAGATCGTTGAAATGAATCGAAAATGGCCTGATCACGTTCTGAACAAATTTACAAAATTATTGATATATCAGATTATTATGAGTTTTTATTAAAGTATTTTATAGGTAGAAGGAGTTTAATCAGCCATCCGGCCAAGCCTCATAATATGACAGAATTGATGATACACACCACTAGTGTCCGGAATATTAGTTGAATAGATTCAATTGGTTACTGAATTTGGTCTCATTCATGCTCTGTTCACATCCCGTAAGTAGTT
>MRWG01001782.1_pt1 | contig 12459 bp, 10 predicted proteins | sample 1013341 | NCBI WGS metagenome assembly MRWG01 (sample SAMN06117577, study PRJNA244670) | biofilm metagenome | biome: Water; feature: Cathode Biofilm; material: Biofilm; isolation source: microbial consortium enriched at the cathode of a solar microbial fuel cell | place: USA: District of Columbia ... | reverse complement strand
GCTTCCTTCGCCAGACGGCGGGCGAGCGGAGAGGCAAACACGCGCTCCCCATTGCCGGATGAAGCAGACTTCGCCTCTGCCGGCTTTGCCTGCGCGGGCGCTTCGGCCTTTTCCGCCGGTGCTTCGGCTTCAGCGGGCTTCTCGGCCTCCGGAGCCTTCGCCCCGGCCTTTGCGCTTGCGCCGCCTTCGGCAGCCTTCACGGCGTCGGCAGCGTCCTCGCCTTCCTCGGCGAGAACCGCGATCAGCGCATTCACCTTCACGCCTTCGGTGCCTTCCGGCACGACGATCTTGGCGACGGTGCCTTCGTCCACGGCTTCCACTTCCATGGTCGCCTTGTCGGTCTCGATCTCGGCGATCACATCACCGGGAGCGACGGAATCCCCTTCCTTGACCATCCACTTGGCGAGATTGCCCTCTTCCATCGTCGGCGAGAGGGCGGGCATGGTGACTTGGATCGGCATGGTGTCCTCCCCCTCAGTTGCGATAGGAAACGGCTTTCACCGCCTCGACCACTTCGGCGACGCTCGGGAGCGCCAGCTTTTCGAGATTGGCGGCATAGGGCATCGGAACGTCCTTGCCGGCCACCGTGATCACCGGAGCGTCGAGATGGTCGAAGGCCCGCTGCATCACCTGGCTGGCGATATGCGCGCCGACCGACGACTGCGGGAACCCTTCCTCGACCGTCACCAGACGGTTGGTCTTCTTGACGGATTCGATCACCGTATCGAGGTCCATCGGACGGATCGTGCGCAGGTCGACGATTTCCACGTCGATGCCCTCGGCTGCCAGTTCCTCAGCCGCCTTGACCGCATAGGTCATGCCGATGCCGAAGGATACGATGGTCGCGTCCTTGCCCGTTTTGTGGATGCGCGCCTTGCCGATCGGCAGAACGAAATCATCCATCTTCGGAACGTCGAAGCTCTGGCCGTAGAGAATCTCGTTCTCCAGGAAGATCACCGGGTTCGGATCACGGATCGCGGCCTTCAGAAGGCCCTTCGCGTCGGCTGCCGTGTAAGGCATCACCACCTTGAGGCCCGGAATATGGCCGTACCAGGCGGCGTAGCACTGCGAATGCTGTGCCGCCACGCGGGCAGCAGCGCCGTTGGGACCACGGAACACGATGGGCGCGCCCATCTGACCGCCGGCCATGTAGAGCGTCTTGGCCGCCGAATTGACGATCTGGTCGATCGCCTGCATGGCGAAGTTGAACGTCATGAACTCGACGATCGGCTTCAGACCGGCAAAGGCCGCGCCAACGCCGACGCCGGCAAAGCCGTGCTCGGTGATCGGCGTGTCGACGACGCGCTTGTCGCCGAATTCCTGAAGGAGCCCCTGGGTCACCTTGTAGGCGCCCTGATACTCGGCCACTTCCTCGCCCATGACGAAGACGTCGCCGTCACGGCGCATTTCCTCGGCCATGGCGTCGCGCAGCGCTTCGCGCACGGTGGTCGAAACCATCTCGGTGCCTTCGGGAATGTCCGGATCGGCAGCGACCTTGATTTCCGGTGCAGCCGGCACGGAGCCACCGGAAGACTTTTCTTCCGACTCCGCCTTTGCGGCGCTGTCGTCAGCAGCCTTCGTCTCTTCGGCAGCCGGCTTTGCAGCCTGCCTGTCGAGATCGGAGGCGCTTTCGCCCTCACCCAGAAGAACAGCGATGGCCGTGTTCACTTTCACGCCTTCGGTGCCTTCGGCGATCAGGATCTTGCCGAGCGTGCCTTCGTCCACGGCTTCCACTTCCATGGTTGCCTTGTCCGTCTCGATCTCGGCGATCACGTCACCGGGAGCGACGGCGTCGCCTTCCTTCTTGATCCATTTGGAAAGATTGCCCTCTTCCATGGTCGGAGAGAGCGCGGGCATGAGAATTTCGGTTGGCATGTCGGCCCTCCCCTCAAAGCAGAATGTCGGTGTAGAGTTCGGACACATCCGGCTCCGGATCCGTCTGTGCGAATTCGGCCGAATCGCCGACCACGTCACGCACCTCTTTGTCGATGGCCTTCAGCGCATCTTCATCCGCCCATTTGCTGGCCAGAAGACGCTGCTTAACCTGCTCGATCGGATCGTGTTCGGAGCGCATCTTCTGCACTTCGTCCTTGGAGCGGTATTTCGCGGGGTCAGACATGGAATGGCCGCGATAGCGGTAGGTCTGCATCTCGAGGATGATCGGCCCCTTGCCCGAACGGCACCAGTCAACGGCCAGCTCACCGGCCGCCTTGACCGCACGTACATCCATGCCATCCACCTGGATGCCGGGGATCTTGAACGAAAGGCCGCGATGCGAGAAATCGGTCTCGGCGGAGGAACGCGCGACCGCCGTGCCCATGGCGTAGCGGTTGTTCTCGATGATATAGATCACCGGCAGCTTCCACAGCGAGGCCATGTTGAAGCTCTCATAGACCTGGCCCTGGTTGGCCGCGCCATCACCGAAATAGGTGATCGAAACGCTGTCGTCGCCACGGTAACGGTTGGCAAAGGCAAGCCCGGTGCCCAGCGGCACCTGCGCGCCGACAATACCGTGACCGCCGTAGAACTTCTTCTCCTTGGAGAACATGTGCATGGAGCCGCCCTTGCCCTTGGAGTAGCCATTGCGGCGCCCCGTGAGCTCGGCCATCACGCCGCGCGCTTCCATGCCTGTTGCGAGCATGTGACCATGATCGCGATAGCCGGTGATGACCTGATCGCCTTCCTTCATGCTCATCTGCATGCCGACGACGACGGCTTCCTGGCCGATATAAAGGTGACAGAAACCGCCGATCAGGCCCATGCCGTAAAGCTGGCCGGCCTTTTCCTCGAAGCGGCGAATGAGCAGCATTTCACGATAGGCGTGAAGCTCCTGCTCCTTGTCGAATTCCTCGGGCTTTGGAGCCTTTGGTGTCTGGCCGGCACTTGCTGCCGCCCCTTTTCCGGTCGAGCGTGACCTGTTGCCACTGGTCTTGCTTGCGGCTCGCGCCATGCCTCTACTCCCTAGCTGACAATCCGGGGAATTTGTGCAACGGTGGAGCGCGGCAAAATTGCGCCGTGAGCCTCCCGTCATCTCCCGCTTATAGATGACAAAGCTAGCACGTAGTTCACATTTCGGCCATTCAAAATCCGCATAGCTGCCATGCAGCTAAATGCTTGGATTTGCACACCTTCTTATCGATTAACTGAAAGTCGGTTAATTCACCGATCCGCGCCAATGAGGATAATGACCTCATTTTCACGCGCGACATTGAGCGCGCGCCGGGCCTGCTCGTCCAGCATGTCCTTCTCGAGGCTGCCGTCATTCACCAGCGCAACACGATGCTCCAGCTCCCTGCGCTTGGCGACAAGCGTGTCGAGTCTGGCCTGCGCCTCGGCAATGCGGGATTCGAGCTGAATTTTGGAATAGATGCCGTATTCGCCGTGATAGGCATGAAAGCCAAAATAGGCGAGAAACAGGCCCGTGATCGTCGGAACGATCAGGCGACCAGTGTTGCGGCGTTTGTGATGACGTGTCCACATGCGGAAAAAACCCTTCTCCCGCATGTGTTCATATCTTGCTTAATGGACCGTTATTTCAGCGCGGCCATTTGCATTTTTATCCGCGCAGGAACGACTTTCCGGCGTAACGCGCCTGACGGTCGAGCTCTTCTTCGATGCGGATGAGCTGGTTGTACTTCGCGGTCCGGTCGGAGCGCGCCAGCGAACCGGTCTTGATCTGCCCGCAATTGGTCGCGACAGCCAGGTCGGCAATGGTGGAATCCTCGGTCTCGCCCGAGCGGTGCGACATCACCGCGGTGTAGCCGGCCTTGTGCGCCGTCTCCACGGCATCCAGCGTCTCGGTCAGCGTACCGATCTGGTTCACCTTCACGAGGATCGAATTGCCGATGCCCATCTTGATGCCGTCGCGCAGACGCGCCGAATTGGTCACGAACAGATCGTCGCCAACGAGCTGGGCCTTGTCGCCAACCAGATCGGTGAGAATCTTCCAGCCCTCGAAATCGTCTTCCGACATGCCGTCTTCGATGGAGATGATCGGGTAGTTGCCGACCAGCTTGGCGAGATACTCGGCCTGCGCCTTGCCGTCGCGCGTCTGGCCTTCGCCTTCGTAGACGTATTTGCCTTCCTTGAAGAACTCGGTGGCGGCGCAATCGAGCGCGATGCCCACATCTTCACCCGGGCGGTAGCCGGCCTTCTCGATGGAGGCGAGAACGAAGTCCAGCGCATCCTCGGCGCTCTTCAGGTTCGGCGCAAAGCCGCCTTCGTCGCCCACATTGGTGTTGTGGCCGGCATCCTTCAGACCCGCTTTCAGCGTGTGGAAGATTTCCGAGCCCCAGCGCACGGCTTCACGGATGGAAGATGCGCCAATCGGCATCACCATGAATTCCTGGAAGTCGATCGGGTTGTCGGCATGCGCACCGCCATTGACGATGTTCATCATCGGCACCGGCAGGACATGCGCGGAAGCGCCGCCCACATAGCGGTAAAGCGGCAGGTTGGAGGATTCGGCAGCGGCCTTCGCCACGGCCAGCGAAACGCCGAGAATGGCGTTTGCGCCGAGACGGCTCTTGTTCGGCGTGCCGTCGAGATCAATCATCGCCTGGTCGATCTGCATCTGGTTCTCGGCTTCGAGACCGCTCAGCGTCTCGAAGATCTCGCCATTGACCGCATCGACGGCCTGCTCGACGCCCTTGCCGAGATAGCGCTTGCCGCCATCGCGCAGTTCCACGGCCTCGTGCGCGCCGGTGGACGCACCCGAAGGCACGGCGGCGCGGCCCATCGAGCCGTCTTCCAGAACCACATCGACCTCGACGGTGGGGTTGCCGCGGCTGTCCAGTATTTCGCGTCCGACAATGTCGAGAATGGCAGTCATTTTAACTCTCTCTGATCTGGAGGTTGAACCTGGGCATGAACCCGGGGGCAAGAACCCCGTAAGGTAAGAACCCGGGAGGAAGTGTCCGCGCTTTCTTAGCGCAGACACGTGAAAACTCAATGTCGCGCCTGACGTTCAGGCAGCCTTTGCGATCCGGTCGAACGCCATGAGACGCTCAAGAAGCCCTTTCATCTCGTTCAGCGGCACCATGTTCGGACCATCCGAAGGCGCGTTGTCGGGGTCCTGGTGCGTTTCCATGAAGACGCCGGCAACGCCAACGGCCACGGCCGCCCGCGCAAGCGTTTCCACGAACTGGCGCTGGCCGCCCGACGAACCGCCGAGACCGCCGGGCTGCGCAACCGAATGGGTCGCATCGAAGATCACCGGCGCGCCCATGGCCGCCATCTGCGGCAGACCGCGCATGTCGGAGACGAGCGTGTTGTAGCCAAACGAGGTGCCCCGCTCGGTCGCCATCACATTGGGATTGCCCGAAGCCGTCACCTTGGAAATGACGTTTTCCATGTCCCATGGCGCGAGGAACTGGCCCTTCTTCACATTCACCACCTTGCCGGTCTCGGCAGCCGCGATCAGGAGATCGGTCTGGCGGCACAGAAAGGCCGGGATCTGAAGCACATCGACCACTTCAGCGACGATGCGGCACTGCTCCTCGGTGTGGACGTCCGTCAGAACCGGAACGTCGAATTCCTTGCGCAGATCCGCGAAGATCGGCAGGGCTGCCTCCAGCCCCGCACCGCGCTTGCCCGAAAGCGATGTGCGGTTCGCTTTGTCGAAACTGCTCTTGTAGACGAGACCGATGCCAAGCTCGTCCGTCATTTCCTTCAGCGCGCCAGCCATGTCGAAGGCGTGCTCCCGCGTCTCCATCTGGCAGGGACCGGCGATCAGAGCCAGCGGAGCGTCGTTGCCGAAAACGACATTGCCGACCGTGACACGCGGATTGGGTTTCATAGGGAAGACTCCTCAAAGACAAATACTGCGCCCTGCCCGGCCGCCGGCGGCACGATGATGGAACCGGCTTCGTCGGCGAACAGGATCTCACGAATCGAAAATTGCTCGCGCAATCTGGCAATATCCAGACACTCAAAGACGATTGCCGCGAGATCGAACCGGCCATGCGGAGAAATACGGTCTAGACCATAACGCATTGCGTAGCGGTCGGGCGTCATCACCGTCAAAACCGCGTTGCCGAGCCTCAGATCGACTTCGCCATCCACCAGCCGCTCATGCGCTTCATCGGAAAATGCGTCCAGAAAGCCTGCATAATCGTCCGGCGATGCAGCAAGCATGACGATGCGTACGGTGCCCGTCACGCCGTTTGAATGCGTCTCGAGCGCGCCGCGCCCCGCAGTCGGCATGTTGATGCGCTGGCAGGTGAAGAAAAAGTGGCCATCGGCGTTTTCCGGAACGGCAAAGGCCAGCCGGAACGAAGCCGTGGCCTCACGTCCTTCAGCGTCGCGGAATGGACGCGAGAAGGACAGCGGCTTTCCCGCAGAAATCCCTGCGTCGACAAAGCGTGCGTGATCGGCATCGGCGTCCGCCGTTCCCAGAACCACGGCTGAAAACCCTTCATCGCCATAGGTTTGACGAAAGACGCTGTCCCGCTCAATGAAGACATTGCCGTCGGCTTCCGCCTCAAGGGCAGCCTTCTGGTCCATACGGGCCAGGGGTTCGAGATAGGAGCCGTCTGAGAGAAAAACGCAGCAATTGCCGGTGCCGAAAGGATGCGCCGCGTCTGCGGCGACCGTGAAGCCAAGCGCTTCCAGTCGTTGCCGCGCGACCGTCAGGCCCGCGGTTGGCAACACACAATGATCGAGGGTGCGATCGAGCTTGCGATCAGGGCTGCGCGGCATTTGCATCTTGTCTTCAGATACCATGCTCCGCATGTGCCCGAAGCCCGGGCGCTTTGCAAGTGCAGAGCCGGGCAAGTGCAGAGCCGGGCAAGGAGGGTTTCCCCGCCATGAAGGCGGGGAAATGAAATCACACGAGACGTGACTGCTCCACCGCAGCTGCGATGAAGGAAGCGAAAAGCGGATGCGGCTCGAAGGGCCTGCTCTTCAGCTCAGGGTGATACTGCACACCGATGAACCAGGGATGGTCGGCATACTCCACCGTCTCCGGCAGAACGCCATCGGGCGACAGGCCGGCAAACACCAGACCGCACTCTTCCAGCTTCTGACGATAGCCGATGTTCACCTCGTAGCGATGGCGGTGACGCTCGGAGATTTCCTCCGAACCATAGATCTCCGCAATCTTGGTGCCCTGGACGAGCATCGATTCGTATGCGCCGAGGCGCATCGTGCCGCCGAGATCGCCAGAGGCCGTGCGCTTTTCGAGCATGTTGCCCTTGAGCCACTCGGTCATCAGGCCGACAACCGGTTCGCTGGTCGGACCAAACTCGGTCGAGGAGGCATTCTCGATGCCAGCCAGCGAGCGGGCCGCTTCGATGCAGGCCATCTGCATGCCGAAGCAGATGCCGAAATAAGGCACCTTGCGCTCACGCGCGAACTTGGCCGCCAGGATCTTGCCTTCCGCACCACGCTCGCCAAAGCCGCCCGGCACCAGAATGCCATGCACCTTTTCGAGCCACGGAGCCGGATCTTCCTTCTCGAAGATCTCTGCTTCGATCCATTCAAGCTTCACGCGCACCCGGTTCGCCATGCCGCCATGAGACAGAGCCTCGATGAGCGATTTGTAGGCGTCCTTCAGGCCCGTATACTTGCCGACGACGGCAATCGTGACCTGGCCTTCCGGATTGTGGATGCGGTCTGCAACCTCTTCCCAGCGCTCCATGCGCGGCTTCGGCGCCGGGTCGATGCCGAAGGCCGACAGCACTTCCGAATCGAGCCCTTCTTCGTGATAGGCGATCGGCACATCATAGATATGCGCAACGTCGAGCGCCTGAATCACGGCCGATTCGCGCACATTGCAGAACAGCGACAGCTTGCGCCGCTCTTCGGCCGGAATCTCGCGATCCGCGCGCACCAGAAGGATATCCGGTGCAATGCCGATGGAACGCAGTTCCTTGACCGAGTGCTGGGTCGGTTTTGTCTTGAGTTCGCCCGCCGCCGGAATCCACGGCATCAGCGTCAGATGCACATAGACGGCGTTGCCGCGCGGCAGTTCATTGCCGAGCTGACGAATCGCCTCGAGGAACGGCATCGCCTCGATGTCGCCAACGGTTCCGCCGATTTCGCATAACACGAAATCGTAATCCTCATTGCCTTCAAGGACGAACTGCTTGATCTCGTCAGTGACGTGCGGGATCACCTGCACCGTGGCGCCCAGATAGTCGCCACGACGCTCTTTTTCCAGAATGTTCTGGTAGATCCGACCCGTGGTGATGTTGTCCTGCTTGTTGGCCGAACGCCCTGTGAAGCGCTCGTAATGGCCAAGGTCCAGGTCGGTTTCGGCACCGTCATCGGTGACGAAAACCTCACCGTGCTGATAGGGCGACATCGTGCCCGGATCAACATTCAGGTAGGGATCGAGTTTACGGATGCGAACGCGGTACCCACGGGCCTGAAGCAACGCGCCAAGGGCCGCTGCTGCAATGCCTTTTCCGAGGGAGGAGACCACGCCGCCGGTTATAAAAACATATCGCGCCATGGGACTCATCGCTTATCCGGACACAGGCGATTCCGCCAGCAAAAAATAACGAGACGCAAATCTTTTTGCGCCCCGCGGTGAATAACTCTTGCGCACTGCAAAACCGGCCGCACCATTCAGGCGGCCGGAAAGCCTTGCAAGCGTGGGCTTACTGCCCCGTGGGAACCTGATCTTCAGGATTTGCTTCGGCAGGAGCTGCCGGCTCGTCGGTCGGAACCGATGCGCCTGCGCCGCCAAGCTGGTCGAGAACGCCGCCAGTGCCTTCGGTCTGCTCACTTCCGGCCGGGATGCGGTCCAGAATGTCTGTCGGGCTCGCGCCGTAACGGGCGATCAGCGAAAGAGCAAGCGAGGTTGCGAAGAAGGCTGCGGCGAGGATCGCCGTCGTGCGCGTAAGCGCGTTGGCCGCACCGCGCGCGGACATGAAGCCGGAACCGCCGCCGACACCAAGGCCGCCACCCTCGGAGCGCTGCATGAGGACGACGCCGACCAGCGCGACCACGACGATCAGATGAATGACGATGATAACGGTCTGCATGTTTCCTTCCGGCTTTCCGGCTCGAAGCATCCGCTTGAATGCGGACGCGGCTCATTACACGGCTTTCACCGTTTTTCCAAGACCGCTTTTCCAAGACCGCTGGGTGCTCACTCACAGGGTCTCGTCTTCGATACCCCGTAATTTTGCCCTTAAAAGGACCGCACCGCATACGGTTTTGCGGCATTTCAAACGCGTTTTCGCTCAAACCACATCAAATGACGGCATTTGAACGAAGCTCGCTCTCACATAGGCGGTTGAGCGAGCAACGCAAGACTTTTCTCTTCACTCAGCTCGGACAGGCAGCCGCGATGGCAAGAAAATCGACCGCCTTGAGGCTCGCCCCGCCGACCAGCGCACCGTCCACATTCTCAATCGAGAGCAGCTCGGTCGCGTTGCCGGGCTTCACCGACCCGCCATAGAGAAGACGCATCTTGTCGGCTTCGTCGCCGAGCAGCGTCTTGAGTTCGGTGCGGATATGTCTGTGTGCTTCAGTAATGTCCTCGACCGTGGGCGTAAGGCCCGTGCCGATGGCCCAGACCGGCTCATAGGCAACCACGGTGTTTGCCGCCGTGGCGTCCGCCGGAACCGAACCGGCGATCTGGCTGGAGAGGACGGAAAGCGTCTTGCCGCCTTCGCGCTCTTCTTTGGTTTCGCCGATGCAGATCACTGCCGTGAGGCCGGCGCGCCATGCGGCCTTCGCCTTGTCGGCCACGACGGCATCGCTCTCGCCATGATCGGTGCGGCGCTCCGAGTGACCGACCAGCACATGGCTCGCGCCGGCATCGGCCAGCATTTCGGCGGAGACATCGCCCGTATGCGCGCCGGAGGCTGCCGCATGACAGTCTTCACCGCCAAGGCGCAGCTTGCTGCCGGCAAGCGCATCGCTTGCGCGCGACAGGAGCGTTGCGGGAACGCAGATCAGCCCTTCCGCGCCGCCAAAGGCGCCCTCGCCCATCGCTGCGAGTTCACCGAGGTCGGCCGAAAGACCGTTCATTTTCCAGTTGCCTGCAATCAGGGGGCGAATACCTGGCGTCATGCGTCAGCGTCCTTACAAAAATCAAACTCGGCAGCTTCCCTAGCAAAAACACGCGCTAATGCAAAAGCAATTGGGCCTGCAATTCCCACTCAACTATCGACACCCGGCGTCAGGGGCGTTATTGCGCTGTGTTGGGGCCAGTCCCTGAAATCACGCGAGGAACTTCGGAAAAGCCATGCTCGACAGTCTCAGAAACGCCGCCTCTACCTGGATCGCCAAGCTGCTCCTGGGCCTTCTCGTCCTGAGCTTTGCGGTTTGGGGCATTTCGGGCCAGATCCTGAATGATCAGTCGCGCAATGTGCTGACGGTCGGAGATTCCTCCGTTTCCATGCTGGATTACCGGCTGGCCTATGACCGCCAGATCAACACGCTTTCACAGCGTCTGGGCACGCGCGTCACGCGCGAACAGGCTGTTGCCTTCGGCATTGACGAACAGGTTCTGCAGCAGCTGGCCGCCGGCGCGCTTCTGGACGAGGAAGCCCGCAAGCTCGGCCTTGGCCTTTCCAGCGACCGGCTTGCGCAGCTGACCGCCGACGACCCGGCGTTCCGCGGACCGGACGGTCGCTTCAACCGCCAGCAGTTCGATTTCGTTCTGAGCCAGATCGGCATGCGCCCCGAAGATTATCTGCGCAACCGCGAACAGGTGGCCATTCGCCAGCAGATCGTGGAAGCGGCAACGGACGGCATGAGCGTGCCGGATGAGCTGTTCAAGAACCTGGCGCTCTATCGCGGTGAAGACCGCACCATCGAATATGTGGCGCTGCCGCAGGCTCTGGTCGAGCCCGTCGCAACGCCGGACGACGCGACGCTGCAAGCCTGGTTTGACGAGCGCAAGGCAGAATATGCCGCCCCGGAATACCGCAAGTTCAGCTATGTGAAGCTTGAGCCGAGCGACATTTCCGACCCGGCTTCCGTGTCCGAAGATCAGGTCAAGAAGGCCTATGACGACCTGCGCAACCGCTACACGACGCCGGAGAAGCGCACGATCGAACAGATCGTCTTCCCGGATCGCGAAGCAGCCGAAGCTGCGCTGAAAAACCTGCTCGACGGCCAGAGCTTCGCAGACGTGGCGACGGCCGCCGGCAAGAGCGCCGACGACATCGCGCTCGGCACGCTTGCCCAGGGGGAAATCGCAGACAGCGCCATCGCCGAAGCGGCCTTCGCGCTCAGCGAAAACCAGTTCAGCGACGTGCTTGACGGCACGTTCGGACCGGTGATCGTGAATGTCTCGGAAGTTCAGGCCGAGGTGGTTCAGCCCCTCAGCGAGGTGGAAGACGAGATCCGTCAGGACCTGGCGCTTGAGGAAGCGTCGCGCGTTCTGCTCGATGTGCACGATGCCTACGAAGACGCCCGCGCCGGCGGCGCAACCATGGCGGAAGCAGCCGAGCGCATGAACCTGACCATGCGCACGATTGAAGCCATCGACGCCACTGCGCGTCGCCCTGATGGCGCGATCGTCGGTGATCTTCCGGTTTCGGCAGAGCTGATTCGCGAAGTGTTCGAGAGCGATTCCGGCATCGAGAACGCGCCCCTCTCCATGGGCGGCAATGGCTTCATCTTCTACGAGGTGGAAGGCATCACGCCCGAGCGCGACCGCACGCTTGACGAAGTGCGCGAAGAGGTCACGCAGGACTGGATCGCAGCCGAGACGGATCGCCTTCTGGCTGCGCGCGCTGCCGAGCTGGCCCAGAAGGTGAAGGACGGCGTTTCGCTGGACGACATCGCTCTGGAAATCGACCAGCAGAAGCAGGTGAAGCGTGGCGTCAAGCGCACGGCGAACGACGCCGACCTTGGCCAGGCCGGTGTTGCGGCGGTGTTCTCCGTTCCGCGCGATGGCAGCGGCGTGTTTGCCAACCCGGCCGGCGACGGACAGGTTCTGTTCCGCGTCACCGAGGTCTTCGAGCCGGCGAGCGCGACGGCGCAGAGCATTCCCGAAAACCAGCGCGACGCCATGCGCACCGGGCTTGCCGACGATCTTCTCGACCAGATGGTTGCACGCCTGCAGGGCAAGCATCCGGTGACCGTGAACCGGGCTGCAATGCAGGAAGCCCTTAGCTTCTGAGGCCGACGATGAAGGCATTCAAAACCTATATCGCCAAGGCAGCCTCGGGCGAGCCGCTGAGTTTTGACGATGCGCGCGAGGCGTTCGACATCATGATGTCGGGCAATGCGACACCGAGCCAGATCGGCGGTTTTCTGATGGCCCTGCGCGTGCGTGGCGAGACCGTTGAGGAAATCTCGGGCGCAGTCGCCACCATGCGCGACAAGATGCTGACAGTCACCGCGCCGGAAGATGCAGTGGACATCGTCGGCACGGGTGGCGACGCCTCCGGCTCCTACAATGTGTCCACCTGCTCGGCCTTTATCGTGGCGGGCGCGGGCGTTCCCGTCGCCAAACACGGCAACCGGGCGCTCTCCTCGCGCTCGGGCGCT
>MRWG01001781.1_pt1 | contig 12462 bp, 10 predicted proteins | sample 1013341 | NCBI WGS metagenome assembly MRWG01 (sample SAMN06117577, study PRJNA244670) | biofilm metagenome | biome: Water; feature: Cathode Biofilm; material: Biofilm; isolation source: microbial consortium enriched at the cathode of a solar microbial fuel cell | place: USA: District of Columbia ... | reverse complement strand
TGCATCCACCGCGCTCACGCCTCGTCTTCGAATACGGGCACGGGTTCGGCGATTTTCTGGCCGGGTTCGAGCCGATACGGCATCTGAGATATCTGCCCGACGTGGCCCGGCTGGAACGCGCCTGGCTTGACGCCTTTCACGCAGCCGACCGCACACCGCTCGCGCCCGCCGATCTCGCAGCCGTGCCGCCGGAAGCGCTTGCGCAGGCCCGTTTCACGCCGCACCCGGCCATGCATCTCATAGGCTCGGACTATGCGGTGCATACGATCTTCACGGCGCACCGCACCGGGCCGATGCCTGATCGCATCGACGCCGGCATTGCCGAAGCAGCGCTGGTGACCCGGCCCGCACTTGATGTGCAGGTGCGCGAGCTCGACCGGGGCCAATTCGCCTTTCTGAAGGCGCTCGCCAATGGCGCAGCGCTGCAACAGGCGGCCGGGGCGGCGCTTGAAGCCGATCCCGGTTTCGATCTTTCCGCCGCCATCGCCCTGATGCTCGAAAGCGGCGCATTCGAGACATGCCAGGCAGGCAATGACAGTCAGAACAAGGATGAAAGCCCGTGATCCACGCAATCCAGATGCTTCATGCGCGCGTTTTCTCCACCCTTGAGCGGATGCTCGATGGCTGGTTTCCGGGCCTTGCCGCGCGCTTCGCCTTCTTCGCCGTTCTCTATTTCTACTTCCTGAATTCGGCCCGCACCAAGGTCGGCGAAGGCCTGCTCGGCTTCTTCAGCGTCGCAGACGGGGCCTATTACCAGATCGCGCTGCCGGCGGTGGAGGCTGCGGGCGGCGATGTTTCAGCCGTGCCCTTCATTCCATGGGGCGCAATCGTCTGGGCCGGCACCTATGCGGAGTTTGTCCTTCCGCTCCTGATCGTGATCGGTCTTTTCACCCGGATTGCCGCACTCGGCATGATCGGTTTCGTGCTGGTGCAGTCCTATGTGGACATTGCCGTTCACAGGGTGGGCGCGGAGACCGCAGGCGCGTGGTTCGACCGCTTCTCCGACGGGCTGATCTGGGACCAGCGGACGCTCTGGGTGTTTCTGCTGCTTTATCTTGTGGTGAAGGGTGCGGGACGCATCTCGCTGGATGCCGTTCTTGGCCGCAAAAGCGCGAGCACGGCCTGAAAACACAAAAGCGGCGCCACACGGGCGCCGCCATCATTCAAACTCTTATCCGTCTGCTTCTAGCACATCAGGAATTCCCTCAGGCCGAAGCCTTAGTGTGTCCTGGCCTCGATCTCCTTCGTTTCCTTCGCCGAAGCGATGGGAATACGGCGCGGCTTCATCTCCTCGGGGATGTTGCGCGTGAGATCGATGTGAAGAAGCCCGTTTTCAAGGTTGGCGCCCGTCACTTCGACGTGGTCGGCGAGCTGGAAGCGGCGCTCGAAGCTGCGTGCGGCGATGCCGCGATAAAGCAGTTCGCCTTCGCTTTTCTGCTCGGCGTTCTTCTCACCCTTGACGGTGAGCACATTGCGATGGGCCTCGATGGAGATGTCCTCATCGCCAAAGCCGGCGACAGCCATCGAGATGCGGTAGGAATCATCGCCCGTGCGCTCGATATTGTAGGGCGGATAGGTCTGGCTGCCCTCGGGCTGGGCCAGCGTATCGAGCATGCCAAAGAGCCGGTCGAAGCCGACGGTGGAACGATAGAGAGGCGAAAAATCAACGTGACGCATGGTCTGTTCTCCAGTTGAGCAACATTGCGTTATGGCCATTTTCGGAAACCCGCTTCGGGCGTTTCCCGCTGGCCAGCGACCCCGTTCTGGCGGCCGCAGAAGATATATGGGAACCCCAAAAATCGGGTTCAAGAGCCCGTCGATTTCAGATGAACGGCGGATGAACAGACCGCTCGGATACCGTTCAGCTTCACGCTGCTACCGTTAGCGCAATGGATCGGCGGCGGACTTATGACGCCGCCCTGCGGAACGTACCGGATGTAACGTCCCTTCCAGCCGGTGCGGAATGCCGGAAGTGGTTCAGGCCACTTCCGGCTTTCAGTTTCAGTCGCAACCGTTCTGTTTCTTGCCATTCACGCTTCCCGGCTCTATTCCTTCTTAGGAATATCATCTTCCACACCCCTCAAAGCCGCTCTTGAGGTCCACGATCCTGCATGAATGACCTGCTTATCGTCGTTCCGGAAAATCCCCCGCCCGAGGGGATGAAGGCGGACCTGTTCCAGACGAAGGACGGGGTTTCGATCCGCTTTGCGCGCGCGCCGGGACGCGGAGCCGAGAAACACGGCACGGTGGTGATCCTGCCCGGCCGCAACGAGTATATCGAGAAATATTTCGAGACCGCGAACGACCTGACCGAACGCGGCTATGGCGCGGCGATACTGGACTGGCGCGGACAGGGGCGCTCGCAGAGACTGCTGCCGGACGCCAACCGGGGCTATGTTGAGAGCTTCGACGATTATGTGCGCGACCTGGATGCGTTCTTCGAACAGGTGGTGCTGCCCGACTGCCGCGGCCCCTATTACATTCTCGCCCATTCCACCGGCGTTCTGATTGCGCTTCTGGCCGCACCCATGATGGCCAACCGGGTGCGCCGCATGGTGCTTTGCACGCCGCTTCTGGGACTTCCGGTCTCGCCCAGAACAACACGCTGGGTGTCGCACTTCGCGCAGCTTCTCTACGCTTTGGGACTTGGCCGAATGTATATGCCGGGCCGCCGCAACCGGATGAAAATGCCTGAATTTTCGCCGGCGGCGCTGAGTTCCGACCCGCAGCGCTTTGCCCGCAACCGGGCGACGGTCAGCGCCTGGCCCGGACTTGCCATCAACGGGCCGACGGTCGCCTGGACGCGCGCCATGTTTCTGGCCATCGAACGGGTGACGGACCCGGCCTTTGCAGCCCGGATCCACATTCCCTCGCTCATCCTTTCGGCCGGAGCGGACCGCGTGGTCTCCAACCCGGCAATCGAGCGCTTTTCCCGGCAGTTACGCAGCACATCGCTCCTGACCATTGATGGCGCGCGGCACGAATTGCTGCAGGAGGCAGACCTTTACCGGGAACAGGTGATGGCCGCCTTCTTCGCCTTCGTGGAAGGCACCGGCGACATCAATTTCTGAACGCCAGAGCGGGTTCTCTGCCGCAATGTTCTAGCGCAGAAGCGCCATCGCCTTCTTGTGCAGTTCGGGCGTGGCGGCGGCGATGATGTCGCCTCCGCTCTCGGGACGGCCGCCGGCCCAGCTGGTGATCACGCCGCCCGCCTGCTCGATGATCGGAACAAGCGCAGCGATGTCGTAAGTCTGAAGACCGGTCTCGATGACCAGATCGATCTGGCCCGCTGCCAGCATGGCGTAGGCATAGCAATCGGTGCCGTAGCGGGCGAGGCAGACCGAATTTTCCACCCGGTCATAGGCGGCGCGGTGCAGCGGATCGAACAGCGCCGGCGTGGTGGTGCACAGCGTGGCGTCGGACAGCTCGGTCGTGTCGCGCGTCTTGAGACGGCGTGGGCCGCCCGGCCCCTCGTAATGCGCGCCATCGCCAACCGTATAGAAGAGCTCGCCGGTAAAGGGCTGGGACATCATGCCGGCAACGGCGCGGCCCGAAACGGTAAGCCCCACCAGCGTGCCCCAGAGCGGCAGGCCGGAAATGAAAGCGCGCGTGCCGTCGATGGGATCGATGATCCAGCGGTGGTCGCTCGCCTCGCCTTCAAGGCCGAATTCCTCACCCAGAATGCCGTGATCGGGAAACGCCTCGCTGATCAGCCCGCGAATGGCGCGCTCGGCCTCGCGGTCAGCCTCCGTGACCGGATCGAAACCGCTTTCGAGCTTGTTGTCGATCAGCACCGGCTGACGGAAGCGCGGCAGGGTCTGGGCTGCGGCGGCCTCGGCAATGCGGCGCATCAAAGCCGGCGACACGGTCATGGAACTCTCCTGAATTTACGGATTCGCTGCCTGAAAGGGCTGTTAAGAGCGGCGATCTTTGCCGCGTTTGGCGCGGTTTGCAATGGGCGCGTTACGGTTAACGCTTGACAATTGTGCATCGCAACATAGACTCTGTTCAGGCAGTTGATCTGCCGGATGCCCTCATTGGGCGTTTCCTCCCTAGACTTTTGGCCGTATCGCCAGGGCGATGCGGTCTTTTTTTGTCGCCGTCCAGAGCAAATTTGCTGCACCGCAGCAAAGCGCGACTTCACTCGGCGGCGAGCGGATAGTCGGTAAAATACTGCCCGGCGATCGCCATCAGCTCACGCACGAAGCCGGTGAGATCGTCCATCAGCGCGTTGAAGCCCGGCCTCTTCTCCAGTGTGCGCTCATCCATATAGAGGCTGCGGTTGATTTCGATCTGCAGCGCGTGAAGCCCCTGTGCGGGGCGGCCGTAATGCTCGGTGATGAAACCACCGGCATAGGGCTTGTTGTGCACCACGCAATAGCCGCGCGCCGCCAGGAGACCGATCACGCATTCGGTGAGCGCCGAAGCGGCGGAAACGCCGAAGCGGTCACCGATGATGAAATCGGGCCGCAGCGCGCCATCGCCGGAACGCACACCCGCCGGCATGGAGTGGCAATCGATCAGAATGCCGTGGCCGAAGGTGCAGTGCGTGTCGATCAAAAGGCGCTTCAGGCGCTCGTGATAGGGCACGTAGATGGTCTCGATGCGCGACACGGCCTCGGCCAGCGGCAGGCGACCCTGATAGATGTCCATCCCCTCGCCCACCAGCTTGGGCACGGTGCCGAGCCCACCGGCCACACGCGGCGAGCGGATATTGGCGTAAGGCGGTACAGGCTCGGAGAACATGCGCGGATCGAGTTCCCACGGCTCGCGGTTCACATCCAGATAGGCGCGCGGAAAATTGGCGGTGAGAAGCGGCGCGCCACAGGCGACCACGCCGGAGAAGAGCTCATCCACATAGCAGTCTTCGGAGCGCCTGATCATGGTCGCATCCAGACGACTCATGTCGAGGAAGCGCTGGGGATAATGTCGCCCGCTATGCGGCGAGTTGAAAACGAAGGGAGCAGTCTGGAACGCAGGAGAACGCACCTCGAAAGCGGGGATTTTCGCAAAATCCGCTGCGGCAGTCATACGATTTTCACGCCTCCGGCATACTATTTCGGTATAAAATCTGCCATTCGTGCGCACGCCTGTCCAGCCAGTCCACAAGCTGGATCAGCAGGTTTCACTTGATATTTACCACGCTGGAATCATATAGCTGGTCTCATTCAAGTGAATTGTGGGCAAGCGATTTTTGGGCAAGCGTTTGCGGGTCAATCGCTCTCGCACTATCTGGACGGCAAAATGGCACGGATTCTCCTGGCGGAAGACGACAATGATATGCGGCGCTTTCTGGTGAAGGCGCTGGAGCGGGCTGGTTACGAGGTCGTCGACTTCGACAATGGCGCCGGCGCTTATGACAGGCTGCGCGAAGAACCCTTCTCCCTTCTGTTGACCGACATCGTGATGCCCGAGATGGACGGCATCGAGCTGGCTCGCCGCGCCACCGAGATCGATCCGGATCTGAAGGTGATGTTCATCACGGGATTCGCGGCTGTCGCGCTCAATCCCGATTCGAACGCACCGCAGGACGCGAAAGTTCTCTCCAAGCCCTTCCATCTGCGTGACCTCGTGAACGAGGTGGAGAAACTTTTGCAGGCCGCCTGACCGCGGTTTTCAAGGCGTTCGGCGAGAGCCGGCAGAGTGATCGTCACATTGCGGTAAAAACACTCAAACTACCTATTGACGCCGGCCTGATTTGTGTGATCTATGCGCGGCGTCGGATGGGCGTGTAGCTCAGCGGGAGAGCACTACGTTGACATCGTAGGGGTCACTGGTTCAATCCCAGTCACGCCCACCATCCTTCCCAAACATCTTGAATAAAGATGATGATCTCGAACCGCTCCCGGGTCATCGAGATATCTCGAACAACTTCCATTCTACCCACTGCGCAGACGCCGCAACGGCGACAGCTCAGTCGCTCACTCCCCCTCCCCGCCGGAAGCCGCGCGGTGCACGGCCAGCGTGAACTGTACGTGGGCGCGCAGCAGCGTGGCGGCATGATCCACGTCGCGGGCAAGTGCCGCATCCATCAGGCGGGTGTGGCCCTCAAGAGCAAGCGCCTCCTCAAGAAGCGCCCGCGTTGCCGGGTCATGGGTGATGACCTCCCCGCCCGCATCGGCAGGGGAAAAGAGAAGCGCGTGGTGGTGGCGGCGCAATTGCTCGGAAAGCTGCCGCTGAAACGATTTCAGCCAGACAGAGCGTGCAGCTGCAAGAAGCGCGGCGTGAAAGGCGTCATGCGCCTCCATCCACTCCGAATAGGCCTGCGCACCGTCATCCAGCGCGGCCGAGGCGCGCGCAAGACGATGATGCGCGGCAACGATGGCAGCCTCCCACGCAAGGTCGCCATGGGCGATGGCGTCTTCCAGAAGCGCCACCTCGATCAAAGCACGCGACTGCTCAAGATCCTCCAGCTCCGCAAACGAAACGGGAGCCACCCGGTAACCCCTGTTGGGGCTCAGCACCACAAGCCCCGCCTCCTCGAACCGCGACAGCGCCTCGCGCAGCGGCGTGTAGCCAACGCCATAGCGCTTCGAGAGCGCCATCAGGCGCAGCGGCTCCCCCGGTGCGAGAACGCCGCTCACAATGTCGCGCTTCAGCGCTGCAACGCCGCCCTCGCCTTCCGGAGTTTTGGTCTGAAGCATTGTCTTGACCTGAAATCCCATATAATCATTCATATTATATATAATAATTCGATCCAGTGGGATAGCGACCAATGAATGCACGGGCGGACAATCAGGACACACAGACGATGGCGCGGGCCGATGAGGCCGACCGGCTGGACCCGCTGAAGGCGTTTCGCGAGCGCTTTGCCCTGCCCGAAGGCGTGATCTATCTGGACGGCAACAGCCTGGGCGTTCTGCCGGCCGGCCTCAGCGCGCACATGAAGGGCGTGGTGGAACAGCAATGGGGCGAGCGGCTCGTGCGCGGCTGGAACGATGCCGGCTGGATCGACCTGCCGGCGCGCGTCGCGGGCAAGATCGCCCGGCTGGTGGGCGCAAAGAAAGACAGTGTCGCGGTTGGCGATTCCACGACGATCAACGTGTTCAAGGTCCTTTCGGCAGCCCTTTCGCTCAGACCTGACCGCCGCGTGATCCTTTCCGACCGCAACAATTTCCCGACCGATCTCTATGTTGCGGACGGGCTCGCGCGTCTTCTGGGCCAGGGTTACGAGCTGAAACTGGCGACCGCCGACGATATGGAAGAAGCCGTCGACGAAAACGTGGCGGCGGTGCTTTTGACCGAGGTGGATTACCGCACGGGCCGGCGCTACGACATGGCGGCCATGACGAAGCACATCCACGACAAGGGCGCGCTTGCGATCTGGGATCTTTGCCACAGCGCCGGAGCTTTTCCGGTTCATCTGGACGCAGCGGGCGCAGATTTTGCCATTGGCTGCGGCTACAAATATCTGAATGGCGGCCCCGGCGCGCCCGGTTTCCTCTACATTGCAGAGCGCCACGTGGCGCATGTGACCCCGGCGCTTTCGGGCTGGATGGGGCATCAGACGCCCTTCGCCTTCACCGAGAACTACACGCCGGCAGACGGCATTGCGCGCATGATGGTCGGCACGCCGCCAATCCTTTCCATGTCATCGCTCGACAGGGCGCTGGACGCCTTCGACGGCGTCGACATGGCGCTGGTGCGCGAGAAATCGCAGCAGCTTTGCGACCGGTTCATCGCCGAGGTTGAGCAGCGCTGCCCGGAGCTGGAACTGGCGACCCCGCGCGACCATGACCAGCGCGGCAGCCAAGTTTCCTTCCGCCATCCGGAAGGCTATGCGGTGATGCAGGCGCTGATCGCCAATGGCGTGATCGGCGACTTCCGCGCGCCCGACATTCTGCGCTTCGGCATGACGCCGCTCTATCTCAGCCATGCGGATATCGTCACGGCGGCGGAGATCCTGGAACGGGTCATGCGGGAGCGGCTGTGGGATCAGGAAATCTATCGCAAACGCGCCAAGGTGACCTGAACCGCGGCCATTTCGGCCCGCGTGCCCTGCCCTAGCCTTACGAGAATTTAATACTAGAACAGATGAAAAGCCGCCCGGAAGCTGGCATAAGACAAGTGGCCTGAAGCGACCGGTATACCGGCTGATGAATGCCACCTCCACCGCCACAAGATAACAGCCGGAGCGTGCATGTCTTTCTGGAAACAGGCAGTTCTCTGCCTCCTCATTCTCGTTGCCGCCGCGCTGGCGTGGTTCTGGTATTATCCCGGCGCGCAGAACATTCTGGCCCGTGCGGGACTGATGGAAGAGGCGCCTGCGGCCGCGAGTGGAGCCGCTTCCGGCAATGGGCAGCGCGGCCCGGGTGGCGGCGCGCCCGGTCCCGTGGTCACCGCACCGGTGGCCTATGCCACGATCAATGACAGGCTGAACGCCATCGGCACCGGCCGCGCGCTGCGGTCGGTTTCGGTGAACCCGCTCACCTCCGGCACGCTGACCGAGCTTGCCGTCGCATCGGGCGCGGAGGTTCAGGCCGGCGATTTGATCGCAAAGCTGGATTCGGATTCCGAAGAGATTGCGCTCGACCGCGCCGTCATCGCGCTCGACGACGCCACGACGAAGCTTGAGCGCATCATGGCGCTGCGCGCCTCGAACACGGTGAGCGTGGTACAGCAGAACGAAGCGGAACTGGCGTTACGCAATGCCGAGCTTGCCAAGCGGGAAGCGCAGCTGGCGCTCGACCGCCGCTCCATCACCGCCCCCATCGACGGCACGGTCGGCATTCTGCCGATTTCCGCCGGCAGCTATGTAACCAACAGCACCGAGATCGCGACCATTGACGACCGCTCGCAGATCCTCGTCGATTTCTGGATTCCCGAGCGCTATGCCGACCTAATCGAGATCGGCGCGCCGCTGACCGCAGCTTCGGTCGCGCGCAGCTCTTCCGTTCATGAGGGCGAAATCAGCGCGCTCGACAACCGCATCGACCCCGACAGCCGCACGCTGCGCGTGGAAGGCCGCATCGAGAACCCGGACGACCGGCTGCGCGCGGGCATGGCCTTCACCATCACCATGCGCTTCCCCGGCGAAACCTATCCGGCAATCGATCCGCTGGCCGTGCAGTGGAGCGCGGACGGGCCGTTTGTGTGGATCGTGGAGAGCGGGAAGGCGCGCCAGAAGCCGGTGCGGATCATCCAGCGCAACGCAGACAGCGTGCTGGTCGACGCCGAGTTCGCCGAGGGCGATCTGGTGGTGACGCAGGGCATTCACAACATGCGTGAAGGCGCGCCGGTGAACACGGCTGGCAACCCGGCCAGCGCCGGATCGCGCCTTGCCACCGCGGAAGGGTCAGCGACGTGAGGGAAGCGCTCCACAACGCCCAGACGGGCATTACCGCCCTTTTCGTAAGGCGACCTGTTCTGGCCTTCGTCTTCAACACGCTGATCGCCGTTGCGGGTCTGGCGGCGCTGTTCGGCATCGAGGTGCGCGAACTGCCGGACGTGGACCGCCCGGTGATCACCGTTTCGACCAATTTTTCCGGCGCAGCCGCCGAGACCATGGATCGCGAAGTGACCGCGATCATTGAAGGCGCTGTCGCACGCGTTCCCGGCGTTCAGGCCATCTCGTCCAATTCCTCTTACGGACGCAGCCGCGTAACGGTGGAGTTCAGCGACAGCGTCAACCTCGACACCGCCGCCTCCGACCTTCGCGATGCGGTGAGCCGCACCCAGAACAGCCTGCCCGACGACGCCGATGCGCCACGCATCATCAAGGCCGACAATGACGCGCAGGCCGTGATGCGCATTGCGCTCACCTCCACCACCATGCCTATCCAGGACATGACGACGCTGGTGGAAGACGAGGTGGTGGACGTCTTGTCCGCCGTGCCCGGCGTTGCCGATGTGCAGGTCTATGGCGACCGCACCGAGATTTTCCGCATCGACATCAACCAGACGAGGCTTTCGAGCCTTGGGCTGACGGTGGCCGATGTCTCCAGAGCGCTTGGCACGGTCGCGTTCGACACGCCGGCGGGCTCTCTGAGCAACACGACGCAGAACCTGACGGTGCGCGCGACAGCGGCCATTTCAACGCCCGGGCAGTTCGAAGCGATCTATCTGAAAGACCATGTGCGGCTCGGCGACGTGGCTACGGTGACGCTGGGCGGCGACATCGGCGAAAGCCAGTTACGCGCCAATGGCCGCACGGGCATCGGCATCGGCATCGTGCGTCAGGCCCAGTCGAACACGCTGGAAATCTCGTCCGGCGTGCGTGCCGCAGTGGAGCAGCTGAGCACCACCCTGCCCGACGGAGTGGACATTGAGGTGACCAGCGATGATGCGACCTTCATCAATGGCGCAATCCATGAGGTGGAAATCGCGCTGGTGATCGCCGTGACGGTCGTGCTTCTGGTGATCTTCCTGTTCCTGCGCGATTTCCGCGCCACGCTCATTCCGGGGCTTGCCATTCCGGTGGCCCTGATCGGCACGCTGGCGACGATCTATCTGGCGGGCTTCTCCATCAACATTCTCACGCTTCTGGCGCTGGTGCTCGCCACCGGCCTCGTGGTGGACGACGCCATCGTGGTTCTGGAGAACATCGTGCGCCGCCGCAATGAGGGCATGGGCGCGCGGGCAGCCGCCGTTCTGGGCACGCAGGAGGTGTTTTTCGCCGTGCTTGCGACCACGGCAACGCTGATCGCGGTGTTCGTGCCGATCTCCTTCCTTCCGGGACAGGCCGGCGGCCTGTTCAAGGAATTCGGCTTCGTGCTGGCAATGGCGGTGTTCCTGTCTTCGCTGGTTGCGCTTTCGCTCTGCCCGATGCTCGCCTCACGCATGCTGATCGCGCATCCCGAGGGTGAAGCGCGCGAAGACACCGGCGTCATCGCCAGGGTGGGCGGCGCGATGACGACGCTCTATCGGAAACTTCTTCGCTTCTGCCTCGATGCACCGGCGCTCATCCTGCTCATTTCGGTGCTGTTTGCGGGCGCATCCTATGGCGCGTTCGGCTTCATCAAATCCGAAATCACGCCGAGCGAAGACCGCTCCATGGCGTTCATGCGGGTCTCGGCACCGCAGGGTGTGAGCCTCGATTATTTCGCAGAGCGCCTGCGCCGCATCGAAGCGCTGATCGAGCCGCTGCGCGACAGTGGCGAGATCGTCAGCACCTTCTCCATTGCCGGACAGGGTGCTGGCAATAGCGGTTTTCTGGTGCTGCGGCTTGCCCCGTGGGACGAGCGCGACCGCAGCCAGCAGGAAATCGTCGCCGACATCTCCGAACGGGTCCGCAATGAGCCGGGTGTGCGCGCCTTTGTCTTCCAGCCCAACAGCCTCGGCATCCGTGGCGCGGGCAACGGGCTGAGCTTCGCGGTTGCGGGCAACAATTTCACAAAGTTATCGGCCACCGCCGCCACCATCGTAGAGGCCATGGGCGAAGATCCGAGTTTCCGGCAGGCGCGGCTTTCCAGCGATTCCACGCAGCCGCAGCTCTCCATCGCCATCGACCGCGACCGCGCCTTCGATCTGGGGATCGACATTGACGGACTCGGCAACACGATCCAGGCCATGCTCGACGGCCGCAGGATCGGCTCGGTGTTCATCAACGACCGCAGCGTCGACGTGAAACTCGTCTCGACCACCAATCCGGTCGATGACCCGACCGACCTCGAAAACACCTATGTGAAGGCCGGTGACGGGCGTTTCGTGCCGCTTTCGGTGATCGCGCGGCTCGAAGAACAGGCCGTGCCGCCATCGCTCTCGCGCGAAAACCAGCTGCGCGCCGTGGGCGTCAGCGCGTCGCTTGCGCCGGGTGTTGCGCTGGGCGAAGCCTATCAGCGGGCGCAGGAGATCGCGGAGCCCCTGCTCGAACCCGGCATGCGGCTTGTTCCGCTTGGCGAGGCGGCGGCCCTTGGCGAAACCGCCAATTCGATGCAGATCATCTTCGGCTTTGCGCTGGTGATCATCCTTCTGGTGCTGGCGGCGCAGTTTGAGAGCTTCATCAGTGCGCTGATCATCATGGCGACGGTGCCGCTGGGGCTGGCCTGCGCGGTGTTCGCCATGCTGCTGACGGGCACGAGCCTCAACGTCTACAGCCAGATCGGCCTTGTGCTTCTGGTCGGCATCATGGCCAAGAACGGCATCCTCATCGTGGAGTTCGCCAATCAGCTTCGTGACCGCGGGCTCGGGGTGCGCGAAGCCATCGAACAGGCGTCCCTCATCCGCCTGCGGCCCGTGGCGATGACCATGATCTGCACGATCGTGGGCGGGGTGCCGCTGGTGATGGCAAGCGGTGCAGGCGCAGAAGCGCGCATCGCGCTCGGCTGGGTGATGGTGGGTGGTCTCGGCCTTGCCACCGTCTCCACCCTCTTCCTCACGCCGGTCGCCTATCTGCTGCTCGGCCGGTTCATCACGCCCAAGGCGGAAGAGGAGGCGCGGCTGGTGCGCGAGCTCGATCATGCGACCCGACTTGGGGACAAAACCACCTGAATGGGCGCGCCGCGCAATCGCGCGGCTCCAGGC
>MRWG01001780.1_pt1 | contig 12466 bp, 7 predicted proteins | sample 1013341 | NCBI WGS metagenome assembly MRWG01 (sample SAMN06117577, study PRJNA244670) | biofilm metagenome | biome: Water; feature: Cathode Biofilm; material: Biofilm; isolation source: microbial consortium enriched at the cathode of a solar microbial fuel cell | place: USA: District of Columbia ... | reverse complement strand
TCGCAGGATTCGGTCGCCTGGCTGCAGGCGCGCGGCGTGCGCTTCCAGAAGGCGCTCTCCGGCACGCTGCACCTGGGGCGCACCAACGCCTTCTTCCTGGGCGGCGGACGCGCGTTGGTGAACGCGCTCTACCGCCATGCCGAGAGCCTCGGCGTCACCGTGTACTACGAGGCCCCGATCGAAGCCGTTCACCTGGAAGACGGCTTCTGCCGCGGCGTCACCGCGAAACTTGCCGAGGGCGCGTGCGACTTTACCGGGCGCTGCGTGGTCTTCGCCGCCGGTGGCTTCCAGGCCAACATTCCCTGGCTGAAGGAGTCCTGGGGGGCGGCCGCCGACAACTTCCTGATCCGCGGGACGCCCTACAACCGGGGCGCTGTTTTGAAGCAACTGCTGGACCAGGGCGTTTCCCAGGTCAGCGATCCCCAGGCCTGCCATGCGGTGGCCATCGACGGCCGCGCGCCGCAGTACGACGGCGGCATCTGCACCCGCGTCGACTGCGTGTCGCTCGGCATCGTGGTGAACGTCAGGGGTGAGCGCTTCTACGACGAGGGCGAGGACTTCTGGCCGAAGCGTTACGCCATCTGGGGCCGCCTCGTCGCCGGGCAGCCGGAGCAGGTCGGCCACGTCATCATCGACAGCAAGTCCGCCGGGCTCTTCATGCCGCCGGTCTTCCCACCGGTGACGGCCGCCAGCATCGAGGAACTGGCGGGCAAGATCGACCTCGACCCGCAGGCCCTGGCGAAGACCGTGGCCGACTTCAATGCGGCGGTGCGCGAGGGACACTTCGACCACACCGAGCTGGACGACTGCCACACCGAAGGCGTAGAGCCCGCGAAAACCCATTGGGCAAGGCGCCTCGACACACCGCCGTTCCATGCCTACACGCTGAAGCCCGGCATCACCTTCACCTACCTGGGCGTCGAGATCGACGACAAGGCGCGGGTGCTGATGGCCGACGGCCGGCCCTCGGCCAACATGTTTGCCGCCGGCGAGATCATGGCCGGCAACGTGCTGGGCGAGGGCTATCTCGCCGGCATCGGCATGACCATCGGCGGCGTCTTCGGCCGCATCGCGGGAGAGGAGGCGGCGCATCGTGCTCACAACGCTGCTTGACAGCGAGGCGGCGGCCGAGGCCGACCGCATCCTGACCATCTGCAACGCCTGCCGCTATTGCGAAGGCCACTGTGCGGTCTTTCCGGCGATGACGCAGCGCCTGGAGTTCTCGCCGGCGGATGTCGGCTATCTGGCCAATCTCTGCCACGGCTGCGGCTCCTGCTACCACCATTGCCAGTATGCCGACCCGCACGAATTCAATGTGAACGTGCCGAAGACTCTCGCGCAGCTGCGTCTCGACAGCTACGAGGCGGCGGCCTGGCCCGCCTTTCTGGGCCGTGCCTTCCGCAACAACGGCACCTGGACCGGCATCGCCACCGCCGCTTCCGTCGCGCTCTTCCTGGTCGCGGCGGTGCTGCTGCTGGATCCGGCGACGCTGTTCGGCGACCACGGCGGCAACTTCTATGCCGTCATGCCGCACAATCTCATGGTCGCGGTGTTCGGCGCCGTGGCGCTCTTCGTCGCCGTGGCGATCGCGATCGGCATGGCGCGCTTCTGGCGGCTGGTCGGCGCGCCGCCGCTGCGCGAGCTGGGACTGAGGGACCTGGCGCAGGCGCTGCATGATGCCTTCACGCTGAAGTATCTCGCCGGCGGCTCGGACCTCGGCTGCGCCTACCCGACGGAGGCGCCGTCGATGCTGCGGCGCCGCTTCCACCACCTCACCTTCTACGGCTTTCTGCTGTGCTTCGCCGCGACCAGCGTCGGCACGATCTACCACTATGTCTTCGGCTGGGTGGCGCCCTATGGCTATCTCAGCCTGCCGAGCCTGCTCGGCACCCTCGGCGGGATCGGGCTCGTCGCCGGCCCGGCCGGCCTGCTGGTGCTGAAGCGCCGCGCGGCAGGCGTGCCGGTTGCCACGGCGGCGACGCGCCAGCTCGACGACGGGCTGCTGGTGCTGCTGCTGCTGGTGGCGCTCACCGGCCTGCTGCTGACCGCCCTGCGCGGCAGCGAACTGCTCGGCGTTTTGCTGCTGGTCCACCTCGGCACCGTCATGGGCCTTTTCCTCGCGATGCCCTACGGAAAGTTCATCCATGGGTTTTATCGCATCATCGCCCTGGTCGGCTTTGCCCTGGAACAGCGCCGGGGCGGCCAGGTGCTCGGCCGGGCTCCCGATTCGCCGCCGCGGCGCCAAGCCGCCGAATAAACGTCCTGATTAACCTTCCGTTGACCCTGGAAAGCCTGCGGCTATCCGGGATATTTCGCGTTAACCTTTTAGAAATGTTGAGAAAATTAGTTTGAAAGGGCATGATATCTCGCAAGGATCGGGTTAACCGACATTTACCATGCAATCTTCAGGTGAATCGGATCCACGGCTGTCCTCAGGAATGAGGACGAGCCCCTTGCCAGGAAAGCCATGCAATGGTGAGCACTTCGCTGGAGGCGGGCAGCCCGGCAGTGCCGCGCGAGCTTCCACGTAAGCCGCGCCGGAGCAAGCCCTTCAGCCGCGGCTGGCAGCGTATTGCCGCCGGCGGCTCCGCGCTCTTCTTGCTGACGGCGGCGGGCAGCCTCGCGGTGATGGAGGCCAAGTCTTCCAGGCTGCAGTCCGAGTTCTTCGCGCGCCTTGCCGGCCAGATGACCTATCGCGTCGACGCCGGGCCGAGCGACGCCATCCTATTCCCGACCGACGGACCCTACGACCGCCGCCTCGGCTACATCGCGCTGCCGGAAATCATCTCCGGCCTGCGCGAGCAGGGCTACGCCATCGAGCAGCAGGCCCGCATCTCCGACCAGTTCGGCTGGTACTTCGAGCGCAGCGGCATCGCCCCCTACCGAGAGAAGACCCAGGCCGGCCTGACGCTGCTGGACCGCGACGGCCGCGAGGTTTTCGCCGCGCGCACGCCCGAGCACGCCTTCGAGAATTTCGAGGCGGTGCCGCAGGTACTTATCAACACCCTGCTGTTCATCGAGAACCGCGAACTGCTCAATGCCCGCTTCCCGCGCGCCAACCCGGCGGTCGAGTGGGACCGCCTGGCCACGGCCTTCGCCGACCTGGTGGTGAAGAAGGCGACCAACGGCGGGCAGAGCCCGGGCGGCAGCACCCTGGCCACCCAGATGGAGAAGTTCCGCCACTCGCCGGACGGCCGTACCGAGAACGTCACCGAGAAATTCCGGCAGATGGTCACAGCCACCCTGCGCGGCTACCTCGAGGGTGAGAACACCACCGCCGCGCGGCGCCAGATCGTCGTCGACTACATCAACTCCACGCCGCTGGCCGCGCGGCCCGGCTTCGGCGAGATCATCGGTCTCGGCGACGGCCTCTGGGCCTGGTTCGGCACCGACTTCGCGGCGGTGCGCGCGCTCGGCGACAGCGAGGATCCGAGCCTCACGCTGCAGCAGCGCGGCGCGGTCTACCGCCAGGCGCTGAGCCTGCTGATCGCCCAGCGCCGGCCCTCGGAATATCTCATCACGCGCCGCGGCTCGCTGCAGAGCCTGGTCGACAGCTATCTGCGGCTGCTGGCCGAGGCGGGTGTCATCGACGAGCCCCTGCGCGATGCCGCGCTGGCGCAGCCGGCCCGCTTTGCCGACGAACTGATGACCGCGGCGCCGCCGGCCAGCCACCTCTCCTGGAAGGCGGCCTCCTCGCTGCGTACCCGGCTGCTGGGCCAGCTCGGGCGCGCTTCGCTCTACGACCTCGACCGCCTAGATCTGACCGTGGAGACGACCCTGGACCAGCCGGTGCAGGAAGGCGTGACCGCGGCGCTGCGCGGCCTGGCGAACCGCGAGTCGCTGGAAACCCTCGGGCTTGCCGAGCATCGCCTGCTCGATCGCGGCGACCCCGCCAAGGTGATTTACAGCCTGGTGCTGTACGAGCGCGCCGGCGGGCGCAACCTGCTGCGCGTGCAGGCCGACAACTTCGACGGCCCCTTCGACATCAACGAGGGCACCAAGCTCGATCTCGGCTCGACCGCCAAGCTGCGCACCCTGGTGACCTATCTGGAGGTCATCGCCGAACTTTCCGACCGCCTGCGCAACGCGCCCAACGAGGAGCTGCGCGAAAAGGTGGCGAAAGGTGACCCGCTGACGCGCTGGGTGGCCGGCCGCCTGCTGGAGCGCATGGCGCCCAGCCTGCCGGTACTGCTGGAAGACGCGATGCAGCGACGCTACTCGGCCAATCCCCACGAGCGCTTCTTCACCGGCGGCGGGCTGCACACCTTCGTGAACTTCGACAAGCGCGACGACGGGCGGGTGATCTCCGTCTCGGAGGCACTGCAGCATTCGGTGAACCTGGTTTTCATCCGCCTGATGCGCGACATCGTCAGCTATCACGTGGCGCAGATCGCCGAGGAAGGCGATCCACGCAATCCGGATTCGCCGCTGCGCGAGGAATACCTCAGCCGCTTCGCCGACCGCGAGGGGCGCGAGTTCCTGCTGACCTTCTACAGCCGCTACCGCGACCTCGACCGCGACCAGATCCTGGAGACGGCGACGAAGCGGGCGCGCGGCAGCCTGACCGCGCGCGCGGTGGTGTTCCGCTCGCTGCGTCCGGGGGCCGGCGTCGGCGAACTGGGCACCTATCTGCGCGCCGCCGGCGGCAAGCCGATCAGTGACGACGAGGTGCAGCAGCTCTACGACAGTTACGGCGTCGACCGCTTCGCGCTGAACGACCGCGGCTACATCGCCAAGATCCATCCGCTGGAGCTGTGGCTCGCCGCCTACCTGAGCCAGGCGCCGCGCAGGCCCTTCGCCGAAGTCGCCAAGGCCGGTGCCGATGCGCGCCAGGCGGCCTACAGCTGGCTGTTCAAACCGAAGCTGCGCAAGGCACAGGACACCCGCATCCGCACGCTGCTGGAGGAGGAGGCCTTCCGCCGCATCGCCCAGCGCTGGCAGCGCGTGGGCTATCCCTTCGACTGGCTGGTGCCGTCCTATGCCACCTCGATCGGCAGCTCGGGCGACCGTCCGGCCGCCTTGGCCGAGCTGATGGGCATCATCGCCAACCAGGGCCTGCGCCTGCCGACCGGCCGCTTCGAGCGCCTGCGCTTTGCCGAGGACACGCCCTTCGAGACGACGATGACGCTGGCAGAGAGCCGCGGCGAGCGGGTGCTGCGCCGCGACGTCGCGCTGACGCTGCGCCGCGCGCTGATCGACACCGTGGAGCAGGGCACCGGCCGGCGCGTCAGCGGCGTCTTCCACGGGCCCGACGGCGAGGTGCTGGCGGCCGGCGGCAAGACCGGGACCGGCGACCACCGCTACGAGCGCTTCGGCAGCCACGGCGAACTGATCTCCTCGCAGGTGGTGAACCGCACGGCGACTTTCGTGTTCTTCCTGGGCGACCGCTTCTTCGGTGTGGTATCCGCCCATGTCGCCGGCGCCGACGCCGCGGACTACGGCTTCACCTCCGCACTGCCGACGCAACTCCTGAAGTCGCTGGCACCGCTACTGCAGCCGATGCTGGAGCGTGCGCCCAGCGACGGCAGCGACCCGGTGGAGAGCGTTCCCGACCTGATGGTCGAGCCCTTGCCGCCCGAGCCGGCGCCGCTCGCCGCGGGCGAGTCCCAGCCTCTGCCCACCGCTGCCGGACCGGCCGCCGGGCAGGCCTGCGAGCGGGCACGCGACAACCGCTGGCGCTGCGACCTCACCCGCACCCTGCAGGCCGACGCCGGCGGCGGGCTCGAGGCCGGGCAGTAACTTCCGGACCTCCCAGCGAGCGTCAGTAGCGGTCCGGGTCCTGCTCGTTGGGCAGGCGCTGCAGAAAATCGCGGTAGACCTGGTCCTTGGAGCGCTCGTGCAGGGCCTGCAGGGCGGCGACCGGGTCGGCGTCGTAGTCGACGCGCAGGTTCAGGGCGGCGCCGTTGCCGCCGTCGACCAGCAGGGCGGCCGAGCAGGTGCCGCGGCTATCGCCGCCCGCGGCCTCTCCTGCCGCCAGGGCGGCCAGCAGGCGCGCGGCAAGGTCGCCGGTTTCGCCGCCACCGTGAAACGCCGCGAGCATGGCGTCCAACACCTGCGGGCCGGCGAGGATGTTGCCGGCGACGATCAATCCCTTCTCGGCACGGTGGTCCTTGTAGTCGCTGTTGGCCGCTCCGGTCCAGCCGGCGGTATCGCCCGCGGCATCCATCACCGCGAGTTGTCTGAAATCGCGACCCTCGTCCTCCGCAGTCAGAGCGCGCACGACATCCGGCGCGCTGTCGCCGCGTGCCAGCAGCGGCAGCCCCCGGCGCGCAAAGAGCACATTGGTCGAAAATCCCTGGGTGGCGATGGCGCCGACCCCGAAGCGGCAGTGCGGCACCTGGGCGCCGACGGCGATGCTGCCGGTGGCGGTGGCGACGCCGAGCGCCTGCGTCTGCGGGTCCTGCGCAATGATGGTGAAGGTCATGTCGGCGGCTGCTTTCGGACCCCGTTCATAGGCTCGCGAGCAATTTATCATGAAAATATTTGCGAGGTTTGTATTTATCATGCTTAATTAGCCGCTGTAAACGCGCGTCTGTTAGCGCACCACCGATCCATCAGGGAGGCGGTAATGAGAAAAATCATCCATGCAGCGGCTCTGGCCAGCGGGCTTGCGGCGGCCAGTGTCGTGGCGGCCGGGGCGGTCCTGGCGCAAACCCCGCCAGGCGTCCTCATCGTCGGCCAGATCGCCGAGCCCAAGTCGCTCGACCCCCACGCGGTCACCGCGGTGAACGACTTCCGTATCCTTATGAACGTCTATGACGGCCTCGTGCGCTACAAGGACGGCACCCTAGAGGTCGAGCCGGCGCTGGCCGAATCCTGGACCATCAGCGATGACGGCAAGGTCTACACCTTCGACCTGCGCGACGGCGTCAGCTTCCACGACGGCAGCCCGCTGACCGCCGAGGCGGTGAAGTTCAACTTCGACCGCATGCTCGACGAGAATCATCCCTTTCACGACACCGGGCCCTTCCCGCTGTCGTTCTTCTTCAGCGCGATCGACAGCGTCGCGGCCGAGGATGCGGACACCGTCACCTTCACGCTGAAGGAACCCTACGCGCCCTTCCTCTCCAACCTCGCCTATCCGACCGGCCTGATCGTCTCGCCGGAGGCGGTGAAGCAGCATGGCAAGGACTTCGGCCGCAACCCCTCGGGCACCGGCCCCTTCCGCTTCGCCGAGTGGGAGAGCAACGCCAAGGTCGTGGTGGTGCGCAACGACGACTACTGGGGCGGCGCGCCGGCGCTGGAAGCCGTGGTGTTCCGGCCGATCACCGACGCCAATACGCGCGTCGCCGAAATGCTGGCCGGCGGTATCGACCTGATGGTCGAGGTGCCGCCGGATTCCGTCGCCACCTTCTCCGGCGACGCCACCTACCAGGTCCACGAGCAGGCCGGCCCGCACGTCTGGTTCCTCATCCTGAACGCCAAGGAAGGACCGCTGGCCGACAAGAAAATGCGCCAGGCGGTGAACTACGCCATCGACAAGCAGGCGCTGGTCGAGAACGTGCTGCAGGGTACCGCCGAGGTTGCCGCGGGCCCGACACCGCCGGCCTTCGCCTGGGCCTACAACGAGGAACTCGACCCCTATCCCTATGATCCGGCAAAGGCAAAGGCGCTGATCGACGAAGCCGGGCATGCGGGCGCGGAGCTGACCTTCTACGTTACCGAGGGGGGCTCCGGCATGCTCGATCCCGTGCCGATGGGCGCGGCGATCCAGGCAGACCTCGCCGAGGTCGGGCTCAATGTCGAGATCGAGACCTACGAGTGGAACACCTTCCTCGGCAAGGTGAACCCGGGCCTGGAAGGCAAGGCCGACATGGCGGAGATGGCCTGGATGACCAACGATCCGGACACCCTGCCGTACCTCGCTCTGCGCAGCGAGGCCTTTCCCGACAAGGGCGGCTTCAACTCCGGCTACTACTCCAACCCCGAGGTCGATAAGCTGCTGGAGGCCGCGCGCCGCAGCACCGACCAGGAGGAACGGGCCAAGCTCTACAAGCAGATGCAGGCCATCGTGCACGACGACGCGCCCTGGGCCTTCATCGCCAACTGGAAGCAGAACGCGGTAACCTCCGCCGCGGTCGAAGGCTTCTCGCTGCAGCCCTCGTTCTTCCTGATCCTGAAGGACGTCACCAAGGGCTGATTCACATCCCCCGGGCCCCCGCAGGTAGCAGGGGTCTGGCGGATGGGCTGAAACCCCACAGAGGGAGACGGCACCCAAGATGCTCGCCTACACGGTCAAGCGCCTGGTGCTCGCGGTGCCGGTCCTGCTGGGCCTGACGGTCATCGTCTTTCTCATCATGGCGATGATCCCCGGTGATCCCGCCACCGCGATCCTCGGCTCCTATGCCACGCCGGAGAACGTCGAGCGGCTGAACCGCCAGCTCGGCCTGGACCGCAGCCTCGTCGAGCAGTATTTCGTCTGGCTCGGCAATCTGCTGCAGGGTGACTTCGGGCGCTCCTACAACCTCAACCGCCCGGTCATCGACGAGGTGCTGGAACGTTTCTCGGCGACGTTGATCCTGGCCGGCGCGGCGCTGCTGCTGTGCTCCGTCTTCGGCCTCGCCGCCGGTGTGATCTCCGCGGTGCGCCAGTACGGCTGGACCGACAAGATCGTCACCTTCTTCGTGCTGATCGGTATTTCGATCCCGTCGTTCTGGCTCGGCCTGCTGCTGGTGCTCGCCTTCGCGGTGACCTGGCGGGTATTCCCGGCCAGCGGCATGTTCGCCATCTACGGCGGCGGCGACCTGCCCGACCTGCTGCACCACCTGGTGCTGCCCGCCGTCACCCTGGCGGTGGTGGCGACCGGCGTCATCGCGCGGCTGACCCGCGCGGCCATGCTGGAGGTGCTGCGCCAGGACTACATCCGCACCGCCCGCGCCAAGGGCGTCAGCGAACGCCGCGTGGTCTACCGCCACGCCTTCAAGGCGGCCCTGGTCAGCGTCATCCCGGTGATCGGCGTGCAGGCCGGCTTCGTGCTCGGCGGCGCCGTCTACATCGAGACGGTGTTCCAGTGGCCCGGCATCGGCCGCATGCTGGTGACCGCGATCTCGACCCGGGATCTGCTGCTGGTGCAGGGCGGCGTGCTGGTGGTGGCCGCCAGCTACGTGCTGTTCAACCTGATCACGGACCTGCTGCAGCACCTGCTGGATCCGAGGCTCAGATGAGTTCTTCGCAAACCGCTGCCGGCAGCGCGCCGCAAGCAGCCCGCCGCCGTTCCGGCCGCCCCTCGCCGCTTTCCCTCTTCCTGCGCAACCAATTGGCCGCCTTCGGCGCGGCCCTGCTCCTCGTCATCGTCGTGCTGGTGATGCTGACGCCGATCCTGCCGCTGCACGACCCGGCGGCGACCGCCCCGGCCAACCGCCTGCTGCGCCCGCTCGCCGAAAACCACTTCCTGGGCACCGACCACCTGGGCCGCGATATCTTCTCGCGCCTCCTGTGGGGCACCGGAGTCAGTCTGCTGGTCGGCCTTTCGGCGACCTCGGTGGCGGCCGTCTTCGGTTCGACCATCGGCATCCTCGCCGGCTACTTCGGCGGTCGCACCGACACGCTGCTGATGCGCGGCATCGACATGCTGATGGCTTTTCCCTACATCCTGCTGGCGCTGGCCATCGTCGCAGCGCTGGGGCCGGGCCTGCTGAACGCCCTCTTCGCCATCGCCATCGTCAACATCCCCTTCTTCGCGCGCAACATACGCGGCGTCACTCTCGGCCTCGCCAGGCGCGAGTTCATCGATGCGGCGCGCCTGTCCGGCAAGTCGAACCTCAGCATCCTGCTGACCGAGGTGCTGCCCAACGTGCTGCCGGTCATCGTCATCACCGTCTCCACCACCGTCGGCTGGATGATCCTGGAGACCGCGGGCCTCTCCTTCCTCGGTCTCGGCGCGCAGCCGCCCGACGCGGACCTCGGTTCGATGCTCGGCGAAGGGCGCAAGCTGCTGATCACCGCGCCGCACGTCTCGGTCATCCCCGGTGTGATGATCTTCCTGGTGGTCATGAGCATCAACCTGCTGGGCGACGGCATCCGCGATCTGCTCGACCCGCGCCTCAAGTCCGGTGCCCTGGCGCGCCCGGCGCCGATGACCGAAGTTGCGCGACAGGCTCCTGCTCAGGCGGCGACAGCAAACAAAGAATCTGTGCTGGCCGTCGACGACCTGCAGACCCACTTCGGCGTCGGCGACCATGTCTATCGCGCGGTGAACCACGTCAGCTTCGACATCCAGCCGCACGAGTGCCTCGGCCTCGTCGGCGAGTCAGGGTCGGGCAAGTCGGTCACCGCGCTGTCGCTGCTCGGCCTGGTGGCGACGCCGCCGGGGCGCATCGTCGGCGGGCGGGTGCTGCTGCAGGGCCGCGACCTCCTGGGTCTCGACGCCGAGGGCCTGCGCGCCATCCGCGGCGCCGAGGTCGCCTACATCTTCCAGGACCCGCTCTCCACGCTGCACCCTCTGTTCCCAATCGGTGACCAGATTGCCGAGGCGATCCGCAGCCACCGGCCAGTGTCTTACAACGACGCATGGGACGCCGGGGTGAAGCTGCTCGATGCCGTGCAGATCCCCAATGCCGCCGGCCGGGCCAGTGCCTATCCGCACGAGCTGTCCGGCGGCATGCGCCAACGCGTCTCCATCGCCATGTCGCTGGCCAACGATCCCAAGCTGCTGATTGCCGACGAGCCGACCACGGCCCTGGATGTGACGGTCCAGGCCCAGGTGCTGAAACTGCTCGACCAGCTGCGCGACAAGAGCGGCGCCTCGCTGCTGTTCATCACCCATGACTTCGGCGTGGTTTCGGAGGTCTGTCACCGGGTCGCCGTGATGTACGCCGGGCACATCGTCGAGATCGGACCGACCGAGGAGGTGTTGCAGGCGCCGGCGCATCCCTACACCGAGCGTCTCATCGCCTGTGTTCCGCGCCTCGGCGAGCCCGGCCGCCGCCTGGAGGCGATCCCCGGCCTGCCGCCCGCGGTAAACGACCTGCCGCCGGGCTGCGCTTTCGCAGAGCGCTGCCCGCACGCCGAGGAGGCCTGCCGCGAAGGTGAGATCAGCCTCGACGCTCTGAACGACGGCCACCAGGTGCGCTGCATCAAGCCACGCAGCAGCGGTGTGCCGGGAGTGACGAGGGGAGGTGCGGCATGACCGCCCTCATGGAAGCACGTGATGTCACGCGCCGCTTTGGCGGGGGCCGCACGCTCTTCGGCAAGCCGAAGCCGGCCGTGCACGCGGTGCAGGGTGTCAGCTTCGACGTCATCAAGGGCGAAACCCTCGGCATCGTCGGCGAGTCGGGCTGCGGCAAGTCGACCCTGGCCAAGCTGCTGGTCGGCCTGCAGGCGCCCAGCGAAGGCGAGGTGACTCTGGGCGGTGCGCGGCTGCACGACCCGGCGGCATACAGCCGGCACGACCTGGCCATGCGGGTGCAGTACGTCTTCCAGGACCCTTTGAGTTCACTGAACCCGCGCAAGACCATTCGCCAGATCCTCGAGGCGCCGCTGATCCACCTGCGGCGCCTGCCGCAGGCGGAACGACGTGAGAAGCTGGCGGAAATCATGGACGCGGTGCGGCTGCGTCCCGAATTCCTGGAGCGCTATCCCCATGAGTTCTCCGGCGGCCAGGCCCAGCGCATCGGCATCGCCCGCGCGCTGGCCGCCGAACCGGAAATCCTGGTGCTCGACGAGCCGGTCTCTGCGCTGGACGTCTCGGTGCAGGCGCAGGTACTGAACCTGCTCGAGCAGCTGAAGACGGAGTTCGACCTCACCTACATTTTCATCAGCCACGATCTCGCGGTGGTCGAGTCGGTGAGTGACAGGATCATGGTCATGTATTTCGGCCGCGTGGTCGAGCAGGGCCCCGCCGAGGCGCTGTTCCGTCATCCCCTGCATCCCTATACCCGGCTGCTGCTGTCCTCGGCGCCGGTGCCGGGGCGCAAGGGCATCGGCGCGGAGCAGAAGATTGCCGAGCTGCCCGATCCGCTGGCCCCGCCGCCGGGCTGTGCCTTCGCAGCGCGCTGCCCGCAGGCGACGGAAATCTGCCGCGAGGCCGTTCCGCCGCTGGATCGCGAGGGCGAAACGGCTTATGCCTGCTACCACCCCTGCAAGGATGATCCCTGGCCGCAAGGCGGCAGTGAAACATGAGTGATACTCTGGATCCAAAATCGCCACCCGCCGAGGGGGCGAAGCGGCGCGGCAAGAAGCGCTCGCTCGCCATTGCCGACGAGATCAAGGATTGGATCGTCCTGCACGGTTTGAATCCGGGGGACCGCCTGCCCGGCGAGCGTGAGTTGATCGAGAGCTTCCAGGCCAGCAAGGGAACCATCCGCGAGGCGCTGCGCGCGCTGGAGACGCAGGGCCTGGTGCGCAGCCGCACAGGGCCCGGTGGCGGCACCTTTGTCGGTACCCTCTCCGAATCCCGGGCGATGGAGCTGCTCGGCAACTACTTCTTCTTCCGCAATCCGACCATTGGCGACATCTACGCGCTGCG
>MRWG01001779.1_pt1 | contig 12474 bp, 1 predicted proteins | sample 1013341 | NCBI WGS metagenome assembly MRWG01 (sample SAMN06117577, study PRJNA244670) | biofilm metagenome | biome: Water; feature: Cathode Biofilm; material: Biofilm; isolation source: microbial consortium enriched at the cathode of a solar microbial fuel cell | place: USA: District of Columbia ... | reverse complement strand
GGCCGAGGCCGTGGCGAAGTCGTCCGCCGGCCCTGTTTCCGCAGTTTCCGCAGTTTCCGCCGATTCCGCCGGCTCCGGTTCGGGCGGCCGCTCGGGGGCGGCGGGACGCTCGGACGTCTCGGCGCGGCGATCCAGCGCCTCGTAGCTGCCGCCGCCGATCAGCAGGTCGCGGGCGTCCGAATCCGCGCGCGGCGGCGACGGGATCTCGAATTCGAAGACCTCGCCCTCGTCCCCCTCCGGCACGGAGGTCGGGGTGGCGTCCGGGGCGAGCTCCGGCGGTTTGGGCGCGGCCTGCTTCGGCGCCGCGGGTTGGGCGCGCTGCGTGCGCACTTGGCCCGGCTTCGCGGCGGGCTGCTTGGCGCCGGACGCCTTCTTCGCCTGGGTCCTGTTGCCTTGGGATGGGGCCGACTGTTTCGGGGCGCCGGCGCTCAGGATCTGGTCGACGGCTTCCGCGCCGGTCACGACCCGCCGGCGGGGCGGCGGGCGCATCGCGGCGCCGGCGCCCTTGCCGGATCCGCGCGGCGCGGGGGGCGGGTCGTCATCAAGCATCGCGCGCGCGGCGATCGCCTCGAGCGAATCCTCGTCGTCCGCGGCCGAGGCGTCCGGCGCACGCCCGCGCGGGCCTTTCTTGTCATCATCCGCCATCGATGGACCGACGACCCCCGGTTCCCGTATCCCGACCCCGTGCCGCGGCTTCCGCCCCGACTCCGCAAAGAGACGCGCGCCATCCGCCAGTCCCGGCGGCGCCGTCCCATCGACCCTCGGCCCCGACGCACGGCGGCACCGAACCGTCGACACTTTAGCACAGCACGGACCGCCAGCCCAGAAAAGGACGGCGTCAACTCTTCGATTTTACTTGGGCGATTTCAGGGCGACCGGACGCTTGAGTTGCCGAGCGTTCGGGCGGTCCATCGATCTACTTGCTCGGCGAATGGTGGCGCTTTGCGGGGGAGGCTGCGCAGGACGGAATGGAGGCAGCCGATCTCAGTCGCCAAGACCAAGGCGTGCATCGGGCCGTCTCTTTCCCCCAAACGCAGGTCGCTTGGTCATTCGCCAGCGCCCTCGGGACGGCCCGACGTCCCGGCTTTCGGCACCTCGAGCCAAGCGGGCTGCGAATACCCCTCCGGCCACATCTCGAGACCGTGGATCGTCCGGTGCCAGCCCTCGACAAGCTCCATGCCATCGGATCTGGGGCGCAGGATCAGCGGCTCGCGTGGCGGGCCATGCCGCTCAAGATGCGCGCGTACCTCGGCATGCTTGCGTGCATCGTCACGAAATCCGATACGCCGGCCGGCGCTGCGCTCGTCCAGGCGCCGGCGTGTCTCCGGCGTGAACAGGTCCCGGGTCACGAACACCTCGCCGAAGCGATATCGCCGGTTCCTGTAGTAGGGGATGAGTTCACGCGCCCGTTCCGGCCGATGCGCGTAGTTCTTGTAGATGAAGTCGATCAAAACGTATTCCGGCATCTCCGGGAACCACGCGCGCAACGTGTCGAGCCCCAACGGCTCCGCCTGCAGGGGCCGGGGGGCTGGGCTCTCGTCGTCATTGCCGCTCGTGTCGCTCATGGTCCGAACTTACACGAAAAAGGGCGGTGGGCCCGACCAGTACCCACCGCCCTTCACGGACCGCCCCTCCCATTGTCCAAGGGGGTCCCTCACCAGCCGCAAAGCGCTCCTAGACGCTCGGCGGCTCCTCCCCACCGGAGTCGGTGAGCCCGGGTTCGACCGGCGCGACGAAGACAATGCCCGCGTCGCTCGGCGACGGGGCGTCGCCGCCGTCGGTCATCACATCCTCCTGCATATCGACCAGTTCTTCGGCATCGAGCATGCCGTCGGTATCCTTGTCGGCATCGTAGGTCGCCATGTTGCTGGAGGCGCCGAACGCCTCCGCATCGACCCCGAGCAGCTTGATCGCGTCCCCGCTCTCGCCGAGGCGGATCACCGTGTCGTCGCCGTCCTGGACGATCGACAGATCGTCGGAGTCGTAGCCGCTGATGAAGAGCTGGTCGGTGCCCATCTCGAAATCGTTGATGGTATCGACGCCGTCGCCCTTGGCGTAGAAGAAGACGTCATGCTCGCCGTCGCCGGTGCCACCCTGCTCGCCGCCCCAGAGCTGATCGCCCGCCTGGAAAGCATCGACGGTGGTGAGCGGATCGGCCATGTCGATGATGGCGTCGTCAAAGTCCTCGTCGCTCTTGTGATCGATGAGATCCTCGAAGCCGATCGAGCCGTCGTCGTTGATCTGGATATGCACCTGGCCGTCCGGGTTGAGGTCGGCCGCGCCCGAGAAGTAGGCCGGCGCGTCCGTCCCGCTCAGCGTCACGCCATCGGCCACCGCGACGAAATCGCCGTCGGTGTTCTGATCGAAGGTGACCGAGAGCCCGTCGGTCAGCCCCGAATTCTGATCCGCTCCATCGGGGATGATGAAGAAACCCAGATCGTCGGCCGAGAAGCCGTCCAGCAGGATCTCGTGGGTCGCGCCCTCGTCGGTCTGATGCAGGTTGGACCAGATGATCTCGCCGCTCTCCGGTCGGCCCTGCTCGTCCATGACGTAGTAGCCGACCGAGTTCGAGTAGGACGCGTTGGTCCCCTCGAAGGTCACCGTGATGCTTTCGGAGAAGCTGGCCTGACCGTTGTCGGTCCCGCCCATGATCCAGTCCTGGCCGGCCCCACCGACGACGATGTCGTCATCCGCGCCGCCGCGCAGATCGTCGTCGCCCGCCATGCCGAAGACCTGATCGTCGCCGGTTCCGCCATGCAGGTAGTCGTCGCTGCTGTCGAGGGTCGAGCCGGCGGTAACGCCGCTGACGCCCTTCAGCAGGAAGTCCGAATTGTGGCCGGAGTTGCCGGCACCGTCGTCGACCGCGGTGAGCTCGACCCGGGTGATCGGGAACTCGGTCGAGATCGTCTCCTGCGCGAGGCCCGTCACCGTGCCGTCGATGACGCCGCTCGCCTCCTCGCCGTTGGCGCCGTAGGCGGTCCAGCGGGCCTGCTCCAGATAGCCCTGGTCGAAGGGCGCCTGGTCATCGGACTGCTGGGTCTCGCCGTCGAACAGCGCCGAGAGCTTCACCGTCACCTGCTGCATCGGCGTCTGGAAGTCGAGGCGCATGACCTCGCCGCCATTGTCGTCGTCGCCGTCACCGGTGTCGATCTCGCCGCCGTCGATGCCGCCACCGACCGAGATGCCGGAATAGGCATAGTCGCCATGCAGATTCGAGTTGTCGGTGTTGTCGCCGTCGAGCGTGAAATTGATGTCCTTGGTCGAGAAGGCGGCGCTCGTATAGGTGCCGTTGCCGTCGACCCGAAGGGCGGAGAGCGTCACGCCCGCCTCGCCCCAGGTCGAGACCACGTTCGAGGTGTCGATGTCGGTGCCGTCGATGTCGAGCGAGAGGGCCTGACCGGCATCGTCGTTGCTACCGGCGCCGTCATCATCTTCCTCGGTTACGACCGTGGTGCCGGTGATCGCGACCTCGCTGAACTCGATATCGACCTCTTCCTCGTCGGTCGTCTTCTTGTTCAGGAAGCCACCCAGCGTGATCGTGTGCTCGCCCTCGGAGAGGCCGCCCACGTCGATCGTTACCGTATGCCAGCCGGTATCGCCGCCGTCGGAAAGCCGCGCCACGTAGTCATTGCCGTCGGTTCCGTAGAGCTGACCATCGATACTGATCAGCACCTCGGCGTATTCATCGCTCTCGAACTCATTGTCCATGTCGATGCGATAGCTGAAGGAAACCTGGCTTTCGCTGGTTGCCGTATCGACCGTGAAGGTCTTCGAGTAGCCGCCCGACATGTCGGTGATGTCGTCGTCGTCCTTGCCGCCGAGACGGACCTCGATCTTGTCGTCCCGCACATTGCCTTCGGCGTAGCCGCCCTCGCTGGTGCCGCGGAAGGCATTGTCCGCGTAGGTGAAATCACCCACCCCATCACTGAAATCGTGATCGAGGATCGTGACCGCCTCGCCGCCGGACGTACCGCCGTCACCGGAACCCGCCACGGGCAGATCGTCGATGAACTGGCTGGTGCCGTTCTGATAGAGCGAGGCGACCTGTTCGGACGTCAGCGCGCCATCGAACATCGCCGGGTTGTCGATCTTGCCGTCGAGGTAGTCGCGCAGATTGTCGGCCGTATCGTCGCCGCTGTGCGTCTGGCTTGCCCCGAAGGTCCAAGGATTCTGGTTGGCCGACGGGTTCCAGGCACTCTCGGCGCTGTCGACCGCCTCGCCGTTGACGTAGAGCGTGACGTTCGAGCCGTCCCAGGTGACGGTGGCGTTGTGCCAGTTCTGCCAATCGACGTCGCCACCCTTCAGGTAGATCGACTCGTCTTCAGTCTGGATGCGTAGCTCGACCTCGCGGTCGCCGTTCACCTCCATGTTGAAGTGACCGCCGTCGTCGTAGTTGGTCGAGTCCTTCGAGGCGAGCGTGCCGTTGTTCCAGGCCACGAAGTCGAGCGACAGCGTGCCAGTCGCTACCTCCATCGAGGCGTCGTGCGGCACCTCGATATAGTCGCCATATCCGTCGAACTGCGCGGCGTCGCCCTCGGTTCCTGAGGTGGACCCGGTACCGCCCTTCGCGGTGCCGATCAGGCCGTTGACCGCGTCGGTCACCGTCTCGTGCGAACTGCCCCAGCTCGTATCCTCCAGCTTGAAGTGGAAGACCGGCTCGACGTTCGCGCCCGAGCCGCCGACGGACGTGCCGTGATAGACCGTGCCGACATCATCCCCGGCACCGCCGATGGTGATGGTGGACGTCGAGGTGGCGGTGTCGCCGTTGGCGGATTCGGTCGAACTCACCGAGACGGTCAGTTCGATCGTCGACTGGACCGCCGACTCCTCCGCGTACATCTCGAGATCGTCCAGATCGGCCCGCGCGACCGTGACCGTGCCGTCACCATTGACGACGCCATGGCTGAAGGTCACCCCCTGCGGCACGTTGCCGATGATCACGTCGGAAAGGCTCTCGGACCCGTCCGTGTCGTTCAGAGCGGACGAGACGTCGAGCGAATAGGTGTAGGTGGTCGCCTCGCCCGAGCTGCCGCCGGATCCTTCGCCCGATCCTGAGCCAGACCCGTGATGGCCCGAGCCGGAACCCGACCCGTGATGGCCCGAACCGGAGCCCGATCCCGAGCCGCCCTCGCCCTCGGTCACGTCGATGACTTCCGCCTGCACCGTCAGCGACGGCGCGTCGGCGACCGGCGTCACGCCGAAGGTCACCGTCGCGGTGCGCATCGTGGACCCGTCGGAGACGGAGTACTCGACGCTGTCGTTGCCGGACCAATCGTCGTTCGGCGCGTAGGTGTAGGTGCCGTCGCCATTGTCGGTGAGGGTGCCATTGTCCGGCTGGCCCATGAAGACGACCGATAGGTCACCGCCGCCCGCCGAGGAGTCGTTCTGCAGCAGGTCCGAGGCGGTGAAGGTCACCGAGCCGTCCTCATTCACCGTGTATGAGTTGTTGCCGGCCTGCATCTGGCTGTCGCCATAGAGGATGTCGTCGCCCTGCTGGCCGTAGATCGTGTCGGCGCCCGCCCCGCCGGTCAGCGTGTCGTCGTAGGTACCCTCGCCGCCGGTATCGACGTCCGGAATTTCGATCGTCAGCGTGCTGGCGGTCGAGCCCGTATCGGTCTCGCCGCGGTCCGGGTCGGTGTCGGTCGAGGTCACCGTGACCGAGAGGTCGAAGGTCTCGGTATCGGCCGGCACCTCGATCTGCAGCCCGTCGAGCTGGTCGGTCGTCAGCGTGTAGGAGCTGGCGCCCGAGAAGGTATCGCCGGCCGTATTCGTGAAGACCGCCCCGTCCGGCACGTTGCCGATCGTCACCGACAGGACTTCCGAGCCGTCGACATCGTTGTCGTCGGCCGAAATATCGACGTCGGCCACGAAGGTGCCGGTCAGCTGCGCGGGCGAGGCCTCGTCGCCGTAGATCACGTCGTCGCCCTGCTGGCCGTCGATGACGTCGTCGCCCTCGCCGCCGACCAGCATGTCGTCATAGCCGCCGGAGCCGCCGTCGGACTGCTCGTAGCCGGTATCGACCAGAATGATGTTATCGAGCGACATGCCGCGCCCGTCATTGACGTCGCTTTCCGAACTCTCCTGGAACTGCAGGCGCGTGGTCTCGCCGGTTCCGGTGAAGCGCACCGTGACCGTCTGCCAGTCATGCTCGGTCTGGCCGGACATGTCGTGGGTGTACTCGGCCACCACGTCGCCGCCGATCATCAGCTCCATCTGGTTGACTGCGTCGTCGTAGCCCGGCCGGCCGGAATAGCTGAAGGTCAGCTCGTAGATCCGGCCCGCCTCGGTCTCGATGTCGCGGTAGATGCCGTCGGAGTCCGTGAAGGTGTCGTTCGGAACGTTGTTGAGCTCGACGAAGTTGTCGCCGTCGGCCGCCTCGTTGGTGCCGTCCTCCTGGTCGCCGAGATCGCGCTCCATCTCGTCGGTCCAGACCTCGACATCCTCCGCGGTCGCCGTCCAGCCGTCGATCGAGCCGACCATGTAGGACGGATTCGAGAGGACGGCGTCGTCCGGGATGCTCTCGAAGGAGCTCTGGAAGATCGTCGTCGGCTCGGCCACCTGGACCGTGCCTTCGCCGGCCTCGCCGTCGTCGCCGAAGATCACGTCCTCGCCGCCGGCGCCGTCGATCGTGTCATTGCCCGCCCCGCCGATCAGCGTGTCGTCACCGGAGCCGCCATCGATCACGTCGTCGCCGTCGGTGCCGGTCTCGCTCACGCCCGGATCGGTGCCGCCGCCCTCGCCGGCGCCCGGCTGATAAGTCGCGGTGGTGCTGGTGGCGGTCAGGTCGATCGCGTCGACGACCGGGGAGACGAAGACCGTGAAGGTCTCGCTATCGGTCGCGCTGTCGCCGTCCGCATCCGTCGCGGTGACGGAGAGCGTCATGTCGATCTCGCCGGAGAAATCCTCGACGGGCTTCATCTGCAGTCCGTCGAGATCGGCCTGCGTCAGCGTCCAGACGCCACCGCCCTGGTTGCTGCCGGCGCTGAGTTCGGCGCCCGCCGGCACGCCGGAGAGCGTGATAGCGACGTTCGACGAGCCATCGCCCGAGGTCATGGCGGCATCGATGTTGAGGTCGATCCACTGATCCTCGACGCCCTCGCCGTCGGCCGCGATCGCATCCGCGGTCGGATCGGGCGAGTCGGTGATGTCGAGCGTGGCCGTCGCCGTGCTTTCGTCGCCGTCGGCGTCGGTCAGCGTGTAGGTGAAGCTCTCCTCGACCGTGTCGCTCGCGCTGTGGTCGACCGCCGCGTTCGCCGCGAAGGCATAGGCGCCGCTCGCCATGACCGTCAGCGTGCCGAACTGGGTCGCCACCGTGGAGCCGGCCGTCGCCGTCTGGGTCTGGCCGTTGGCGTCGGTGTAGGTGAAGCTGGTCACCTGCGCGCCGTCCGGCCCTTCGTCGTCATTGGCGATTACGGTTCCGGTGACGGTTCCGCCCTCGGCAATGCTGCCGAGATCGTCGTCACTCGCGACCGGCACGCCGTCGGTGACGGTGATGTACTGGGTCGCCGAGGAGGTGTCGCCGTCGCTGTCCGCGATCGTGTAGGTGAAGTTGTCCGGCAGGTCGCCGCCGGAATGATCCTCCGAGGCGTCCGAGGTGTAGCTCCAGCTGCCATCCGCATTGACCGTCAGGCTGCCATACTGGGTATCGACCGTATCGCCCGCATTCGCGGTCTGGGTCGTGCCGGACTCGTCGGTGTAGCTGAAGCCCGTGAGCGTGATCGTGCCGTCGGAGCCCGCGTCGTCGTTGGCCATGACGTTGCCGCCGACGGTGTTCTCGCCCTCGACGACGCTCTTGCCGCCATCGCTGGCGTCCGGCCCGTCATCCTCGGCCGACGGACCGGTACCGTCGGTGATCTCGATCGGCTGCTCGGCCGTCGAGGTGTCGCCGTCGCCATCGGTGATCGTGTAGCTGAAGCCGTCCGACACGGCACCCTGGCTGTTGTCCACGCTGTCGTCGGGCGTGAAGGACCAGGCCCCGTCGGCATTGACGGTGAGTGCACCGTACTGCGTCGTCACGGTCGACCCGGCGGTCGCGGTCTGCGTATCGCCGTTCGCGTCGGTGTACTCGAAGCTGGTCAGGCTCGCCCCGTCCGGCCCCTGATCGTCGTTCGTCAGGACGTTGCCGGTAACGGCCGCCGCGCCTTCCTCGACCGAGACGGACGTATCGTCGACCGCCGTCGGCACGCCGTCGGTGATCTGGAAGGTCGCGTCCGCCGTGTCGGTGTCGACGCCGTTCGAGAGCGTGTAGGTGATCGTCTCGCTGAGCGTACCGTTCGAGTGGTCCTCGCTCGCGTCCGTCACATAGGTGTAGCTGCCGTCGGCATTGACCGTCAGCGTGCCGTACTGGGTGTCGGTCGCCTGGCCGACCATGCCGGTCTGCTGCTGGCCGTTCTCGTCGGTGTAGGTGAAGCTCGTCACCTCCGCGCCGTCGGCCGTGTCGTTGTCGAGCAGGTTGCCGGCGACGCTCTCGCCGCCCTCCATGCGGGCCTCGGCCTCGTCGTCGGTCGCCTCGATCTCGCTCGGGATCGGCGGGCCGTCGAGGACGATCTCCTCCCAATCCTGCACGGTGAGGCCGATCGCCTCGAAGGTCTGCTCGGCGCCGCTGTCGGTCGTCGCGTCCGAATTGTCCGCGATGAACTGCTTCAGCGCGCGCAGGTCGGCGACGATCGCCGGATCCTGCAGGTCGGCCTCGGTATAGCGCACGGTCAGCGTGTCGGTGCCGACGCCGCCGTCGTAGCGCTCGCCGACGCCGCCCTCGCCGACGGTGAAGAGACCGCTGTCGTCGCCGTCCCCGGCATGGACGTCGTCGATGCCGGTGCCGCCGTCGACCGTGTCGTCGCCGGTACCGCCGGTGATCGTGTCCTGACCCTGGTTGCCGAAGATCTGGTCGTTGCCCGACCCGCCGTCGAGCGTGTCGTTGTAGGTCGCGTCGTCGCCGCCACCGCCGAAGTCGCGCACCAGGTCGGGATTGCCGATGACGAACCCGTCGGCGAAGGCGATGGCCTCGATATTGTTGACGGTCAGCGTCTGCCCGGTGTCGTTGTCGATGATCTGAGTGTCGATCATCCCATTGTTATTGTTGAAGTTCTGCAGCGTGTAGGAGTCGCGCCCCTTGCCGAGATAGAGGACGTCGTCGCCGGAGCCCGCGGCGACCGCCGTGTTGCCGCCGATGTCGCCGGTGATCTGGATCTCGTCGTTGCCGGCGCCCGTGTTCAGGTTGGTGCCGCCGGCCGTGTCGGCATTGGCGATCAGGACATCGTCCCCGTCGCCCATGTTGAAGTTCTCGTTCATCCGCAAGTCGCGGTTCACGACGAAGGTGTCGTCGCCCGACGTGCCGGCATGGTTCTGGCTCGAGCTGTCGACGAAGTCGTTGCCGTCGGTCGTCAGCGTCTGGCCGCTGTAGTCGGAGACCCAATCCGACTGCGGGCCGATCGTCATGCCGTCGAAGGCGTCGTCGAAGTCGAACTCGGCATTGGCGTGCGCCGACATCGGCAGGTCGGATTCCGAGTAGAACTCATCCAGGATGATGGTGAGCTCGCCCTCGCCCGGGCCGTATCCCTGCACGGCATTGTTGCCGGCCTTGACGGTGGCGCCGACCAGTGTCTGGCCCGGATAGTTCTGCTGCACGAACTCCTGCAGCGGCAGCTGATCCGGATCGTAGACGCTGTCCTGGCCGTCCGGGAAGTCTTCGATCTTCACCTTGGTGAAGGTGCCGTCCCCCTTGTCGAGATAGAGCACGACGTTCGACAGCGCGTGGTCGAAGCTCGGGAAGTAGTCGGCGATGTCGTCGCCGCCACCGCCGGTATCCTCGACCCCGTCACCGTGGATCACGTCGTCGCCGCCCTGGCCGAAGATCGTGTCGTCGCCCGAGCCGCCGGTCAGCGTGTCGTCACCCGGCGCGGCATCCTGGACGTCGATATCGATCGTGCGCACCACCTGGTTGGAAAGATCGGTCGAGCCGTCGTCCGCATCGGTGTCGAGCGTCTGGGCCGTCACGGTCAGCGTGTAGCTGCCCTGGTCCGGACCGGTGGTGATCTGCAGCCCTTCGAGCTGGTCGGCGGTGAGCGACGCCTCGCCGTTCTGGATCGAGATCGTGTCGCCCGCATCGTTGGTCAGCGTCGCGCCCGACGGGATGCCGGCGATGGTGATCGTCAGCGTCTCCGAGCCGTCCTGGTCGACCAGACCGGACTGGATGTCGAGATCCGCCACGATCTGCCCGTCGTAGGTGTCGCCGTAGATCAGGTCGTCATTCTCGAAGCCGTCGATCGTGTCGTCGCCGCCACCGCCATAGAGGGTGTCGGCATCCGCGCCGCCGTCGATATCGTCATCCGTGCCCGGATCGCCGACCACCGTCGCATCCGCCGTGGCGGTCAGCGTCGGATCGTCAGCATCGACCTCGACCACCACCGGCAGCGGGCTGGTGCTGGTCGTCATCTCGCCCGTCACCTGATTGGTGGCGGTCGCGGTCACCGTCAGGTCGAAATCGTCGCCGGAATGCTCCGGCGGCAGGATCGTCAGACCGGCCACGTCGGCGGCGGACAGGGTGACGCTATTGTTGGTCTGGCCCAGCTCATTGCCGTCGGCGTCGTAGAGCTTCGCGCCCTGCGGAATGTCGGAGATGGTGACGTCGATCGTCACGTTCTCGTTGGCCGAGGTCAGCGTCGCCTCGATGTCGAGCGCGATGTGCTGATCCTCGATGCCCTCCGCCTGGGTCACCTGCAGCTCAACCTCGGGGGTCGTGTCCGCGATCTCGATCGCCTGGGTCGCGCTCGACGTGTCGCCGTCGCCGTCCGTGATGGTGTAGGTGAAGGCGTCGGTGACGGTGCCGTCGGTGCCGCTGTGGTCGATGCCGGTCGCGGCCTCGAAGCTCCAGCTGCCGTCGGCATTGACCGTCAGCTCGCCGAACTGGGTCGTGACGGTCGAGCCGGCCGCCGCGGTCTGGGTGGCGCCGTTCGTATCCGTGTACTCGAAGCTGGTGACGTTCGCCCCGTCCGGACCCTGGTCGTCATTCGCCATGACGTTGCCGGTGACGGCCGCGCCGCCCTCGTCGACCGAGACCGTCGGGTCGTCGACGGCGGTCGGCACGCCGTCGGTGACGGTGATGCCCTGGGTCGCGGTCGCGGTGTCGCCGTCGCTGTCGGCGATCGTGTAGGTGAAGGGATCGGAAAGGTCGCCGCCGGAATGGTCTTCCGTCGGATCCGAGACATAGGTCCAGGAGCCGTCGGCGTTGACCGTCAGCGTGCCGTACTGGGTGTCGACCGTCGAACCGGCGGTCGCCGTCTGGCTCTGGCCGCTCTCGTCGGTGTAGCTGAAGTCGGTCACGGTGACCGCGCCGTCGGAGCCTTCGACGTCGTTCGCGATGACGTTGCCACCAATCGCGTTCGTGCCCTCCGGCACCGACTGGTCGGTGTCGTCGACCGCCGTCGGCCCGGTGCCATCGGTGATCTCGATCGGCTGCTCGGCGGTGGACGTGTCACCGTCCGCATCGGTAATCGTGTAGGTGAAGCCGTCGCTGACCGCGCCGGCCGAGTTGTCGACCGAGGCGTTCGGCGTGAAGACCCAATCACCGTCGGCTTGAACCGTCAGCGTACCGTGCTGGGTCGTCACCGTATCGCCCGCATTGGCCGTCTGCGTGTCGCCGTTCGCATCGGTGTATTCAAATGAGGTCAAGGTCGCGCCATCGGACCCGCCATCGTCATTGTCCATGACGTTGCCATAGGCCGGGCTTGCGCCCTCCTCGACCGACTGCAGCGCGTCGTCGCTCGCGACCGGCACGCCGTCGGTGACGGTGATGTATTGCGTCGCACTCGACGTGTCGCCGTCCGTGTCGGCGATCGTGTAGGTGAAGTTGTCCGGCAGGTCGCCGCCGGAGTGGTCCTCCGACGCGTCCGAGACATAGGTCCAGGAACCGTCGGCGTTGACGGTGAGGCTGCCGTATTGGGTATCGACCGTCTCGCCCGCATTCGCCGTCTGCGTCGCGCCCGCTTCGTCGGTGTAGCTGAAGCCCGTAACCGTGATCGTGCCGTCGGAGCCGGCATCGTCGTTGGCGACGACGTTGCCGGAGATCGTGTTGGTGCCCTCCACGACCGTCGCGCCGCCATCCTCGGCGCCCGGGCCGTCATCCTCGGCTGACGGGCCGGTGCCGTCGGTGATCTCGATCGGCTGCTCGGCCGTCGAGGTGTCGCCGTCCCCGTCCGTGATCGTGTAGGTGAAGCCGTCCGAAACCGCGCCCGCGCTGTTGTCAACGCTGGCGTTCGGCGTGAAGGACCAGGTGCCGTCGGCGTTGACCGTCAGCGTGCCGTTCTGCGTCGTGACCGTATCGCCGGCAGTGCCGGTCTGCGTGTCGCCGTTCGCGTCGGTGTACTGGAAGCTGGTCAGGGAAGCCCCGTCCGGCCCCTCGACGTCGTTCGCCATCACGTCGCCGGTGATCGGGCCGGCACCCTCCTCGACCGACTGCAGCGCGTCGTCGCTCGC
>MRWG01001778.1_pt1 | contig 12477 bp, 12 predicted proteins | sample 1013341 | NCBI WGS metagenome assembly MRWG01 (sample SAMN06117577, study PRJNA244670) | biofilm metagenome | biome: Water; feature: Cathode Biofilm; material: Biofilm; isolation source: microbial consortium enriched at the cathode of a solar microbial fuel cell | place: USA: District of Columbia ... | reverse complement strand
TACCACCATATCCGCCCGTCGACCTACCATTCCCATACGCTCCTGTCTGTTTGACAAGAGCCTATACAATGATACTTATTTTAGTTCCAAGTGACTAGTCCTTCGCGATGCCGTCGAGGATCGTGCTTGCGTAGCTCCTGGCGATCTCGGGCGCAGACTGCGGCCCGTCCGGGCGTAACCAGCGGGCCATCCAATTCAGCATTCCAAGAATGCCGCGAGCGAATGTCGGTATGTCGGCGACGACAAACGCCTTGTCGCGCACCCCTTCCTCCAGAAGCTTTTCGAGCAATCGCGTGTAGGCTTTCCTGGCGGCGAGTTGTTCGGGCGTATAGTTCGCCATTTCGCCGCCACCGCGGCCGAAGAAGCTCGCGCGGAATCGATCGCCGTGATCGGAGAAATAGGCGGCGTGGGCCGACATGAAGCCGATCAGTTTTGATCGATGATCGGGTTCGGCAGCAATTGCCGTGGCGGCGGTTTGGTAGAGATCTTCAAGCGTGTCGAGAACAATGGTTTCGAACAAGGCCTGTTTGGTCGGAAAGTAGTGGTAGAGGCCGGCCTTGGTTACTCCGACCGATTTGGCGACATCCTGAAGCGAGGTGGTGTCGTAGCCCTTCTCCGCGATCAGTGACGCTGCCGCATCGCAGATGGTGCGGACCGGGTCCTTGATCGTCGGGGGGCGCCCCGGGCCGACGCGGCTTTCTCGCTTCTTCATCGGCACGTTTGCTACCTCATGCAAAAGACCCGGGCAATCGCGCGCTTCCGGTTCCCCACCGCCAATACATCTTGTTCAGTTCCGAAGCGGCCTGCTTTGGAGCCGCCCATTGGCCGGCTCTCACTCCGTCGTTGACAGGGTTTGGTGAAATTACATAACTCTTTGATTATGAAATTCTACAACCTGAAGGATTCTTATTATGTCAGGTCGACGCAGCCGGTTCACCCTTCGTCAGATCGAGGTCCTCGTGGCAGTTGCCGACCACGCAAGCATCACGCATGCGGCCGAATGGCTACTTGTCTCCCAGCCCGCAGTCACACGCACGATCCAGGAGATCGAGAACGAGGTCGGGGCGCCTTTGTTCGACCGCGTCCCGCGCGGCATGATCCCGACGGTCTTCGGCGAAAGCATGATCCGGCACGCAAAGGCGGTTCTGGCCGAACTGCGCCATGCCGGTGAGGAAATCGAGTCTCTCAAGGGCAACGAAAAAGGCGTTGTCCGGGTCGGGACGGCGCCGCTGGGCGCGCCTGTGCTTCTGCCGACCGTCGCTTCGCGACTGATCGCCAAGCATCCGGGGCTTCGCGTTGAAATCTTCGAGGAGAACTTCACCGGCCTGATCAGCACGTTGCGCACCGGCGGGCTGGATCTGGTCGTCGGCCCGGCGCCGGAGGACGCGCTGGATCCCGTCCTTCAGTGTTCGACGCTGTTTACCGACGAACTGGTTATCGTTGCCAGCAAGAACCATCCCCTTGCGGGGGAGAAGGACGTCCCGATATCGAGGATCGCCAACGAGAACTGGGTGATGCCGCCGCACAACAACCGCCCGTGGCGCAGGCTGGAAAGCCGTTTCCTGCTGGAAGGGGTCTCGATGCCGCCGCATGCGATCCTGAGCTCCTCGATCGCCGTGGTGCGATCCGTGCTGATGCAGGGCAACTGGCTGACGGTCTATCCGCGACTGATCGTTCACAACGACCTGCGCGACGGCACTCTCGCGGAAGTCGCGCTCGCCGGCGAGCCGATGGAATGGGATGTCGTCGTCTATTCCCGCTCGACCGCCGCGCGATCGCCCGCGGCGCGCGCCATGATGGCCGAGCTTGAGGCGTTCAGCCCGGGCGTGGACCTCTGGCGCCGCTCCTCCTCAGCTGGAAGCGTTTGACCTTGGTCTTTCCCGTGCTGGGCGGCGTCGCGCCCGGCTCACGGCGGCTGCACCGCCTCGCCACGCGCTCCTGGCCAGACCGCGAAATCCCGGCGGTCAAACGATCCCAGCTAAACAGGAACGGTTCTAGCGTTTCCGGTTCAGGCGGGGACCGGCGCGAAACCGAGCGCCTGGGCGAAGACCGATCTCCAGTCCCGGTCGCCAGTGTCCGCGCGCCAAGCGACGTGCCCGTCGGGGCGAACCAGCGTGAACGCCCTGGTGAACAGGCCCTCCGCTTTGTCGGGCGCAAGCCGCAGCACCTGGAAGGGTATCGACATGTCGGCGGCTATCCGCGCTGCCTCTGGCGCGTCCGCGTCGCCGACGCAGACCAGCGTCATTCCTGACCAGAACATGTCGATGGTCGAAACAGTCGGCTCCACCCAGAGATGGGGCGCGCGGCCGCCCGGCGCGTCGGAGGGGGTGTAGCCGTCGCTCTGGATGGCGTCCGTCTCGTCATCCGCGCCCGCCACGAGGGGCGAGTCGGTGTAGCGATATCCCAGAACCGTGCCTTCCTGCTCGTATTCCTTCTCGTAGCCGCCGGTCACGACGATGTCATTGATGCGCTTGCGGAATGCACGGCCTTCCTCGCTGTCCTCGAAGATCGCCGGGCTGCCGGGCAGGGCGCGGAGCTTGCCGAAATTGTCGCCGGCCTCGGCGACGTTCTTCGCCGCGATCGGCCGGCGTTCGGCGTCGTAGCTGTCGAGCAGGTCCGGTCCTCCCCATCCCTGGATGGTGGCGGCGAGTTTCCAGGACAGGTCCACAGCGTCCCCGAGCCCGGTATTCATTCCGAGGCCACCGGTCGGCGACATCACATGCGCGGCGTCGCCCGCGATGAACACACGACCCTTGCGGTAGCTGTCGGCGACGAGTTGGCGGCGCACCCAGGGAAGGATCGCGTGGAGTTTGAACTCGATCGGCCGTCCGACCGCCTTGTCGATCAGCGCCCGGGCCTCTGCCTCCTTGATGGTATCGCGATCCTTCGGCAGCGCGATCGATAGCCGCCACATGACGCGACCGTCGACGCTGACCACCAGGCCCCAGTACCCGTTTTCGCCGAGCAGCCAGTTGGCCCAGGCAAAACCCTTGTCATGCTGCGACACAAGATCGGGCGTTGAGAAGATCAGGTTGACGTTGCGGCTCAATTGCCCCGGTCCGTTCATCGCGATGCCGGTCGCCGCCCGGATGCCGCTTTCGGCTCCGTCGCAGCCAACCAGATACTCGCAATCGATCGCGTATTCGGCGCCGGTTCGCAGGTCGCGCAGCCGCGCGGTCACGAAATCACCGTTGTCGATGAAGCCGAGGCAGTCTGTCTCGTGGACCAGGGTGATCTCGGGCAGCGAGCTGGCCTTTTCGATCAGCAACGGATCGTAATCCATCTGCGAGATGCGCCGGCTGCCTTCCGGCGTGTAGGGCAGTTCGCCGCGTTCGTCATAGGAGGGATAGCTGAACCGGGCGAGTTCGTAGCCGCACAGGGAGGTGCAGAACAGCACATCCTGCGGCAGGTTGCCGGGGCAGCCGATCGCACGCGCCTGATCGGCGATCCCCCACCGCCGCGAGAACTCCATCGAGCGGGCATTGACCATGTTCATTTTGGGAAGGCCGATGGTCGGCTTCCGCCTTTCAACCAGCACCGTGCGGATGCCGCGCAACGCGAGATCGACGCCAAGGGCAAGGCCGACCGGACCGCCTCCGACTATGAGAACCGCCGGTTTGTCTTTCGATGCCTCGCGTTTGGACATGTCTTTTCCTCGCCTGCGCAATTTCAATCACGGGGGCATCAAGGTTGGCTGGCGGCATGTGGTCAAATGCGGAATTGCAGAGTTTCGATGCGTCATGAGTTATGGCATCGAGAGAATCGCGCGAAACATGCCTCATACATTATGCATTTCCTCATTTTTTGCATCAGACAGCATGGGTGATTGATGGTTTGCTTGCCTTCCCGTCGCGGCGTCATCGGCTTCGGGACGTCCGAGGGAGATTGTCGATGAATGATGCTGCTGTGCGCGTTGAAGGGTCCGGCGAGGACGCGGTTCACCGGATATTCAATCTGTCGCGTACGCATAATGCCTGGCTGGACAAGCCCGTGGACGAGGAGCGCCTGCGGGAAGCGGTAGCCATGGCGTCGATGGGGCCGACCAGCGCGAATTGCCAGCCGATGCGGATCGTTTTTGTGCGCAGCGAGGATGGCAAGGAGCGGCTGTTGAAGGCCGTTTCGCCGGGAAACTTCGAAAAGGTGCGTACAGCTCCGGTTACGGCGATCCTTGGTTACGACCTGGAGTTCTACGAGAAACTGCCGCGGCTGTTCCCGCATCGCGACGCGCGCTCGGGATTTCTCGGCAAGGACGACCATATCCGTACGACTGCTTTCCGAAACGCCACCCTGCAGGCCGGCTACTTCATCCTCGCACTGCGGGCGGTCGGGCTGGATTGCGGGCCGCTGTCCGGTTTTTCGAACGAGGCTGTCGATGCCGAGTTCTTCCCGGACGGGCGGATAAGGTCGAATTTCCTTTGCAATGTCGGACACGGCGATAAGTCCAGCCTGTTTGGCCGGCTGCCGCGTCTGGCCTTTGAGGAGGTCTGCACTTACGCATGAGAGCGCCCGAAGCCGCCTGGCCCGCGCTGACGACATTCGATGATTTCAATGGGAGGAAGCCGATGAAAGCTAGAAGCAGACTGATTTGCGCCGCCGCGGGCATCGCTTTGTGCGTCGCTGCGCCAGCCGCCGCAGAGACAATGAAGATGAAGGTCGCAGCGCTCGGCACGGCCGACAATCCGATCAACAAGTGCGCGCCCGTGGCGATCGCCGAGGAAATTGCCGCGCGGTCTGACGGCCGCATCACGGCGGAAATGTATCTTGGCGGTACGGCCTTTGCTAACCCGACCAAGCTTTATGAGCAGGTCGAGCGTGGCATAACCGACTACACCTGGGCTGTTTTGTCCTACACGCCGGGCCGCTTCGGGCTGACCGAGGTCGCCGGCCTGCCGCTGCTCGTCAGCGACCAGGTGGTCGCCGCCCGGGTTCTCAACGAGAATCTCGAAAAATATCTCGCCGACGAGTTCAAGGGCGTTCACGTTCTTGCCCTGGCGGTGATTTCTCCGAACCAGTTGCACCTTCGCCAGCCGGTCGCGACCATCGATGAACTCAAGGGAAAACGCATCCGCACGGCGTCCGGCGTGATCGCGGACGCAGTCAATGCGATGGGCGCCGATGCCGTGTCGATGCCGGTGACGGAGCAGTACGAGTCGCTGCAGCGCGGCGTCATCGACGGTTCGCTTGCGCCGATGGCGACGGTCGCCGCCTTCCGGCTCGCCGAAGTCACCAAGGCGCATGTCACCGTCAATCTCGGCACGACGCTCGGTGTCCTGGCGCTCAGCAACAAGTTCTACAACAGCCTGCCGGACGATCTGAAGACGATGATCGATACCGAATTCAGCGGACCGGAAATCGGCGCCCGCATCTCCGATTGCTGGAACAAGGTCGGCAATCGCGCCCGCACCCTGATCGAGGAGGCAGGAAACGAGGTCGTCGATCTCGATGCCGGCGAACAGGCGAAAATGGAGGTCCTTGTAAGACCGGTCGTCGAGGAGGCGCTCGCGAAGCTCGAGGCATCGGGCAAGCCCGCGCGCGGATTCTACGAGACCCTGAAGAACGAAATCGCCGCCGCTTCCCGTTGAGTGTGGCCGGGGCGTCTTGCGGGCGCTTCGGGACAAACCGAAAGACATGATCCGATGACAGACGATCTAGCAAGCCTGCGCGGCAGGCTGTTGCGCAAGCAGTACTACGCCATATTCATGGAGCCGCCAGCACCTTTCGACGATCCGATCGCGAGTTTCGGCGACGTGCTGCGGGAGCATCTCCTGTTCCTGAACGATCTTGAGAAGCGCGGCATTCTGTTCGCCAGCGGGCCGTTCCGCGACGAGGCGGGCGCCTGGGGCGGCGACGGGATGGCGTTGATCCGGGCGGCCTCGCTCGAGGAGGCGGAAGCCATCGCCCAGGCGGAGCCGTTCCAGAAAGCCGGGATCCGGCGGAACCGCGTCCGGCCATGGCAGTTGAACGAGGGTGGGTTTTCCATCAGTGTCCGTCTCATGGATAAAGAATTCGAGCTGGCATGAACCGCTCAGTGGCGTTTGAGGCCGGGTCGAAGTGATGTCTTCCATGGCTATCAGCATTCTCATCGTGTTCGCCATGCTCGGGCTGATCGCGATCCGGTTCCCGATCGGGCTCTCGCTTGGCGTTTCGGGGTTCGTGGGCGTCTGGGTCCTGCTCGGTCTGGACACGGCGGTCTACGCCTTGCAGACCGGTCCGGTGGAGGCCCTGTCGAGCGCGACGCTTTCGGTTTTGCCGCTCTTCATCCTGATGGGGCTGATCTCGGTGCGCATCGGTTTCTCGACCAGCCTGTTCAGCGCCGCCAATGCGTTCGTCGGACACAGGCGGGGCGGCCTTGCCATTGCCAGCGTGATGTCGTGCGCCGGCTTCGGCGCGGTGTGCGGCTCCTCGCTCGCCACCGTCGCGACCATGGCCAAGGTCGCCGTGCCGGAAATGCTGCGTTTCAACTATTCGCCGAAACTCGCGGCCGGCTCGATCGCCGCTGGCGGGACGCTCGGCATCCTGATCCCGCCGTCCTTGCCGATGATCGTCTATGCGGTGCTTACCGAGAATTCCATCGGCCAGCTCTTCGCGGCAGGTTTCCTGCCGGGCATCGTCGCGACGGGCCTTTACATGGCCGCGGTCACGATCTGGATGCGGTTTTCCCCGCAGATGGGGCCGGCCGGCCCGCGCACCGCCTGGCGGGAGCGCTTTCGCGCGCTTTCGCGCATCTGGGGCGTGCTGGCGATCTTCACGGTGGTCATGGGCGGCATTCTGCTCGGCCTCTTCTCGCCCACGGAAGGCGCCGCCGTCGGATCCGCCGCGGCGATCGTGCTCGGCGCACTGCAGCGCAAGCTTACGGTCTCCGGCCTCGTCGAAAGCGTTCTGGATACAATCCGCGTGTGCGGCATGATCTTGTTCGTCGTCGCCGGCGCGTCGATCTTCGACTATTTCATGCAGGCCTCGCAGATGGGCCCCCGGCTCGCCGACTTCTTCACCGGGCTGGACATCCCGTCCTTCTGGGTTATGGCGATGATCGTCGCGGTCCTGATCCTCTTCGGCATGTTCCTCGACACGATGGCGATTCTGTTCATCCTGACGCCGGTGATCTACCCGATCGTGATCGGCCTCGGATACGACCCGATCTGGTTCGGCATCATCATGATCATGCTCGTCGAGATCGGGCTGATCACGCCGCCGATCGGAATCAACATCTTCGTGGTGGCCAAGATGGTGCCGCAGGTGACGACCTGGGGCGCGTTCCAGGGCGTCACGCCCTTCATCATCGCCGATATCGTCCGGATCGCGTTGTTCCTGATCTTCCCGGGGCTCGTCCTGTTCCTGCCTGGCCTTCTCCAATAGGTGAAACGATGACAGCGGATATCATGTCCAGCCTGCCAAGAAGTCTCCAGATCGTGATCCGCGTGATGGCGCTGATCGCCGGCGCCTTTCTGCTGCTGCTGATGGCGCTGACCGTGATCGACATCACGGCACGCTCGATCGGGCTGTTCTCCATCTACGGCATAATCGAGGTCAGTCAGGGCACGCTGCTGCTGATTGCCTGTTTCGGGCAGCCCTGGGTGTTCGCGACGCACGGACACATCGTCGTCGATCTTCTCAGCTCCTGGCTGCCGGCGCGGGCCACGCGCATCCTCGATGCGGCCGGCTACTTCTTCGCCGGTCTCGCGCTGCTGGTGCTTGGCTGGTATGTCGCGGTCGGTGGGTGGGAGATGCATCAGGTTGGCGAGCGGTCGCAGACACTGGGCCTTTCGCCGCTGCTGTTCCGGCTGCCGGCCGCGTTCGGCCTCTTTGTGTCCGCGATCAGCGCCATCGTCGTCGCGGCAAGGCTGCGTCGGGTGCCGGCATAACGCCTGTGTTATGTCCGCGTCGCTGTTTTGTATTCTTCTTTATCTCAACCCCTTTGTATTGTTCGGCACGCGCATCGGCGAATGACCGGCGCCGGTTCGATGAGGGGAGATACAATTGGCGATTTCGAGGATTGAGTGTGCCGGAGATCCTGTCTGGGTTCGCTTCGACGACGGCGGCAATCCGAAGACGGACGCGCGGTCCATGTCCGCCACGCTGGCCGGCCTGCTCGCCGATCCGCAGCCCGCGAACTTGCGCGGCGACCGGACGCTCGCTCCGCTTGAAGCGTCCGCCCGCATCATCTGCATCGGCCTGAATTATCGCGCGCACGCTGAAGAGTCCGGCATCGCGGTGCCATCGCATCCCGTCGTTTTCTTCCGCACCCGCGAAAGCCTGGTCGGGCCGGAAGAGGCGATGGTGCTGCCGGCCGAATCGGAGCGTTTCGACTGGGAAGGCGAGCTTGGCGTCGTGATCGGCAAGGCCGGGCGGCGCATCGCCGCTGACAACGCGATGGAGCACGTCCTCGGCTATTGCTGCGTGAATGATGGCAGCCTGCGCGATTGGCAGAAGCACACGAGCCAGTTTTCTCCGGGCAAGAATTTCGACAGGTCCGGCTCGATTGGCCCGTGGGTCGTCGAGGCGCACGATGCAGGCGATGCGGCCGCGATGCGCCTCAGGACGGTGCTCAACGGCGAGACGGTCCAGGACAGCGGCGTTGACGACCTGATCTTCCCGGTTCCCGAGCTCATCGCCTATGTCTCCGGCTTCATGGAACTGAAGACCGGCGACGTGATCGCCACTGGCACGCCGTCCGGTGTCGGCGGCGCCCGCAAGCCACCGCGCTTCATGACCGAGGGCGACGAGATCTCAGTCGAGATTTCCGGCGTCGGAACCTTGAGTAATCGCATCCTCAGGGGCTGAGGCGCGGACAACTCGGCTGGTCGACTGGGAGGAAGCGCCATGGGCATCGCCGCACTTGGATATGTCGGGGTCGGAACGGAGCGGCTGGAGGACTGGAACCGGTTCTCCACCGGGATTCTCGGCATGCAGCGGGTCGACCGGGCGCGCGGCGTGTCCGCGTTTCGAATGGATGACCGGAAGCAGAGGTTGATCGTCGATTCACGACCCGACGCCGCGTCGTTCGTCGGCTGGGAAGTGGTGCGCAGGGGCGATCTCGACCTGCTGGGCGCGCGGCTGGAGGCAAACGGATTCGAGGTTTCGCGCGGGTCGCGCGCGCTGGCGGACGAGCGCTTCGTCACCGATTTGATTGCGTTCAGGGATCCGGCCGGGAATTCCGTCGAGGTATTCTGGAAGCCGCAGATCGATACCGAACCGTTCGTGCCGGGCCGCCCGATCACTGGCTTCAAGACGGGGCCGCTGGGGATGGGGCACGCGGTTTTTCACGTCGTCGACATCGCGCCGATGATCGCCTTTTACCGCGACCTTCTCGGTTTTGCGGTCACCGACTACGCGCACCATCCCAACAAGCTCTATTTTTTCCACATAAATGGACGGCACCACAGTTTCGCGATGGTCGAGACCGGCCGCACCGGCTTCCATCACCTCATGCTCGAACTCTTCAGCCTCGACGATGTCGGCCAGGGCTACGACCTGGCCCAGGAAGCCGAGGTCGTCGCTTACACGCTGGGCCGCCATTCCAACGACTGGATGACCTCGTTCTATTCGCGCTCCCCGTCTGGCTTCTTCGTCGAGTACGGCTGGGGCGCGCGTGTGATCGACCCGGAAATCTGGAAGGCGCACGAGACCTTCGACGGTCCCAGCTACTGGGGGCACGAGCGTCTCTACCTGCCCGACGAGGTGCGGCGAGAAATGCGCTCCATGGCAATGGACGCCGCCAGCCGTGGATTGCGCAGCGGCGAGCCGATCAACTGCCCGTGGCTGGACAGCGTGATCGCGCAGGAATGACGCCCGCAAGACGATGTCACGACAAATGTTTCATTTGATGCGTCCCGGCCATGGTCGGATGGCCCTGCGGCGCGAACGATGAATGATCCGGGAGGATAGAATGAGTTCCGTATTCCTGACGTGCGCGATAACGGGCAATTTCACGACCCGCGCGCAGAATCCGAATCTCCCGATCACGCCGGAGGAGATCGCGACAGCCTGCCTCGATGCGGCAAAAGCCGGCGCGACCATCGTCCATATCCATGTCCGCGATCCGGAGACGGAGAAACCATCGATGGAAGTCGATCTCTATCGTCAGGTCGTGGAACGCATCCGCAATGAGAACAGGACCCTGATCATCAATCTCACCTGCGGTCCAGGCGGGCGCTACCATCCGTCCGATGCGGATCCCGCAGTCGCCGGGCCGCGTACCAATCTCGTTCGTCCGGAGCGGCGGGTGGAGCATGTGGTCGCGCTGCGACCGGACATCGCCACGCTCGACCTGAACACCATGGTGTTCGGCAATGAGGTCGTCATCAATACGCTCGACTCGATCCGCGTCATGGCTGCGGCCATGTATGACGCGGGTATCCGGCCGGAACTGGAACTGTTCGATTCCGGCGACATTGCGATCCTCAACGCGCTTGTGCGCCAGGGCACGATCCAGCCGGATCCGCTGTGCTCGATTGTGATGGGCGTGAACTACGGCTTCGTTCCGTCGCCGGAAACATTGCTCTATGCGCGCAACCAGTTGCCGGCCGGGTCGCATTGGACGGGATTTGCCACCAGCCGCTGGGCGTTTCCAATGGTCGCGCAGGCGGTTGTCGCCGGCGGCCACGCCCGCATCGGCATGGAGGATGCGGTTTATCTGAGCCGCGGCCAGCTGGCGCCCGACAATGCGGCGATGGTCGAGAAGGCGCGACGGATCGTCGACGACCTCGGTTTCAAGGTGGCGAGTTGCGAGGAGGCACGTGACATGCTGGGGCTGCGATCGAGCAACTGATCCCTCGGATCGGCATCTGAACAGGGAGACCAGAGCGAAGTGACGGATCGCACCTACCCCAAGAATAGATTTGAGCCTCGTCGGCGCTTTTCCGTCGTTGCTCCGGTTTTTCTGGCTGTTTTGCCCGGAGTCTTACTCAAGGTCAGCATAGGGAATATGGCGACATTTCTCCGGCGGACTGACGCTCGCCCTTTGGATTGAGCGAAACAGTGGAAACCAGCGATAGCGGCGAACCCGTGCGCAGCCGGGTCGGCAGTGAGGTTTCGGTCGAGGAAACGGCAAGTCTCGTCGAAAGAGGCCGTCTGAATTGCGGACTGCGCGGTCTTGCGCACGGCATCGTCATTTGTGGTCTGGTCGCGCTCGCCGCTCGGTTCTTGTCAGACCACTATGGCGTGCCGGCCATGCTGATGGCCCTGCTGCTCGGCATGACGATACGTCCCGTCGCCTCCGAAAGCCGGAGAGCGGCGCCTGGCATCGACTTTGCCTCGAAGAGAATTCTCCGGATCGGCGTTGCACTTCTCGGTGCGCGGATCAGCTTCGAGGTGTTTAACGAGCTCGGTTGGGGCGTCGTCGTCCTTGTCGTCTGTGCGCTGATCGCAACGCTCTTCTTCGGATATTTCGGCGCGCGCGCGCTCGGCCGCGGCTGGAGGCTCGCCATACTTACGAGTGGTGCGGTCGCGATATGCGGCGCATCCGCTGCAATGGCGATCTCAGCCATACTGCCACGGAACGAGTTCTCGGAGCGGAACCTCGGGTTCACTGTATTCGGCGTCACTCTGCTCAGCACGGTTGCCATGGTGGTGTATCCGATCATTACCCAATCGCTTGGTATGGATCCGCTGGCTTCAGGCGTCTTCCTTGGTGGGACGATCCATGATGTCGCCCAGGTCGTTGGGGCCGGCTTCTCGATTTCGGACAGTGTTGGCGAGACAGCTACCACGGTCAAGCTGATCCGGGTGTCCATGCTCGCTCCCTTCGTTCTTATCCTTACGTTGGTCTTGCGGATACTCAGAATTCAGCAGCATAGCGACGCAAACAAGCCTCCGATAATTCCCGGGTTCGTGGCCGTGTTTGTTGTTCTCGCCATCTGCAATTCGTTCGGCCTTATTCCCGGTTGGCTGCAAGCCTTATTCTGGGACATCGCCCGTTGGGCGATGTTGGCCGCGATCGCGGCGGTAGGGCTCAAAACCGATCTTAAGCGGATTCTTGACATTCCACCCCAATCCGTCGTGCTGATCGTGGGTGAAACGATGTTCATTGCAGTTTTTGTGATACTTGGACTGCGGCTTGTTTTATGATGTCGTCTTGTCCGGGCGCCACCTCACCTCCTTCCATGGCCCATCGGACAGGCGGGACTGCACGCTGGTCAGACGCCGGCGGCGTACCTAGATTGTTGGTACGCAAGGCGGACCGGCAGCACGCCGGACGTTCCCGCCGGAGCGGTGATCCACGCGCATGAGAGGAGCCATCCAGACCATGAACAAACCAGCCGAAATTTCCACCGCGCCGCGGCGCAGCGTCGTCGTACAGGGGTTCACCAACAGTGTGCTCGACCCGGACGCGCCGATGCTCGGCCCGGTCGAGAACGGCGGCACCATCATCGCCAACACCGCGCCCGGCTGCTGGGGGCCGATGATCACGCCGCGCCTGCGCGGCGGCCACGAGGTGACGCAGCCGGTCCATGTCGACGGGGCCGAGCCCGGCGACGG
>MRWG01001776.1_pt1 | contig 12484 bp, 6 predicted proteins | sample 1013341 | NCBI WGS metagenome assembly MRWG01 (sample SAMN06117577, study PRJNA244670) | biofilm metagenome | biome: Water; feature: Cathode Biofilm; material: Biofilm; isolation source: microbial consortium enriched at the cathode of a solar microbial fuel cell | place: USA: District of Columbia ... | reverse complement strand
CAACTACGGAGTCGATCTATCAACCATCTGAGGGTGGTATCAGATTGATGGGGTGAAGGTGCCCCATCAACCATTAAATCCGTATACCCTATCAAAACTGATTGGCATTCTGTATCTAGATATTAACTGCACCCACATAAGTCACTGTTTTTCATAATAAACATCGCGAGGCATCGGAAAGGTGTCTTTAGAAAATTGCTGACAGTGTCGAGAGCTACTTACTCATCCAACTGTGATAAAGTTTGCCCCTTTATTGAATGTCAATCAGGGCTGTGATCAAATCCGGATTGCTGAATAATTTTCGATTTTCACTATGAACCGAAGCAAGAACCTTTCTGTGTCAAAATACGTGCTGGCCTTCTCAGCCGCGTTCCTGCTCGTCTTTAGCTCAGCTTCCCATATCCATCTTAGATATTGCCTTGATGGAGACGAACCACCTGTATCTGTTCATTTTGAGTCAAAAGACAGTCATACACAGATAGAACTTGCTGAAGAGAGTTCTGCTGATAAAGCAGATTTCGAATCCGAGTTATCGCTGGATACCTTATTGGCGAAATTGGTTAAACTGTCTGCAGACTCAGTAGCAATTCTTCCTACTGGATTTCAGCCGCTAACAGCTATTCGCACGCAAGCGTTACTACATCCAGAGTTCGTTTCAATACCGCGTCAACCTTATAACTTTCTCCCTCCCTCCCGAGCACCGCCTGAATTAATTTGACTCTTTATTAAGATTGCTATCCCGGCTGATTGAGCCGGTGATTTTGGCGTTCGTCAGATTTTTATTCAGGAGAATCAAGAATGAGCTTCAGGAATCTGTTGCTCGTGTTAACTCTTTTCAGCATGAGTCTATGGGTCAATGCTCAAGAAGCCTTGACCGGTACTATTAGTTTGCGTGATGCATTTGAAGCAGTCATGCAGTCCAATCCACGCCTGCGCAGTTTCCAGTTTCGGGAAGAGGCACTGCTGGGGCAACGGGAATCGGCAAATCTCAATCCACCACTTCGCGCGAATGGTGGTATTGAAGAGTTTCTGGGGACCGGAAACCTGCAGGATTTTTCAGCTACCGAGCTCAATATTGGCCTGTCACAGGTCATCGAACTCGGTGGCAAGCGCCAGGCACGGCTGGGCGTGGCCAATCGCCGCATTGACCTGCTCGCAGCGGAACAGCGCGTTGTTGAACTGGATTTGCTGGGTGAAACAACCCAGCGATTTATTGATGTAGTGGCAGCTCAGGAGTTACTTGAATTACAAAGGCGCGCTACTGAAATTGCCAACCAGACGATCGAATTACTGGAACCTCTTGTTGCAGCAGGTCGATCTCCACAACTGGAACAGGATCGCGCTGAAGCAGCAAGAATAAGAGCCGAGGCTGCTCAAGCCATGGCAGTGGCTATGCTGGACAGCGCCCGCATCCGCTTGTCAGCAATGTGGGCCAACAGCGAGCCACAGTTCGATAATGTGGATGCCAATCTGCTTGCGGTCGGCGCTGCCGGATCATTGCAACCCTTACTGTCGAATCTGGATTCCAATCCGGACATCGCGATATATGGCAGTGAAGAGCGCTTGCATGAAGCTGAATTGCGCCAGGCCAACACAATGCAACAGAGCAATATTGAATGGTCTGCCGGGGTTCGCCATCTTCGGGAATTAAATGATACGGCATTTACTGTTGGTGTCAGCATGCCATTGTTCGCCGAATCGCGGGCACAAGGAAAAATTCGTGAAGCTCGCGCCAGGCTCCAGGAAGTGGAGGCACAGCGTGCAGTCACGATGAATCGGCTCACCGGCGAAATTACTTCGCTTTATCAGCGTCTCAATCAAACCATTTCCGAAGTCAATCTTCTCCAGGATGAAGTCCTGCCACGGCTTGAATCAGTTCAGGAACAATCTCGAGCCGCCTATGAAAATGGCACTTACAGCTATCTTGAACTTATCTCCGCACAACAGGAATACCTGGATGCGGAACTGGCGTTGATCAACAGCGCCACCACAGCACATAAATTAAGAGCAGAAATAGAACGGCTCAGTGGTGAGCCATTGCTTGCCCGCTAATTCGGAGATCATCATGAATCCAATACATCAAACACAAAGCTTATTCAGATTGTTAAAGCTGCTCACTATTACCTCATTCTTTGCGGGACTTGCGTTCTCAGCGTTTGCTGCAGAAGACGAACATCAAGAAGGAGAGCATGAGGAAGAAGATCACACCGAGTTTGCTGAAATTTCTACAGCCATGGCTGCAGAACAAGGTATTCGTTCCGCCACTGTGAGCAGTGGCGAACTCGAGTTGACACTGCAACTCTTCGGCAGAACCACCCCCGACCCGCAGCTGGTCAGTCACGTCACTGCACGTTATCCAGGAATGATACGAGAAATTGTGCCTGAGCTGGGTGATACCGTAGAGGCCGGTGAAGTTATTGCCACTATCGAGGCCAATAACAGTTTGCAGACCTATCAGATCCGCGCCCCGATCAGCGGCACAGTAGTCGACAAACATGCCAATCCGGGCGAGCAGGCCATGGAACAGACTCTGATGACGATTGCCAATTACGAAAGGCTCTGGGTTGATTTTACTGTTTTCCCAGGAGACACACAGCATGTCAAAGCTGGCTTGAATGTCCATGTAACTATGGACCACCTTTCCGCGGACGGAAGAATCAGCTATCTGAATCCCAGTCAATCCAATTCCCCAACACTGATAGCACGGGTTCCTCTGGACAACCCTCAGGGACTCTGGTCGCCTGGCTTGCTTGTTGAGGGTCAAGTGGTAACCGAGCAGGCCAGTGTTGATCTGCTTGTGGACAACAATGCCATTCAGCTTTTTGAAGGCGGCCAGGTGGTGTTCGTGCAGGAAGGCGACCACTACTATCCGCGCCCCCTGGTTCTGGGAAGAAGCGATGGCAGATTTACCGAAGTGCTGGATGGCCTGTCGGCAGGTGAGAGCTATGTTGTAGAAAACAGCTACCTGATCAAAGCCGATCTGGAAAAAGAAGGCGTGGAGCACGACCACTAGGAGATTGGATCATGTTAGACAGAATCATAAATCGGGCGATCCGGGATCGCTGGGTCGTTCTGAGCGCGGTACTCGCTGTCTGTGCTTACGGTATCTGGAATTATCAAAACCTGCCCATTGACGCGGTACCAGACATTACCAATGTACAGGTGCAAATCAATACTGAAGCACCCGGCTATTCGCCATTGGAGGCCGAGCAGCGGGTGACATTCCCCATTGAGACAGCCTTGTCCGGACTTCCCCAACTGTCCTATACCCGCTCGCTCTCTGCCTACGGACTGTCCCAGGTGACAGTGGTTTTCGAGGAAGGCACGGACATCTATTTTGCCCGCAATCTCGTCAACGAAAGGCTGGGCCCGATCAAGAGCCAGTTGCCGCCAGGCCTTGAACCGCAGATGGGCCCTATTTCGACAGGATTAGGCGAGATTTTCATGTATGTGGTGCGAGCCGAAGAAGGCGCTCGTCAGCCGAATGGCGAACCCTATGACCTGTTCGCTCTTCGTGAAATTCAGGACTGGATCGTCAAGCGCCAGCTAATCCTGGTAGATGGCGTCACCGAAGTGAATACCAGTGGTGGCTATGAGAAGCAGTTTCATGTCACGCCCGACCCCGCCAAGCTATTGCGCTGGGACCTGTCAATGCAGGATGTTGTCAACGCATTGTGGAGCAACAACGCCAATACCGGTGCCGGTTACATAGAACGGATTGGCCAGCAGCTCCTGGTGCGCTCGCCTGCTCAATTACAAAACCTCGATGAAATAAGTAATGTCATGATCGGCAATCGCCGCGGTATACCTATACGAGTAAGTGATGTTGCTGATGTGTCCATAGGGCGGGAATTAAGAACCGGCGCAGCGACTTATTCAGGCGAAGAAGCGGTAATAGGCACGGCTTTCATGCTGATCGGCGAAAATTCACGTAGCGTTGCAAGGCAAGTCGCCGAAGAGCTTGAGCAAATTAATACTTCCTTACCAGAAGGTGTAGTTGCCCAGGCTCTCTATGACCGAACTGACCTGGTCGATGAAACGATTGAGACGGTGCGTACGAATTTACTCGAAGGCGCATTGCTCGTTATCGTTGTCCTTTTTCTGCTGCTCGGAAATTTCAGGGCCGCCCTGATCACTGCACTGGTGATCCCGATTGCTATGTTGGCCACCATAACCGGTATGGTGGAAGCTGGCGTATCAGCCAACCTGATGAGTCTTGGGGCTTTGGATTTTGGCCTCATAGTAGATGGCGCTGTGATTATCGTGGAAAACTCCATTCGACGACTGGGCATGGCCTATCAGGACAGAGATTCGCTTTCCCTGAAAGAACGATTGCACGTCGTATACAAAGCAACCAGCGAAGTGATTCGCCCCAGCCTCTTTGGCGTCACCATTATCACTCTTGTGTATTTGCCGATCTTTTCCCTCACTGGTATCGAAGGCAAGATGTTCCACCCCATGGCAAGCACCGTAGTCATGGCCTTGGTCGCAGCGATGATACTGTCACTGACCTTTGTTCCCGCTGCTGTGGCACTTTTCGTAAGAGGCAGGGTTTCAGAAAAGAAAAATGTCCTCATGCGTGGCTCTGAAACTGTATACCGGCCAGTACTGGCACTGGCATTGCGATTTCGCTGGGCTGTTGTCACGCTGGCGATTGTGGCTGTATCGGCCTCAGCCTGGTTGGCCAGCACTATGGGGTCTGAGTTTATCCCGCAACTTGACGAGGGGGATGTCACGATTCAGGCCTTGCGCACCCCCGGCACGAGCCTGCAACAATCAATTGAAATGCAGGACATTCTCGAGCGACGTCTACTGGAGTTCCCGGAAGTTGCAGAGGTCTTTTCGAGAATTGGCACACCGGAGATTGCCTCCGATCCAATGCCGCCCAGCATCTCGGACACATTTGTGATTCTCAAGGATCGAGAAGAGTGGCCCAGTCCAGACAAGGAAAAAGCCGAGCTGGTTGCGGAAATGGAGACCGTGGTCACCCAGCTACCCGGCCAGATTTATGAGATAACCCAGCCCATTCAGATGCGGTTCAACGAACTCATTTCAGGGGTCCGGTCGGACCTGGGCATATTGGTGTTTGGAGAGGACCTGGATACGCTGGCTGACACCGCCCGCGCAGTGCTCGAAGTCATGGAAACTGTCCCCGGCGCAGCCGATGCCCGTATCGAGCAAACAGAAGGCTTGCCAATGCTTACCATTACTCCGAAGCGCAAGACCATGCTGCGCTACGGTCTGACCATCGAAGAAGTCCAGAATCTGATCGCCACGGCGATCGGTGGCAAATCTGCGGGACTTATCTATGAAGGCGATCGTCGCTTTCCATTGGTTGTGCGCCTTCCGGAATCTATTCGTACAGATGAGCGGCAGCTACGTCGCTTGCCAGTCCCGGTAAAAACTTCGGTCAGTGATGCCGGCTATGTCCCACTCGAGGAAATTGTCGACATTGAGACTATTCTGTCGCCCAATCGTATCAGCAGGGAAAATGGCCAGAGAAGAGTTGTGGTCAGTGCTAATGTACGTGGTCGGGACCTGGGCTCCTTTGTAGAAGAGGTTCAACTGGCAATAGCGGAGCAGGTAGAAATGCCACCCGGCTACTTTGTTGAATACGGTGGCACCTTTGAACAACTTGAGTCCGCCAGCCAACGCCTGTCTTTGGTGGTTCCGGCTACCCTGGCGCTGATTTTCGGACTACTGCTTATTGCCTTCGGATCATTCAGGGATGCCCTGGTTATCTTCACGGGTGTACCTCTGGCACTCACTGGCGGCGTGCTGAGCCTGTGGCTGCGTGACATGCCCTTGTCTATTACAGCGGGAGTCGGCTTTATCGCGTTGTCCGGTATCGCTGTACTTAATGGCCTTGTCATGCTCTCGTTTATCAAGACTCTATGGCTGGAAAAACGTGATCTTATGGTCGCTATTACCGAAGGGGCACTGACCCGTCTCCGTCCTGTTCTAATGACTGCATTGGTAGCCAGCCTGGGATTCGTGCCGATGGCTCTCAATACCGGCATCGGGTCAGAGGTTCAGCGTCCATTGGCCACCGTTGTCATTGGCGGCATTATTTCCTCTACGCTTTTGACTCTGGTAGTGCTTCCAGCATTATATTTGATCTTTAACAAGAACCGACAAATCGACAGCACAGACTCACTGGAGAGTTAGGTGCCCACCGGAGTTCCTGATATCGGCTCGATTTAGGTCGATATCAGATTCCTTTCAGGTAGATATTTTGCACGTCGGAGGGAATGAGATGAGCCACCAAAAGATTGACTCAAGCTCCACTGAAAGTCGCGGAACGTTCCGGATTGTTCTGGTTTTGAACGCTCTCCTGGCAGCTGGCTTTCTGTTTACTGGTGTCATCGCCGATTCTAATGCTCTGCTTGCCAATGGACTCGACAAAAAGTAATTAATCGTAGATCCAAGTTCATCTGTAAACTATGGCTATCATAGGAGTTAATAGATCTTTAATGAGAGGCTCTATTAGAAGCCATTTCTTACTCGGAGTACATGTATCCATAGAGCATTATCCATAAATATCAAAGGTTTATATCGATAGTGTTAAGATAACAAAAATTACCGGAAATAGGATAGGCAGATAATAAGTGCAGTCATATCCAGGAAAAGCCTCGTATAGATCCTGCCCCCTGTTAAGTAAATCGCGCTGTACAGGGACCAATGTTAGGAAGTTCTCAGGATCGGCGTCGAACACCCCTTTTGAATGCGTTAATAGCGAGATGCGGTTTATTGACTCTATTTCGGTATAAAGTCTGCGATCGAACCGCTCACCAAGTTTCCCGAAGTACTTTGAGCTAAAGGTGAAGCCGGTAAAGTTGGTTGGCCAACGACTCGGGGCTCCGAACCGCCACCCCCGCCGTCGGCGACTTTAAGCTAAGCGCTCTGGTATCCAAGAAACAGCAGTGATTGACTAAAAATGGTGTACATATAACAATAAACCTTAGCATGCAGGAGTAGCGCCTACGTTGACTGGTTGTGCAGTTCCCCACAAAATATGCCTAGACTGAGGCTCTGCGCCTCTCCTCAAACCCGACCGCAATTTCGCGGTTTTTTGTGCCAAAAAATAGCATTTGACCGCTAAGCCCCAGAATGGCACCTTAAATTCCCATGATCGCAGAATTGTGATCTGAACACCGAACCGCCTTATGGCGGTTTTTTTATGCCCGAAATTTGGGCCAAGAATGGAGACCGGATGAAAATCTTCGTGCGGTCGTTATCGAAGAAGCGTCGCCAACAATTCCGACGAGAAATTGAAGTACTTGTCGAATTTTCAATGGCGCGCACGGCATTCATAGTCATCCTGACTAAGGCATGCTTTATCGATATCGACACAGTTGCCTACCTATCCCTCTATTTCAATTAGCGAAAAGCGAATAACTGAGGGTATTTGAATCTCTGAAATCAATGCCCAATCTCGCTCGCCTTGAATTTATGCAAGGCTAAGAAAATAACAGGGATATCAGACAGTTATAAAGATTACCAGAAATAGTAATACAGCTTGTGACAGCGCTTTGCTGGCGGCATCACCTCTACTTCAAGTCCTGATACCCAGGTACGGATAAACAAGCAGACAAAGCTGATCGAGCTATCCACCTGGCCCACACGCATCAAGCCGGTAGCCCGGCTGCCATCAGTCACCACACAGGCAGCCAGATCCTCCAAACCTGGCCTGCTGTACCGCAGATAACAGCCAGTTCACCGTTTGAGCAGCCACGGGCGGAGCTTTATCCGCTCCAGCGGCCAATCTGGCCGTAATTGACGACCGTGCACGCCTGCCAGGCTTGGCCTGGATTGCAATCAAACCAGTACCGCCGGATGAGATGGCCGACATACCGGGAAGCTCCGGTACGGATCACAGCTCTGGATTGGTGCAATCAGCGGCACGAATGAGACCCTGCCGTTTGAAACTCCTGCTGTCAGGCTCGGGCTGACAGACTCAGCTGCAGCCTTATTCAGGCGCCGGCGTGATTGCTGCCGGCAACAAATCCAGTTCTTCACAATGAAAATAAAGAAATCTTACTATCTGTCTGTATTTAATATCTTTCTTAACAGAGTAAAACCTGTATTCATGAGCCAGTCAGGCTGAATAACTGTCCAATCTAGAGCGACTACAGGCATCTGCGGGCCATTCAGCTGCCCAATCAGGGCTTGTCGACCTGGCCGCAAGCGCCCTTATGTTGGGCTTTCTGGCGATTTTGTCCGGGCCGCGGGGCTGGCAGCGCAGAAAGCCATAAAGATTTCAGCCAGTTGACCGAAATACTTACTAACACCCATCTCTGGCACTGCCAATCCAGGCTCTTTCCACTGACCCCGAAAAATTATTTCACCCTGGGTCAGATAGTTGTATTCTAAAATTCATGTCAGCTCTCAAGAATACAAAACAGGCACCCCTGGCCTTCTTCGACACCCTCGAAGCCATGCCCAATCCTTTCAAGAACCCGGTGAACAGCCTTGCCCACCTGGTAAGCGATGCGCCAGCTGACGCCATCAAGGATTATCAGTTTGCCAGCGAGTTCATCTACAGCTATCGCGGCAGCCCTGACACCTTCAGCACCTATCGCCGGGAAATCGAACATTTCCTGCACTGGTGCTGGCTGATCGCCAGTAAATCCCTGTCGGCGGTGGAACGGGAGGATATTGAGACCTATGTGGAGTTTTCACGGCAACCCCCGCAAAGCTGGATTGGCGAGCATAATGTGCCCCGCTTTATTGAGCGCGGCGGCCAGCGCCTGCCCAACGAGCACTGGCGCCCCTATGTCAGCAATCGTGGCGAATATGTGCTCTCCCAGTCCGCCATCCAGTCTTTATTCAGTGTTTTAAGTAGTTTCTTTAACTTTCTGATTCAAGAGAACTATTTATCGTCAAATCCTGTCTCCCAGATGCGCCAAAAGAGCAAATTTCTGCGCAAGCACCAGTCCCAGGGCAAGATCCGGCGCCTGTCGCCCCTGCAATGGGACACTGTGATCGAGACTGCCGAAGAGTTGGCCCGTCAGGATCCGGCCACCCACGAGCGCAGCCTGTTCGTGATGAACGCCCTGTTTGCCATGTATCTGCGTATTTCCGAACTGGTGGAAACCCCTCGCTGGCAGCCGCAGATGGGTCATTTTCAAGTGGACCAGGAAGGCAACTGGTGGTTTGTGACTGTTGGCAAGGGCAACAAGGAGCGTGAAATCTCCGTCAGCGATGCCATGCTGGAAGCCCTCAAGCGCTACCGCCGCTCGCGGGGCCTGCCGGCACTGCCCAGTCCTGGCGAGCCCAGCCCCCTGATTCACAAGACCCGTGGCAAGGGCGGCATAACCAGCACCCGCCAGATACGCGGCATTGTGCAAAAAGTATTCGATCTGGCCGCCGAAAAAATGCGTAAGGAAGGCTTTGAAGAGGAAGCCCAGCGCCTCGGTGACGCCACCGTGCATTGGCTCAGGCATACCGGAATATCAGAAGATGTTAAGCATCGGCCCCGGGAGCACGTAAGAGATGATGCGGGCCATGGCTCCAGTGCCATCACGGACCGCTACATCGGTGTTGAGCGCGCCGAACGCCATGCATCTGCCCGTAACAAGGTAATTCGCTAATTGCCGGGATTCATAGTGATTTTATGCGGCAAGTCGTGGCTAAAATCACAGAAAATGACTTCTCACTGTCCGGGAATTAGCTTAGTCTCTTTTGTTGTCTTTGAAAGTAGCCGGGAACGCCCACATTCCCTGAGTTACAGAGCTCTGGCTCAGACTTTTTCATAACAAATGACCGGAAAGTTGGAGAATCATGCGAATCTGGAATAAGACGCCTGCATTTACAAGAGGCTTTCAAGCCATCGCCCTGCTTGGCTTCACTGGCCTGGCCAACCCCCTCCTTGCCCAGGACGACCTTACTCAACTCAACACCGTCCTCAATATTGACGCCCTTTACAGCCCGGTGGTCAGCGAGGAAATTCATGGCATTACTGCAGCCGAGCTTATTGCAGAGCTGCAGAACAAGCATTATGCAGCTATTGAGGTGAATGATAACTTTTCATCGCAACTGTTTGATGCCTATATGGATTTGCTCGATGGCCAGCATTTGTATTTTCTGCAGCAAGACATCGACCAGCTCAGTCACTTGCGCTACACCCTGGATGACAGCCTCAAGGCTGGCGACGTTGAGCCGGGTTTTGAAATCTACAATCTTTACTACAAGCGCATTCTCGAGCGTCTTATCTACGCGGTAAACCGGGTGGAAAATGACATTCCCAACATGGATTTCAGCATTGATGAAACCATCAATATCGACCGGGAAGATGCGCCTTATGCCAGCAGCCAGGAAGAACTGGACGAAATCTGGCGCAAGCGCATCAAGAACAGCGTGCTCAGCCTGCGCCTGGCCGGTGACGATGATGAAGAGATCAAGGAAAAACTCAGCAAGCGCTACCGCAACCAGCTGAGCCAGATTCTCAAGACCAACAGCAAGGACATCTTCCAGTCCTACCTGTCCTCGGTCGCCAAGGCAGTGGATCCCCACACGGATTACTACTCGCCCCGCGATTCCGAGAATTTCAATATGCAGCTATCCCTGTCTCTGCAGGGTATCGGTGCCCAGCTCACCACCGAAGACGAGTACACCAAGGTGGTTGAACTCATCAAGGGTGGCCCGGCCGAGCGCGGCAGCGAACTGCGCGCCGGCGATCGCATCATTGGCATTGGCCAGGGTGTCGACGGCGAGATCCAGGACGTGGTGGGCATGCGCCTCGATGACGTGGTGGACCAGATCCGTGGTGAAAAAGGTACCGTGGTGCGCCTCAATGTGATTCCTGCTGATGCCGTCAGCGAGTCAGCGGCCACGGTGGTTGCAATCACCCGCGATACCGTCAAGCTGGAAGATCAGTCCGCCAAGAGTGAAGTGCTCGATCTCAGCTACAATGGCCAGGACTACAAGGTCGGTGTCATCAACCTGCCAACCTTCTACTTTGATTTCGAAGCCGCTTCCCGGGGCGACGAAGACTACAAGAGCTCCACCCGTGATGTTCGCGCCCTGCTGGAAGAGCTGAAGGCGGAACAGGTGGACGCGGTGGTCATGGACCTGAGAAACAATGGCGGCGGCAGCCTCTCTGAGGCCAACCAGCTGGTGGGCCTGTTTATCGAAACCGGCGCCACGGTGCAGATTCGTTATTCCGGTATTCGCAACGGTTTCACCCGCTCGTTCGGAGACAATGATCCGGAAGTGGCCTACTCCGGCCCCCTGGCGGTACTGGTCAATCGCACCAGTGCCTCGGCCTCGGAGATTTTCGCCGGTGCCATTCAGGACTACCAGCGCGGCATCGTGCTGGGTGGCCAGACCTTCGGCAAAGGCACGGTGCAGGAAATCATTCCCATGGACTACGGCCAGGTGAAGGTCACCCGCTCCAAGTTCTACCGTATATCCGGTGCCAGCACCCAACACCGTGGCGTGATCCCGGATATCACTTTTCCGGATCTTTATGACGCCTATGAAGATATTGGCGAAAGCAGCCTGGACGGCGCCTTGCCCTGGGATACTGTGCGACCGGTGGAATACCGCCCCTATCACTCCATCCAGGCCCTGTTGCCAGAGCTGCGTGAGCGTTTCGAAGCCCGTGCCGCCCACTCTCCTGACTTCATCTACATGGAAGACCAGATTGAGCGCACCCGGCGCGGCCTTGAACGCGAGCGCATTTCCCTCAATGAAGCGCAGGTGAAAGCCCGACGCGAACGCGAACGGCGGGAAGAATTCGACGCTGAAAACATGCGCCGCTTCCTCAAGGGCCTGCCACTGCGTGAATGGATTGCCGCAGACGACCTCAACGACGAGGAAGATGATCAAGCCGAACAGACGCCTGCCAATGACGATTCTACGCTGGCAGCTGATGACAGCAGTGCCGACAGCAGCGAGGCCGAAGAAGAAGCCGATCCGATGCTGTTGGAAAGCGGTCGTATCCTGGCTGATTTCATGAGCCTGAACGAACGCCGCGTCTCGCAACTGGACAACCTGCCTGAACAACGACGCCAGTAGTCCCTGCCTGAACTGACCCCGCAAAAAAAATGGCCCTCGGGGGATGAGGGCCATCAAGCGGGGTCAAGCTCTAGGAGGGTCAATCAATTTGAAGTTGATTGAAACTCCATTTCATTACAGCAAAAGAATCTGACAAGCCCAGAGGGGAATTGGGGCTATGTGGGGGTTAATTGTGGCTGGAATGTGGCTGGGGGAGACTTGTGGGCGTGCAGGGTTTTGTTTACGGGGTGCTTTTCTTTGCTCTTGGCGCGAGTCGTAGTGAGGATAGTGCCCGGGGTTAGGAGCCTTCGGCTGCTGGGGAGAGATTGATTCGCTATTTGGCTGAGCCAAATAGCTCACCCATTCGGGCAGCGCTGCGCGCTGTCTGCGCCGCTGACGCGGCTTTGATTCGAAATTTGGCTGAGCCAAATTCAGGGGCATTCTTTTGAGGGAATCGGGGTTTAAACGGCCTGTTCTGGGGCAT
>MRWG01001775.1_pt1 | contig 12512 bp, 11 predicted proteins | sample 1013341 | NCBI WGS metagenome assembly MRWG01 (sample SAMN06117577, study PRJNA244670) | biofilm metagenome | biome: Water; feature: Cathode Biofilm; material: Biofilm; isolation source: microbial consortium enriched at the cathode of a solar microbial fuel cell | place: USA: District of Columbia ... | reverse complement strand
TCGCGCTGGGTCATGCCCCGCAGGGCGGGATGCGACAGCGGATCGCGGCGCCAATCGGCGTCCTGCGGAAGGGCCGCCGGCCGCGCGCCGGACCACCAAAACGGCCGCCGAAAGGCGGCGGCAAGGTGCTGCCAAGGGGTGCGCGGTGTGTCGAGCGGCCGGAACATAGCTACAAATTTTAGATAACCACACCTCAAAAACACTGCGGTTTTCCGGCAGCTTGATATAGATTTTCTATATGAAGGATCTGGCCCGGCTGCAGATGAACGGCTTGCGGGCGGTGGAAGCGGCCGGCCGCCTGGGCAGCCTGACCGCCGCCGCCGAGGAGCTCGGCGTGTCGCTGGGCGCCGTCAGCCAGCAGGTGCTGAAGGCCGAGGCCCAGCTGGGCCAGCCGGTCTTCACCCGCAGCCGCCGGGGCCTGCAGCCGACCCCCTTCGGCCAGCTGGTGCTGGCCCATCTGCACGAGGGCTTCCGCCACCTGGCCGCCGCGGCGGCCCTGGGCCGCGCCCAGCTGGCCAATACCCTGACCGTCGCGGTGCCGCCGGTGCTCGCCGCCAAGTGGCTGGTGCCGCGGCTCAGCCGTTTCAGCGCGGTCGCGCCGGAACTGCGGCTGAGGATCGATGCCGGCAGCGAGATCGTCGATCTCGACCATTCCGACATCGACCTCGCGGTGCGCGTCGGCAAGGGCGACTGGCCGGGGGTCACGGCGGTGCACCTGCTGGACCAGGTGGTGTTTCCGGTCTGCAGCCCGGGGCTCGCCGAGGGCCTGAAACGGCCCGAAGACCTCGCCCGCCTGCCGGTGCTGCGCGACCGCGGCGCCCTGTTCACCTGGGACGCCTGGCTGGCGCCGGAGGGGCTCGGCGGGCTGCCGCTCAGCGAGGGCGCGACCTATTCCGACGCGGCGCTCTGCCTGCAGGCCGCCATCGCGGGCCAGGGGGTCTTCCTCGCCTGGCCGACCCTGGCGGCCTACGCGCTGGCCGACGGCCAGCTGGTGGCGCCCTTTCCCGGCCGCCATCCGACCGGCGACGCCTACTGGCTGGTGACCTCGGCGCAGCGCCCGAAGCCGGCCAAGGTGCGCAAGTTCGAGAACTGGCTGCGCCGGGAGTTCGCCGCCTTCGGCGCCTGAGGAGCCGCGGCAAAAGCAAAAGGCGGCCGAGAGGCCGCCTTTGCTGCGTTTCAATCCTCTTTTCGGAGGATTTGGAGCGGGCGATGAGATTCGAACTCACGACCCCAACCTTGGCAAGGTTGTGCTCTACCCCTGAGCTACGCCCGCACCGGAGAGCGGGGAGATACCCGCTTTCGTTTGACATTGCAAGCCCCCTGTTAAGGGTTTCCCGAGGGCCGCAGCATCACCCTAGAAGCCTTTCGCTACCCAAGACTTAACACCCTGGCGGACCTGCCAAAGGGTGACAAGAAGCCGCCGGTCTGCTACGGCCCCTGCCGACAGATGAAGTGCCCTTGCGAGAGGCAGGAGACGATGTCCGAAACCCCGTCAGCTTCCGGGACCGACGCCGAGGCCGAAACCCCGCTGCCCACCTCGCCGGCGGCGCTGCATGCGCGCCTCGACGCGCTGGGCATCGCCTACCGCTGCGTCCAGCACCCGCCGGTCTTCACGGTGGAGGAGGCCAAGGCGCTGCGCGGCGAGCTGCCCGGCGCCCACATCAAGAACCTCTTCCTGCGCAACAAGAAGGGGCGGATGTGGCTGGTCACCTGCCTGGAGGACCGCGAGGTCGACCTGAAGGCGCTGGGCGAGCGGCTGGAGGCCGGGCGCTTTTCCTTCGGCAGCGCCGAGCGGCTGATGACCTACCTGGGGGTGCGCCCCGGCGCGGTGACCCCCTTCGCCGTCATCAACGACAAGGGCGGCGAGGTCACCATGGTGCTGGACAGCGGCGTGATGGGCGCGGGGCCGGTGAACTGCCATCCCCTGGTGAACGACATGACCACGGCGCTGGCCCCGGAAGACCTGCTGCGCTTTCTCGAGGCCGAGGGCCATCCCCCGCAGATGCTGGAGATGTAGCGGCAGCTCCTGATCGGCGGGTGGGCTTGCCCTGGGGGGTGAAAGCCGCCATTTATTGTGTATAACCGCCGCCCCGGGGGCGGCGCGCCTCCCGCCGGCAGGCGGACCGGAAACCACGCAGGCGAAACGGAAAGACAGTTATGGAACCGATTATCGGCGGCCCGGGCGACCTTGGCGCCAGCGCCGGACAGGCCGGCGCAGCGGCCATCAAGGAGAGCAACCAGCAGAGCTTCATGCAGGACGTCATCGAGGCCTCGATGACGGTGCCGGTGATCGTCGATTTCTGGGCCCCCTGGTGCGGCCCCTGCAAGCAGCTGGGCCCGATGCTGGAGAGCGCGGTAAAGGCCGCCGCCGGCGCCGTGCGCATGGTGAAGATCAACGTCGACGAGAACCAGCAGCTGGCCGGCCAGCTGCGCATCCAGTCGATCCCCACGGTCTATGCCTTCTTCCAGGGCCAGCCGGTCGACGGCTTCCAGGGCGCCCAGCCGGAAAGCGAGATCAAGGCCTTCGTCGACCGCCTGCGCAAGGCCGGCGCCGCCGGCCAGGGCCCCGGCCCCGTCGAGCAGGCGCTGGAGCAGGCCCAGGCGGCGCTGGAGGGCGGCGAGGTTGAAGCGGCTTCCGCCATCTTCGCCCAGGTGCTGCAGCACGACGCCGAGAACGCCGAGGCCCTGGCGGGCCTCATCGCCTGCCACCTCGCCGGCGGCGACGTCGAGGGCGCCAAGGAGATGTACGAGGGCCTGGACGACAAGATGCGCGCCCATGCCGCCTTCGCCTCGGTGGCCGCGCAGATCAATCTGCAGGAGCAGGCCGCCGACGCCGGCGAGATCCCGGCCCTGATGGAGAAGGTCGCCGCCAACCACAACGACCACCAGGCGCGCTTCGACCTCGCCATGGCGCTGCACGGTGCCGGCAAGCACCAGGCCGCCGCGGACGAGCTGCTGGAGATCATCCGTCGCGACCGCAAGTGGAACGACGACGGTGCGCGCAAACAGCTGGTCACCTTTTTCGAGGCCTGGGGTCCGACCGATCCGCTGACCCTGGAGAACCGCCGGCGGCTTTCCTCGCTGCTGTTCGCCTGATCCCGCATGAGCCGCACCGCCTTCGATCCGGACTTCGACGACCTGCCCAAGGTCCTGCCGATCTTCCCGCTGGAGGGCGTGCTGCTGCTGCCGGGCGGCCGCCTGCCGCTGAACATCTTCGAGCCGCGCTACCTCGCGATGTTCGACGCCGCGCTGGCGAGCAACCGGCTGATCGGCATGATCCAGCCCTGCGAGGAGGGCCGCGGCGAGGCGGCGCCCAAGGTCTACGAGACCGGCTGCGTGGGGCGCATCACCTCATTCACCGAGACCGACGACGGCCGCTATCTGGTGACCCTCTCCGGCCTCATCCGTTTCGACGTGGCGCGCGAACTGCCGTCCGGCAGCTACCGCCAGGTGGAGCCGGACTACACGCGCTTTTCCGGCGACATGGACGAGGATCAGGGCAAGATCGACCGCGAGCGTCTGATGAAGGTGCTCAACGCCTACTTCGAGGTGAACTCCATCGAGGGCGACTGGGAAGCCATCGAACAGACCGGCGACGAACGCCTGGTCACCTCGCTCGCCATGATCTGCCCGCTGGGCGCGCCGGAGAAGCAGGCGCTGCTGGAAAGCATGACGCTCACCGAGCGCGCCGAGGCCCTGACCGCCATCATGGAGATGGCGACCCACGGACCCGGGAGCGACGGCGAGAGCGAATCAAAACGCCACTGAGTCCCGCCACAGAGAGACCCCCGCACCGGGAAGCCGAGCCATGACCCAATACACCGTCGATCCCAAGCTGCTGGAAATCCTGGTCTGCCCGCTCACCAAGGGACCGCTCGACTACGACGCCCAGGCCCAGGAACTGATCAGCCGGCAGGCCCGCCTCGCCTACCCGATCCGCGACGGCATCCCGATCATGCTGGTCGACGAAGCACGCCAGCTCGATGACTGACCACCCGAGAGCCCTGTTTCCATGAACGGCAAGACCATCCAGGAAGATCCGGCGCAGGACTTCGACACCGCGCACTGGCCGACGGAGATCCGCTACGTCGCCGCCGAGAAGCAGCTGGTGGTCAGCTTCGACAGCGGCGAGACCTTCACCTACCCGGCGGAGTTCCTGCGCGTCGAAAGCCCCTCCGCCGAGGTGCAGGGCCACGGGCCCGGCCAGAAGCAGATCGTCGCGCGGCGGCGCCATGTCGGCATCATGGAGATCGTGCCGGTCGGCAACTACGCCGTGCGCCTCAAGTTCGACGACCTGCACGACAGCGGCATCTTCTCCTGGCAGTACCTCTACCGCCTGGGCCGCGAGCAGGACGCCCTGTGGCAGGCCTACCTCGACAATCTCGCCGCCAAAGGCCTTAGCCGCGATCCGTAAGGAGCGACGGCCAGGACGAAACGTCTTTCGCCGGGATCCCTAACGCAAAACCGTCACGGCGGGGGTCGTTTGCCGGCTAGACAGCCGGCCGCGCTGTGCAAAGCTTTCAGGGTCGCAAGAGCCTGAAAGGTCGCGCCATGGCGCCCGATACCGCGATCCGCCCCGCAGCCCGCGCCGACAGCCCGGCCGTCGACCGCGTCGCCTTGCGCGCCTGGCGCCTCGCGCGCCTGCGCGAGGAACTGCGCGCCCGCGATTATGCCGGCGCCCTGCTCTACGACCCCATCAACATCCGCTACGCCAGCGACGCCCGCAACATGCAGGTCTGGTGCCTGCACAACGCCGTGCGCTATCTCTTCGTGCCGACCGAGGGTCCGGTGATCCTCTTCGACTTCCACAACTGCGCGCACCTTTCCGACGGCAACGAGGTGATCGCCGAGGTGCGCCCCGCGATCGGCTGGTTCTACTTCGCCGCCGGTGCGCGCTGCGCCGAACTCGCCGCACGCTGGGCCGACGAAATCGCCGACCTTGTCACACGCCACGGCGGCGGCAACCGCCGCCTCGCCATCGACAAGTGCGAGCCCCTCGGCATCGCCGGGCTGGCGCGCCACGGCATCGAGGTCTTCGACGGCCAGGAAGTGCTGGAGCGCGCAAGGCGCCTCAAGGGACCGCAGGAGGTCGCCTGCCTGCGCGCCTCCGTCGCCGTCTGCGAGGAAGCCATGGGCGCCATGCGCCAGGCGTTGACACCGGGCATGACCGAGAACGAACTCTGGGCGATCCTCAACCAGGTGAACGCGGCGCGCGGCGGCGAATGGATCGAGACGCGCCTGCTCGCCGCCGGCGGCAACACGAACCCCTGGTTCCATGAGTGCGGCGCCCAGGTCATCGCAGCAGGCGATGTCGTCAGCTTCGACACCGACATGATCGGCCCCTACGGCTACTGCGCCGATGTCTCGCGCAGCTTCCTCTGCGGCGATACGAAGCCGAGCGACGAGCAGCGCCGCCTCTACCAGCTCGCCTGGGAGCAGATCCACTTCAACATGGCGCTCCTGAAACCCGGCCTCGGCTTCCGCGAACTGGCCGAGCGCGCCTGGCAGCTGCCGGCCAGCTGCGCGGCCAACCGCTACTCCGTCGTGGTCCACGGCGTCGGACTCTGCGACGAGTATCCCGCCGTGGTCTACCTGGAGGACTTCGACGCCGCCGGCTACGACGGCCTTTTCGAAGCCGGCATGGCGGTCTGCGTCGAAAGCTACATCGGCGAGGAAGGCGGCCACGAGGGCGTCAAACTGGAACAGCAGGTGCTGATCACCGAGCAGGGCATCGAGCCGCTCTCCACCTTCCCCTTCGAAGACGCGCTGCTGCGCAGGGAAGTTTAGCGCGAAACCGACAACGCGGCGCTGGCACCGCATTCTCCCCTGTCATCCTCGCACTTGTTGCGAGGATCCATGGGAAATGCCGGGCGCCTTGCTTTGCCATGGATCCTCGGGTCGAGCCCGAGGATGACAGCCTGGGTGTTGGCGCGGGCGTTGCGTCGCGTCAGAGCGCCTCGCCCTTCACCAGGCGCGGCAGGTCGCCGACCATGCCCATGGCGTGGCGCATGAAGAAGCGCTTCAGCGGCGGCACGCGGTTCACCGCGGCGAGCCCCAGGTCGCGCAGCAGGCGGACCGGCGGCAGGTCGTTGGAGAACAGCCGGTTCAGCGAGTCCGTGGCGGCGATCAGCGCCATGTTGTCGAGGCGGCGCCAGCGCTGGTAGCGCTCCAGCACCGTCGCATCGCCGATGTCGAGTCCGAGGCGGCGCGCGTCGACGATGCATTCCGCCAGCGCGGCGACATCGCGCAGGCCGAGATTGAGGCCCTGCCCGGCGATCGGATGGATGCCGTGGGCGGCGTCGCCGATCAGCGCCAGGCGGGTATCGATGTAACGCTCCGCGTGCAGCAGGCCGAGCGGATGCGACCAGCGCCGCCCGCCCCACAGCGCGAGTCGGCCGAGGGAGTCGCCGAAGCGGCGCTGCAGCTCGCCGGCGAAGGCGGCCTCGTCGAGCGCCAGCATGGCCGGCACCACCTCGCGGCGCTCGGTCCACACCAGCGAGGAACGGTGCACCGGGTTTCCCTGTTCATCGCGCGCGTCGGTCATCGGCAGCAGGGCGAAGGGCCCCGAGGGCAGGAAGTGTTCGTGCGCCACGCCGTGGTGCGGCAGCTCGTGGGCGACGGTGGCGACGATGGCGGTCTGGCCGTAGGCGAAGTCGGTTACCTTGATGCCGGCGGCGGCGCGCTGCGCCGAGTTGCGGCCATCGGCGGCGACCAGCAGGCGCGCGCGGATCTCGGTGCCGTCGCCGAGGCGGGCGGTGACGCCGCCCGGCCGCCGCGTCACCTCCGTCAGCTCGGCCGGCGCCCGCAGGTCGATGCGGCCGAGTTCACGGACGCGGGCGAAGCCGGCGCGGCGGATCGCCGTGTTCTCGACGATCCAGCCCAGCGGGCGGGCGTCCTCGGGCCCCTCGGCGACCTCGCTGTGGGAGAAATGCAGGTGCAGGGCTGAGGCGCCGCCGCGCTCCCTGCCCGGGTGCCCGTCCGAGATGCGGATATCGAGGATCGGCGCGGCGGCCGGGGCCATGCCTTGCCACAGGCCGAGGACCTGCAGGACCTGCTGCGAGCCGCGCGCGATGGCCGAGGAACGGCCGTCGAAAGCGTCGTCCTGCTGGCGGGCGGGGTCCAGGCGGTCGACCAGCACCACGTCCAGCCCGGCCTCGGCGAGGGCGACGGCCAGCGCGAGGCCGACCATGCCGCCGCCCGCCACCAGCACTTCCGCATCCTTCCGCTGCGCCACGTACTTCATCCTAAAGCTTTGCTCGGGCGGCAGAATCGCCGGGCCGATGCGGCTTGTCCAGCCGCGCCTTGTCGCAGCGGGGGCGCAGGCTGCAGGACACCGGCGGATAATCAACAAACGCGCGTGCCGCACTGCACAAATTTTGATCTTCTGTTAAGCTTTGCCCAAAAAATAGGCGCATGCAAACGATCACCGCTTGGGCAGCCGCGGCAGCCGCCCCCTGCCGAAATGGCTGAATCCTGTCGTTTCCATGCAAGTGATGTCACTTGGCACGCTTCTTGACTCTGTACCGCCGAGGGCCGCCGCACCGTCGCGCGGTGGCCGGCAACGCGAACGACAGTTCGCCAGGCGTATCAATTGCACCGGGAGATGCCTGCGAGGGCGCCGGTGCGCAGAGAAGAAAAGGGGAAACCGGCGCATGAAGATGGTTATGGCCATCATCAAGCCGTTCAAGCTGGATGATGTGAGAGAAGCGCTCACGGGCATTGGGATCGAGGGCCTGACGGTCAGCGAAGTGAAGGGTTACGGCCGCCAGAAGGGCCAGACCGAGATCTACCGCGGCGCGGAGTACTCGGTGAACTTCCTCCCCAAGGTGAAAATCGAAGTTGCCGTGACCGACGATGCGGTCGGGCAGGTCGTGGAGACCATTCAGAATTCGGCCAACACCGGCCGGATCGGGGATGGAAAAATCTTTGTGCTCGACGTTGGCCACGCTGTGCGGATCCGCACCGGCGAGACCAATGCCGAGGCTCTGTAGAAGGGATCTAGGGAAATGAGAGTTTTGGGCACACTTTTCGGCCGCAAGCTGGGCCTCGCGGGGCTGGCCCTGGTGGCCGCGACGCTGGCCAGCGCGCCGGCCCACGCGGAGGTTTCCGCCGAGACGGCGTTCGTCTTCAACACCTTTGCCTTCCTGGTCAGCGGCTTCCTCGTCATGTGGATGGCCGCCGGTTTCGCCATGCTGGAATCCGGCCTGGTGCGCACCAAGAACACCGCGACGATCTGCCTGAAGAACATCGCGCTCTATTCCGTCGCCGGCATCATGTACTACGTCATCGGCTATAACCTGATGTACGTCGACGTGTCCGGCTACCTCGGCTCCTTCGGCATCTTCTACAACGCCGGCGACGCCGAGTTTGGCCTGATCGGCGGCGACGCCACACAGCTGGAGGCCGTGGTCGGCAACGGCTACTCGGTGATGTCCGACTGGTTCTTCCAGATGGTCTTCGTGGCGACCGCCGCCTCGATCGTCTCAGGCACCCTGGCCGAGCGCATCAAGTTCTGGCCCTTCATGATCTTCGTGGTGGTCCTCACCGGCGTCCTCTACCCGATCCAGGGGTCCTGGACCTGGGGCGGCGGCTGGCTCAGCGAGATGGGCTTCTCCGACTTCGCCGGTTCCACCATCGTCCACTCCGTGGGCGGCTGGGCCGCCCTGGTCGGCGCCATCATCCTGGGCCCGCGCAAGGGCAAGTACGGCGCCGACGGCTCCGTGCATCCGATGCCGGGTGCCAACCTGCCGCTGGCCACCCTGGGCACCTTCATCCTGTGGCTCGGCTGGTTCGGCTTCAACGGCGGCTCCCAGCTGGCCCTCGGCTCGGCGCTCGATGCCGCGGCCATGGCCATCGTCTACGTGAACACCAACCTGGCCGCCTGTGCCGGCGTGGTGGTGGCCATCATTCTCACCCAGCTGATCTACAAGAAGATCGACCTGACCATGGCGCTGAACGGTGCCATCGGCGGCCTGGTGGCGATCACCGCCGGGCCCGACCTGTCGCACCACGGGGTGGCGCTGATCGTCGGCGGCATCGGCGGTGCCCTGGTGGTCTTCGCGGTGCCGCTGATGGACAAGCTGAAGATCGACGACGTGGTCGGCGCCATCTCGGCCCACCTTGTCGCCGGCATCTGGGGCACGCTGGCGGTCGCCATCTTCGGCGGGAACTTCGCCGAACAGATCGTTCCCCAGATCATCGGCATCGTCGCGGTCGGCATCTTCATGATCGTGACCAGCGCGATCGTGTGGCTTGTCCTCAAGTACACGGTCGGGCTGCGGGTCGACGAGGAGTCCGAAGAGATGGGCCTCGACAAGGCGGAACTGGGGATGGAAGCCTATCCCGAGTTCGGCCATGGGTCGCAGTCCATCTAACCGGGCGCTTCCGAGACCAATCCGGTAATCGAGCCCTTTCAGGACACGATTATCCTCTGCCAAGACTGGGCCTGGGAGCCATCGCTCCCAGGCCCCTTTTTTTGCCTCATTTTCCGCCTAGCTTCAGGTCCGCAGGCGCCGCCCGCAGGGCGGGGCGAGGCTTGTCGCCCTCCGGCGGCGCAGATAGACTCTTGCCGGATTCGTTTGCGCTTTGTACCGCTTGTCCGGCGGCGCGCTTTCCGGCCCTTTTGCGGGCGGGGCACTGCAGGACCGCCCCCGAAACGGGAAGACCCCAGGCAATCATCGGACCCGACGCATTTTGCCCGAACGCCGCAGCTTTCAGTCCTTCCACCCCTTCGCCCGGCTGAGCCGTCTGCTCGACGCCCATCCGGCCGGGGCACCCGCAGGCAAGGGGGACCCGATCCTGCTGTCCATCGGCGAGCCGAAGAACCAGCCGCCGGCCTTCGTCGCCGAGGAGATCGCCGCGGCGGCGGCCAAGTGGTCGAGCTACCCGCCGCCGCGCGGCACCGAGGCCTACCGCGCCGCCTGCGCCGACTGGCTGACCGCGCGCTATAAACTGCCCGACGGGATGATCGACGAGGCCAAGCACCTGCTGCCGCTGCCGGGCAGCCGCGAGGGCCTGTTCTTCGCCGTGGTGGCCGCGGTGCAGGAGCACCAGCGCAAGCGCCCGGGCGAGACGCCCGTGGTGCTGCTGCCCAACCCCTTCTATCACGTCTATGCCAGCTCGGCCCTGGCGGTCGGCGCCGAGCCGGTCTGCGTGCCGGCCGTCGAGGCAACCGGCTTCATGCCGGACTTCGCGTCGCTCGATCCCGCACTGTTGGACCGCACCGCCTTCTGCTTTCTCAACTCGCCGTCCAATCCGCAGGGCGCGGTGGCCAGCGCGGACTATCTTGCAGAGCTGATCAAGCTGTCGCGCCGCCACGACTTCGTCGTCGGCTACGACGAGTGCTATGCCGAGATCTACACCGCCACGCCGCCGGCCGGCGCGCTGCAGGCCGCCGCCGCGCTGGGCGGCAGCCTCGACAACATCCTGGTCTTTCACTCGCTGTCCAAGCGCTCCTCGGCGCCGGGCCTGCGCTGCGGCTTCGTCGCCGGCGCGAGCGAACTGATGGACGGCCTCGACCTCGCGCTGCGCGTCGGCGGCGCCGGCGTGTCGCTGCCGATCCTCGCCGCCGGCACCCGGCTGTGGCGCGAGGAGGAGCACGTCGAGGCCAACCGCGACTACTACCGGCGCAACTTCGCGCTGGCCGAGCGCATCCTCGGCAACCGCTTCGGCTTCCGCAAACCGGAAGGCGGCTTCTTCCTGTGGCTCGACGTCGGCGACGGCGAGGCCGCCGCGCTGCGGCTGTGGCGCGAGGCCGGGGTGCGCGTGCTGCCCGGCGCCTACATGGCCGAGACCGGCGCCGACGGCGTCAACCCCGGCGCGCGCTACATCCGCGTCGCGCTGGTCTACGATGCGGCGACCACCGAGGAAGGCCTCAACCGCATCGTGCAGGTGCTCGGCGACGACGAACTGGCGGCGGCACCCGCCGCGGCGCAGGGCTGAGGGCGCGCGATGGCGATGCGCGGCAACAGCGGCACCCGCGAAGGACGCACCACCCTGCTGCCCAGCGGCACGCAGGACTTCTTCAAGCGGCGCGGCATCGAACTCGCCGGCTTCGCGCTGGCGGTCTTCGCCTTCGTGCTGCTGGTCGCCTGCCTGACCTACAATCCGCAGGACCCGTCGTGGAACGACGCCACCGGCGGCGCGGTCAGCAATCCCTTCGGCCTGTTCGGCTCCTACAGCGCCGACGTCATGATGCAGTCGCTCGGCATGGCCGCGCTGCTGGCGCCGCTGGTGCTCTTCGCCTGGGGCTGGCGCCTGCTGCGCGAGCGCCTGCTGCCGCCGCGCTGGTGGTGGCGCCTCGCCGCCTTCCCGGTCGGTCTCATGCTGCTCGCCACGGCGCTGGAGGCGCTGCCGCGGCCGGCGACCTGGCCGCTGGACAACAAGCTGGGCGGCTTCGTCGGCGACCTGCTGCTGTGGCACGCCAACAGCCTTTTCGGGCTGCCGTTCTGGCTGCTGGCGCTGATCGCCCTGCCGCTGGGCCTCGCCGGGCTGTTCTTCGCCCTCGGCCTCACCGCCGAGGAATGGCGCGTGCTGCGCGGCGGCGTCGCCTGGGTGTTCGGCGGGGCGCGCCGCGGCATCGTCTCGGCCATCGAGCGGCGCAACGAGGTGGCGCCGGGTGAAGCGCGCGCCGCGCGGCGTGAGCGCCAGCGCGTCGAGCCGCTGCTCGACGAGGACTCTGACGACGGGACCTACGACGAGGGGGCCTACGACGTCGCGACCCCCATGCAGCGCACCGCCCGTGCCCTGGACGCCGACGACGAGCCGGACCTGGTGGCGGCGCCGCGGCAGGCGAGCCGGCCGGGCAAGCGCGCGCGCTCGGCCGCGCAGGGCCGCCTCGACCTCGGCCCGACCGGCAGCTACGAGACGCCGTCGCTCGCGCTGCTCGACCTGCCCAAGGACGCCGGCAAGCACGAGAGCCTGAACCGCGACGCCCTGGAGAAGAACGCGCGCCTGCTGGAAGGCGTGCTGGAGGACTTCGGCGTGCGCGGCGAGATCGTGAAGGTGCGCCCCGGCCCCGTCGTCACGCGCTACGAGCTGGAGCCGGCGCCGGGCACCAAGACCAGCCGCGTGGTCGGCCTGGCCGACGACATCGCGCGCTCGATGAGTGCCGTCTCGGTGCGCGTCGCCGTGGTGCCGGGTGACAGCGTGATCGGCATCGAGCTGCCCAACGCCAGGCGCGAGACGGTCTACCTGCGCGAACTGCTGGCGTCCGAAGACTACGAGAAGAACGGCGGCAAGCTGCCGCTGGTGCTGGGCAAGGACATCGGCGGCAATCCCTCGCTGGTCGACCTGTCGCGCATGCCGCACCTGCTGGTCGCCGGTACTACCGGCTCCGGCAAGTCGGTGGCGATCAACGCGATGATCCTGTCGCTGCTCTATCGCCTCGGCCCCGACCAGTGCAAGTTCATCATGGTCGATCCCAAGATGCTGGAGCTCTCGGTCTACGACGGCATACCGCACCTGCTGGCGCCGGTCGTCACCGAGTCCAAGAAGGCGGTGGTCGCGCTGAA
>MRWG01001773.1_pt1 | contig 12545 bp, 12 predicted proteins | sample 1013341 | NCBI WGS metagenome assembly MRWG01 (sample SAMN06117577, study PRJNA244670) | biofilm metagenome | biome: Water; feature: Cathode Biofilm; material: Biofilm; isolation source: microbial consortium enriched at the cathode of a solar microbial fuel cell | place: USA: District of Columbia ... | reverse complement strand
CTCGCATAGGCCTGGGCGAGGAAGCGGACATAGTGGCTCTCGCCCGTCCCGGCGCCCGCCAGCGGGCGGACATAGGCGGCGACCACCTGGCGGAGGTCCCGGACCTCGCCCGCCGCCCGCATCTCGGCGATCAGCTCCAGCCGCCGGGCGTTGATCAGGGACATGCGCCGCTCGACCACCGCCTCGATCACCGCCTCCCGCGCGCCGAAGTAATAGTGGATCGAGGAGGTGTTCCGCTCCCCCGCTTCCCGGTTGATCTGGCGCATGGAGACGGCGTCGAGGCCGTGCTCCGCGAAGAGCCGTTCGGCCGTCTGGATCAGCCGGTCCCGCGTGTCGGGGCTCGCGGCCGTTTTGGTGTTCGCGCGTTTCGCCATGGGAAGGGAAAGAACACGCTTGACACGGTTAAAGCAATCGCTTTATTAAAGCGCATGATTTAAATTTGAAACGGGAGACGACCCATGGCCCTCGACGCCGCCAATCAAGCTGTTGCTCTGGATATCCGCCCGGTTGCCGGCGCGCTCGGCGCGGAGATTCACGGGATCGACCTCGCGCATGAGGCGGACCCGAACGTCTGGGCGGCCGTCCGCGGCGCGCTCGCCGAATACGGCGTGATCTTCTTCCGGGACCAGGACCTCACGCCCGAGCAGCACATCGCCATGGCGGAGCGGTTCGCGCCGATCAACGTCAACCGCTTCTTCAAGGCGGTCGAGGGCTATCCCCAGATCGCGGAAGTGCGGAAGGAGCCGGAGCAGACGACCAACATCGGCTCCCGCTGGCACACCGACCACAGCTACGACCAGATCCCGGCGATGGGCTCGATCCTCTTGGCGCGGGAGACGCCGGCCTATGGCGGCGACACCGAGTTCGCGGACATGGCGCTCGCGTTCGACAATCTCTCGGAGGGCATGAAGGCGACGCTGCGCACGCTGAACGCCGTCCATTCCAGCCGCCATGTCTTCGGCGCGAAGGCGGACCGGCCGAAGGACCTCGCGAACCGTCTCGGCAACCAGGCGGCCGCGACCCAGGACGCGCTCCACCCCGTCGTCATCCGCCATCCGGAAAGCGGGCGGGAGGTGCTCTACGTCAACGCCGACTTCACGCTGCGCTTCGAGGGCTGGACCGACGCCGAAAGCAAGCCGCTGCTCGACTTCCTCTACGCCCACGCCGCGCAGGCCGAGTTCACCTGCCGCTTCCGCTGGGCCAACAACTCGATCGCCTTCTGGGACAACCGCCGCACCTGGCACAAGGCGATCAACGACTACCAGGGCCAGCGGCGCCTGATGCACCGCATCACGGTCGAGGGCGTGGCCCTCCACCCCGCGGCCGCCTGACCTGGCCGGCGGCGCCGGCCGGCTTGATCGCCGCCGGCGCCCGCCGCAGACTTTGCCCGCCCGGCGCGCCGGGGAACCAGGGGAGGGATGCGGCATGCGGACGATCGCGCTCGAGGAGCATTTCACGGCCCCGGACCTCGTGGCGCGGATCGACCGCGCGGCGATCCGGGCGCGCGGCTTCCGGCCCCGGACGCAGCCATCCGACGGGCCGTCGCCGCTCGACCTGGCGCCGGAAATCGGCGCAGCCCGCATCGCCGACATGGACGCGAACGGCATCACGGTCCAGGTACTCTCCAACACCGGGCCGGGGCCGGACCTCGTGCCGGGCGCGGAGGGCGTCGCCCTCGCGCGGGCGATGAACGACCATCTGGCGGCCGCCGTCGCGGCCCATCCCGACCGGTTCGCCGGCTTCGCCGTTCTGCCGATGCTGGCGCCCGAAGCCTGCGCCGAAGAATTGACCCGCGCCGTCCGCGAACTCGGCTTCGTCGGCGCGCTGATCAACGGCACGACCGAAGGCCGCTTTCTCGACGACCCGGTCTATGACGATTTGCTGACCCAGGCGGCGGCGCTCGACGTCCCGATCTACATCCACCCGCACCTGGCGCCGGCGGCGGTGCGCGACGCCTATTTCGCGGGCGGCCTGCCGGAGGGCGCGGCCCGCGTCCTGGAGACGGCGGGCTGGGGTTGGCATGCGGAGACGGCCGTCCACGTCCTCCGCCTCGCCGCGTCGGGCGCGCTCGACCGCCATCCGACCCTGAAGCTCATCATCGGCCACATGGGCGAGATGCTGCCGATGATGCTGGCCCGCATCGACGACGTCTTCCGCCTGGACGTCGGCCATCTCGACCGCCCGATCGGCCAGGCCATCGTGGACCAGGTCTGGGTGACGACCAGCGGCATCTTCACGACCCCGCCCTTCCTCGCCGCCCTCACGACCTTCGGCATCGACCGCCTGATGTTCTCGGTCGACTACCCCTACGCCAAGAACGCCCAGGGCCGGGCGTTCCTCGACGGCCTGGCGCTGGCGCCGGCGGACATGGCGAAGCTGACGCATGGAAATGCGGATGGAGTGTTGGGGATTGGTAGTATAAAGTAAGTTTATGTCGACAAGATTAAATCCCGAATCGAATTTGATTGTTATTTAATAGGAAAAATAAAGTTCAGTAATTCTTTGTGTGCCCTTCAACATCTTATCATTAAGCATCATCTTTTGTGGCGCTTATCTACTGTCTTGTAGTGCGCTTTGGGATCGCGTGGAAAACGGCCGGGATTAAATTCAAGCAATCCCTTTGCAGAAAGTCTTCCCAGATCTTTTTTTGATGTATTCCATTGACGTCCAGTTAGTTTTGCTGCCTCATTTACCTGAACAGTTCCGTTATTAAAGGCGTATCCAATGATCGCAATTTCGTGCTCGGCCAGTGATTTCCACACATCGACACCGCAGTATGCCGCGACATCCCGATCAGTAGCGCGTTTTCTCATTTCATGATCGTTCCTCAGCGCAACCCGAACTGAGACACCATTTAGCGTTTCTTGAGAAAAACTTGGTGCAGGGAGGTTCCATTCTTCCATACTTTCTCGCATGCGGCGCGTTCCTTCGCGTGTCATGCGAACGAATCCGAGATACCTCAGTGCATCCATCAAGTGCGTATTTCGGGATGCCCGCATTGTGTAGACATTTTCGGCATTTACTGGCGGAACAAAGCCTCCAGGACTCTCAACTTCAAGTCGGTCCGTGAATAGCTTTACGGTGATTTCAGAGCCGCTAAAGCTGTATGAACGATGAACTAATGCATTTACTATGGCTTCAAACCAGGCCCATCTGGGATATTCAGATGTCGTGACAAATTTTCCATCTTTATTTAGCCATGTTACATCATGAATTATTGATGGTATTTCACTATCGGCCTTTGAGATAATGGATGGAATGTTGCCTTCGATGTAAAAGTCTTTAATAGGATTCCAGCTTTCTCCAGACCCTTCGGTCTCTTGATTAAACCGCTGAACGCGTATTCTGCACCCAGGAACCGCTTGGCGAGGGATGCGTGCTGCAAATAAAACAAGAGCATTTAATGGAACAAGCTTGCCTGCGTTTTGCCGCAGCAATAGTCTATCAATCAAAACCTCTTCGTTGGTCCAATCTGGTTTATTCTCGCGTTCCCTAAAATTATTGCATAATTCTTGAATAATATTCTCATCAAAATCATGTGGATAATTTAGAAAGCTTTCGCGTTGCTCCCATGAGCGCTCATGGCGCGAAGATCTAAAATCATCTTTCTCTTCGAATGACATTTTATGTTTAGACTCTCCACGTCTAATATATGCCTCATTTTTGTTTGTTTCAACTAGGATTCCTCGATAAGGCAAATATACAGATATCACAAATGACTCTTGTCCATCTATTTGAAATGGTATGCGCTTAATTTCTGGCTGTGCATCGGGGCACATTTGAGTATGTAGGCTTTCGAGTTTATTTATTTGCTCGACAGATAAGTTGTGGCAGCCGGTTACGGTTCCATCATTTTCGACTCCAAATACTATAATTCCACCTTCTACCGTATTTGACCACATGCTATGATATTCTGAGACGTCTGATAGATTTCTGGCGATACTCGCTCTCTTGCGCTCAATTCGTTGATCTTCAACGAATTGCTTCAACGTAGTACGGTCTAATCGAAGCCATATCTCACGTGCGGTCCACGTTGCTACATGTTCGGGATTGTACCCAAACAAAGGGAGCTGCTCCTCGCTCATTGTCAATATGCAGTGTGATGAGGAGTCCTCATCATACTATATCCTGTGTCCACAAGGTTGGCGGCCAAAACTCTAAGGATCACACCTTAATCGACCTTCTTCGCATGCGCATAGTTCCGATCATAGAACCACGCCATGTACTCCGCGTATGACGTCGTGCCGTATTTCGGCGGGTTGTCCGGGCCGGTGCAGGTGGGGATGCATTCCATCGGGTGGTCGATGGAGCAGTCGAAGAAGAAGGGGATGGCGTAGCGGTCGGCGTGGGGGGTCGTGTTGATCGCGCGGTGCGGGGTCGCGAGGAAGCGTTCGTTGGTCCAGCGCTTCATCATCTCGCCGGAGTTCACGACGTAGCTGCCCGGGATCACGGGCGGCGCGATCCACTTGCCGGTCTGGGTCAGGAGCGCGAGGCCCGGCAGGCCGGATTGGGCCAGCAGCGTCATGAAGCTCGAGTCGGTGTGGGGCGCTATGCCGAACTGGCCGGGCGCCTCCTCGTGCGGCGGGTAGTGGGAGCAGCGGAGCACGTATTGCGGGTCGCGGAAGGCTTCCTCGAACCAATCGGGCGCGAGGTCGAGGGCCACGGCGTAGAGGGGCAGGAGGGATTTGCCCAGGCCCTCCATCGCGTCCATGTAGGCCAGCATGGTCGGCCGGAAGTCCGGCAGGGCCTTCGGGTCGGGCCACTGGTTCATCGGCCGGAAGCGGCGCTTGGCGATCACGTCCGGGTGGTCGGCCGGAAGGTCGCGCTTCATGAAGAAGGCCTCGACCAGATTGGGCTGCGGCTTCACGCCGGCGACCGGCGTCGCCCGCGTCACCGAGCCCTTGACCGGCATGTAGCCGACATTGTGCTCGTTCGCCCGGAGCTTCATTTTCTCCTCGAGCGGCTGGGCGTGGTAGATCGCCGTCTGCTCGAAGACCGCGTCGATCAGGCCCTGGTCGACGCCGTGGCCGGTCAGCACGTAGAAGCCGACGTTCTCCTGCGCGTGCTTGAGCGACTTGGCCGTCGCCTCCAGCGCGCCCGGCTTGCCCGCCCGGAAATCGGCGATGTCGATGACCGGAACCTCTTCCCCGGGGTCCGGGGCGACGATCGGCGCTTCGGCGAGGGTCTGGGTGCTGTCGGGCATGGCGCGGGCTCCCTCTGAACGGGCGGATTGCTGACGGGCAGGAGGCCTCAGGCGGGCGCGGTTCCCCTGAGGCAGGTGCGGTGCAGGACGCGCGGGTGCTGGGCGGCGTCGAAATTGTCGTCCGCCCGGTGCAGCAGGCAGCGATTGTCCCACATCAGCACGTCGCCCTTCCGCCAGGTGTGGCGATAGGTGAAGCGGTCCGCCGTGCCGTGCGCCTCCAGCGCCTCGATCCGGGCGCGGCCTTCCTCCAGCGGCAGGCCTTCCAGGTGGGAGGCGTGCATGCCGACGAAGAGGCCGACGCGGCCCGTGTCCGGGTGGCGGCGGGCGATCGGCCAGGCGTTGGTCGGCGCGTCGCGCTTCTCTTCCTCGGACATGACGCGGCCGATGTTCTCCCGGCTGAGCTCCCAGGAATGCACGACCTTGACGCCGTCGAGCGCCGCCCGCTCGTCCTCCGGCAGCGCCTCATAGGCCGCGTGCATGTTGGCGAAGACGGTGTCGCCGCCGCCGGGCGGCAGCGTGCGGGCATGCAGGATGGTCGCGAGCGAGGGCCGGGGGCGGAACGACTTGTCGGTGTGCCAGAGCGTCGACGCGACCTTGCCGGTCGGCTTGCCGTCCTCGCCCAGGTTCGAGACGACGTGGACATAGGGCTCGTCGTTGGCGCCCCGGTTGCGCAGGGTGTGCTGCTCCAGCTCGCCGAACTGCAGGCTGAAGGCGACCTGCTGCTCCTTGGTCAGGTCCTGGTCCCTGAACACGAGCAGGTGGTGGTCCAGGAAGGCCTGGTAGACTTGGTCGCGGACGGCTTCGGGAAGCGGTTGCGCGAGGTCGAGGCCGATCACCTCCGCGCCGAGCACGGGGCTCAGTCGGTTGACCTCGAACGCCGGCAGCTTGGCTGCGGTCTGCATGGGTCGTCTCCGGTACGTGTATGGCCCAGAGTTTCCGCCCGCCGCCCGCCCGATGCAAGTCCGCCCTAGGAAAGGGCCGCCACCAGCAGCGCCACGGTGACGACGCTCGCGGCCGTCGAGAAGACGATGGCCGCGCTTGCGCGCCGCACATAGGCCTCGTAGCGGCTGGCGAGCAGGAAGGGGTTCACCGCGCAGGGCAGCGCCGACATCATCACGACGACGGGGACGACCTCCGGCGCGACGCCGAACACGGGCGCCGCCAGCAGCCAGACCAGCAGCGGGTTCAGGAAAAGCTTCAAGCCGGCGATCGTTCCCGCCTCGGCGAGGTCGCCCGCGATGCGGAAGCTCGCGAGCGTCGCGCCCAAGGCGAAGAGGGCGGTCGGCGCCACGGCCGCCGCGCCGACGTCGATGAAGCGCTGGGCGGCAGGCGCCGTCTCCAGACCCGTCGCGCCGAAGGCGAGGCCGGCCGCCATCGCCAGGATGACGGGCGTGCGCACCAGCGCCAGCGCCGTCTCCTTCGCGATCCCGGCGACGGAGGCGGAGCGGCCCATGCGCAGCTCCACCCAGAGGATCGTCACGCTGTAGTAGCTGATCGCCGAGCAGGCGATGATCGCCGTCGCGATGGCAAGGCCGGCCGCGCCGTAGAACAGCTCCGCCAGCGGAATGCCCATCATCACGCTATTGGAATAGGAGGCGGTCATGGCCGCGAGCGGCGGCTCCGCCCCTTCGCCGCCGAACAGCTTCGCGTTGGCGAGGCCGGCCGCCGCGTAGACCGCCGCCGCCGCGACGGAATACGCCCCGAGCGCGCCCAAGTCGAAGCCCTCGCCGCCGCTCCGCGCGAGCGCGGCGCCGCCCCGGAACAGCAGCAAGGGCGTCGCGAACCAGAAGACATAGGTGGTGAGGCCTTTGGTCCGCTCCGGCGTGAAGAGGGGCGTCCGCCCGAGCGCATAGCCCGCGACGAGGAAGCCGAAGACCGGCAGGGCGGCGGTGAAGGCGTCGAACATGAAGGGCGGGAAGGTCCGGACGGGCAGGGCGCGCGGAACTTGCCACGGTCCGGCCGCGCGGTCATCTTTCCGCGCGCCATGCCCGTGCGCTTCGCCAAGAACATCTACGACGCGGCCGATCCCGCGACCGACGGGCTGCGCATCCTCGCGACCCGGTTCTGGCCGCGCGGCGTCGGCAAGGCGGCGGCCGACCTCTATCTGCCGGACCTCGCGCCCTCGAAGGAGTTGCTGCAGGGCTTCAAGGCGGGGGAGACGCCATGGCCCGAGTTCCGCCGCCGCTACAAGGCGGAAATGAAGGCGCAGACGTCGCTGCTGCGCACGCTGAAGCACCTTTCCGACCGGGGCGAGACCGTCACCGTCATGTGCGCCTGCGACCGGCCGGAGGAATGCCACCGCTCGCTCCTGGCCGGTCTCATCGAAGACGCCTGATCAGAGCCTCCGGAGCAAAGCCGCTTTGCGTGGCCACCTTCCGCAAGGTGGAATAGTATCTCGATTGGCGGAAGCGGGCGGCGATGATTGCGCCGTCTCTTGCTGATTCGAGAGGGCGAGATGAGCAGCGAGCGATCCGGCCAGGTGCAATCCCTGGTGCGCGCATTGCGCCTTTTGAGCGTGGTGGCGAAGGCAGACGACGGCCTGACGTTGACGGAAGCGGCGAACCGCACCGGCTTGCCGGTCTCCTCCGCCCATAGATTGCTGTCCACATTGCAGCAGGAACGCTTCGTGCGCTTCGAGCAGGAGCGGACCCGCTGGTTCGTCGGCGTCGAGGCCTTCGTCGCGGGTTCGGGCTTCTTGCGGAGCCGCGACCTGGTCGGCGTCGCGCGCCCCTATATGCGTCATCTGATGGAGGAGTCGGGCGAAACCGTCTCTCTTGCCGTGGAGGAGGGCGGCCAGGCGATCTATCTCGCTCAGGTCGAATGCCGCCAATTGATGCGCGCGCTCGCCAGCCCCGGCCAGCGGGTGCCGCTGCACAGCTCCGCCGTCGGCAAGACGCTGATCGCGTTCGCAGGAACGCCCCGGAAGTCGGCGCTGATGGACGCCGTGAAGCTGGAGCGCTTCACCGAACGCACCATCGTCACGGAGAAGGGCTTTTCAGCCGCGATCGAAGAGGCGCGCGCCCGGCGCTACGCGGTCGACGACGAGGAGCACGCCATCGGGCTCCGCTGCGTCGCGGCTCCGATCTTCAACGAGGCGCGGGAGGCGGTCGCCGCGATCTCGCTCTCCGGCCCGAAGGCGCGGGTTTCGGACGCGCGCATGGTGCGCATGGCCGAACTGGCCCGCGCGTCGGCCGCCAAGATCACGAGCGAATTCGGGGGCGCGCCGCCGCCGGACTGACGGGCGCCGTCAGATCGTCGTCGAGGCCGAACGCGGCGAACGCTTCGCCGAAGGTTGCTTTCAGCGCCGCGTCGACCTCCGGCATCTCCGGGAACTGGCCGAGCGCGGCCATCGACGTCACGCCATGGTCGCTGATGCCGCAGGGCACGATGCCGGCATAGTGGTCGAGGTCCGGCTCGACGTTCAGGCTCATGCCGTGCAGCGTGACCCAGCGGCGCACGCGCACGCCGATCGCCGCGATCTTCGCCTCCCGCCCGCCGCCGAGGTCGACCCACACGCCGATGCGGTCGTCGCGGCGCTCGCCCCGGATGGCGAATCGGGCGAGCGTCAGGATCGCCCATTCCTCCAGCGCCCGGACGAAGCCGCGCACGTCGGCCTTGCGGGCCTTCAGGTCCAGCATGACGTAGCAGACCCGCTGTCCGGGCCCGTGATAGGTGTGCTTGCCGCCCCGCCCCGTCGCGTAGACCGGGAAGCGGTCGGGCGTCAGCAGCTCGGTCGGATCGGCGCTCGATCCGGCGGTGTAGAGCGGCGGATGACCGGTCAGCCAGACCAATTCCGTGGCCTCGCCAGCGCGGATCGCGGCGGCGCGCGCGTCCATCCGGGCGACGGCGTCCGGGTAGGGCGCGGGCGCGTCGTCGATGCGCCATTCGGGTCCCGTTGCGCTTGATCCCCTATCCGACATCTGCTATCCGCTTCGGCCTTCGGCTGACTGCTGGTCAGGCCGAACATAAGCGGTCGTGGCGGAATTGGTAGACGCGCAGCGTTGAGGTCGCTGTGGGATAATATCCCGTGGAAGTTCGAGTCTTCTCGACCGCACCAATCTTACGGTTCTTGTTTCCTGGCGCCCGGCGACGGAGGCGGCGATGGCGGTCGAAGACAGCGTTGCCGAACGTAAGGGCGAGCCCAAGATCGACCCCGAAAAGACCAATCCCGAAAAGCCCGATCCGGAGAAGGATGCGCCGCAGGGCGCGGACGACACCGAGGGCGTAACGGCCGATTTCGTCGGCGAGGTCGTCGAGCGTCTCGACGCCGGCGACACGGAATGGCTGCGATCCAGCGTCTCCGACATGTGGGCGGCGGACATCGCCGACCTGTTCGAGGCGCTCGACCCCGAACGGCGCGAAACGCTGGTCGGCGCCGTCAAGGACGTCGTCGATCCCGAGGCCTTCGCCGAGATCGACGAAGACCTCCGCGAAGCCATCCTCGACCAGCTTGAGCCGCACGAAATCGCGGCCGCGGTCGGCCAGCTCGACACCGACGACGCCATCGAAATCGTCGCGGACATGGACGAGGAGGAGCGGGAAGCCGTTCTCGCCCGCCTGCCGGAAGCCGACAGCGTCCTGATCCGGCGCGGCCTGGAGTTCGACGAATACTCCGCCGGCCGCCTGATGCAGCGCGAGATGCTGGCGGTGCCGGCGTTCTGGACCGTCGGCGACACGATCGACTTCATGCGCTCCAGCCCCGACGTGCCGGACGACTTCTACGACATCTTCATCGTCGACCCGCGCCACCGGCCGCTCGGCGCGCTGCCGCTCTCCCGCCTCTTGAAAAGCCGGCGCGGCGTCCACGTCCAGGACATCATGACGGCGGACCTGACGCCCGTTTCGGTCGACATGGACCAGGAGGCGCTGGCCAACGTCTTCCGTCGCCAGGACCTGGTCTCCGCGCCGGTCGTCGATGCGCGCGGCCGGCTGGTCGGCGTGGTCACCGTCGACGATATCGTCGACGTTATCGACGAGGAGCACGAAGAGGACGTCATGCGCCTCGGCGGCCTCTCCGGCGACGACCTCTACCGCGCGGCCTTCCAGACGACGAAGTCGCGTTTCCCGTGGCTGCTGACCAACCTTGGGACGGCGGTGATGGCGTCGCTGGTGATCGCGCAGTTCGACGCGACTATCCAGCAGATCGTCGCCTTGGCGGTGCTGATGCCGATCGTGGCGTCGATGGGCGGCAATGCCGGCACGCAGACGCTGACCGTCGTCGTGCGCGCGCTCGCCACGCGGGAGCTGTCCCGAGGCAACGCGCTGCGCCTGATCGGCAAGGAGGTCATCGTCGGCACGGCGAACGGCGCCGCTTTCGCCATCGTCGCGGGCCTGATGGCCTGGGTCTGGTTCTCCGACCCGCTCCTCGGCGGCGTGATCGCGGTCGCGATGGTCATCAACCTGATCTCGGCGGGCCTGTTCGGCGCGGCGATCCCGGTCATTCTGGAGCGGTTCAAGATCGACCCGGCGATCGCGTCGACGGTCCTGCTGACGACCGTGACGGACGTCGTGGGTTTCTTCGCTTTCCTCGGTCTCGCCGCGGCGGTGCTGATTTGACGGCCGCCGCCGTCGAGACGCTGGTCATCCGCCCGGCGCGCGACGAGGACGGCGACGGCGTTGGCCGCCTCACCGCGCGCTGCTGGGCCGACTATCCCGGCTGCTATTTCGACCGGCATGGCGAACTCGCGGACCTCGACCGGATTGCGAGCCTTTACGAAGCCAAGGGCGGGATGGCCTGGACGGCCGTTCTGGACGACCGGGTCGTCGGATCGGTCGTCGTGACACCGGCGGGGGAGGTCGGCGGGGCCTGGGAAATCTTCAAGCTCTACGTCGATCCGGCGATCCGCCGCCGCAGCATCGCGACGCTGCTGATGGATACGGCCGAAGCGCATGCGGCCGATCGGGGCGCGGCGCGGATCATCCTCTGGACCGATACGCGGTTCGAAGGGGCGCACCGCTTTTACGAGCGGCGCGGCTACGTGGCGGACGGCCGGACGCGCGCGCTCGACGATCTCTCGAATTCCGTCGAATACTTCTATGCGAAGCGCGTGGGTGGTTCACGCCAGGCCGCGGGCCTATAGTTTTCGCAATGCATCACGCATCCAAGGAGACAATAGCATGAGCGCAGATCCCGTCGTCATCGTCGGCATGGCGCGCACGCCCATGGGCGGCTTCAACGGCGTCCTCGCCGACGCGACCGGCCCGGAACTCGGCGCGGCGGCCATGAAGGCGGCGCTGGAGCGCGCCTCGGTGAAGTCGGACGACGTCGACGAGGTGATCATGGGCTGCGTGCTGCCGCACGGCCAGCGCCAGGGCCCGGCCCGGCAGGCCGCGATCTATGCCGGCATTCCGGACGCGGCCGGCGCCACGACGATCAACAAGCTCTGCGGCTCTGGCATGAAGGCCACCATGCAGGGCCACGACGCCCTGGTCGCCGGCTCGATCGACGTCGCCGTCACCGGCGGCTTCGAGAGCATGACAAACATCCCCTACATGGTGCCGAAGGCGCGGCAGGGCATGCGCATGGGCCACGGCCAGTTCCTCGACGCGATGTTCTGGGACGGCCTCGAAGACGCCTACGAGCCCGGTCAGCTGATGGGCCATTTCGCGGAGGCGACCGCCCAGCACTACCAGTTCACCCGCGAGCAGCAGGACGAATACGCGATCCGCAGCCTTGAGCGCGCGAAGCGGGCGAACGAGGACGGCAGCTTCGCCAACGAAATGGTCTCCTACACGCTGAAGACCCGTAAGGGCGAGACCGTCGTTGAGCGCGACGAGCAGCCTTTTACCGCGAACATCGAAAAAATTCCGAGCCTCCGCCCGGCCTTCGCCAAGGACGGCACGGTGACGCCGGCGAATTCCTCCTCGATTTCCGACGGCGCGGCCGCGCTCGTCCTGATGCGCCGTTCCGAGGCCGAGCGCCGGGGCCTGACGCCGCTCGCGACCATCGTCGGCCACACGACCCACAGTCAGGAGCCGCGCTGGTTCACGACGGCCCCGATCGGCGCGATGAAGAAGCTCTACGAAAAGACCGGCTGGTCAAAGGACGAGGTCGGCCTCTACGAGATCAACGAGGCGTTCGCCGTGGTGCCGATGGCGGCGATGCGGGAGTTCGACCTGCCGGCGGACAAGGTGAACGTCCACGGCGGCGCCTGCGCGCTCGGCCATCCGGTCGGCGCGTCCGGCGGCCGCATCATCGCGGCGCTGATCAACGCCATGCAGAAGAACGACGTCCATAAAGGCGTCGCCGCCATCTGCATCGGCGGCGGCGAGGCGACCGCGATCGCCATCGAACGCGCCGCCTGATTGGTTGACTTGCGGGAGCGGCGGCGCCGCCGCTCCC
>MRWG01001770.1_pt1 | contig 12554 bp, 8 predicted proteins | sample 1013341 | NCBI WGS metagenome assembly MRWG01 (sample SAMN06117577, study PRJNA244670) | biofilm metagenome | biome: Water; feature: Cathode Biofilm; material: Biofilm; isolation source: microbial consortium enriched at the cathode of a solar microbial fuel cell | place: USA: District of Columbia ... | reverse complement strand
AACCATTACGACCCGAATGACCTTGTCATAGGAAAATCTATTGAACTGAAGATGCTTTATGATGATGACGGTATCTTTCCATTCCGCTTGAAATACCTGGGAAAAGAAGTACTCAGGACCAAGTTTGGTAAGGTAGAGTGCCTTAAATTCCGGCCGTATGTGCAATCGGGCCGGGTCTTCAAGGAACAGGAAAGCCTGTCGCTCTGGGTATCCAATGACCTGAACCGTATCCCCATACGCATTAAGGCAGACCTGGCAGTGGGCTCCCTTAAAGCAGACCTCGATGGCTATAATGGCCTTAAAAACCAGTTCAGAATTATAATGGACTAAACAATCACATGGAAGATCAGGAGCGCATTGCATCGCAACTTGCGAAACTCGCCGAAAAATACAGGGATTCTGGCCAGGATTTGAGCTCATATCTCGACGGCTTGCTCTATCAGCGCTACCTGACCTACTGGGATTACATCCACCTGGATACCCTTTTGAGCCTGCAGGTGCCCAGGACGCATTTCCCCGATGAAGAGATTTTCATCATGTACCACCAGATCACCGAACTCTACTTTAAGCTCATCCTCCATGAGCAGAAACAGATTGTCGACGACAAATCACAAAATATCCTATTTTTTACTGAAAAGGTTAACCGTATCAACAGCTACTACAAAGCGCTGATTTCTTCCTTTTCCATCATGGTGCGCGGGATGGAGCGCGAACAGTTCCTCAAATACCGGATGGCCCTGTTGCCCTCCAGTGGTTTCCAGTCTGCCCAGTACCGGATGATCGAAATATACGCCACACCCATGCACCTGCTCGTCCATGAATCGGAACGTGACCAATTCAGCAAAAAAGACCCCCTGGAAGAGGTGTATGAGCATATTTACTGGAAAAAAGGGGCTACCGATGTAAAGACAGGCGAGAAGACTTTGACACTCAAGCAATTCGAATACCGCTATACCCCCAGGTTTATCCGGATAGCCAAGGAAGTGGAACAGCATACCATTTACGATAAATACCTTCAATTGCCTGAAAAACACCGCAATAATAAAGCGCTGAAGAATGCGTTAAAGAGTATGGACATCAACGCCAATATCCATTGGAGGTTGGTCCATATGGGCTCGGCTTACCGCTACCTCAGCAAAGAGAATGCGAGCATAGAGGCCACCGGGGGGACCAATTGGAAGCAGTATTTGCCACCCAGTTTCCAAAAAGTGATGTTTTTTCCGGGCTTACACACAAAACAAGAGTTAAAAAATTGGGGGAAACAGTGGGTAGACCATATATTTAACCCAGATAAATCTAAAAATCAGGAATGAAGACGTATTGGGGCATCTTTCTCTTAATTATTTGTGCGACCTCCTGCAAAGAGGAAAGCACCATCGCAGAACATCAGGAAACCGAGGTTGCCGCCCCGATGGAAATACAGGTGCCAACCGAAAAATTTGGTTTTAACCTGGAGGAGTTTGACGTGCAGCACGACACCATCAGGAGAGGCGAAAGTTTTGGCGAATTGATGATCCAGAACAAGGTGGACTACCCCAAGATAGCCCTGGTAGCCGAAAAATACAGGGACATTTTTGACGCACGCCGTATTCGTGCAGGCCGACCCTACCTTTTACTGAAATCCAGGGATACCACCCAGGCCGCCCAGGTTTTTGTGTACCAGAATGACGCTATTAATTACACAGTGGTCGATTTCCGCGACAGTGTGATGGTTTACAAGGGACGGCAGCAGGTGAGGGAAGTGCTCCGCGAAGCCTCCGGGGTCATAGAAAGCTCCCTGTCCGAAGCCATCCTGGAACAGGGCATTGATTATAACGTGACCAACAGCCTCTCTGAAATATATGCCTGGACGATTGACTTCTTCCGGTTGCAGAAGGGCGACAAGTTCAAGGTAATCTACAAGGAAAAATACATTAATGACAGTGTCTATGCCGGCGCCGGCCCCATAGAAGCGGCCTATTTTGAACACAACGGCACCCCCCTCTACGCGTTTGCCTATGAGTCGGATTCCCTGAAAAATGTGGTCGATTATTTCGATGAAGAAGCCAACAACCTCCGTCGCACCTTTCTCCGTGCCCCCGTCAAGTTTAGCCGTATTTCCTCCAGGTACAACCTAAAGCGAAGGATCCGGTACTACGGGTACAAGGTGCGGCCCCACAAGGGGACCGATTACGCGGCTCCCCTGGGAACCCCCATCATGGCTACGGCCGATGGCACGGTAGTGGAATCTACCCGCCGCGGGGGTAACGGGAAATATGTCAAGATCCGCCACAACGGAACCTACAGTACCCAGTACCTGCATATGAAAGCCCAGAATGTAAAACGCGGGCAGTTTGTGCGACAGGGGGATGTGATTGGCTGGATCGGGATGACCGGCAATACCGGCGGCCCCCATGTATGCTATCGCTTCTGGAAGAACGGCAGGCAGGTAGACCCGCTCAGGGAAGAACTCCCGGCCGCTGAGCCCCTGGCCGAATCCTTAAGGCCCGATTTTTACGAATACGTCAACCCGCTTAAGACGCAGTTAGACTGTATCCAGTTCCAGGAATACCCAGAAGAAGAGTTGCTAACGCTTAATGAAGAGCATGCCATTACCGACCATCAATCCGACGTCTACTAAAGCCTGGAAAGCACTCCGGGAACACTATAAAGAAAACGAGAAACAACAGCTGAAAGCCCTTTTTAAGGCAGATGGCCAAAGAGCCACCAGGTTCAGCCTGGAATGGGGGTCCTTCCTTGTGGATTACTCCAAGAACAGGATAACCGAAACTACTCGCGACCTGTTGCTCCAACTGGCCCGTGAAGCAGGCCTGGAGAAGGCCATGGCGTGTTACTTCTATGGGGATGCCATCAACCAGACCGAAGGCCGTGCCGTAATGCACACGGCTTTGAGGGCCCCTAAGACAGAAAGCATCCTGGTAGACGGGGTTAACGTTGTGCCCGAGGTATACCGTGTAAAGGAACAGATGAGGCTGTTTTCGGAAGCCGTTATTTCGGGTAAAAAGAAGGGGTATACCGGAAAGGCATTTACCGATGTGGTGAATATTGGGATCGGGGGATCCGACCTGGGGCCGGCCATGGTGACCGAAGCCCTTAAATTTTATGGCAACCACCTCAAAATGCACTTTGTGAGCAATGTGGATGGCGACCATGTGAAGGAAGTGATCAAGGCGCTGGATCCGGAAACCACGCTTTTCGTGGTGGTGTCCAAGACCTTTACGACCCAGGAGACCCTTTCAAACGCACTTACCATCAAGAAATGGTTCCTGCAACACGCCAAACAGGAAGATATCGCCCTGCACTTTGCCGCAGTATCCACCAATACCGAGAAAATCGCGGAATTTGGTATTGCCGATGAACACGTTTTCCCCATGTGGGACTGGGTGGGGGGGCGGTTTTCCCTATGGAGTGCCGTTGGTTTGTCCATTGCCCTGGCAGTGGGATTCGACCATTTTGAGGAACTGTTGCAGGGGGCCCATGCCATGGATGTGCATTTCAGGGAAACGGCTTTTGAAGAAAATATCCCGGTGATACTGGGGCTGATCAGCGTCTGGTATAACAATTTTTACGGGGCAGAAACAGAGGCCATCATCCCTTACAGCCAGTACCTGCACCGCCTGTCGGCCTATTTGCAGCAGGGGATTATGGAAAGCAACGGCAAAAGTGTGAACCGCCGGGGGGAACGCGTTTCCTACCAGACGGGGACCATCATTTGGGGGGAACCCGGGACGAACTCCCAACATGCCTTTTTCCAGTTGATCCACCAGGGCACCAAACTCATCCCGGCAGATTTTATTGGCTTTAAAAGATCACTGCATGGCGATACGGACCACCATCAGAAGCTTATGGCTAACTTTTTTGCCCAGACCGAAGCCCTGATGAACGGCAAAACCGCCCGGGAGGTCCGTTCAGAATTGGAGAAGGGCGGCATGGCGGAACCCGCCATCAAAGCCCTGATGCCTTTTAAGGTGTTCGAGGGGAACAAGCCCACCACCACCATCCTTATAGACCACCTGAGCCCCCATACCCTGGGGTCCCTGATTGCCATGTACGAACACAAGATATTCGTCCAGGGGGTGCTGTGGGACATCTTCAGCTATGACCAGTGGGGGGTGGAACTTGGAAAACAACTGGCCAATACCATCCTGAAGGACCTCCAAAGTTCCGAAATCTCCAAACACGATAGCTCCACTTTGCAATTACTGCAATATTTTAAGAAATAATATTCCCACTTCTCAATTTTGGTAAAGGTGTTCATTTACAGTCCTTTATCGAAAATATAGTTGCTAATTTTGTGTTAATTTAGCCACGCTAATTTAACATTGGGGTAATACATGTTTCCGCAAATAGGAACACTTTTGTAGCGCTCTTAAACGAAGTAACACTAAAAATCGAGAACATGAGAAAGATCTACACTGCATTCGCTGCCTTTATGCTTACAGTGGCTGCCTTTTCGCAAGCCACCATTACCGGTACGGTAACCGACGGAGAGCTTGGCGGACCCTTGCCCGGGGCCAACGTGCTTTTAAAGGGGACAAACCTTGGGGCCTCGGCAGACTTTGACGGGAACTTCAGCCTTGATGTACCCAGGGAATCAGGGACTCTGGTTGTTTCCTACCTGGGCTTTGTTCCACAACAGATCAGCTTTAGCGGAGATACGGACCTGGGCACTATCTCGCTGCAGGCCGATGCCGAAGAACTGGAAGGGGTCGTCGTCGTGGGTTCGGGTATTATCGACCTTGCACGGGACCGGCAGACACCCATCGCGGTCTCCAGCATTCCGGTAACCGAGATCCAGACCAAGTTTGTGGGCAACGTGGAATTTACGGAGACCATGAAGAACACGCCCAACGTTTATGTATCCAACCAGGCCGGGGGATTCGGTGATTCGCAGATTTTCCTTAGGGGATTTGACCAAACCAACACCGCCGTGCTACTAAACGGACAACCCATCAATGGCGTGGAAGATGGGCAGGTTTACTGGTCCAACTGGGCCGGGATGGCCGATGTGGCCAATGCCGTACAGGTACAACGAGGGCTGGGTTCTTCCAAACTGGCCATTTCTTCCGTAGGGGGGACCATCAATATTGTCTCTAAAGCGGCTGAACGCCAGCAGGGCGGTTTCGCCCGTTTCGTTGCGGGGAACGACAGCTACGTCAAGACCACGGCAAGCTATGATTCCGGCCTGGAAGACAAATGGGCTTTTTCGGTATTGCTCGACCACTGGCAGGCACATCGCAAGTTTGCAGGGGGTACCTTTGGACAGGGCCAGAACTACTTTTTTGGGGTAGGCTTCAAGCCCAATGACAACCATATGTTTAACTTCCTCATAACCGGGGCGCCACAGTACCACGGGCAGAACTTCTCCAAGGACCTGGAGGATTACGAGGAATTCGGTGAAAAGTACAACCCCAACGCGGGCTTCCTGGACGGCGAACAGCTGAGTTTCAGGAGGAACTATTACCACAAACCCGTGGCCAACCTTAACTGGGACTGGAATATCAGCGATGCTTCGGCACTTTCTACCGTCATCTATGCTTCCTGGGGCCGTGGAGGGGGAACAGGACCGCTGGGCGCCCAGGACGACTTTTTCCGGGAAGACGGGCAGGTTGATTTTGACGCCATCGTAGCCAATAACATCGCCTCTAACCCCAATGGCCTTGGAGCCTTCGGGACTTCAGGGATCTTAAGGGCATCGGTAAACAACCACAATTGGTACGGGGCCCTTACCAACTTTGAATACAACCCTACACAGGAGTGGTCTATGAACATCGGGGCCGATTTCCGGTTCTATAAAGGCGACCACTTCCGGCAGCTGGTCAACCTTCTGGGCCTGGATGGCTACCAGGATAATTTCCGTACAGACCGCCCCAGCGATTACGTGATATCTGAAACATTTGAAGCAGATCCCTGGTCAGCGCTCACTGATTTTGCCGATGAGGACCAGCGGTACGATTACGACTATTCTGAAAACATCAACTACCAGGGGGTTTTCGGCCAGGTGGAATACGCCACGGATAAGGTTTCTGCCTTTTTCCAGGGGGCAGTGTCCAACCAGGACTACCAGCGCGAAGGCCGCCTGAGCGGTTTTGGCGATGGCGAAGGCGAGTCTGAAAAGCTGAACCGTTTCGGCTGGAATGTCAAAGGGGGCATCGGGTATTCGTTTGACAGCAGGCATACCATCTTTTTCAACGCGGGCCAGTACTCAAGGCAGGCCTACCTGGACAACATCTTCTCCAATATCCGCTATTCCAACGAGGTGGTCGAGCCTGAAGTGGACAACGAGGAGATAACCGGGCTGGAAGGCGGATACCGCTTTAACAATAGCGATTTCAGGGTCAATGTCAACCTCTACTATACCAAGTGGGCCAACAGGTTCCTCCAGGATTTTGGGACCCAGGACATCAACGGGGTAGAGACCGATGTGCGCACCCGCTACACCGATATCGCCCAGGTGCATAAGGGCATTGAGGTGGATGTTAGGTACAGGCCGTCGGCCGCCTTCCTGCTCAAATGGCATGGTACCGTAAACAATTGGGAGTATGACGGCAGTACGCCGTTCATTACCGAAGACGATGAAACCGCCGCCTTGATCGCCAGGGGCAACGTAGACCTTACCGGGACCAAGATCGGGCAGGCACCCCAGGCATCCACCGGCGCCGGGACCATGATCGATATCTGGGAAGGGTTCAGCATAGACGCCGACCTTAACATCTACACCGAACTATACGGCTTTGTGGACACCCAGGATGTGATAGAGGCCTCCCAATCTGGCGAGGTTTTCCAATCCGAAAGGCTGCCCGCCTATACGCTGGTGGATGCGGGGGCTACCTATAAATTCAATCTGGGAACCGATGAATTGGTGCTCAGGGGGAACGTCTACAACCTGTTTGACGCTGACTATATCAGCCAGAAGGATTCCTTTGGGTATTACCTGGGAATCGGAAGGACCTTCAATATCAGTGCCCGCTACAATTTCTAGGAGCGGAAACCCATACCTTACACCAAACCCCGGCTACATGCCGGGGTTTTTTGTGCTCAAAAAAAAGTATCTTTATCACTTCAACCCAGTAAAACAAAACCATGGAAATACTAAAAACCGTGCACTCCTACCTGGCCTATGTGGTGTTGGTGGTCCTTATTATCGCGGTGGTCAACGCCCTCCTTGGCTACAGCCGCGACAAACTATTTACCCTGGAAAAAGACTTCCGCATCAGCCTTTTCGCCCTGATCCTTTCGCACCTGCAACTGGTGTTGGGTCTGGTACTGTACTTTGTTTCTGCGAACGGCCTGGATGCCATACTCAACCTGGGGATGGGCGGGATGAATTCTGCTGCCAGGTTGCTGGCCCTGGAACACCCCCTGATCAATATTGTGGCTATCATCCTGATCACCGCCGGATGGTCCCGACATAAGAAAGTGATGGAAGCCCGGAAAAAATTCAAAGCGATTTCCATATTTTACGGCCTGGGGCTTTTGCTGATCCTCAGCAGGCTTCCCTGGGCACAATGGTTCGCATAACAATATTCACATAAATAACATTCCAATGAAAAAACACCTTAGTTTGATGATGGCCATAGGCCTGTTGTATTCCGGCAGCCTGCTGGCCCAGGAAATAACACTCTTTAACGGCAAAGACCTATCTGGTTGGACCGTTTACGGTACCGAGAAATGGTATGTGGAAGACGCCTTGCTGATCTCCGAAAGCGGCCCGGATGCGGGTTATGGCTACCTGGCTACCGACGAACATTATTCCGACTTTGAGCTAACCCTGGAATTCCAACAGGAAGCCAACGGCAATAGCGGTGTATTTATTCGTTCAACCGTAGATGGCACCAAGGTGAGCGGCTGGCAGGTAGAAGTAGCCCCCCCTGGGCACCATACCGGTGGGGTGTATGAATCCTACGGACGCGGGTGGCTTATCCAGCCTCCGGCCGAAAAGGACAAAGCCCTGAAATTTGGTGACTGGAATACGCTTAAGATCCGGGTGATGGGCGACCAGCTGACCTCCTGGCTCAATGGGGAGGAGATGGTAAGCCTGACCGATGAAAAGATCGGACAGGGGGTAGGATCCATTGCCCTCCAAATCCACGATGGAGGAGGGATCAGGGTGAAGTGGAGGAATATTACCCTGGTCAAGCCCGAATAACAATCAAGGGGCCTTCCTGAGCAGGTAGGCGTACACCGGGAAATGGTCGCTGTACCCACCGGTGTAGCGCCCCCCCGTGTAGGTACGGTAGGGATACGAACGAAAGCGCCCCCGCTGCTGGGACAGGTAAGGCGGATCATAGATGCCCGCCTTCCAGAAATGGTAGCCCTCCTGTTGCGTGGGTAGCCAGTTTGCGCTTAAAAGGATCTGGTCAAACAGGCTCCAGGTGTCCCGGTAGGCCAGGCTCCCCGCCCCTTTTTTATACAGGGCCTCCATAGGGTTGTATAATTGGCGGGCCTCCGGTTTGGCGGTATCCCCTGTTGACTTCAATATTTTTTTCAGGCTGTCGTCCAGGGGGTTGTCATTGAAATCGCCCATAACCACCAATTTTGGGTGGGCCTCCCAGCGGTAGATGGAGTCTATGATCTTCAGGTTCAGTTCGGCTGCTGCCTTTCGGTAGGGATCACTACGGGCCTGGCCCCCGCTACGTGAAGGCCAGTGGTTCACCAGCAGGTAGAGTTCTTCCCCATCCAGCAACCCGCTTACCACCAGGACATCCCTTGTGTAATCCCGTTGTTGGTCCGCGTCGTAAAGCAAGAGGCGGTGGCTTTTGGAGGCCGTGGGGCTGAAGGCGGCCTTTTTGTACAACAGGGCGACATCAATACCCCTTTCGTCCGGAGAATCAAAATGGATGATGCCGTATTGCTCCCTTCGTAAGCGGGGATGCCATACGAGGTCATTCAGGACCCGGCGGTTTTCCACCTCACACACCCCTATCAGGTCGGGCGCGCCGGGCGCGGGATCCCGTCCGATTTGCGACAGTACCCATGCCATCTTTCCTATTTTTTCCTGGTACCGTTCCTGGGTCCAGCGGTCTTTGCCCCTGGGTGTACGCGCACCGTCGTAAATCAGCGTGTCGCGATGCGTGTCGAACAGGTTCTCCAGGTTGTAAAAGGCCAGGGTGCGGATCCGGTATAAGGACCCTTCCTGTCCCATGCAGGCCTGGAAGAAAATCCAGGGCAACAGCAAGGCCAACCCCCCGCCTTTAATTGAATGCAGGCATGTTTTCATAGTGCCTCCCAAGCTACGGTTGACCACTGCAAGGAGTGTGCAGTGCCCTGGCCTATTTTGGCCATCCTCAACCATGGGTTATGAAAACATACCTGCTCTTCCTGGCCTTGCTTGTCATCGTTCCCCTGCGTTCGCAGAAAGTGGCCGTACTGGGCCGGGTGACGGATATTCGTACGGGTGAAACACTACAGGGGGTTGCCCTTATGGTGGAAGGTAGCCCTTTCGCCACGCGGTCTGATGCCCGTGGCCATTTTGAGTTTCCCGACGCCCCCGCAGGGCGTCATGTATTGCTGCTGGAATTAAACGGTTATAGGAACTTACGAATGCCCATTTTGCTGGTGGAAGGGGTGCCGCTCGATGTGGGGATGGTCTCCATGGAGCCCATTTCGCTTTCAGGCCATGAAGCCCCTTTGATAAACCTCGCGGAAAGCCGGTTGGAGGAGGAAGGCCTGGCCCCGGGCTATGCGCTCCTGCGGGCTAGCAGGGATGTTTTCCTGAACCGGGCCGCCTTTGATTTCAGCCTGGCATTTTTCAGGCCCCGGGGCTATGATTCCCGGCATACAGGGATCCTGTTGAACGGCTTTACCATGAACAGCCTCTACGACGGCCGGCCGCAGTGGAACCATTGGGGAGGGCTTAATGATGTGACCCGTAACCAGGATGTTTCCCTGGGCCTGAGGGCCGCAGACCGGCGATTTGGTGGGGTCCTGGGCAGTATTTCCATAGATACCGGGCCTTCGGGTATGCGTCCCGGCTACCGGTTTACGGGCTCCTTTTCTAACCGTACCTATAACGGCCGGCTTATGGGGACCTATGTATCCTACCCGGGCAAATCCGGCCTGGCCCTTGCGGTGTCTGCTTCGCGCCGGTGGGCCGGAGAAGGGTATATAGAGGGGACATTTTATGATGCCTGGTCAGCTTTTGCTTCCCTGGAATACCAAATAAGCCCCGGGCAGCGGCTTACCCTGATGGCCCTGGCCGCTTCTAACCGGCGCGGGGGATCTTCCGCCCTGACAGGGGAGGTGGAACAGCTCTTGGGCAGCACCTATAACCCCTATTGGGGGCTTCAGGCGGGAAAACCGCGGAATTCCAGGGTGCGGAAGGTACAGGAGCCCATGGTACAACTCTACTACCGGCTGGAAAAAGAAGGAGTGTACATGCAGCTGGGGGGTGCGTACCAACTGGGGGCCCAGGCCCGGAGCCGCCTGGGCTATTACAATGCCCCGAACCCGGACCCGGTATACTACCGCCACCTTCCCAGTTATGCTGTCAACCACCCGGGGGGCGCCAATTTTTTGAACGCGCGATTGGCCGCACAAACCCTTGTCGAAGACCCCCGGCTCCAGTGGGAATCCCTCTACCATGCCAACAATGCAGCCGGTTTGGGGGGCAGGGCCGCATACCTGCTTTACGAAGATGTGGCCGAAGGGCGCCAGGGATGGTTGCAGGCCCTGCTCCAACTATCTTTGGGGAAGCACCTTCGGCTGGACACCGGGCTGCAGTACCGAACCCTTAGGACGACTAACTTTGCGCGTATAAAAGACCTCCTGGGGGCCTCCTTTCACGAGGATATAGACCCATTTTCCGGGACGGGGAATGACCTGGACGGGAAACTGCAAAAGAAACAAGGGGAACCTTTTGGCTATCATTATGAATCCTCGGCAGGGGCGCTACAACCCTTTTTACAATTGCAATACCAGAAGGGCCGATGGGAGGCCTTTGCCGCACTGCAATACAGTTCACAGCGATATCAAAGGAAGGGAAATTACCGGAACGAACGATTCCCCGACACTTCCCTGGGCGATGGGTCGCCCCTGGCATTTGGGGACCTGATGGGTAAAGGGGGGGTCGGGTACCATTTGGGGGGGCGGCATTGGTGGAGCCTTAACGGGGTAATCGGGCGCCATGCCCCCTTGTTGAAGCATGTGTTTGTAAACCCCAGGGAAAGCCATCAACAGGTCCCGGGATTGCAAAGTGAATACTGGAGCGGACTGGAATTCAATTATGACCTGAGGATGCGTGGCCTTAAAGGGCGGCTTACGGCCTATTATACGAGGATGATGGATAAGACCGATATTCATTTTTTCTTTGTGGATTCTGGCCTGGGGTCCGATTTTGTTCAGGAAGTCGTCACGGGCCTGGACCATTTGCACATGGGCGTTGAGCTGGGCCTGGAGTATGAGATCACCAGTAGCCTGAATGCTTCGGCGGTAATGTCACTGGGGAAATACCGGGTGGGCAGTGACCCCCTGGTTACGATAAATTTTGATACGGCAGGCCTGGAAGACGACCTTATCAACCCCGAAGGCAGTGAGGCGCTGGGCCCGGCAATGCTCAAAGACTACCATTTGTCAGCCGGCCCTCAAAAGGCCTTTTCCCTTGGCCTGGAATACCGGGACCCTGCCTATTGGTGGCTGGGGGTTACCGCCAATTACCTGGCCGGAAGCTATATAAGCCCCTCGGTCCTAGCGCGTACCGGTAGTTTTCGCCTGGACCCTGACAGCGGCCTCCCATTTCCCGGCGCAAACCCGGAACGCGTCGCGAAGCTGCTGGATCAACGGCCCTTGCAAAGCGTCTACCTCCTCAACCTTACCGGGGGGAAATCATGGCTTCGCAAAGGGGTCTACCTGAGCTTTTTCGCCAGTATTACCAACGTGTTTGACCTGCGTTACCCAACCGGTGGGTATGAACAGAGCCGGAACGGGAATTTCGGGCAATGGGAACAAGACCTGCTGAGTGGGTCTCCTTCTTTTGGCCCTAAATACTGGTATGGCTACGGGCGTAGTTTTTTTCTGAACCTGGCGTTGGCCTTTTAAGGAATCTACAGGTGATGAAGCAAACAACCTGTCTAAACCACCTGGCAACCCGGAGAAACAATGCTTCCTCTGGCTATGGGTGGGTAGCTTTCCTGGCGGCCTTGTTGCTGGTTGGGGGCTGCGTGGGAGACCGGGAGTATAAAACCCCGGGGGCGGAATGTGTTCCGGCCGGAAGCGCCAATATCGACTTTTCAAGGCTCCTGGCCCGGTACGAGGGGAAGGCCATGAAAATAGAAGAGGAGTTGTTTTTAGAGGCCTACGTAGTTTCTTCGGATGAGGCGGGGAATATCTTTGGGAGCCTGTATTTACAGGACAGGCCGGCACTGCCCCGGGTGGGGGTACAACTGGAGATGGACCTCAGGGGATCCCATTTGTTTTATCCCCCGGGGGCTCGTGTATTGCTAAAGCTCCGGGGGCTCTACCTGGGTAAAAGCGGGCCCCATTTCAAGCTGGGCGGGGCTTTCTCCGCCTTTGGCAACCTTAGTATAGGCCGCTTGCCAGCCCCCGTGGTGGCCCGC
>MRWG01001769.1_pt1 | contig 12559 bp, 8 predicted proteins | sample 1013341 | NCBI WGS metagenome assembly MRWG01 (sample SAMN06117577, study PRJNA244670) | biofilm metagenome | biome: Water; feature: Cathode Biofilm; material: Biofilm; isolation source: microbial consortium enriched at the cathode of a solar microbial fuel cell | place: USA: District of Columbia ... | reverse complement strand
TCCTCGCCCACCGGCAGGCCGTCGAGGATGCGCGCCGCGCGTTCGCGGATGGTGCCCTCGAGTCTCGCCAGGTTCATCGGCGCCACCACCCCCTGCACGGTCTTGCGCTGGACGTCGTGCTTCGGCGGATCCATGGAGATGAAGTTCACGGTCTGGAAGTCTTCCGGCCGGTCGGCGAGGACGATGCCGTCGGCGGAGGAGAAATCCTGGAAGTCGGATTCCATGGCCATGATGTCGCGGAACCTGGTGATCGACCAGTACGGGCCGAACAGACTGTTCTCGCAGTAGTGCACGGGATCTTCACGGCGCAGGCGGCGGAAGTAGGCCCAGTGGGTATCGGTCTGGAACAGCTCCGGGCGGCTGACGTCGATCTCCTCCAGCGGAATGTCGTCGACGTCGAATTCGGGCGTGGGTGCGTAGGCTTCGGCCATGATCGTTCTCCCCTTCGCATGATCTGACCCAATCCTGCGCGGTTTGCGCGGGTTTGTCATCCCGCCCCCCGGCCGCGTCGGCCAGGGGGCGCCGGAGACGCGATCAGAACAGCAGGGAGTTCATGCGCCGGCGGGCGGCGCGCACCAGGGTGTCGTCATCGATGACGTTGAAGGCGTCGAGCAGGGCCTGACGCGGCAGGCCGTCCTGATAGCCGCGATCGCGGCGCAGCAGCTCGAGAAGCTGTTCCAGTCCGGCTTCGCCGTCGCCGGCGTCCACCAGGCGCAGACCGAGCAGGTGGCGCGCCGCGTGGTCGCCCGGGTCCCGTGCCAGACGGCCTTCGAGTTCGGCCGCAGACGGCGCGTCTGCCAGAGTCCGGGTCAGCCGCACCCGGGACAGCGCGCGGGCCGCTCTGGGCTCCAGGGTGAGCTCGGTGGGCAGGGCGTCGAGCAGTTCGCCCGCCTCGTCGACATCACCCGTCTCCATCAGAGCGAGAGCGAGTTCGAGCTTGTGTTCGGGCTTGTCCGGCGCCTCGGCGACGGCGGCGCGCAGCCGGGCCACGGCGTCCTGAGGATCGTCGTCAGCCTGCGCGGCTCCGGCCGCCGGTTCGCCGCCCGGCTCGACGCCGTGCTGACTCAGAAACTGGCGGATCTGGCCCTCCGGCAGCGCGCCGGGGAAGCCGCCGGTCACCTGGCCGTCCTGAACCAGCATCACGGTGGGCACGGAGCGGATCTGGAAGTGGCCGGCCAGGGCCTGCTCCCGGTCCACGTCCACCTTGGCCAGCACGAAGCCGCCGCCGTAGTCCTCGGCGAGCTTCTCGAGAATCGGTCCCAGGGATTTGCAGGGGCCGCACCAGGTGGCCCAGAAGTCGAGCAGCACCGGGGTGTGACGGGATCGTTCGACGACGTCGCGCTCGAAGGTGTCGGCGGTGACGTCGAAGACGCGGGGCGTGGGAGTCGTCGTCGTGTTCATGTGGACCGATATGGGGGCTGGTGGCGAGGTTTCAACGCGCCGGCCGGCCGGCACCGGGCCGCACCCGGATCGCCGAGCTGTAGGCGCGCTCCTGAATTACGTCCGGCGCGTCGCCGGCGGTATCGTAGCCCAGGGCGATGGCGTCCATCAGCGAGTGACGCGGCGTCGGGATCTCGAGCACGCGGACGTAATAGAAGGCGCTCTGTCCGGGCCGGTAGTCCGGGTCCTGCCACACCGTCGACAGCGTCGGCGCGCCGATGGTGTTGGTGTAGGTGGCCGTCTTCCGGTCCACGGTGTCGCCCACGGCGGGCAGGCGGCCGTCGGGCCCGGGTTCGCGGCCGCCGGACCAGGCAACGTCGAAGATCCGCTCCCGGGGCGAGCCGTCCGCATCGAGCCAGCCCTTCACCACCTGCACGCGATCGAGATGGCCGGAGCGGGGATCGGCGCTGGCCATGATCATCAGGGTCGGGGCGGCGTCCGCGCCGGCGGGTGGCGCGGGCAGCGTCGCGCCCATGGGCACGCCGCGCTGATACCCGGCCGCCACCCAGTCCGCGGCGTCGAGATCGTCTGCGGTGAAGTCCCAGCCGCCGAACACCCGCAGGCGGATGCGCGGCCCGGTGGTGGCGTAGACCTCGCGGCGCGCGAACGCGTCGAGGATGCCGCTGCGGGTGTTCTCGTCCGCCCACACGGCCGCCAGGCCGGCGGCGGCCATGTCCCAGCCGGTGGCGCCGCGGGTGAGCGCGTCGCCGGCCTTGTGTTCCGGCACCGAGTCCCAGGCCATCTTGCCCCAGAAGTTCGGCTCCTCGGCGGAGGACAGGCCGGTATGCGAATCCGTCGAGCCGATCACGCCGAACCCGAAGGGGTTCACGCCGAGCTCGGCCTCCAGGGCAAGACCGGTCTTCAACGCTTCGCGGACGTAGTCGCCGGGGCGGGGCTCGTAGCTGGCCTCGAGCTGCTGGATGTAGTGCCCGTACGGCTCGTAGTCGGCGAACGGGTCGTCCGGCGCGAACTCGGGATGGGTTTCGGAATCCCCCTTGATCTGGGTGATCTCCACCACCGGCTCGAAGCGGGCCCGGGTTTCGGCGTAGGGCGCGTCCATGCGCACGCCCCGCAGGGTGTCCTCCGAGAACATCAGGCCTTTGGAGATGTTCGAGTTGTGGGGGATGGCCAGGAAACGCGTGCCGGTCTGCTCGCCGGTGCGATCGAGAAAGGCCCACAGGTCCTCCGGATACGGGCTGTCGGTCGAGCCGAAGGGGATGAACTGGGCCGCGCGCCCGGCGTCGGCGTCGCTCACCACCACCCGGTGCAGGTTGGCGCCGCCCGGGTTCGAGCTCCATTCCCAGCCGATCAGCGCGGTGAACTCGCCGGGTCGGTTGTGCCGATCGGCGGTCTCGGCGAAGCGCTGCCAGGCGTTGCGCCGGGACACGTCCGCACCCGGCGGCGCGGCGCCGCCGATGTCCTCCTGCCAGGTGGCCGCGGCCTCCACCGGCGGCTGGTCACCCACCGGGAGCTGGTCGCGGAAGAAGTCCGCGCCGGTGCCGCCGTCGATGGCGGAGCGGATGCGCCACTCGCCGAACCAGTACAGCAGCCGGTCGATGGGGCCGGGGTCCTCGGCCTGAATGCCGTTGAAGTAGATGTCCTTGATGCCGCCCATGAACTCGGCGTGATCCGACACCACCAGGAAATCCAGCGGCGTGCCGATGCGCACCCGGGTGCGGTTGTAGGGGTGAATCACCGGCAGCCCCTTCGCCCAGCGGAAGGCCACGTCCGGATCCGCCGTCATGTTGCCGTTCAGGAACGCATCGAAGGAGTTGCTGGTGTGCAGATGCGTGTCCCCCCACAGCAGCTCGCGGTCGGGGTTGGCCAGGGTGAGGCCGGGGAGCACGGCGGCGATGGCCAGCCACGCACGGGGCGAATTGCAGGACATGGGCAGACTCGATGCTGAAACCGGAGGCAGCATAGCGAAGCGGCGCCGCGGGGTGGACTGTTGATCGGCGGTGAATTGATATGTAATCGGCATGTGTATGTGTAGGTCGGATGCTTGAAATGGCGCGGGTTCAACTCGTGGTGCCGGATCGCGACCGCGACCGGTTCGTCCAGCAGGCGCGGCGCGAGGGACAGTCGCTGAGCGCCTGGCTGCGGGCCGCCGCCGAAGACCGCCTGCGGCGTCATGCCGAGACGGCGCGGTTCGAGTCGGTCGCGGACCTCGAGGCGTTATTCGCCGCCTGCGATGAGCGGGCCGGTGAGGGCGACGAGCCGGACTGGGAGGCGCATCGCGCCGTCATCGACGCCTCCCGCCGGCGCAATGCCTGGAACTCGTGAATCTGGCAGACACCAATCTGCAGATGTACGCCGTGAGTCGTCCCCACTCGCTCAACGCGCCCGTCTCCGTCGCAAGCTGACCTCGTTCGCGGGCGCCGGCGGTGGCATAGTCGGGTCTTGAGTCAGGCAGGGGAGAATCGCCATGACCGCACCCGTGAGCGCTGCGCCGGTGGGCCGAAGCCGGCGTGTGCGCTGGTCCCGCACACTGCGGCGCTGGGCGCTGGGCGCTGCTCGCCTCGGCGCTGCTGACTCCCGGGCTGGCCGGCGCGGAGCCGGTCCCCCTCGACCTCGCTATCAACGGCGGCCGGGTGCTCGATCCGGAGACGGGGCTCGACGCCGTGCGCAGCGTGGGCATCCGGGACGGCCGCATCGTCGCGCTGACCGAGACGCCGCTGGCGGGCGCCGTGGAAATCGACGCCGCCGGCCTGGTGGTGGCGCCCGGGTTCATCGACCTGCACGCCCACGGCCAGGACACCTTCAGCAACCGTTTTCAGGTGGCGGACGGCGTCACCACGGCGCTGGAGCTCGAGATCGGCGTGCTGCCCCTCGCCGACTGGGTGGCGCAGCGCGCCGGCAGGGCACTGATTCACTACGGCGCCACGGCCGGCCATCCGGCCGCCCGCTACAACCACCTCACCGGGGACGCGGTGGGCAACATCGTGTGCGCCGGTGCGCTGACCCGGGACGACGGCGAGTTCGCCGCCTACCGGCCCGATGCTGCCGGCATCGCCGACATCGTGGCGCGGCTGGAGGCGGGGCTCGACGAAGGCGCGCTCGGCATCGGGCTCGGCATCAGCTACACGCCGGCCGCTTCACACACCGAGATCTTCCGGGTGTTCGAGCTGGCCGCGCGCCGGGGCGTGCCCGTGTTCGTGCACCTGCGCAATGCCAGAGCCATGGGCGGCGATGCGCTCGCGCCGCTGCAGGAAGTGCTCGCCGATGCGGCGGCCACCGGCGCGGCGCTGCACGTGGTGCACGTCAATTCCAGCACCAACACCGACGCGCCGGTGGCGCTGGCGATGATGCGCGGTGCCCGGGCGCGCGGCGTCGACGTCACCACCGAGTTCTATCCCTACACCGCCGGGTCCACGCGCCTCGAGAGCGCGCTGTTCGACGACTTTCAGGGCGACTACTCGACCCTGCAGTGGACGGCCACCGGCGAGCGTCTCACCGAAGAGACCTTCCGCCGCTACCGGGCCGAAGGCGGCTGGGTGATCCAGCACGGCCAGGACCCCGCCACCAACGCCTGGCTCGCGGCCCAGCCCGACGTGATCGTCGCCAGCGACGGCGTGCCGTTCGTGGACGGCTTTTCCCACCCGCGCAGCGCCGGCACCTTCGCCCGGGTGCTCGGCCATTACGTGCGCGACGAGCAGGCCCTCGATCTCATGACCGCGGTGGCGAAGATGACGCTGCTGCCGGCCCGCCGGCTCGAGACCGTGGCGCCGGCGATGGCGCGCAAGGGCCGGGTGCAGGTGGGCGCCGACGCCGACCTGACCCTGTTCGATCCCGCGCAGGTGGCGGACCGGGCGACCTTCATGAAGCCGGCCCAGGCGTCCGCGGGCATCCGCCACGTGCTGGTCGGGGGCGTGCCGGTGGTTCGCGACGGCGTGATTCAGGAGGGCGTGTTCCCCGGGCGGGCCGTGCTCGGCAGCGCCGCCGATCAGCCGTAACGCCCGGCGAGCAGCGCCGGGGCAGCGCGCGGCAGCGGCAGGGATCGGTCAGCCGGTGTTGCGCAGCCCGCTCGCGATGCCGGCCATGGTCACCTGCAGGGCCTGCTCTACCGCCTCCCGGTCGCTGGTCTGGTGGCGCCAGCGGGCCAGCAGCTCCGCCTGCAGCAGGTGCAGCGGGTCCAGATAGGTGTTGCGCACGTACAGGGATTCCGCCAGCTCCGGGTCGTCGGCCAGCAGGTGCGGCTCGCCGGTGGTGCGCAGCAGATCGCCGGTCAGCCCGGCCAGCCGGTTGCACAGTTCGTCGACGATCGCCTGCTGTGCCGGGTCCGTCAGCCGCTCGGCGTAATAGCGGGCCAGGGTCGAATCGGCTTTCGCCAGCACCATCTCCAGCATGTCGGTCTGCATGCGGTAGAAGGGCCACGCCATCATGTCCTCCAGCACGTCGGCCTCGCCGGCTTCCAGGGCCTCGTGCAGGGCGGTGTCCGTGCCCAGCCAGGCGGGCAGCATGAGCCGTACCTGGGTCCAGGCGAACACCCATGGAATCGCCCGCAGGCTTTCGATGCCGGCGCTCGGCTTGCGCCGGGCGGGACGGCTGCCCAGCGCCAGGATGCCGAGCTCCTGCTCGGGCGTGAGGGTGCGGAACAGCTCGACGAAGCGCGGGTCCTCCCGCACCACCGCCCGGTAAGAGGCCAGCGCCGTGCGCGACATGGCGCCGATGGCGTCGCGCCACGCCTGGGTCGGCGCTGGCGGCGGGTTCAGCGTCGCTTCCAGGGTCGCGCTCAGATAGCGTCGCAGGGTCTGCACCGCCAGCGCCGGCAGACCCAGCTTCCAGCGGATCATCTCGCCCTGCTCGGTGACCCGCAGGGAGCCGGCGACGGAACCCGGGGGCTGGGACAGGATGGCGGACTGGGCCGGGCCGCCGCCCCGGCCGACGGCGCCGCCGCGGCCGTGGAACAGGGACAGCCGCACGCCGTGCTGCTCCGCCACCGCGACCAGCCGTTCCTGAGCCTGATACTGGGCCCAGGCGGCGGCGAACTGACCGGCGTCCTTGGCCGAGTCCGAGTAGCCGATCATCACCTGCTGATAGCCGCCCGTGTACGCCCGGTACCAGGGAATGGCCAGCAGGGCGTCGATGGCGGCGGCGGCGCCGTCGAGGTCGGCCAGGGTCTCGAACAGCGGCACCACCGGCAGGTCGCGCTCGAGGCCGGACTCACGCAGCAGCAGGATCACCGCCAGCACGTCGCTGGGTGCGGTGGCCATGGAGATCACGTATTCGGCAATGCCGGCGCCGTCGCCGGCGGCGATGGTGCGGCAGGTGGCGAGCACCTCGGCGCTGTCGTCGCTCACCGGCCAGCGGGCCGGGAACAGCGGCCGCCGGTTCTCGAGCTCGGTCAGCAGGAAACGCTGGCGCTCGGCCTCCGACCAGTCGGCGTAGCTGGCGCCGTCGCGCAGAACGTTGAGATACCGGGTCAGCTCGTCGAGCACGGCCGTATGGCGCTCGGCGTCCTGACGCACGTCCAGGCGCACCAGATGGACGCCGAAGGCGGCGGCGCGGCGCAGCGTGTCCTTGAGCGGGCCGTCGGCGATGGTGGCCATGCCGCATTCGGTGAGCGAGCGGTGGCACAGCATCAGCGGTTCGAGCAGCTCGTCGCGGTGCAGGTAGACGGCGTCGGGGTCAGCCGGCGGCGTCGGGTCGAGGGCGGCCGCCCAGTCCCGGGTGCGCAGCAGCCGGTCGCGCACCTGTTTGAGCAGCGCGCGATAGGGTTCGGGGGCGCCGTCCACCCGCTCGGCGAGCGCCGCGCTCGCCCGGCGCATGGACAGGGACGCCTGCAGGGCTTCCACGTCGCGCAGGAACAGGTCCGCGGCCATCCAGCGCGCCAGCATCAGCACCTCGCGGGTGACGTCGGCGGTGACGTTGGGATTGCCGTCCCGGTCCCCGCCCATCCAGGTGGCGAAGCGGATCGGGGCGGCTTCCAGGGGCAGGGGGTCGAGCCCCCGTTCTGTCAGCGCGTCGTCGAGCTCGCGCATGAGCTGCGGCAACGCCTCCCACAGGGAGTTCTCCACTACCGCGAAGCCCCAGCGCGCTTCGTCCTGGGGCACCGGCCGGGTCTGGCGGATCTCGTCGGTGTGCCAGGCCTCGGCGATCAGGCGTTTCAGCACCCGGTCGGTGTCCGGGCCGGCGCCCGTCTGATCACGCGCCTCCAGCGCGTCGGCGATGGCGTCGTATTTCTGGATGAGCGTGCGTCGCAGCACCTCGGTGGGATGGGCGGTGAGCACCAGCTCGATGTCGAGGCCGGCCAGGGTCCCCGCCAGCCGCTCGTCCTCCGGCAGCGCCACGGTCACCGTGCGGTCGCGGTGGGGGCGGGTGAGGTGGTGCTGCTCGGCGATGTTGGCGAGATTGAGGAACTGGTTGAACGCCCGGGCGACGTCGACCATGTCGGCGGCGGGAATGTCGGCCAGGAACTCGCTCAGGCGGTCCCAGTCCGCCGCGTCACCGTTGCGGGCGGCCTTGGCCAGCGCGCGGATGGTCTCGATGCGCTCGAGAAAATCCTCGCCCCGGGCTTCGGCGATCACCCGGCCCAGCACGTGGCCGAGCTTGCGCACGTCGTCGCGCAGCGGCGCTTCGAGGTGCTTCAGGTCGCCGGCCTGGCTGGGAGGCTCCGAGCTCATGGGCTCAGAGGATACGCGGGGTCCTGTCCCGGGGCCATTGGCCGGCCCGCCCCTGTGGCGGGCCCGGTGTCAGGCGTAGCCGGGCGGCGCCTCGAAGCGGTGCCAGACCTGCTCGACGAGCTGGGCGAACTTCAGCGTGGTGCGATCTTCCAGGTACGGGCCGATGGCCTGCACCCCCAGGGGCAGGCCCTGATCGTTGCGCCCCGCGGGGAATGCCGTGGACGGCAGCCCGGCGAAGATCGCCAGCATCGGGAAGGCGATGTTGTGGAAGTAGGGCACCGTCTGGTTGTCCACGACCAGGGTGCGCTCGTCGAAGCGTTCGGTCTGGTGGGGGAAGGCCGCATCGAGGGTCATGGGCGCGATCACCACGTCCCACTGGTCGAAGAAGGCGCGCCACGCCTGGCGCGCGGCCTCGCGCCGGCCCACCAGCGCCAGGTAGTCCTGGGCGTCCAGGGTGAGGCCATGGGCCTGGGCCGCCGTGAGCGGGTCGCCGGCGCGGCGCAGGTCGGCGGCACGCGCCTCCCGGGCTTCCCGGGGCTGGCCCTGGGAGATCATGGCGTTCAGCAGGGTGGCGTAGTCGACGAAGTAGGCTTCGAGGTCGATGTCCGGCGCGGCCGGCGCCACCCGCGCCCCGGCGTCGGACAGGAGGTCCGCCAGCTCGGTCAGCCGGGACTGCATCGCGCTGGCGGCGCGGATGCCGGCGACGCTGTCGATGACCGCCACCCGGAACCCGCCGAGTGAGTCCTGGCGTGCCGGGGGCAGAGTCTGGGTCCAGCCGGCCGCCTCGCCGATGTCCGGCCCGCGCACCACGTCGAACAGCAGCTCCAGGTCCGTGGCCGTGCGGGCCAGCGGCCCCTGGGTGCCCATCAGGAACGCCGGGTTCGGCAGGTCCGCCATGGGGAACGCGCCGGTTTTGGGAATGGCGCTTTCCGAAGGCCGGTGGCCGTACACGCCGCAGTAGGCGGCGGGTACGCGGATGGAGCCGCCGATGTCGCTGCCGATCTCCAGCGGGGTGAGACCGGCGGCCAGGGCCGCGCCGCCGCCGCCGGTACTGCCGCCCGGGGTGCGTTCGAGGTCCCAGGGGTTGCTGGTGCGGCCGTAGACCGGGCTGTCCGCCTGCCAGTCGCCCAGCGCCACGGGAATGTTGGTTTTGCCGAGCAGGCCGGCGCCCGCCCGGAACACGGCATCCGCGATCAGCCCGTCCGTCGCGGGCCGGTAGTCCTTGAAGTCCATGATGCCGGCCGACTGGGGCAGCCCCGCCGTCTGGGTCGACTCCTTGAGGGTCATGGGCAGGCCCAGCAGCGGCCCGTGTTCGCCGGCGGCGATGCGGGCGTCGGCGGCGCGGGCGGCTTCCCGGGCGCGGTCGTAGGTGCGCACCGGAATGGCATTGAGCGGGCCGTCGTGGGCTTCTATACGTTCGATGTGCAGCTCGGTGAGCTCCGCGGACGAGATCTCGCGGTTGCGCAGTGCGGCGAGCATCCCGGCCGCGGTGCTGAAATGGTCGATGGCCATGCCTGTCCCCTCCCCGGACGTGTTCGGGCATGTTATCACCGCAGCGGGGCGGCCGGTGGCGCGGGGTGTGATGCTGTAATTTCGTACAGGGGTCGGGCAAGATGGCGCTCATGACTTCTCCAGTCGACAGCGAGGCCGTCGTCGAACCGGACACGTTCGGTGAGCGCCTCAATCCCGCACAGCGCCTGGCCGCGACGTTCGGCCGGGCGGTGCGCCCGTCGGGCGGCCGCCCGCCCGGGTTCGAGTCGGAGCCGCTGCTGATCATCGCCGGCGCCGGCACCGGCAAGACCAACACCCTGGCCCATCGGGTGGCCTGGCTGCTGCTGCAGGGCGTCGCCCCCGAGCGCATCGCGCTGCTGACCTTCACCCGCCGGGCCGCCCGGGAGCTGACGGACCGGGCCGAGCGGATCGCTCGCGCGGCACTGGCCGAAGCGCCGCGCCGCCGCGCCGTGCATCCCGATGCGGCGCGCATGATGTGGTCCGGCACCTTCCACGCGGTCGGCAACCGGCTGCTGCGGGAGTACGCCCACGTGCTGGGCCTGGACCCGGCCTTCAGCGTGATCGACCGGGGCGATGCCGCCGATCTGATCGATCTGCAGCGTCAGGCGCTGGGGCTGGCTGCCAAGGGCAAGCGATTTCCGCGCAAGGACACCTGCCTCGCCATCTACTCCCACCGGGTGAATACCCGCGGCTCGCTGGCGGACACGCTGGAAGCGGAGTTTCCCTGGTGCGCGGAGTGGGAGGAGGAACTCACCGGACTGTTCCGGGCCTACGTCCAGGCGAAGCAGGCCCAGCAGCTTCTCGACTACGACGATCTGCTGCTGTACTGGCACGTGCTGGCCCAGGAGCCGGCGGTGGCCCGGGCGCTGGGCGCGCGCTTCGACCACGTGCTGGTGGACGAGTACCAGGACACCAATACCCTGCAGGCCGAGATTCTGCTGGCCATGAAGCCCGACGGCGCGGGGCTGTGCGTGGTGGGCGACGACGCGCAGTCGATCTACTCGTTCCGCGCCGCCACCGTGGACAACATTCTCGAGTTTCCCGGGCGCTTCCCGGCGCCGGTGGCGTCCGTCACCCTCGACCGCAACTATCGCTCGGTGCAACCGATTCTCGACGCCGCCAACGTGCTGATGGGCGAGGGCGCGCGGGGCTTTCCCAAGCGGCTCGAGTCCGGCCGGACCTCGGCGCAGAAGCCCTGGTACGTGACCGTCGAAGACGACCGCCACCAGAGCCTGTACGTGGTCGAGCAGGTCCTCGCTGCCCGGGAAGCCGGCACGCCGCTCAAGCGTCAGGCGGTGCTGATGCGCAGCGCCCATCACAGCGACGCGCTGGAGGTGGAACTGGTCCGCCGCAACATCCCCTACGTGAAGTACGGCGGGCTCAAGTTTCTCGAATCCGCTCACGTGAAGGACGTGCTCGGCGTGCTGCGCTGGATCGACAACCCGCGCCATCGGCTGGCCGGCTTCCGGACCCTGCAGCTCCTGCCCGGCATCGGTCCGGCCATTGCGGAGCGCTGCCTGCAGACTCTGGAGCAGGCGGAGTTCTCCTTCGCCGCCCTGGCGGACTGCCGGGTGCCGGCAGCGGCCGCCGGGGACTGGGCTGCCCTGGTCGAGCTGATCGGCGAGCTGCGCGCGAGCCGCGAGTGGGCGGGCCAGATGGGCCGCGTGCGCGCCTGGTACGAGCCCCACCTCGAGCGCCTCTACGAGGCGGCGCAGGTCCGTCGGGGCGATCTCGAGCAGCTCGAGCTGCTGTCCGCCCAGGCGCCGACCCGGGAGCGGTTTCTCACCGACATGACGCTGGATCCGCCCCAGGCCACCGGTGACGAGGCCGGGCCGCCGCTCCAGGACGAGGACTATCTGGTGCTGTCCACGGTCCACTCCGCCAAGGGCCAGGAGTGGGACAACGTGTTCGTGCTGAACGTCAGCGACGGCAGCTTTCCCAACGAGTTTGCGGCGGGCAAGCCGGAGCGGGTCGAAGAGGAGCGCCGGCTGCTCTACGTGGCGATCACCCGGGCCCGGGAGGATCTGCATCTGATCGCGCCGCTGCGTTTCTACGTCACCCAGCAGCAGCGCTGGGGCGACAGGCACGTCTACGGCGCGCGCAGCCGCTTCATGACCGAGCCGGTGCTGGCGACGTTCGAGGCGCGGGCCTGGCCGGCCGGGGCGGGCGGCGTGGCGGAGCCGTCGGCCGCGTCGGGCGTGCGGATCGACGCGGGCTCGAAGCTGCTGGACATGTGGTAGCCGTCAGCCGTGCAGGGTCAGGCGCTGCAGGCAGGTCTGCAGCTCCTCCTGGCTGATGTCGATGTACTCCAGCACGCGGCCGTACAGCGTGGCCGTCGGCACGTTGCGGTCGCCGAATTCCGCCTGAGCCTCGCGCAGCACGTGCAGTACCACGCGCTCGAGCCGGGTCAGGCCGTCGCGGGCGTCCGGGATGCGGTCGTTGATGTCCATCGCTCGTGCACTTGCCGTGATCCCGGTGACGATCATACTGGTCCCGGCCGTGGCTTGCGTCCGGAGAGGGAGAGAGACGTGATTCGATTCCTGCTGACCGTGCTGGTGGGGCTGCTGATCGCCGGCGCTTTCTGGTTGTTCGAGGGCGACCTGCCGGCCGACGTCGTCGATGCCCGGTATACGAACGAGGCGTCGGCGTTCCTGACGACGCCGGACGGTGCCCGCATTCACTATCGGGATCAGGGTGCCCGGGAGGGTCTGCCCGTCGTGCTCATCCACGGCTCCAACTCGTCGCTGCACACCTGGGAAGGCTGGGTCGACGTGCTCGAGACGCGCTACCGGGTCGTCAGTCTCGACCTGCCCGGGCACGGCCTGACGGGGCAGGTGCCGGATGGGGACTACAGCCCGGCTGCCATGGTGGGCGCGGTGCACGCCGTCACGACCCACCTCGGCCTCGACGACTTCGTGCTCGGCGGCAATTCCATGGGCGGCGGCGTGACCTGGCGCTATGCGCTGGTCCATCCGGATCGGGTC
>MRWG01003057.1_pt1 | contig 12560 bp, 10 predicted proteins | sample 1013341 | NCBI WGS metagenome assembly MRWG01 (sample SAMN06117577, study PRJNA244670) | biofilm metagenome | biome: Water; feature: Cathode Biofilm; material: Biofilm; isolation source: microbial consortium enriched at the cathode of a solar microbial fuel cell | place: USA: District of Columbia ... | reverse complement strand
TCGCAAATGGCGGTGGTGACACCGTGCGGCAGCACGCAGCGGTCAAACTCGAACGGTGTGACCAGAGACGATTCCACATGAAGATGCGTGTCGATGAAGCCGGGAACGGCGGTCAGTCCCGAACCGTCGATCGTTTCGGCCGCTTCATATTGCCCGTGCGTGCCGACGATCCTGTCACCGACGATCGCAATATCCGTTTCGACCGTAGATCCGTCGACAACGCTGAACAGGCTGACATTCTTTATCACCAGATCGGCAGGACGCTCCCCTGCTCCAGCGGCAATCGCCCGTTCAAGAAACGCTTCGTCATGTGTGGCCGGCATTTTTTGTCTCCGATTCTCGTCCCTCCCCGACAATACGGATGTTGAAAGCTCCGGCAACGATTTCGCGAAGGTGTGTTAGGATGTCCTGCACGAAAGAGCTGAAATACGGATCGCCCGTCAATCCCGTGCGCACCCAGGCTGCGCGGATGTGCCAGACCGGCCCCTGCCGGAAAAATATTACCGAGGCAGGCGAGAATTTTTCGTGTTGTTGCGCAGAGACTTACCGCGCCACAATATCGAAAACGTGCGTTGCAAAACAGATTGCGATTGACAGCCGGGCCACTTGGGCGAATAATTTTATCAAACTTATTTATTCTGATGCCGCCGACGAGAGCAGGCAGTTCCTGGGGAGGAGCAAGACCGGTGGAGGACACGCCAAAAAGCGGCCGTGGTTCGAATTCCGCGCAATTGCGCCGGTACAACGAACGCATCGTACTTCAGATCCTTCGGCGTGCCGGTGAGGCCTCCAAGGCGGAACTCGCCCGGGCGGTACAGCTGACAAACGCGGCCATCGGCGCCATCATCCAGAACCTCATCGAGGAAGGGTTGATCGTGGAAGCCGGCAAGCGTCACGACGGCAGCCGCGGACAACCGGCAACCATTCTCCGGCTTGCCCCGCGCGGCGCCTATTCCTTCGGGGTGCGGCTGGACCGGACCAACATGGAAACCGTGTTGATGGATTTTTCCGGCCAGCTGATTGCCCGCCGGCTTCATGACATGATCCTGCCTGCGCCCGAAGAGGCCATGGAAATCCTCAAGGACGATCTGGAATTCCTGCGCCAGCATCTGAGCAAGGAAGATCAGTCCCGCATCACCGGCATCGGCCTGGCGCAACCGTTCAACCTCGGTGCCTGGCTGCATGAACTGGGCCTGCCCCAGGCCGATTTCATGAAGTGGGAAGACTTCGACCTGACCGACGCCCTGGAAAAGGCTACCGGCCTGCCGGTGTTCAGCGAGAACGACGGCACGGCGGCCGCTGTGGCCGAACTCTTCTACGGGCTGGGCCGGCAGAACGACAATTTCGTCTATCTTTTCCTTGGGCCTGCGATCGGTGGCGGCCTGATCCTGAAGGGCGATGTCGTGCGCGGTGTATCCGGGAACGCCGGCGACGTCGCCATGATCCCCGTTCCGCCAAGCACGCTGACCACCGCACCAAAGGCCCGCAATTCCTGGGACCTGCTGCTGACCCGCGCATCGCTGGTGGCACTCGCCCGGCACATGTCGCCGGAAGATTTTCCAAAGCTCAACCGCTCCGATTTGCAGCACGCGGTTGAAACCGGAGATCCGAAATACACCGAGTGGCTGGAAGACTGCGCCGAAGCTCTCGCACTTGCCCTGCGCTCGGCCTATGCGCTTCTGGATGTTCCGCTGGTCGTCCTCGACGGCGACCTTGGCGGCCCGTTCCCGGAAACGTTCCGGGCCGCCTTGAAGAAGGCCGTGGAAAAGGCCGCGCCTGAGAAACGCCATTCACCCGACATCGAAATCGGCAGCTTTGGCCACGACGCAGGCGCCATCGGCGCAGCCAGCCTGCCGCAATTCTTCAATTTCTCGCCCAGGGCAGCAATCCTGACGGGCGGGAAAGACACCGGACCCGCCGGGGCTGGCAGCTCGGAGGATAGAGCCAGCTTTCCGGCACGGGCAGCACGGTTGGGGTCACATCTGGCCACACCCAACCGTTCAACCTGAATTGGCCAGGGAGGAAAAACGCAAATGATCCGCAAACTACTCGCGACCGGTTCCGTTCTCGCCGCCATGGCTGCCACCCCGGCAGTCGCAGCAGACATCTCCGCCTGCCTGATCACCAAGACGGACACCAACCCGTTCTTCGTGAAAATGAAGGAAGGCGCCACCGCAAAGGCTGAAGAGCTCGGCATCGAACTGAAGTCCTTCGCAGGCAAGATCGACGGCGACCATGAAACCCAGGTGGCAGCGATCGAAACCTGCATTGCTGACGGTGCCAAGGGCATCCTGCTGACCGCATCCGACACGTCGTCCATCGTGCCGGCTGTCCAGCAGGCGCGCGACGCTGGCCTTCTGGTGATTGCACTCGACACGCCGCTCGATCCCATTGATGCAGCCGACGCAACCTTCGCCACCGACAACTTCAAGGCAGGTGAGCTGATCGGCCAGTGGGCCGCGGCCAGCCTGGGCGACGAGGCAGCCAATGCCAAGATCGCCATGCTTGATCTCGGCATCAGCCAGCCAACCGTCGGCGTGCTGCGTGACCAGGGCTTCCTGCAGGGCTTCGGCATCGAGCTTGGCGACCCGAACAAGTGGGGTGACGAAACCGATCCGCGCATCGTCGGCAACGACGTGACCGCAGGTAACGAGGAAGGTGGCCGCAAGGCCATGGAAAACCTGCTTGCCAAGGATCCGATGGTCAACGTGGTCTACACGATCAACGAACCCGCTGCTGCCGGCGCCTATGAAGCACTGAAGGCCATCGGCCGCGAAAACGACGTGCTGATCGTTTCTGTCGACGGCGGTTGCCCGGGTGTTCAGAACGTCAAGGACGGTGTTATCGGCGCCACCTCGCAGCAGTATCCGCTGCTCATGGCATCGCTCGGCATCGAGGCCATCAAGGCCTGGGCCGACAATGGCACCAAGCCGGAGCCGACCGAAGGCAAGGACTTCTTCGATACCGGTGTTGCCCTTGTGACCGACAAGCCGGTTGAAGGCGTCGAATCCATCGACACCGCCAAGGGAACGGATCTCTGCTGGGGCTAAGACACCCCTGGACGAGATCAAAAGGGGCATGGGCGACCTTGCCCCTTTTTTCAAAACCGGCGCAAAGAAGGTTAAACGGGCATGACCTTAGAAAGCAAAACGGCCAAGGGGCCGGCGGACTACGAATCCGCTGCCACCTCCGGACCGCAAGCTGTCGCCTCATTCGATGACGAGCGTCATGGGATCGGGCATAAAATCCAGCACACGCTGCACCAGACCCCATCACTGGTTCCGCTGATCGTCCTGGTACTCTCCCTTGTCGTTTTCGGGCTGCTGCTCGGATCGAAACTGTTCTCCCCCTTCGCACTGACGCTGATCCTGCAGCAGGTCCAGATCGTCGGCATCGTGGCGGCAGCACAGAGCATCGTCATCCTGACCGCCGGCATCGATCTGTCGGTCGGCGCGATCATGGTGCTGTCCTCCGTCGTCATGGGGCAGTTCACCTTCCGCTATGGTTTGCCGGTGGAGGTCTCCATCGTCTGCGGCCTTATTTGCGGTACCTTTTGCGGGTATCTCAACGGCTTCCTTGTCGCCATCGTCAAGCTGCCCCCCTTCATCGTGACGCTCGGCATGTGGCAGATCGTGCTTGCCACCAACTTCCTTTATTCGGCCAATGAGACCATCCGGTCGCAGGAAATCGCCGAAGTGGCACCGCTGCTTCAGTTCTTCGGCAACAAGGTCAATGTCGGCGGCGCAGTCTTCACCTACGGCGTCATCTTCATGGTGCTTCTGGTGCTGGTGCTGGCCTACGCCCTGCGTCAGACAGCCTGGGGCAGGCATGTCTACGCCGTTGGCGACGATCCGGAGGCCGCGCAGCTTTCGGGCGTGCAGGTGAAGAAGGTTCTGATATCGGTCTACATGCTGTCCGGGCTCATCTGCGCCTTCGCCGGCTGGGCGATGATCGGCCGCATCGGCTCGGTCTCCCCGACCACCGGTCAGCTTGCCAACATCGAATCCATCACGGCCGTGGTGATCGGCGGCATCTCGCTCTTCGGCGGACGTGGATCCGTGCTCGGCACCCTGTTCGGGGCGCTCATCGTCGGTGTGTTCACGCTCAGCCTGCGCCTGCTCGGCGCCGATGCGCAGTGGACCTACCTGCTGATCGGCATCCTCATCATCGGCGCGGTCGCGATCGACCAATGGATCAGAAAGGTATCTGTGTGATGGAACCTGTCCTGCAAGCGCGTAAACTGGTCAAGCGCTACGGCCGTGTCGTGGCCATGGACCGAGCCGACTTCGAACTCTATCCCGGCGAGATCCTCGCCGTGATCGGCGACAATGGGGCCGGCAAATCCACCTTGATCAAGGCTCTCAGCGGAGCCGTGCAGCCAGATGGCGGAGAGATCCTGCTCGATGGCAAGCCCGTCCACTTCACCTCCCCCATCGATGCCCGTGAAGCCGGGATCGAGACGGTGTACCAGACCCTGGCCATGTCCCCTGCCCTGTCGATCACCGACAACATGTTCATGGGCCGTGAGTTGAAGAAACCCGGCTTCCGCGGCACCTGGCTGCGCCAGCTGGACCGAAAGAAGATGGAAGAGATCGCCCGCGAAAAGCTGAACGAACTTGGGCTGCTCACCATTCAGAACATCAACCAGGCCGTTGAAACGCTTTCCGGCGGTCAGCGCCAGGGGGTGGCGGTGGCACGGGCGGCTGCTTTCGGCTCCAAGGTCGTGATCATGGACGAGCCGACCGCCGCTCTCGGCGTCAAGGAAAGCCGGCGCGTGCTGGAGCTGATCAAGGATGTCAGGGCCAGGGGCTTGCCCATCGTGCTGATCAGTCACAACATGCCCCATGTCTTCGAGGTTGCCGGGAGAAAGGTCATTCAACGGGTGCCATTGGCAGGCCTCGTTGGAACCAATAAGGGAACGGGAGACACCGGGTTCAGCACCTCTCCCACCCAAATCCTCATCCTGAGGAGAACCGAAAGGTTCGTCTCGAAGGATGGGCGGCAAATTCAGCGTTCGTGGCCCATCCTTCGAGACGGGCCAATGGCCCTCCTCAGGATGAGGTGGTGGTTTGATGAGCCGTTGTGGGGGCAGAGAAGACACATGCAACGAGCGCCATTGGCGCGCCTCGTTGAAACCAATAAGGTGGCGGGAGACACCGGGTTCAGCCCACTCCTACCCACACCCTCATCCTGAGGAGAACCGAAAGGTTCGTCTCGAAGGATGGGCGGCGAGTTCGGCGCCTTGCGGGCCTCCTTCGGATGAGGCGGTGGTCTCAAAGGCCGCTGCCGCGAAATGACACAAAGCCATGAATCCGCCGTCGATGCGGTTCCTGACAAACGACGAAAGACCAGAACGTATATGTTTTTGATTTGCGGCGAAGCACTGTTCGATCTCTTTGGAGAAGCCGGTTCCGGCGACAGTGTTTCTTTCGACGCCCGTATCGGCGGATCCCCCTTCAACGTGGCCATGGGGCTGGCGCGCCTTGAAGAGGACGCCGGGTTTTTCGGCGGCATTTCACGCGATGCCCTTGGCGAACGTCTGGCCCAGAAGTTCCGCAGTGAAGGCGTTTCGGAACGCTATATCCTGAGGACTGATTACCTGACGACGCTCAGCCTCGTCCAGAAGGATGAGCACGGCTCTCCTGCCTATACGTTCTACGGCGAGAACGCGGCTGACCGCATGGTAACCGTCGATGACCTGCCGCAGTTCGACGAACCGCCATTGTTTCTGCACATCGGGTCCTACACGGCACTGGTCGAGCCGGTTTCGGCCGCCTTCAGGGCTCTGATCGAACGCGAGCGAGACCATACGCTGGTCTCCTTCGACCCGAACATACGCCCGACCGTGGTGCCGGACATGGCGCTCTGGCGCCGCAATACGGAAAGCCTTGTTCCGTTGACGGATGTCGTCAAAGTGTCGGACGAAGACCTTGCCCTGATCGCTCCCGGTGAACCCGTCGAAACCATTGCCCGCGCCTGGCTCGGCATGGGGGCTTCGCTGGTCATCGTCACACGGGGCGGCGACGGTGCAACCGCATTTGCCGAAGGCATCGAAGTCAGCCGTCCGGGCATCAAGGTAACCGTTGAAGACACCGTTGGCGCGGGCGACACCTTCCAGGCAGCCCTGCTTGCAGGGCTGAAACATCTAGGTGCAACCAACCGTGATGCGCTTGCAGCCCTTGACGCCGGCCAGCTAAATCGTCTTCTTGACTTCGCTGTCGGGGCAGCTGCCATCACTTGCTCCCGGAGGGGAGCGGATCTGCCGCGCAGGAGCGAATTGGAAAAAGAGTGGTCGGCCCTGAAATGAGGGGCTGACAAGAGAATTAAATCGATTTAAAAGGCAGTCGAAAACGGTCCAGGCCGGAGCGGCCCATCGGACTGGCAGCTGTGAGAAGGGATGTTTTATGGCGGTACGCGTCATTGAAGTTGAAGAATTCGACCTCGTCGTTTTCGGAGCCTCCGGAGACCTCGCCCACCGCAAGCTTCTGCCTGCCCTTTACCACCGCGACGCGGACGGCCAGATGCCGGAAAACGCCCGCATCATCTGCAGTGCCCGCCGGGACTATTCCGACGACGACTATCGCGACTATGCCAAGGCCGCGCTTGAAGAACACGTCAAGGATCTGGACGACGAGCATCTTCAGCAGTTCCTGAAGCGCCTGCGCTACGTCAAGATCGACATCGCCACAGGCGACGGCTTTGAAGATCTGAGAACCATCCTGGACGAACGTCCTGAAGTCATCCGCGCCTTCTATCTTGCAGTCGGTCCGGATCTCTTCGGCACGATCTGCGAGAACCTCGGCCGGATCGGCGTCGTCAACGACCATTCCCGCGTCGTCATGGAAAAGCCCATCGGCAAGGACGGCAAGTCCGCCAGGGCGCTCAACGACACGGTCGGTGCTGTGTTCAACGAACACCAGATCTTCCGTATCGACCACTATCTCGGCAAGGAAACGGTGCAGAACCTGATGGCTCTGCGCTTTGCCAATGCCCTGTTCGAGCCGCTGTGGAACGCGGCCCATATCGACCACGTCCAGATCACCGTGGCCGAGTCGCTCGGCACCGGTGGCCGTGCCGGCTACTACGATACCGCAGGTGCCCTGCGCGACATGGTGCAGAACCACATCCTGCAGCTGCTCTGCCTTGTTGCGATGGAGCCGCCGGAAAGCATGAACGCCGACAGCGTGCGCGACGAGAAGCTGAAGGTTCTGAAAGCTCTTGCCCCGATCGACGAGCAGAGCATCGACAAGCTGACCGTGCGCGGCCAGTACCGCGCAGGGGCTTCGGCCGGAGGTGCGGTTCCCGGTTACCTGGAAGAGCTCGGCAACAACGAAAGCCGGACGGAAACCTTCGTCGCCCTGAAGGCGGAAATCGCCAACTGGCGTTGGGCCGGTGTGCCCTTCTACCTGCGCACCGGCAAGCGTCTGGCGCAGCGCGTATCGGAAATCGTCGTCCAGTTCCGTCCGATCCCGCATTCAATCTTCGACGCGGAAGCCGGGGCGATCACCGCCAACCGCCTCATCATCCGTCTGCAGCCCGATGAAGGCGTCCAGATGCAGATCATGATCAAGGACCCCGGCCCCGGCGGCATGCGCCTGCGTCAGGTTCCGCTCGACATGAGTTTTGCCGAAGCCTTCAAGGTGCGTAACCCGGATGCCTACGAACGCCTGATCATGGACGTGATCCGCGGCAACCAGACCCTGTTCATGCGCCGTGACGAAGTTGACGCCGCCTGGGCCTGGATCGACCCGATCCAGGCAGCATGGGCTGCGTCCAAGGAAACGCCGAAAGGCTACACCGCCGGCACCTGGGGCCCGTCCGCCTCCATCGCTCTGGTCGAGCGTGACGGCCGCACCTGGGCCGAAGACGACAGCAACTGATATCACTCGCGCAAGGCCCGGCCTTGCGCGTTTCCGGCCTCTTAAATCGATTAGAGAGCGGCAAGCTCGCCGCAACGCCCTATGTGCCGGACATAGGACCAGCCAGGCCGCGGCGCGGCTAGCAAAGGATTTGAAGCAATGACCATCCAGGATCGCATTGGCGACGTCACCGAACGGATCGTCAAACGCAGTCACGACAGCCGCTCAAGATATCTTGACCGCATCGGCAAGGCCGCCGACAAGGGCCCGCAGCGTTCGCGCCTGTCCTGTGGCAACCTCGCCCATGGCTTCGCCGCCTGTGGCCTCTCCGACAAGCAGGCCCTTTCCGGCGACGTGGTACCGAACCTCGGCATCATCACCTCCTATAACGACATGCTGTCGGCCCACCAGCCCTACGAGACCTATCCAGCCCTGATCCGCGAAGCCGCACACGAAATCGGCGCGGTTGCCCAGGTTGCCGGTGGCGTTCCGGCCATGTGCGACGGTGTCACCCAGGGGCAGGACGGCATGGAACTGTCGCTGTTTTCCCGCGATGTGATCGCCATGGCTGCTGCCGTCGGCCTGTCGCATCAGATGTTCGATGCAGCGGTCTTTCTCGGCATCTGCGACAAGATCGTTCCCGGTCTTGCCATCGCGGCCCTCTCCTTTGGCCATCTGCCGGCCGTGTTCGTTCCCGCTGGTCCGATGCCGACAGGCATTTCCAACGACGAGAAGGCCAAGATCCGCCAGCTCTATGCCGAAGGCAAAGTCGGCCGTGACGCCCTGCTGGAAAGCGAGTCCCGCGCCTATCATTCGCCAGGCACTTGCACATTCTACGGCACGGCCAACTCCAACCAGATGCTGATGGAGATCATGGGCCTGCATATGCCAGGTGCCTCCTTCGTCAATCCAGGCACGCCCCTGCGCGACGCCCTGACCAGGGAAGCGGCCAAGCGCGCTATCGCGATTTCCGCTCTCGGCAACGAGTTCACCCCCGCCGGTGAAGTCATCAGCGAAAAAGCGATCGTCAACGGCGTTGTCGGCCTGCACGCCACGGGTGGATCCACCAACCACACCATGCATCTGGTGGCTATTGCTGCTGCTGCGGGCATCAGGCTGACCTGGGACGACATCTCCGATCTCTCCGATGTCGTGCCGCTTCTGGCCCGCGTCTATCCGAACGGCAAGGCCGATGTGAACCACTTCCAGGCCGCCGGTGGCCTTGCCTTCCTGATACGCGAACTGCTGGGTGACGGTTACCTGCACCAGGACGTGAAGACCGTCTACGGCACAGACCTCTCCGGTTACACTGTGGAAGCGAAACTCGACGCAGACGGCAACGTGCAACGCGAAGAGGTTCCTGAGACCTCCGGCGACGAAACGGTGCTGGCTCCCGTTGCCAAGGCCTTCCAGCCGACGGGCGGCCTGAAGATGCTCACCGGCAACATGGGCAAGGCCGTCATCAAGATCTCGGCTGTTGCCAAGGAACGCCACATCATCGAGGCACCTGCCCGCGTCTTCCACGACCAGAACGATTTCCTGACCGCCTTCAACAACAAGGAACTGACCGGCGACGTTGCCGCCGTGGTCCGGTTCCAGGGCCCGAAGGCAATCGGCATGCCCGAACTGCACAAGCTGACGCCCTGCCTCGGCATCCTTCAGGACCGCGGCCACAAGGTCGCCCTGATTACCGACGGCCGCATGTCTGGTGCTTCCGGCAAGGTCCCGGCAGCAATTCATGTGACCCCGGAAGCTGCTGCCGGCGGCCCGATCGCCAAAATCCGTGACGGTGACATGATCCGCGTCGATGCGGTGACTGGTAAATTGGAAGTGCTGGTCGACGAAGCCGAATTCAACGCCCGCCCGCTGGCGGAAGCTGACCTGAGCCAGAGCCAGTTCGGCACCGGCCGGGACCTTTTCGCCGCCTTCCGCGGTGCAGTTGGTTCGGCCGATACTGGCGCACATGTGTTTGGTGAGTAAGGATCAGGCCCCGAACGGCCAGGTGAATTCGGCACGATAGATTTTGCGATCCGCTCTGATTGGCTTCGGTGCGGACGCGACAAGAAAGAGATTTTGGAGGCGATATGGCCCAGGACATTGAAAAGATCGAGAAGGTAATGTGCGCGGCACCGGTGATCCCGGTGCTGATCGTGGAGGATCCCAGGAAGGCCGTCCCCATGGCAGAAGCGCTTGTGCGCGGCGGCCTGCCTGCTATCGAGATCACCTTGCGCACGGCCCATGCCCTGGAAGCGATCAACGCGGTCAACGAGCACGTGGAAGGCGCGATTGTGGGTGCCGGCACGGTGCTGGACGGCAAGCAATATGATGCCGCCGTTTCTGCAGGTGCCCGTTTCATCGTCTCTCCTGGCGCAACCGCCAACCTGCTGGACGCCGCCGACCAGCACAGCGTGCCTCTGCTTCCAGGTGCAGCCACCGCATCGGAAGTCATGTTTCTGCTGGAACGCGGCTATGAGCGGCTGAAGTTCTTCCCCGCCGAACAGGCAGGCGGAGCGTCCTACCTCAAGTCTCTCTCCTCCCCGCTGGCGGCGGCCAAATTCTGCCCCACAGGCGGCGTCAGTCTCGACAAGGCTCCGGACTATCTGAAACTGCCGAACGTCCTGTGCGTTGGCGGTTCCTGGATTGCCGACGCAAAGGCGATTGCGGAGGACGACTGGTCCGGCATTGAAACCCACGCAAAGGCGGCAGCCGCCCTCAAAATCTGATCAGCAACCAGCAGATCAGCAATTTCGAACAAAAAGAGCCGGGCGACGGATCGCCCGGCTCTTTTTCATCTGTTCGACGATCAGTGGCGACTTGCCCACTCATCGACTTCGCGCTCTGCTTCGTCGCGCGACTTACCGTAGAGCTCCTGGATCTTGCCGGCAAGCTGGTCGCGATTGCCTTCGATCCGGTCCAGATCGTCGTTGGTCAGCTTGCCCCACTGTTCCTGGGCCTTGCCTTTAACCTGTTTCCAATTGCCTTCGATAATGTCCCAGTTCATTTTCATCACTCCAGTCAGGGTGCAGTCAGCTTCTCGACCGGATGCTCCCGGCCAACTGCTGCAGGTGTTGAGGTTTGAGAAAGTGACAGACGCCTGTTGAAGCCATCTGTCTCGGGATAGGCGTCCGGATATCGGGAAGGATCTCGATAGAACCGGACGCTGTGTCAGGCTGCCCCGGGTGATGACACCCGGAGCAGTCCACTACTCTTACTCAGCGACGTAGTCCGGCTGAGCTTCCAGTTCTTCCTTGGTGGCGCCTACATAGACGCGCAGGTCGGAACCGTCTTCGTTGCGAATGATCTGCAGCTCGTCAAAGGTGACGGCAACTTCACGCTCGCCGATACCCAGGAAGCCGCCAACATCAAGGATGACCTTTTCGATGGTACCGTCCTGGCTCACGATGAGTGAATCGATCTCACCGATGTCTTCATCGTTGGCGTCGTAGATGGTGGCACCTTCAAGATCATCTGCCGTAAGTTCGGCAACAACTGCTTCGGTGTAGCCATCACGCTCGACTTCGGCACGCGGCAGAAGCGCACGACCATCAGCATCGGTCTGGGGCGTCATCGCAGTTTCCGGAGCAGCCGTCACGCCGGCGTCGCTATCCTGGCTCATCGCGGTTTCGGTCGACGTGTCGGTTTCCGTCGTCATTGCCGTATCAGCAGGCTTCTCCATACCTTCGGAAGTCTGTGTGGCAGCCGTTTCCGCTTCGTCAGCATACGGGTTCTCATACGCCGCAGCATTGGTCAGCACGTCCTTATTGGCGTTGACCACCAGGAAGTAGCTATCGGCGTCATCCTGCTCGCGGACAACCTTCAGCTGCTCCATCGGAAGGGCGATGTCTTTCTCGCCAATACCAAGGAAGCCACCAACACCCAGGATAACGGCCTTTACCGAGCCGTCGAAGCCAAGGATCACATCGTTGACTTCACCGATGTCGTCCCAGTCTTTTTCTTCGTCAGCCTGAGCCTGATAGTCTTCGTTGAACCGGTCATAGTTTTCTTCGACCGAGTAGATCCGCATGCCAATCAGATCAGATGCAAGAACATCACTCATGTTTGCAGACTCATTGAATTCATAAGTCTGGAGCGGTTTTACTTCGTTTGCCGCGTAAAGTGACGTTGTCAGCATCAAGGACATCGCGGTAGCGGTGATAATCCGTTTCATAATATTACATCCTCTCACAGTGATTTCCCAAGCCGGCAACATCAGTATTGCTATTGATGAGGCGGTTACTGTGAGAACAACCGAGAGAGAAAGAAGTTCCGGCTTAAAAACTAAATTTTTGAAAAAAGTGACAATTGCCTTTTCGAAGACAGGCGGAAAACTCGCCCAGCACCCAAGGTACGGATGGACGCGCGAAACCACCGCTCGCCGCGTTTCTTTCACGTCCTCGCGGGAAGTTCAGTCAATTGTGGGAAGTTGATTGGGACACACGCCGACCGCAGCATAAGCGGGCCATGTCAGACGCTCTGGGATTCTTCGGTATCCGTTTCTGAGGTGACGTCGGTCTCGTCGTCGTCTCCGTGATCGTCGTCCTGCTCAAGCGTCCGATCCCACAAGAGACGCATGCCGGCGGAGGTGTCATTGCGCCAGGCGAATTCGGCGACGACCGGCCTTTCGAATTTTTTCATCGTCAGCAGAACTTCCTCTGGAAGCGCTGTCAGACCTTTGGCAGTTATGCGGCAACCGTTCTTGCC
>MRWG01001766.1_pt1 | contig 12626 bp, 10 predicted proteins | sample 1013341 | NCBI WGS metagenome assembly MRWG01 (sample SAMN06117577, study PRJNA244670) | biofilm metagenome | biome: Water; feature: Cathode Biofilm; material: Biofilm; isolation source: microbial consortium enriched at the cathode of a solar microbial fuel cell | place: USA: District of Columbia ... | reverse complement strand
TGGTGTTCCGGTTGTCATGCCAATGGCATTGCCGGGTAGCTATGTACGGAAGGGATAACCGCTGAAAGCATCTAAGCGGGAAGCCCCCCCTAAGATTAGGTCTCCCTGGGACTTTAAGTCCCCTAAAGGGCCCTCGTAGACTACGAGGTTGATAGGCTGGGTGTGGAAGTTCAGTAATGGATGAAGCTAACCAGTACTAATTGCCCGTGAGGCTTGACCATATAACACTCAAGTGTTTTGGTCGGCTTCAATTGTAAGTTACACAATTCAGACAAAACGTCTTTCGACTTTCCGAATTCGGGGTTATTTATTGCCCCAAACAGTTTGCCTGGCGACCATAGCGAGCGGGAACCACCTGAATCCATCTCGAACTCAGAAGTGAAACTGCTTAGCGCCGATGATAGTGTGGGAGATCCCATGTGAAAGTAGGTCATCGCCAGGCATCAAACAAGGAAAACCCCCGGCCAGCGGCCGGGGGTTTTTTTTTCGTGCCTGAATTTATTATTGTGCTCTGACTGTCGCCGCCGTCGGGACCCGTGTGCTGACCGCTGTAGCGGATTGGATACCGTGACAGGCGCCCGCGGGGTCTTGTCATAGCCCAACATCAAACAGGAATACCCTGACCGCTGGACGGTACTATTTCGTCCTTTCACACACGAACCACCCGGGTTGCCCGCGCTGCGGCGTCGAATGCACTCAGGATCGACGCCCCCCCCCCGGGGTTTGCACGTCTTTTCACACTAACGACCGGTTCGCCCGCCGGTCGTAACCGTTAATCGAAACCAACCGCGTAGCCGGTGTTATAGATGACGTGCTAAGCTCTGCGCGCGCTAAGCGATCGGCTGATTAGCTGGCAACTTGACGGGCTAGAATCTTGCTGCGAAATTTCCAGGCGATCGAAAAACGTGCATTCCCGGCGATGATCACAAGAACGTTTATTTCCGCAGCGCAGATTCCGTGATGAATGCAACAACGATCCCCTCCTGGGTCATGCGGCAATTATCGCGCTACGGGAGATTGACTACCGCCTACTCGAGAAACCGCTTCTATCCCCGCCAAGCCGCGAGTACAGAACTTCGTCCCCGCGAATTCAGTGCAACAACGTCGGAACCGGCGCCCCGACCCGAATGGAGTACGCAAATATTCCGTTCCGTGTCGGAAGTCGATCAAGCAGACTGGGATTCAATAGTACAGTCAGGCAATTTACTGAATACACATGCCTATTTGCGCGCCGTAGAAGCATCCGGAATCGACCATGTGCGTTACTACTTTCCGGTGGTGGTTGATCGTTCGGGCAAACATATTGCCCACGCGTGCGTATATGTCATCGATACGGACCTGTCTCAACTGCTACCGGCCCGTTTGTCCTGGGTCACGAAGCTGATTCGAAAGTTCTGGAAGCGATTTCTCGTTTTCAAAATAACTGATTGCGCAGCACCATTATCGACGGGCAACTCAATATCGTTCGATACGCGAGCCGACGCTTCTTTATTGGTCTGCCACCTGGCAGACGCCATCGAGACCGTTGCCAGGCGCGAGCGGAGTCGCGTTATCGTAATTCGCGATTTTCTCGACGACGAGTTGGCGAAGTTCAATGGCCTGTCCGCCAAGGGGTACAACGTGGTATCGAACATGCCGGTTGCCCGCATCCACGTCCGTTGGAATACCTATGACGAATACCTTATGTCGATGCGCGCTCGCTATCGCACGGATGTGAAACGACGGATCCGTCGCGCGCACGCGGCTGGGCAGCGCGTGCGTAAGGTGGAGAAATTTGCCGAAAACGCCGAATTGTGGGCGGCGCAGGCATTAACTGTGCAGGAGAAAACAAAAGGTTTCAGGCGCGAGGTTCTGACCCCGGCGTATTACGCAAGCATGGACAGATTCCTTGGCGAAAAATCGTTGCTCGTCATTGCGGAGCGTAGTGGTCAGCCGGTCGCACACGGAATGCTGCTGCAGGATAATTTGACAACGACGGCGACGTACTTCGGCCGAAACCCGGGTCCGGCGCAGCACGAATGGTTCCATCTTGTGAACGAAGTTATTCGTATCGGTATTGAAAACGGGAGCAAATATATCAATCTCGGGCTGGGTTCATACGATGCGAAACTGAACGTCGGCGCTCAGGTAGAGCCTCTTTTCGTATACAGCAAAAGTTCGATCGGGATTATTAATTGGTTGATGTGCCGGATTCCGCGAACCATGAATCGGTCGCACCCTGCCGGGAAGCAGGTTTTTCGCGAGGATTCGACTGAGCCGGATTGACGCCTGGTCCGTTACGCGCGAGCGCTCCCGAAGTCTTGCACCGCCTTGTCTTCCTGAAACTGCAACTTGGCAAGTTTCGCGTACAGGCCGCCTTTAGACAGGAGCTCCGCGTGTGCTCCAATAGTAACAATCCGGCCCTGATCCATGACCACGATCCGATCCGCATTAAGTATGGTGGCGAGGCGATGCGCAATAATTATCGTCGTGGTTTTGTTCATCAAATTCCCGAGTGCTTCCTGGACGAAGTGTTCACTTTCGGCGTCCAGCGCGCTCGTTGCCTCATCGAGAAGCAGGATCGATGGTCTGCGCAAAATCGCCCGGGCTATCGCGATTCGTTGCTTCTGCCCGCCTGAAAGCCGCACCCCCCGTTCGCCGATGAACGTCGAGTATCCTTCGGGCAACCGCCGGATAAATTCATCCGCACCCGCAGATTTCGCGGCTTCGAACACTTCTTCGTCACTCGCGCCATCTTTACCATAGCGCACATTCTCCAGAACATTGTCCGCAAACAGCACCGTCTCCTGCGGCACGAGACCGATCCGGTTACGCACCGCGGCAGGATCAGTGCGACTGATGTCGGTGTCGTCCAGATAGATCGCGCCCCTGGTTGGTTGATAGAAATCGAGCAGCAACTGAAAGACCGTGCTTTTACCCGCCCCGGACGGGCCGACGAGCGCGACGGTTTCGCCGCTTTTGATCTCAAGCGAGAAGTCATCAAGAGCGGGGATCGAAGGTCTGGAAGGATAGGCAAACGTGACCGCACGAAAACTCACGGTGCCCCGCGCCGGTTCAGGTAAGGTGCGCGGGCTGTCAGGTACCGAGACCCTGGGTTTCGTGTTGAGTAGTTCCGCGATCCTCTCCATTGCGCCGGCCGCCTGGAGCAACGACCCCCAGATTTCGGTCAAGCCGGCCGTAGAACTCCCCACGATGATCGCGTACAGAAGAAATTGACCGAGTTCGCCGCCGCTGATGTGGCCCGCGACGACGTTCTGAGCGCCCACCCAGAGTACGACGACGATGCCTCCGAATATCACGAGAATGGCATAAACCGTCATCACCGCCCGGGTACGGATCCGGCGCAGAGCAGTGCGAAATGACTGTGAAATCGCCAGGTCGTACCGCCTCGAGTGCAGGTTTTCGAGGTTAAATGCCTGCACCACTTCCATCGCGTTCAGCACTTCAGATGCCAGTGCGCTGGTATCGGCGATCCGGTCCTGGGTATCGCGAGACAGTCGCTTGACGCGACGACCAACGAACACGATAGGAAACACAATGAGGGGTACGAGTAACACGATCATTGCCGTGAGTTTCAGACTCGTAATTGTCAGCATGATCAATCCGCCAACGAGGGTCACGAAACTTCGCAGGGCCACCGACAAGCTGCTGCCGACGACCGTCTGAATCAATGTCGTGTCAGCGGTCAGTCGCGACAATACCTCGCCGGTACGCGTAACTTCAAAGAACGTCGGTGTCATTCGCAGAACATGCCGGAAAACCGCACCGCGCAAATCCGCGACAACGCGCTCACCGATCCAGGAGACGAGGTAAAACCGGGAAGCGGAGAACACCGCCAGCACGACCGCGAGTACGAACAGAACTACGAAATACCTGTCGATGGAGACCGCATTGTCCGCCATAAAGCCGGCGTCGATGAGGTAACGAACTGCAACCGGCATGCCCAGTGTTGCGCTTGCGGCAACGACAAGCGCCGCGAATGCCAGACAGATGCGAGCTTTGTAAGGAGCGAGAAACGGCATGAGCCGCCGCAACGGCCCCATCGAATTGCCCGTTCCTTCAGACCCGTTGTCCGATTTCGGGTTGTCAGCGGCCGTGGCATTCATACTTTGCCGCGATTCGTGATGAGATTGATGGGCATGGACACCGCTTCAGGCGTTCTTGATCGTCAGGCCGCCGTCTACCGGAAGCGCTGTTCCGGTGATGTAGGAGGACGCCGGCAGCACAAAGTTCAAGGTCCCGTGTGCGACTTCTTCCGGATCTCCGTATCGCTTCAGAGCGACTCGGCGTCGCGCAAACTCGTTGCGTGCTTCCTCCGGAATATTCTCCGTCATTCCGGTCAATATCGGGCCCGGACAAATACAATTTACGGTAATCCCCCTCGGTCCGAGCTCAACTGCAAGCGAGCGGGTCAATCCGATAACTCCGGTTTTCGCAGCAGTGTAGGGGCTGATCCCCTTAGTCGCCCCGAGGCCTTCGGTCGACGCGATATTCACGATCCGACCGCCGGTGCTGCGCTCGAGCGCCGGCAGGCAGGCCCTGATGAGCTGTGCCTGCGAAGTGAGCAGTACGGCAAGCGTGCGATCCCAGATCGCCTCGAAATCGTCACCGTCGATATTCGTTTCCTGTGCAATACCGGCATTGTTTACCAGAATGTCGATACCACCCCAACGTTCCTCGACCGCCCTGGCGACGGCTGTTCTTTGGCTCGCATTCGTAACGTCCAGCACCCAGCCGCTTGCGTCACCCCCCGCAGCGTTGATTGCATCAACAACCGGGTCAATCCGATCCTGGTCCAAATCCGTGACCGCGACGTGCGCGCCTTCGTCGGCGAAGAGCTGCGCGGTTGCGCGACCCATACCGCTGGCGGCACCCGTGACGATCGCTACCTTACCCTTGATGCTGCGTTCGAGCCGACTGAGTCGAGCCATCCCTAATCCCCCTTGTACGTAATGCTGGCGATACCGTGTGCTTGTTCGTGCGCGGTCCGGGCCGCACCGTCCTCGGTGCGAGACGCGGAAGTTGTGACGCGGTAGTGGTACCGGTGGACCCGGAATTATAATGGTTAAATGGACCCGAAAATCGAAGCTTTGAAGAATTTGCTCGACGCTTGCGGGCAACTCGTCGTATTCACCGGCGCCGGTATCAGTACGGAGTCCGGGATTCCGGATTTCCGAAGCCCGCAGGGGATCTGGTCGAAAATGCAGCCTATTCAGTTTCAGGATTTCCTTGCGTCCGAAGAAATGCGCCGTGAGTCATGGCGCCGCAAGACCATTATCGACAGGGACATCGACCGTGCGTCGCCGAACCGGGGGCACCGTGCTGTCAGCGCGCTCGTCGCGTCCGGAAAATGCCACACCGTCATCACGCAGAACATTGACGGTCTGCACCAGGCATCAGGTATCCCGGAAGAAAACATCGTGGAGCTCCACGGCAACGGTACATACGCAGCGTGCCTCGACTGTGGCACGAGATACGAACTTGCACCGATTCTGGATGCTTTTAAGGTGGACGAATCTTTGCCGATTTGTACGCGTTGTAACGGAATCATCAAAACCGCGACGATTTCATTCGGTCAGGCGATGCCTGAGGACGCCATGGCTCGTGCCGCCCGAGCGGCACAGTGCTGTGATTTGTTCATGGTCCTGGGGTCATCGCTTGTCGTCTATCCTGCTGCCGGATTTCCGGATCTCGCGCGGCGTAACGGAGCAAGCCTCGTTATCATTAATCGCGAGCCAACGGAGCAGGACGATGGTGCGGATTTGGTGTTGCACGAGGAAATCGGTGCCACACTGGGTCTGGCTACCGGGATTGCCTGACCCCGGTCAGCCTCCGGCAGGAACCCTTGCGATTACGTTCCGGCGTTTCGCCACATAAAGGGAATCGCAGGCAGGTCCGGTCGCAAAAACCGTGAAGCTACTACCGCATCTCCCGAACGGATTCGGTAATAGCGCGATGAAAAAAACTCAGTGCGGGTTCGTTCGTGCCGAAGATGATGTGATCTTGTGCGCCGGAATGGAATCCGTGCTGGATTGTTTCGCCAACGGGGAAATCCTCTTCCTGGACAACTTTTACGACGAGATCCAGATTCTTCTGCCAGTATTGTCGCGCTTTTTCGTTTATCGCGGGTTCGGGCGTATACAAATCCAGTCGCAGAATTGACTCGTCCGGATCGTCGCCGTACGGATAGATATGCCAAAGCTCGATGTGGTCGAGTTGCCAAACCAGTACCGTATTCGGGAACAACACATAGATCCCGACAATATGCGGCATGATGTTCCACTGGGAATGCGGCTGCTGCTTTAGCGCGTCAATCGAGCGTCGCGCGCTAACGATGCGGAAGTTACTTCCCCAGTTATCAAATGCCGTCAGGTTGTCATAAAAAATAGAGCAAATCGTATCCTTGTGCAGCACGCAGAAGTGATAGGACTCGAGAAACGTGTCGACGACCAGCTTCCAGTTCATTCGCCGCTGGATAATGCAGCTGTCAAAGTGGTGAAAAGTATCCAGTTTGTACGCGGCGAGTTCCGGCGACAGCCCGGCGAGTTGCTCTTCGAGGTCGATCGCAAGACCCGGCGTCGGGCATACCCACAGCATCCCGTTGTGCTCGGCGGCATTGAGCTTCGTTAATCCGTGCGTGCCGCGGTCAGCGCCGGCGAACGAAGCCTCCTCCGGACGGGCAACGAGTTCGCCATTCAGATTGTAGGTCCATGCGTGATAGGGACAGGTGAACGCTTTTGCCTTTCCGCAGCTTTGTGCGACGCTCGAGCCACGATGGCGACACACATTCAGGAAGGCGTGAACATTGCCCTCGGCATCGCGCGTCATCAAAACAGGCACGCCGGACAGCTCGTCCGTGAGAAACGTTCCGGGTTCGGGTAGTCTTGCACTCAGACCGATACACAGCATCCGTCGGCGAAAAAAAGCCTGTTCCTCCGCGGCGGCCTGATTCGCGCAGGTGTACTCGGCGACAGTTTGCCGGTAAATGCTTTCGCACGTCGCGGTTGCTCCCCGCTCAACGTAGTCCAGTAATGTTTCGCCAAGCGCGACCTGGTTAGACTGATCCACGGGTTTTTTACCCCTGTGATGCACGGTTCTGCCGAAAGTATAGCGAACTTTCACACCCCTTATAGCGGAGATGCGCCGGGCCTCACAGTTTCGCGGGTTGACTGCAGCTGTTTCACGGATTTCGTGTGCCGTGCGATCAATTTCCGCGGCCGTGTGCCGATACGGAAATGAACCGCACGAAACGCAATCTATCAATTTATCTACGATTGACCATGCAACGGAACGCATCCCGAACCAAGCCCGGAAATCTAAAACCTTTCTTCCCTTTCGCAGAGATGCCGCCCGAATATGTGATCGTTGCTTCCCGTTTCGCGGCGACCTGGTCGGCGGACGATCAGGAAATCATCCTCGAATCGAACTCGGAAGACACGAACGATTATTTCCTGCTGAAGGGCGTGTTGTTGGTCGAGGATATTTACGGAGCGACCAGTCGAATCGCCGCCGGAACCGAACGTGCGACACAACCGCTTCCGCAACTTCGCCCAAGTGCGTACCGGATAAGCGCGGAAGGTCCCGCAATGCTGATCAGGATCCCGCAGGAAGTGACTCGACGTGTCCGCTCCGAGGCCCCGGAGAAGGACATGGCGCTCGAGGACGACGCGACGCTCGACATTACCCAGTCGCGGGAGTTCTTTAACGATTTCAAGGAAGAGCTGCGCATGAATCGTGTGCGGCTGCCGAGCCTGGCGCCAAGTGCGGCGAGCATACACGGCTTGCTTTCCGGCTCGAAGATCAGCGCCGACCAACTTGTGTCCGGAATCGCCATGGACCCGGCCATTTGCGCGAAGCTGTTGAAAATGGCGAACAGTTCGCTGTTCAACGCGCGGGGAAAAGTCGAAACACTGGCGTCGCTTGTTGATCGCCTCGGGGTTTACTCTACCCGTGAAATTGCTGCGTGCTTCGCGTTTCGCGATGTTTTCAAAAACTCATCGACGGAACTCGTTGAACGTCTGCACGCGCAGGTGTCGCAGGCGCAACAGGTGTCGGCAATGGCGGCGGCCGTCGCCGAGATTGGCGATGTCGCCGACCCCGATGCCGCGGCGCTTGCGGGCCTGATGCACAATGTCGGGGTCCTGCCGATTTTCAGTTACTCAATGCACAACGTCGCTTACGCAATGAACCCGAATCTCGTGGATCGGGCGGTTAAAAAAATGAGTCAGGAAACCGGGGTTTTGCTCGCAAGGAAATGGCGTTTCGGCGAGCGCATCATCGGCAGTATCGAAAATTCCCACGACTGGTCGTACGAACCGGACGGCCCGGTTGACCTCGCGAGCATCGTTATAACCGCGAAATACCATTTTGTCCTCGGGCGTACGGGAATTCGGTCGCTGCCCAAGCCGCATGAGGTACCGTCGATTGCCGCGGCCACCGGCGGAAAGTTTGACGAAAAGCTCAGCCTGGGGATCCTCGCTCGGGCCAGGGAGTGGATGTCGCGCGCCGGTCGGCGGTGAGTGTGCAGGGGCGGGGGCTGTCAGTCAGTTCGCATGCAAAGACTCCGGACGCCCGACCCAGCCACGGGAGCGGGCGTCCGGAAAACCGTAGCTATGTGCTGTCAGAACAACGCATAAATCAGTCGCTGATCGGCCGCCAGCGGCAACTGTCCGACCCCGCTCAACGCGTTGTCGAGTAATAACGCGTCGCCTGGCAACAACGTGATCCTCAATGTTGCGGATTCATAAGCGGCATCGATCGCAGCGAGATAAGCAGACGGGATCTTGCCGCCGTCGCTGAACGTGACGTCCAGGGACACCGGTACCTTCGTGATCGTAAATAATTTCGAAAACAGCGAGCGTTGCTGAATATATGCGTTTTCGAAATGGCGTAGATAATGCACGTGGTTGAACCACAGACGCTGGCGGGTTTCCGGGTGTGAAACACAGGCCGGGGCGTTATTACTGATTTCAGCACTGTTATCGGTGTGCCATATCAGACTCAGGCCATTTTCCCGGCACTTACGTTCAACTTCGCTACGCTGTTCCGTTTTGAACGCATCCTGCCAGGTTGGATATCCCCGAGTCTGCGAGCCTGCCCGGGTTTTGTCATAAACTCCGGGATAGCGGCGGCGATAGTACAGACCGCGCCGTTCGAATTCCGAACGGATCGACGGGTCGATAAGCTCATACACCGTGTGCGTATTGGCAACCGTGACGGTGCATTCGCGTGACTGCGCGTCGTCGTCGCACGCGAGAAGCTTATGCGCCGGAAACAGCGGGCAATCCGCGTACGCGTTGTGCGGCGGCAGGCTTCCTGGCAGCTCCCACGCATCGTCCTCGAAAACGCTGTCATGGATAATCGTCGGAGTCGGCACCGCGTTTGCGGGCTTGAAGGCGCGATCGGTACGTAGTGCTGCGGCCAGGCGATTCAGTGAGCCGACACCTGGTTCGAGAAAGTCGCGCCATACGACGGAGCCGTGGTGGGCGAGGGTTTCATAGATCCACGGTCGCGATTGTCTTACGAACGCGAGAAACTCGCGTTCATGATAGCGTTTCGTCGTCTGCGGAGTGACCAGAAGCGGCGAGGGTGCGGATACACCCGGTTCTTCGACCATCGCGGCAGTGCAGATGTCGGCGAACTCAATCTTTCGGCGCAACGGTGTCACCGTCGCTTTGGGCACTTTCGCGGATGCGCGTTTCTGCGCTTCCAGAATGTAACCCATTGTTCTTAGCTGCCGCGGGCTCAGGCACAGCGCCTGTTCTACCCATTCTTCCACCGAGTCCGCAAGTTGATTGCGATCGAGCGTCGCGAAGCGGGTACGGTATTTCTCTGTCGATTCTTCCGTGGCGTCACGCATCCAGGCGTCCACGGTTTCGCGACCCTCGCCAGGTTCCGCGAGTACATCGATGACACCCATCTCGTAGAGCAACTCGGCCGGATAGCGGTTAGTGCTCCCGATCAAACGGCGAGCCGACTCCGCACTGGTTCGGGCCGACAGGAGCGCGTAGCCGCCCATGCCGGGAAACATGCCGAACAAAGCTTCCGGAAACCCGAACATTGCGCCTTTCTCTGCGACCAGAACATGCGTGGAGAGCGCGGCTTCGAAACCGCCACCCTGGGCTTCGCCCTGGACCAGCGATATCGTCGTCATACCAGGGACGCCCGCGGCCTGGGTGTTAGTCCAAATCGCGTCGAGTGCCGCATTGGCATATTCAGTCAGGGCATTACGATTTCCCTGGTCGATGAAGTAGCGAAAACTCGCGAGATCGCCACCAAGCGAAAACACGCCTGGACGCCTGGACGCGATCACCTTAAAGTCGACCGCCGGCATGTCGGCGGCTTGAGCCGCAATCGATGTTGCGAATACGTTGTCCACGCCGAGTAAGTCGTGGATCAATTCCAACGACACGTAGGCGGGCGCCCGGTTTGACAGATAAATCCACAGTGCCCGGGTTTGTCGGTCATAGGACAAATCAACGCAGTCAGTACTGGGAACGATGTGGCCGGGTAGTTGCCGGCGACGTGCGGACGGCGCCGCACTTCGCTCGGACGCGATGACATAAGACATTAGTTGACCCTCCTCCGGGCAAGTCGCAAAAGACAGTCGTCTTTTCCAGCCGTTGCAGCGACCAAGGCTGTAATGATTTCCGGTGCGGCAGTTAATTTTTTTCTATGTTTGCCGGCCGGTTGCTTATTGTTATCGGAACTTGTCTTGTCCCTAGTGTATGTGGTTGATTTTTAGGCAGGATTGCCAGCTTCCCCGGAACGCTACGGAACAAAGACGCGCGTCCGTATCATCAATTTGGGGTAATCGGAGGAAATTTGCGAAAGGAGTCACATTATTGGAAATATGAAATTTCCCGGTAGTACTTTAATAACAGTACCTTGCAGTTTAAATATTAAGTAGAAAATCACTAAGCTGATTCCGCCTAAAAACGCTAAGCTGCACGCCTGTAGTCAGTAGAGTTCAAGAACAAAGAATGAACCAGAATCGCGAATCAATCAGATTGGCTGTTTTCGATTGCGTCGCAGAGACCATGAATATTCCGGCCGACGACCTCACGGAAGACACATTAATCAGGGAAGACCTCGAAGCGGACTCGATGGATGTAGTGACGTTGATGGTCCTGCTCGATGATAAATTCAACGCGGAATTCAACCCTGAAGACGTTCCCAGTGAGAACGTGTCGCTGAAATGGGTTGTCGATCACATCATGAGCAAACTGGAAAATATGGACGACAGGCCGTGAACCGACGGCGCGTCGTCGTCACCGGGTTCGGTGTCGTCTCGGCGCTCGGTAATTCAATTGACGAGTTTTGGCCGGCGTGCCTCGAGGGTCGCACGTGCGTCGAAAACGTACCCGCACACTGGTCGGAATACTACGCATCGAGGAGCCGGATCTGGTCACCGCTGCGTTTGCCCGATTACAGTTCTTATGGCCTGAAGCGCGCGGATGTCCTGCGCTACGACCCGGTGGTGCTGAACGCAATCGTCGCAACGGAGGATGCCCTGACCCACGCCGGATTCGAGCACTCCGTTGCCGACGCTCGCGCCCGCACTTATCGAATCAAGGGCGTCAACGCAGACCGGGTGGGCGTATTCATCGGCACGGGACTTGGTTGTATCAGTTCGGCGTTCAACAATTACGTTCCGCATCTTCTTGGAAAAGCCGCCGACGCAATATTCCCGAACGACGATCGACCGCCAGATCGCACCGAAGAACTCCGGCGAAACCTGGCCTTACACCCGCGGGTAAGTCCTTTCGCGAGCGTACAGTCGATGGCCAACGCGATTGCCGCGCAACTCTCCATTCGCTACGGAACCCGCGGCGCATCAGAAACGCTCGTGTACGCTTGCGCTGCCGGAACCGTCGCGATCGGACGCGCACTGCGTGCCATCCAGCATGGCGAGATCGACATGGCGATCGTCGGCGGCAGCGAATATTACGGTGACCACGCCGGCGGCGTGTTCATGGCATTCGACCGGCTGCAGACTCTCGCCGGCGCTGATGAACCACCGGACACGGCAAATCGTCCGTTTGATGAAAATCGCAGCGGCTTTCTGTTCAGCCAGGGCGGTAGCGGAATCGTCATACTGGAATCCGAGCAGCATGCGCGTGACCGTGGTGCTGCGTGTCACGCGGCAATTCGCGGTATGGGTATTACGTCAGACGCGAATTCACTCGCGGCGATATCGGAAGAGAACAATGCGATTGAATTGATGTTCAACAATCTGCTTCAGGATTCCGGCTTGACGGCGAACGAAATCCAGTACGTGAACGCACACGGAACATCAACATTGCAGAATGATCCAATAGAAGCCCGCATCCTCGAACGCGTGTTTCCGGCCCGGCCGCTCGTGAACAGCACAAAGGGATTACTTGGACACACCATCGGCGCAAGCGGCGCGATCGAATTCATCGTTACGGTGTTGTCGATGCGCGATCAGCGGGTCCACGGCTGCAGGAATCTCGAACGTTCCGTGGTTGACCTCAATTTCCCGCGCGGCGCGACTGACGCAACGATAGACTTTGCATCCACTCACAGCTTCGGGTTTGGCGGCCACAACGCGGGCCTCGTGCTTGAACGACTGGCGGGGTGAGTCGAACTCTCACCCGCGATAC
>MRWG01001765.1_pt1 | contig 12637 bp, 11 predicted proteins | sample 1013341 | NCBI WGS metagenome assembly MRWG01 (sample SAMN06117577, study PRJNA244670) | biofilm metagenome | biome: Water; feature: Cathode Biofilm; material: Biofilm; isolation source: microbial consortium enriched at the cathode of a solar microbial fuel cell | place: USA: District of Columbia ... | reverse complement strand
GGATAATGTCAATGGCTGGGATTTCGATCTCTACGTCCACCACGGTGCCGGCGCCTATATCTGCGGCGAGGAAACCGCGCTGCTGGAAAGCCTCGAGGGCAAGAAGGGCCAGCCGCGCCTGAAGCCGCCATTCCCGGCGAATGCGGGCCTCTATGGCTGCCCGACAACCGTCAACAACGTTGAATCCATTGCCGTTGCGCCGACCATCCTGCGCCGCGGCGCAGACTGGTTCGCTGGCTTTGGCCGCCCGAACAATACCGGCACCAAACTCTTCTGCATTTCCGGCCATGTGAACAAGCCGTGCAATGTCGAGGAAGAGATGTCGATCCGGTTCAAGGACCTGATCGAGACCCATTGCGGCGGCATCAGGGGCGGCTGGGACAACCTCAAGGCCGTCATTCCGGGTGGCTCGTCGGTGCCGATGGTGCCGGCCGAGCAGATCATGGACGCCCATATGGATTTCGACACGCTGCGTGACCTTCGCTCAGGCCTCGGTACGGCGGCGGTCATCGTGATGGACAAGTCGACCGACCTGATCAAGGCGATCGCGCGCATCTCCTATTTCTACAAGCATGAAAGCTGTGGCCAGTGTACGCCATGCCGCGAAGGCACCGGCTGGATGTGGCGCGTGCTTGAGCGGATGGCGAAGGGCGAAGCCGATCACAAGGAAATCGACATGCTACTGGACGTCTCGCAGCAGATCGAGGGCCACACGATCTGTGCGCTTGGCGACGCGGCGGCCTGGCCGGTCCAGGGGCTGATCCGTCATTTCCGGCACGAGATCGAAGACCGCATCACCCAGTACCGGGCGCCGCGCGCGCTCGTGCAGGGCAGCACCGTCGCTGCGGAATAGGGGAAGACGAGGGGCATGGACCTGCTGCGTAACATCATCACCGCCATCTGGTGCGCTATTGTCATCGGGACGAACGTATTCGGCCTGATGCTGCTCGCGCGCCTGCTGGGGCCGGATATGTTGCAGGCACCAGGCGTGTTCCTTCCCGTCATCAAGATGGGGCTGCTGGCCGGCCTCGGCCTGCTGGCGCTTGTCTCCACCAAATTCCTCTGGGCGATCCTTGCTGTGGCGACTCTGGCGCTGCTCCTGGGCGTCACCTACGACCTGTTCGTGGAGCGGATCTGGCGGCCATCCAGCATGATGAGCGGCCTGTTCGTGATCATCCCGACCTACCTTCTCGCGCGCTGGAATACGGCGGCGCGGAAATCCGACTTCAATCCCGTGAAAGAGTTCTGATTCATGGCTGACGATCTTTTCAAGCTGAATATTGACGGCAAGGACATCGAAGTGCCGAAGTCCTACACGCTGATGCAGGCGTGTGAGGAAGCGGGCGCCGAGATTCCGCGCTTCTGTTATCATGAGCGCCTGTCGGTGGCCGGCAATTGCCGCATGTGCCTGGTTCAGTGGAAAGGCGCGCCGAAGCCGATTGCCAGCTGCGCGCAGACCGTCGGCGAAATGCGCATGAATCCGGATGGCACGCCGCCGAACATTCTCACCAAGGGTGATTATGTCGAAAAGGCGCGCAATGGCGTCATGGAATTCCTGCTGATCAACCACCCGCTCGACTGTCCGATCTGCGACCAGGGCGGTGAATGCGACCTGCAGGACCAGGCGATGGCCTATGGCCGGGCCGGCTCGCGCTATGCGCTGAACAAGCGCGCGGTTGAGAACAAGAATATGGGCCCGCTGGTCAAAACGATCATGACCCGCTGTATCCAGTGCACGCGCTGTGTCCGCTTTGCCGCTGAAGTGGCCGGCGTCGAGGAGATCGGCATGATCTCGCGCGGCGAGGATGCGGAGATCACGACCTATCTCGAAAAGTCGCTGACCTCGGAACTCTCCGGCAATGTGATCGACCTCTGCCCGGTGGGCGCGCTGACCTCCAAGCCCTATGCTTACAATGCGCGGCCCTGGGAGCTGCGCAAGACCGAGTCGATCGACGTCATGGATGCCATGGGATCCGCCATCCGTGTCGATGCCAAGGGCTCGGCGGTGATGCGGATCATGCCGGTTCTCAATGAAGAGGTGAATGAGGAGTGGCTGTCGGACAAGTCGCGCTTCATCTGGGACGGGCTTGCCCGCCAGCGCCTCGACAAGCCGTATGTGCGTGAGAATGGCAAGCTGCGTCCGGCCAGCTGGAAGGAAGCGCTGGCGCGTACGGCAGAGCTCCTGGGCGGACCGGCGGACAAGATCGGCTTCCTCGCGGGCGACCTGACAGAGGTCGAACAGCTGAAGGCGGCGAAGGACCTGGCAGAAAAGATCGGGACCAAGTCGCTAGACTGCCGGCCCGCCGGCGCGGGCTACGGCGCGGACGGGGTTCGCGAGAAATACGTTCTGAATCCGACCCTTATGGGAATCGAAGATGCCGATGCGCTGCTGCTGATCGGCACCAATCCACGCGTCGAGGCGGCTGTCTGGAATGCCCGAATCCGCAAGGCCTGGTTGTGGAACGATCTCAAGGTGGGCGTCGTCGGTGAGCCGGTCGACCTGACCTATGATTATGAGCACCTCGGAACGGGGCCGGGCGATCTTCCGGGCATTCTGTCGGGTAGCAGCGAATTCGTGAAAACGATCAAGGATGCCAAGCGGCCGATGGTCGTCATCGGCGAGCATGCGCTGGTTGGCGAGAACGGCATCGACGTTCTGAACGCGGCGCACAAGATTGCGCTGGATGCAGGCGCTATCAGCGAAGACTGGGCCGGGTTCGGCGTGCTGCACAATGCCGCCGGCCGCGTCGGTGCACTTGATGTCGGTTTCGTGCCGGGTGAGGGCGGCAGCGACACGTCGGCGATGCTGTCGGGTGGTCTCGATACGCTCGTACTGCTTGGCGGTGACGAGCATGACCTCAGCAATCTCGGCGACACGAAGGTCGTCTATGTCGGCCACCATGGTGAGGCCGGTGCGTCGAAGGCGGATGTCATCCTGCCGTGCGCGGCCTATACCGAGATGGACGCGACCTATGTGAACACCGAGGGCCGGGTCCAGATGACCTCAAAGGCTGTCCAGCCAAAGGGCGAGGCGCGCGAGGGCTGGGCGATTTTCCGGGCGCTGTCCGATGTCGTGGGCAAGACACTGCCTTATGATTCGGCGGACGAATTGCGGGAAGTGCTGCGTGAAGAAAACAAGGTCTTCGCGGGGCTCGGTTTCGCACCGGGGACGGCCGGGTACGAAGCCTTGCGGGAGGCGCCAGCCGCCGCCCAAGGGCTTGAAAAGGCGCGTCCTTTTGGCGCGGCGTTCGAGGATTTCTATCTCACCAACCCGATTGCCCGGGCTTCTAAGACGATGGCGGAGTGCTCGCTCATGAAGCGCGGCCTTGAAACGCCTGTAGCAGCGGAGTAGGCGAGCGCCATGAGTGCATTCATCCAGGAACATGGACTGCTGTTCGGCTGGCTGACCGTGATTGGTCAGATCCTGCTGTTCACCATTGTCCTGCTGCTGTCGCTGGCCTTCCTCCTGCTGATGGACCGGAAGGTCTGGGCAGCGGTCATGATGCGCAAGGGCCCGAACGTAGTCGGCCCGTTCGGGCTGCTGCAGAGCTTTGCCGATTTCGGGAAATTCCTGCTCAAGGAAATCATCATCCCGGCGGGCGCCAACAAGACGGTGTTCCTGCTGGCACCGATCCTTTCGCTGACGCTCGCCTTCGCGGCCTGGGCCGTGATCCCGGTCGCGCCGGGCTGGGTCGTTTCCGATCTCAATGTCGGCATACTCTACCTGTTTGCGGTGTCCTCGCTCGGTGTCTACGGCATCATCATGGGCGGCTGGGCATCAAACTCGAAATACCCATTCCTCGGCTCGCTGCGGTCGGCGGCGCAGATGGTGTCCTACGAAGTCTCGATTGGCTTCATCATCATCACGGTGATCCTGCTCGTCGGATCGATGAACCTGTCGGACATCGTTTCGAACCAGTCGAGCGGGTTCTGGTCCTGGCATGTGTTCAGCTTTAACCACGTCTTGCTGTTCCCGGTCATGTTGGTCATGTTCGTCATGTTCTTCGTGTCCGCGCTTGCCGAAACGAACCGCCCGCCTTTCGACCTTCCTGAAGCAGAATCCGAGCTCGTTGCCGGTTACCAGGTCGAGTATTCCTCGACCCCGTACCTGCTCTTCATGATCGGGGAGTATCTCAACATCGTGCTGATGTGCGCGATGATGACGATCCTTTTCCTCGGCGGCTGGCACGGTCCGGTCCCGCTGGGCGAGGATTTCGTGGCGAACTTCCCGCTATGGGTGGTCAACCTCGGCCATCTTGCCTGGTTCATGGCGAAGGTCGTGTTCTTCTTCTTCCTCTTCGCCCTGGTGAAGGCTGTTGTGCCCCGTTATCGCTATGACCAGCTGATGCGGCTTGGCTGGAAGATATTTCTGCCGACATCTCTGGCCGCCGTCCTCATCGTTTCCGGTTACGTCGTTTATATGGGAGTTCAGGCATGAGCCTCGTCCAGACCATTCGCGGTGCGCTGCTGACCGACTTCCTGAGTGCCTTCGGCCTCGGGCTTCGGGAAATGTTCACGCGCAAGGCGACCAACAACTATCCCTTCGAAAAGAACCCGCTCAGTCCGCGCTTTCGCGGTGAGCACGCGCTGCGCCGTTACCCGAATGGCGAAGAGCGCTGCATTGCCTGCAAACTCTGCGAGGCGATCTGCCCGGCGCAGGCCATCACGATCGAGGCTGAGCCTCGCGAGGACGGCTCTCGCCGCACGACACGCTACGACATCGACATGGTGAAGTGCATCTATTGTGGCTTTTGCCAGGAGGCCTGCCCGGTCGATGCGATTGTCGAGGGGCCGAACTTCGAATTCGCGACGGAAACGCGCGAGGAACTGTACTACGACAAGGAACGACTGCTTGCGAATGGCGACCGCTGGGAACGGCTGATCGCCCGCAATCTTGAACTCGACGCGCCGTACCGCTAGGCGGCGCACTTTACTTTTCACGGGGCGGGCAACCGCCTCTCAATCTTTGGGGCTGAACCGGTGGAACTGATCGCCTTCTACATTCTGGCCGCGATTGTCACGGTGTCGGCAGTCTGTGTGATCGCCGCGAAGAACCCGGTGCACTCTGTGCTCTGGCTGATCCTGACCTTCTTTACCTCGGCAGGCCTGATGGTGCTGATCGGCGCTGAATTCCTCGCCATGCTGCTGGTCGTCGTCTATGTCGGTGCCGTCGCCGTGCTTTTCCTCTTCGTGGTCATGATGCTCGACGTCGATTTCGTCGAGTTGAAACAGGGCTTTCTGAGCTATCTGCCCTTTGGAGCGCTGGTTGGCCTTGCCTTCATTGCAGAGATTGCGCTCGCCACTTTCGCGCGCGGCGCCGATGCCGACAGCTTCAATCCCTATCCGGGCGCCGAGAACAACGCCGAGGCGATCGGCCAGGTGATGTACACCGACTACCTGCTGCTGTTCCAGCTGTCCGGCCTGATCCTGTTGGTCGCCATGATTGGTGCGATCGTGCTGACGCTGCGCCACAAGCCGCATGTGAAGCGCCAGAATATCGCACATCAGACCGCACGGCGGCGCAAGGATGCCATCCGCCGGATCGACGTCAAATCGGGCGAGGGGCTGTAAGCCATGGATATTACGATCAACCATTTCCTCGCCGTTTCGGCGGTGCTTTTCACGGTCGGCGTTGTCGGCATCTTCGTGAACCGCAAGAACATTATCGTCATCCTGATGGCGCTGGAGCTGATCCTGCTGTCGGTGAACATCAACCTGGTCGCCTTCTCCGTTTTCTCGGGGACGATCACCGGGCAGATCTTCGCCATGCTGGTGCTGACGGTGGCGGCCGCTGAAGCGGCGGTCGGGCTCGCCATTCTCGTAGTTTACTTCCGCAATCGCGGCGACATCGCCGTCGAGAGCGTCGACCTGATGAAGGGGTAGGGGCCAGATGCTACCGGATTTCGCACTCCTCTTTATTGTTCTGGCGCCGGGCCTTGCCGCGCTGATCGCTGGCGTTTTCCAGAAATTCGTCACCGATCGCGGCGCGATGATCATCACGACGGCGACGGTCGGCCTTGCTGGCATCCTGTCGGTCATCCAGCTGTTCATGTTCGCATTCGGCGGCGGGGTGACGGAAGCCGTTCACACCGCCGGGGCTGAAGGCGGCCATGGCGGTGGGCACGCGGTCGCAGCCGTCCAGCATGTCATCACGCTGATGACCTGGATGGATGTCGGCCAGTTCCAGGCCAACTGGGCGATCCGGGTCGATGCCCTGTCCATTGTGATGATGGCTGTGATCACGGGCGTGTCCGGCCTGGTGCACCTCTATTCCTGGGGCTACATGTCGGAAGATCCGCACCGGGCGCGTTTCTTCTCTTACCTGTCGCTCTTCACCTTCGCGATGCTGATGCTGGTGACGGCCGACAATTTCATCCAGCTCTTCTTCGGCTGGGAAGGCGTCGGCCTCGCCTCCTACCTGCTGATTGGCTTCTGGTATCACAACAAGGCGCCGAATGACGCAGCCATCAAGGCGTTCGTGACCAATCGGGTCGGCGACTTCGGCCTCGCGCTCGGCATCATGGCTGTCTTCCTGGTCTTCGGTTCGGTGGAGTTCGAACCGGTTCTCTCAGCCATCAAGGAAAATGCGACGGTGACGCCGCTGGCGCTCGCCAGCGCCGCGCCAGTACAGGAACTCGTGATGCCGTTCCTCGCATGGGACGTGCCCGCGCTCGAAGTGATCGGCATCCTTCTTTTCATCGGCGCGATGGGCAAGTCGGCCCAGTTCTTCCTGCATGTCTGGCTGCCGGACGCCATGGAAGGCCCGACGCCGGTCTCCGCGCTCATCCACGCCGCGACCATGGTGACCGCGGGCGTTTACCTCGTCTGCCTCGTATCGCCGATCTACGAATACGCGCCGGTTGCCGCCGGTATGGTGACGCTCATAGGTGCGGTAACCGCGCTCTACGCAGCTACGGTCGGCATGGCGCAGAACGACATCAAGCGCGTCATCGCCTATTCGACCTGTTCGCAGCTTGGTTACATGTTCTTCGCGGCCGGTATTGGCGCCTATCAGGCCGCCATGTTCCACCTGTTCACGCACGCCTTCTTCAAGGCGCTGCTTTTCCTCGGTGCGGGTTCGGTCATCCACGGCATGCACCATGAGCAGGACATGCGCCGGATGGGCGGTGTCGCGAAATACATGCCGCTGACCTATGCCGCGATGATGATCGGCACGATCGCCATTATCGGCCTCGGCGTGCCGCATACGCAGCTCGGCTTTGCCGGCTTCTTCTCCAAGGATGCGATCATCGAGACGGCGTTTGCGGCCGGCGAAAACGGCATCACCTTCGCCCAGCTCGCCTTCTGGTTCGGCATCATCGCCGCGCTGCTGACGAGCTTCTACTCCTGGCGCCTGATCTACATGACCTTCCACGGTCCGCGCGAAGACAGCATGCCGGCTGACGCGCATGAGGCTGACAGCCACGCCGACGACCATCTCGCGCATGATGACCATGCGCACGACGATCACGGACATGGCCATCATGGCGATCCGCATGAGTCGCCCTGGGTCATGCTGGTGCCGCTCGGCCTTCTGTCGCTCGGCGCGATCTTCGCCGGCTTCATCTTCTATGGCTCATTTGTCGGCCACCATCAGGCAGAGTTCTGGGCAGGGTCCATCTACACCACGCCGGACAATCACCTGCTGGAAGAGAAATACGAGGTTCCGGGCTGGGTCTTTTGGGCGCCGCTCGTGGTCACCGTGACCGGCTTCCTGATCGCGACCTTCACCTACCTCTTCAATCGCGGTTTCGGCGCAAAGATCGCCAAATCCGGCGGTCCGCTGCACAGCCTGTTCGCGAACAAGTGGTATTTCGACGAAATCTACAATGCCACGATCATCGCCGGTGCGCGCTGGCTTGGCGGCTTCTTCTGGAAGACTGGCGACAAGCGCATCATCGACGGGTTCGGCCCTGATGGCGTGACAGCCCTGGCGCAATGGACTTCGCGCCGCCTGTCGGCAATGCACACCGGCTATCTCTATCACTATGCATTCGTAATCATCGGCGCGGCCCTCGTGTTCGGCGCGGTGATCTTCTGGCGCGTCGGAGGCGCGGGCTGATGGGCGATTTCCCGATTCTCACAGCGGTCACCTTCCTGCCGCTTGCTGGCGCCGTGCTGATCATGCTCGTGCGCGCCATGACAGGCAGCCAGGAGACCGACGTTGCAACCGGCAACAAGGCCCTGACGGCCGGCCTGATCTTCTCGGTCGCAACCTTCCTGGCCTCGCTCGTCATGCTCGCCAGCTTCGACATGGAGGCCGAGGGCTACCAGCTGGTCGAGGAAATCGGCTGGTTCGCCAATATCCAGTACAAGCTCGGCATCGACGGCATGTCGCTGCTTCTGATCCTGCTGACGACGCTGCTGACCCCGCTCAGCCTGATCGCGTCCTACGGCTCGGTGAAGACGCGCCTGACGGAGTATACGATCGCCTTCCTGGTGCTCGAGACCTTCATGATCGGCGTGTTCTGCGCGATGGACCTGGTGCTGTTCTACGTCTTCTTCGAGGCGGGCCTTATCCCGATGTTCATCATCATCGGTGTCTGGGGCGGGGCGGACCGGATCTACGCGTCGTTCAAATTCTTCCTCTACACGCTGCTTGGCTCGCTCTTCATGCTGGCCGCCGTGGTCTTCATGTACCTGCAGGCCGGCACATCCGACATCATGCAGCTTGAGACCTTCGCCTTTGCGCCCGAAGTGCAAACCTGGCTATGGCTGGCCTTCTTCGCCTCCTTTGCGGTGAAGTTGCCCATGTGGCCGGTCCACACCTGGCTGCCTGACGCGCACGTCCAGGCGCCGACGGCCGGCTCGGTCATCCTGGCAGGGGTCCTGCTGAAGATGGGCGGCTACGGCTTCCTTCGCTTCTCGCTGCCGATGTTCCCGGATGCGAGCCAGTTCTTCCAGCCAATGATGTTCGCGCTGTCCGTGATTGCCATCGTCTACGCCTCGCTGGTGGCCTGGCGTCAGACCGACATGAAGAAGCTGATCGCCTATTCGTCCGTGGCACATATGGGCTTTGTGACACTCGGCATCTTCTCCTTTACCGAGGTCGGCGTGCAGGGCGCGATCTTCCAGATGATCTCGCACGGCCTGATCTCCGGCGCACTCTTCCTGATCGTCGGCGTCGTCTATGATCGCATGCACACGCGTGAGATCGCAGCCTATGGCGGCCTTGTGCACAAGATGCCGATCTATGCGGCCATCTTCATGCTGTTCTCCATGGCCAATGTCGGCCTGCCGGGCACTAGTGGCTTTGTCGGCGAAATCCTGACGATGACGGGGGCTTTCCTGGCCTCCAGCTGGGCTGCCGCCGGCGCCGCACTCGGTGTGATCTTCTCGGCCGTCTACATGCTTACGCTCTACCGCCGCACGGTGTTCGGCCAGATCACAAACCCTGCGCTGGAAGGCATTCAGGACATTTCGGTCAAGGAACTTATCACTTTGATCCCGCTCGTAATCGGCACGCTGCTGCTCGGCGTTGCACCGAATTTGGTTTTTGACGTGACGCGCGAGTCGAGCCTGCGCGCGCTGCAGATGATCACCGGAGGATAATCGCCCATGCTTGACTTCGAGGCGATGATCGCGGCCATCGGCCCGGAAATGCTACTCGCATTGGCCGGTCTGGTTGGCGTATTGCTCGGCGCCGTCTTCGGCGACCGTTTCAACAGCATATCCTTCAAGTTCGGCGCGCTGTCGCTCATCGCGGCGCTGGTGATCGTCCTGATGAACTGGTCGGGTGGGGAAGCGTTCGACGGCCTCGTGAAGTCGTCGCCGTTCGTGAACTTCGCCAAGGTCGTCAGCTTCGGAGCAGGCGCGGTGACGCTGCTCATGGGCGAGAACTTCCTCAAGCGCCATGAGACGATCCGCTATGAATACCCGCTCCTGGTGATCTTTGCCTCGATGGGCATTGGCATCATCCTGTCAGCCTCGAATTTCATGACGCTGTACATGGGCGTCGAGACGCTCAGCCTGTCATCCTACGTGCTGGCGTCGTTCCACCGCGACTCGATGCGTTCGGCCGAAGCCGGCCTGAAATACTTCGTGCTCGGTGCGCTGGCGTCGGGCATCCTGCTCTACGGCATTTCGCTCGTTTACGGCTTCACCGGCTCGACGAGCTACGAAATGGTCGCCGAGGCCGAAGGCGGAATTGGCCTTCTCTTCGGCATGGTCCTCATGATCTCGGGTATGGCGTTCAAAGTGTCCGCCGCGCCCATGCACGTCTGGACGCCGGACGTTTATGAAGGTGCCCCCAGCCCGGTTGTCGCCTTCTTCGCGACCGCGCCGAAAATGGCCAGCATGGTGGTCTTCGCGAACCTGATGTTCACCGCCTTCCCGACAGCCTTCGAAGACTGGCAGATGATCATCGCCATCATCGCGACCCTTTCGATGCTGATCGGCGCGTTTGGTGCGCTCATCCAGACCAACCTCAAGCGTCTGCTTGGCTATTCCTCCATCGCCAATATGGGCTATGCGCTCATTGCCGTGGCGGCGGGCGCTGAATACGGCGCGGCGGCGCTGCTGGTCTTCATGACCTCCTATGTCATCGCATCAATCGGGCTGTTCGGCGGTGTCCTGGCCATGCGCCGTGAAGGCGGCATGGTCGAGAGCATTGACGAGCTTGCGGGTCTCGTCCGCCGGCGCACCGGCCTGGCCATCGCGCTGACCGTCCTGGTCATTTCAGTAGCGGGCTTCCCGCTGGCCGTTGGCTTCCTCGGCAAGCTGCTCGTGTTTGAAGCCGGCTGGAATGCCGGGCTGCTGCCGCTTCTTATCGTGCTCGTGATCAGCTCGGTGCTGGCCTTCGGCTACTATCTCCGCATCATCCTCATCATGTGGGTGCGCGAACCTGCCGAACGCTTCCAGCCGGTGGATGCGATGGTGACGACGGCCATCTATGCATCCGCGATAGCCTGTATTGCCTTGTTCATCTTCGTCGGCCCATTCGCTGACTGGGCATCAAGCGCGGCTGCCGGGCTCTATCGGTGACGCCAGACGCGCCCGCCCAGTGGCATGACGTCATCGACAGCACGAACGAGGAGGCTCGCCGGCTGGCCGCTAGCGGGACCTGCGGGCCACTCTGGATCGCGGCACGCCAGCAGACCGCGGGCAGGGGGCGTCTTGGGCGCAGCTGGGTCTCTCCCGCCGGGAACCTGTTCTGCACAGCGCTTTTCCGGGAGCCTGCGGGCGTCGGTGTGGCGACGCGTTTTCCGTTCGCCGCCGGACTCGCTGTTACGGATATATGTTCGATGCTCGTGCCGGGCGCCGATGTCCGGTTGAAATGGCCGAACGATGTCCGAGTGTCCGGTGCGAAATTGTGCGGTATTCTCGTCGAAGCCGGGCAGGTCAGCACTGGTGGAAGCTGGGTTGCCACCGGTATGGGGATCAATGTTCGCAACGCGCCAGAAGGAGCCGGACAGGCAGCAACCTGCCTGGCAGATCTCGGTGCCGCCGATCTCGTTACCGCTGATCTCGTTCTTGACGCCCTCCGGCCTGCCTTCGCAAACCGGATCCGTCAGGCGCGCGAGGATTTCCCCTCGCTTCTGCAGGACTGGGAAGCCAAAGCCGAGGCGCTCGGTCAGCAGGTGACCACTGGCAAGGGCGCAGAGGCGGTCAGCGGCACATTTGTCGGCCTCGCGGCGGATGGTGGACTCAAACTGCAATTGTCCGACGGCTCGCAGCGCATCATAAGAGCCGGGGATGTGGAACTGGTGAAGGAGGTTGGCGGCCATGCTGCTCGCGATTGATATCGGGAACACGAATACGGTTTTTGCGCTGCACGACGGCGAGGACTGGGTGGCCATGTGGCGCAGCGCGACCGATCCGCGCCGCACGGCCGACGACTATGTCGTCTGGCTCGGACCGCTGATGGATATGCGCAAGCTGTCGATCTACGACATCGACGCGTGCGTGATCTCGTGTGTTGTGCCACAGGCTCTGTTCAATTTCCGGAACCTGTCGCGCCGCTATTTCGGTGTTGAACCGCTTGTCGTTGGCGAGCCGGGCGTGCAGCTCGGTGTTCCGATCCGGATCGCACGGCCTGAGCAGGTCGGTGCCGACCGCCTTGTCGCGGCCATCGGGGCGCATATCGCCTATCCGGGCGCGCTGATCGTGATCGACAGCGGCACGGCCACAACCCTCGACATTGTCGGCCCAGACGGTGGATTTGAGGGCGGCATCATCAGCCCAGGTATTAACCTTTCCATGCGCGCGCTGCACGATGCGGCGGCCCAACTGCCCCGGATTGCCATCCAGCGGCCCGAGAAGATCATCGGAGATTCGACGGTTGCCGCCATGCAGACGGGTGTCTTCTGGGGCTATATCGATCTCATCGACGGTCTTGTCCGGCGCGTGAAGGCAGAGTACGGCCAGCCGATGACCGTTATCGCGACCGGTGGCGTTGCCTCACTCTTTGAGGGGGCGAGCGCCACGATCGACCATTACGACCAGACCCTGATGGAGTCCGGCCTCCTGGAAATCTACAGACGCAACAGTAAAGGCTGACATGCCAAATCTGGATACACCCGAACTCGTCTTCCTGCCGCTTGGCGGTTGTGGCGAGATCGGCATGAATTTGAACGCCTATGGCTATGGTCCGGCGCACGATCGCAAATGGATCCTGGTCGACCTCGGCGTCACATTC
>MRWG01001764.1_pt1 | contig 12638 bp, 12 predicted proteins | sample 1013341 | NCBI WGS metagenome assembly MRWG01 (sample SAMN06117577, study PRJNA244670) | biofilm metagenome | biome: Water; feature: Cathode Biofilm; material: Biofilm; isolation source: microbial consortium enriched at the cathode of a solar microbial fuel cell | place: USA: District of Columbia ... | reverse complement strand
TCGCCTTGCGCGATGTGGAGCGTCGGTCGCCCGCGCCGCAGGTCGTCGTCGTCCATCGCCGGGAGGTCATCGTGAACGAGGCTGAAGGCGTGGATGAGTTCGACGGCGACGCCGGCGCGGAGGGCGTCTGAGCGCGTCCCGCCAACGGCTTCACAACTCATGAGTGTGAGCACGGGCCGAAGTCGCTTGCCTCCATTCAGCACGGCGTATTCGATCGCGTCGCGAAGGTTTGCGGGCATGGGGTACGACGCGATGAACTCGGCCATCGCGTCATTGACCTCTTGCGCATAACGCATGGCGCTTGGAGGCGGCTCAAGCATGATGTCTGCTGATTGCGTTGTCGCCGAAGTCATGAAACGCTCGAATTCCGTGAAGCCGTGGAAAGGGCGAAAATCGGGACCCGGAGTCTATCGGGGGTGGACGACCGGGACAATCAAATCGGCCCTCCTTCTCCGTCAGAGCCGAGTATGATCCGCCGGTGCTCAGTGCTGCCTTTGACACGCTCCGAGAGATTTTTGAACGTGGCGGTTGGGTCATGTGGCCCCTGTTCGCGCTCAGTCTTGTTTCGTTGGCGCTTTCGGTGGAGCGGCTGCTGTTCTGGGGATCGACGCATCGGCCGGGTCGGGCGGCATGGCTTGACCGGTTGAGCGACCGCCTTCGTGTGGGTGATTGGACATCGGCGAGGGCGATTTCCGCGAAAGACTCGACGGTCTACGGGCGGGTGATCGCTCGGCTGCTGGCGCGCACACCGACAGACGCGGCGGTTTTCGAGCTCATCGAACTGGAGCGTCCACGCATCGAGCGATTTGCATTGGTGCTGTCGACGATCATCACAGCGTCACCGCTGCTGGGCATTCTGGGCACGGTGCTCGGCATCATTGACAGTTTTCAGTTGCTGGGCGCCGCGGGCGACAACCCGATTTCAGATCCGACGCAGGTCGCCGGCGGCATTGCTCGCGCGCTGGTGACGACGGCGTTTGGCCTGGTCGTCTCGGCATTCACGCTGTTTCCGTATGCGTTTGCTCGAGCAAGCGCATCGCGATGCCTGGGACGGTTGGAGGCGTTGGGCGCCGCGGCGATCCAAGGCGCCGCAGCCGAGCCGAATACGACGACAATGGCAAAGAAAGCCGGCTGAAGTTGACTGCACACGTTTGAGGGTTGCGGGTTACGACGACGAGGCGACTTCGCGCTCCTGAAGCGCTTCGTACACGTCTGTCGCTGAATCCGCGTTGTAGATTCGATCGCGGAATTCTTCCTGCATCATCAGTTTGCTGATGCGGGCCAGCGCCTGAATGTGCTCACTCGTGCGGCTGGTCGGGCTGGCGAGCAGCACGATGAGTCGCACAGGGCGTGAGTCGATGGCCGCGAAATCGATGGGCTCAGCGGGACGACCAATCGCCATTGCCAATTCATTGACGGCGTCTGACTTGCCGTGCGGGATGGCGAGGCCGTGACCGATGCCCGTGGTCCGCGCCTGTTCACGAGACCACACCGCGTCTTTGAGCGTTTCCGGGTCATTGACTTTGCCGGCGGCGGCGAGCACATCGACGAGTTCGTCGATGACACCCTTCTTATCCGTCGCGTCCAACGGAGCCTTGATGCACTCAAGTGTGACAATGTCCAGCAGGTTCATGCGGAACCTCGCGGGGTTAGCGCGACAGAGATCGAACGGTCAATCGGCGCGTCCTCCACGCGTCGAATCGTCGCGAACACGACGAGTGGGGTCATCCTACTCCCGCCGGGCGCTGAGCGAAACCCGCGCTCACGAAACCGGCTGAAGATCGCGCGTCATGAAGATCACCGGTTTCCTACGACTCGAGCAGGGCGGCAAAGCCCCCGTCATGCGAGAGCGCATCGGGCTGACCGGGACCGCCCGCTGGCCAGCGAGACTCGGACCGGGCGATTCGCATGTGGTGCCATTTCACGAGCCACTCGGCCTGCATGTCATTCTCGCGCCGATCCACGCTGCACGTGGCGTAAAGGATGCGGGCGCCCGGGGCGAGCAGTCGTTGTGAATCGGCGAGAATCTGCCTTTGGACACTGACCAACGAATCAATGGTTGCGGTGCTCCATCGATGTCGCGCCTCAGGGCGTCGCGCCAATACACCTGAATTCGAGCACGGCGCATCAATCAGGACCAGGTCCGCTTTGCCGATCCAGTTGTTGAGCGATCGGAATTCAATGGTCTGGACGCGGTCGTCGCGTTGAAACACGCCTTTGAGCGTTTTCATGCGCTCGGCGTTCGTGTCGGTCGCGACAATCTGAGCGTGAGGGAAGAGCGCGCGAAGTTGCCGGGTCTTCGTGCCTTGCCCGGCGCACATATCGATCGCGACCTTCGGACTGAGTCCGGAGGCGAGCAGGCACGCCGCGGACGAAGTCGGGTCCTGGGCCCAGATGTCAGAACGACCTTGAAGGAGCGATGCAAGCTCCGCGTGCGGTCCCTGAAAGACCACGTGGCCCGGCATGTCGTGCTTTGATTTGCAGGATTCAGGCAAGGGCGCCGTTGCATGAGACGCATTGAGAATTGAGGGAGGGCGCTGGAGGCCGTGGAGCGCAAACTGGCGGACTTCATCAAACGTCTTGTCGCGGCTCAGGTGTGTGAGCATCGCGGGTGGGAGTCCCGTCGCGACGGCCAGACGTTCGACAGGATGTTCCGGAAGGATCGGCTCACGAAGCGCGACGGCGCCGGCGTTGGGCAGCGGGAGCTCATCGCGGGCGTTCGTCCAATGCTCGCGGCGCCGATTGGCATCGTCCTGAGGCGCCATCATTTCCATCACGCGCCGGAGCACCGCGTTGACCAGTCCTGAGGATTTGCGGCCGTGTCGTGACTTCACCCACTCGACCGTCTCATCAATGACGGCGTACGCCGGAAGCCGATCGAAGACCGTCAATTGAGCGGCGCCGGCCAGGAGGGCGGCCTGCACGGACGGCGCATGTTGCTGAAGCGGGCGTTTCAGGCGCAGTTCAAGCAGGAACGTGAGGGTGATCCAGCGGCGGATGGTTTGATCAAGAATGGCGTGCGCCAGCGCCGCATCGCGGGTGCTCAGGCCGGACTCATCGACGGCCAGCGGCGCCAGGTCTGGGTATCGCTTGGCGTGCTTGGCCAGCGCGTCCATGGCTTTGGCGCGCGCGGAATGTTGAATGGTGGCGGCGTTCACGCGGTCGAGTGTAAAGGTCTGTCGAGACCGTGTCGCGACATCAGTCGTGTCGAAGCGCGACGATGGGGTCCTGTTTGGCGGCGACGAGTGCGGGATAGATCCCGAAGATCAGCCCCGTGGCCGTCGCCACGCTGAAGGACAGGATGATGGACCAGCCGGTGATCGCCGTCGGCAACTCGCTGCTGGATGTGAACAACATTCCAAGCAGCGGGAGATCAGGGAGGCGGGGGACAATCCATTCCACGGCGATGGACAGTCCAACGCCGAGCGCGATGCCGATCAAGCCGCCAATGACAGAGAGCACACCGGTTTCGACCAGGAACTGCGTCACAATGTGGTTGCGCGTTGCGCCAATGGCGCGTCGGATGCCGATCTCACGGGTTCGCTCGGTCACGGATGCGAGCATGATGTTCATGATGCCGATGCCGCCAACCAGCAGCGAAATGCCGGCCACCGCGCCAAGGACGAGATTCCAGGTCATGGCGCTCTTTCGCGCGTTTTCAAGCAATTCGTACGGAACGATGATCGTGATGTCTTCCATCTCCGGGTGCCGGCTTGAGACGAGCCTCGTCAGCAGCGAGGCATCGGTCCGGACGCGTTCGCGTGTCGGACTCTCAACGTAGATCTCATGAACCTGCACTTCGGAAATGCTTCGTGAGCCGCCTTCGCTTCGAATGACGAGATCGCCAAAGACCATCTGTGCGGCGGTGATGGGAATATGAACATCCAGATTCAGGTCGCGGCCGACCAGCGCGCCGCCGGCGCCGCCGGATAAGCCGACCGGCGCAAGCAGGCCGATGACGCGCACAATCTTGTCGTCGATCCGAAATGTCTGGCCGAGTGGATCATCAAACGGAAACAGCGATCGCGCGATCTCTGAACCGATGACGGCGACCATGGCGTTCTCTTCCATGTCCTGCGGCGTCAGGTACCGGCCTCGCTCCACGCGCAGCCCGGCCAGGTCCAGCAATTCCGGCGTAACGCCAAACGCCTGACTGACGCGGCGTCGATCCTCCCGGTGCACCTGTCCGCCGATGGACTTCAGGGGAACGACCCTGCAATCAACCTCGGTAAACATTTCGTCAATGACGGTCAGATCTTCGCGCGTCAGGCCGTACTTGCTGGCCCATGATCGCTGCTGACCGCCGGCTGCCGTCTGGCTCTCGGCGGGCTTTTGGGAGCGGAGGATGACATTCCGGGCGCCGAGGCGTTCGAGTTGCTCCAGCGCCTGCTGCTTGGAGCCTTCGCCGATGGACACCATCGTGATGACCGCCGTGACACCGAGAATGATGCCCAGCGCGGTCAGGATCGATCGCAACATGTGCAGCCGCAGGTTGCGAAGGCCGAGTTGGATGATTTCAAGCAGAAACATGTGGTTGTGAAACTGTAGCGGGCGCAGCGCGCCGGGGTTGCAGCGTTCCGTGATTCCGTACGATGTTCACCATGGAGCCATCCACCCCAACGGTGCGCATTGAGCACGAGGCCGAAGCGCCTCGGGGGTGGACCTTCACCGCGAACGTTGCATCGGCCGAGTCGACCCGCACCATTGAATTGCGGCTGGACTGGTCCGACTACGAATACTGGTCAGGCGGCCGATTGACGCCCACGGAAGTCGCGGAATGCGCGTTGATGTGCGCGCTGGAGCGACTCCCCCTCAGCGAGATTCCGGCGCGCACGGACGCCTCGTTGCTCCGGCGACACATCGCCGATTTTGATGAACTGCTTACTCAGCGTCTTCCGCGGTAGCGTCAGCGTCGGCTTCTTCATCCGCGACGGCGTCCTCGATTTCCTCAGACACATTGAGCGCGACGACGTGATGACGAGCACGCATGTTCTGATCGGAGAACGGCCAGTCGTAGTTCACGCGCAATGAGGTACGCTCATTGAGCAGCACCTGGTTCGCGAGGCTCTGGAACTGCTCAAGCGACAGCGGCGACACCTGCGTGATCTCCATGAGCGCGATCGTCAGCGCGGACGGCAGCGGAACGAGCACCACGCGATCCGCCATCGGCGTCTCACTGAGCGGCGTCGTCGGATCAAGCATGGCTGCTTTCTCGAGCACGGCGCTCCGGAGCGCATCAAGATCTTCCTCACTGGCTCGTGTCGGACGCGTAAACGCATCACGCGTCACGATGACGCCCGGGAAGATGAGGTCAACGCCGAATGGCTCTGTCGCCGTTTCGATGTCTGCCGCACCGGCGGATTCGGCAATTTCACTGGAGCGCGCGACGAGCTGTTCGTACTCGTACAGCCGCTTCAGGTCGTTCTCGATCTGTGCGCGAACTTCATCGAGGCTTTCAGGCGGCGACTGCGGACGCGCATCCTTCACGCGGACGAAGATCAGGTTGCCAGCGCTGGACTGCAGCGGGTCGGGGAACGCAAGCCCTTCGTGCAGCCCAAAGCCACCTTCGCCGCCGAGCTCAGGAATGCTGAAAACAAACTCCGCCGCGGGCGTGGGCTGGCGTCCGACGACAATGCGGCTCGTGCCGATGACCGGCAGTGTCTGCACTTCGAGTTGCGTGAGCCAGCGCGGGTCGCTGATGATGTCCGGCGCGACGATTTCAAGTCCGAGGCGGTTACTGATTTCTTCAGCGACGCGCTCGCCGATTGCTTCGAATGTGGGCCGCGTTGTTTCCCAGTCGTCGGGAACGATGACGACACCGTCTTCCGACTGCGGCAGATTGCTTTGCGCCTGAAGCAGGCGGCCTTTGATCACCTGCCGCGCGATGCCGAAGGCACGCTCAATCTGCTGGTCTCGCAGTTCTCGTTCAACGCGCGGCTGCGCGGTGTTGAAGTCGTCGCCAAACCGATCCTGATTTCGCTGCCAATGAACATTGACGTCGATCGGATCCAGCGTGATTGCGTCTTCGATCTCACGCCGACTCACGATCATCCATTCCAGTTGCACCGCCGGCTCGCGCAGGTAGCCGAAGCCGTGCGCGCCGGCGCCTGGCTCGATGTCGCGATAGATGGCGAACTGTTCCTGCACTTCGGATTCGCCGGGCGCGGGCGTTTCAGCGTCAACCAGCGTGCTCGCATCAATGGAGGCGTACTTCAGCGTGACGCTTTCGATCAGGTCCTTGGCGGTCAGCACGAGTTCCGGCTGTGAAAGCACCTGCGTGTTCAGGTAGTTGGTGTAGAGGCGAACGACGCCGCGCGCCTTGGCGAGAATGCGGTCGATCGCTTCAGCAGGCTGGCCGTCATTGATGGCGGCGGCTCGCTGCTGGCCAAGGATGTTCTGCATCGCCTGCGTCACCTGCTGGCGCTGCGAGAAGATCTGGGCGAAGTCACTGCCGTAAATCTGACGGAGTTCGAAATCCGCAAATGTCTGCGCGAGTTGCGAGAGCGAATTGAGGCCGTCGTCGGGCCCGCCGACAAAGCCACCGGCTTCCGCTTCCCGGGTCAGCAACAACCAGTGCTCCGGCCGCTCGACGTTGAGCAGGACTGACAGGAACGCCGGGTGCATGCGCGACAGGAACTGTAGCTCCTGACTGGCGCGATTGAGGTCGCCCTGCGTGATGACGCCGCCGTCGTACTCGAAGACGGGTCGGCCGCGCGGATCACCCACGAGTTGGCTGACGCCGGCGGGCAACAGGAAGACGACCATCAGGAACGCGAAGCCGACCCCAAGGATCAGCTTGTTGTACTTGCGGAAGAACTTGAGCATGTCGATCCCCGTTCAGTGCGGTGCATCGAAAACGCGCACGCGACCGCGCCGAAGCGCAGTCCGCGGCGGCATCAACGATAGAATTCGACGACGAGGTTCATGTTCACATCAAACGGGACATCATCCGCGTTTGGCTTCGTGACGACCTTGATCGACAATTCGGACGGATTGACGTCGAGCCACTCCGGCGTGATGTGGCCAGCCATGGACTCCATCATGTCGCGAATGATCGGATGGAACTTGTCTTTGATGGTGATCGTGTCGCCGGGACGCACCGCAAAGCTCGGGCGATCCGTTTTGCGGCCATTCACGAGCACGTGGCCGTGCACGACGAATTGGCGCGACTGCCAGATCGTTCGCGCGAAGCCCGCGCGTCGGATGACGTTGTCCAGGCGCGCTTCGAGCAACTGAAGCATGACTTCGCCGGCGTTGCCCTTGCTGCGCTTGGCGACGTCCATCGAACGACGGAATTGCTTCTCGAGAATGCTGTAGTGGTAGCGAAGCTTCTGCTTCTCCACGAGGCGGATGCCGTAATCGCGAAGGCGACGGCCGCGATAGCCGTGCATGCCCGGAGGCGTGAGCTGGCGGCGCGCGGTGTGCTTCGGGACGTCAGCGATCGGGACGCCGACACGACGAGACAATTTGACCTTGGGGCCGATGTAACGAGCCATTGAAACTCTCCGTCTTCGCCGGGCGCTGTGGCGCCGGCGGTGCTCCTGGTGAATCAGAACAGGGAGCGATCGGCCGGGGTTGTCCGCGACTGCGGCCCGCGTTCGTTTGCCGATCCGGTCCTACTACGATGTGAATCGCCTATTTCAGTCAATTGGCGCCGGTCCGTCAAGCCGGGGTCGGGGCGTGTTGATCGGTCGCGATGAACCCGCTAGCGTCCTCTGCGTCGCGTCTGCTCCTTCGCACCGTCCCTTCAGGTGTCCACATTTGACTCGGGATCACCGATTGCCAGTTCTTTCAGTGCGTCCTCAGGGAGAGGGCGGTGGCTGCGCGCTGAGCGGGGAAGCCAAGGAAAAATGCGGCGTTTTCGGCGTCTGGGGTGAGACCGGCGGCGCCAGACTGGCCTACTACGCCCTGTACGCCCAGCAGCACCGAGGGCAGGAATCAGCGGGCATCGCGATTTCAGATGGCGAGTACATCGATGGCCATTGCGGCATGGGCCTGGTGCCCGAAGTCTTCGATGAGCGAACCCTGTGGGAATTGGAACAGAAGCCCGACCGGCGTCATGTGCGGTCCAACGGCCACGACGCCCCTCGCGTTCGAGGCGCGATCGGGCATAACCGGTATTCGACCACAGGCGCCAGCGTCGCGACGAATTGCCAGCCGATCATTGAGTCGTACATCGGCGGGCAGGTCGCGGTCGCGCACAACGGCAATCTGATCAATGCGTCGGCTATGCGGCAGGCGTTTGAAGGCAACGGGCACATTTTTCACACGACCAGCGACACCGAGGTGATCGTGCATTTGCTCGCCTCGCCGGAGCAGCAGGATTCCCGCGATCCGCTCGCGGCGACGTTGCGGCGGCTTCAGGGCGCGTTCAGCCTGGTGTTCCTGTTCCCGGATCGGGTCGAAGCGGCCCGTGACCCGTGGGGATGGCGACCGCTGGTGCTGGGACGAACGCGATCGGGCAAACCAGTCGTCGCCAGCGAAACGGTCGCGATCGATGCGATCGGCGGCACGTTCGAGCGCGAAGTGGAGCCGGGCGAGATCGTGACGCTCAGCGATGAAGGCGTCACGTCGCGCCGGTACGCCGAGCCTGCGGCAACGCGAGCGCACTGCGTGTTTGAGCATGTGTATTTCGCGAATCCGTCCAGTTTCCTGTTTGGACAGACCGTGCAGATTGTTCGCGAGAAGCTTGGCGAGCAATTGTCGCGCGAGGCGCCGGTGGATGCGGATTACGTCATGCCGATGCCGGACTCGGGCCGAAGCGCGGCCAACGGATATGCGCGGGCGAGTGAGATTCCCTACCGCGAGGGCATCGTGCCGAACCGCTACGTCGGTCGGACATTTATCAAGCCGACGCAAGGCGAGCGTGACGCCGCGGTCCGGCTCAAGCTGAACATCATTGATGAAATCGTGCGCGACAAGCGCATCATCGTGGTGGATGACTCGATTGTTCGTGGCACAACGACGCGCACCAAGATGGAGCAACTGCGAGCCGCGGGCGCGAAAGAGATTCACTTGCGAATCTCGTGCCCGCCGATCACGCACCCGTGCTATTTCGGTGTGGACTTCGCGCGGCCGACGGAATTGATCGCCCACGAGCGCAGCGTCGAGGAGATTCGAGAATTTCTCGGTGTGGACAGCCTGCACTATCTGTCGCTGGAAGGGCTGCTTCAGTGCGCCGCGATCGGCGACAACACGCCCGAACACTTCTGCACGGCGTGCTACAGCGGCGACTACCGCATTGACATTGCGCATCCGCTGACGAAAGGCATTCTGGACCGACGACAGATGCGCATCTTTGGCGCCGATGAAGAGTCGGACGAGGCGCCGCCCACGATCGGCCATGCCGGCGAATCGCCGCTTCACTGACTTACGCGTCGAGCGCGGCTTTGCCGAATGGCACTTCAAACCGATCACGTGTCGTGCAATAAGTGATGCCCGCCATGCGCCCAACCGCCGCGAGTGCGTCGGGGTCAATGTGATGACGATCGTTGATGAGATCATCGCGCACGTAGATGTGAACCACGCGGCCGAGGACGACGTTGCCACCGCCGGGGGCGCCGGGGTTGAGACGCACGATTTCCGTTGTTTCGCATTCGAATGCGACCGGGCTTTCGGCAACGCGCGGCGGTTTGACCGCGCTGCTTGGCGTTGGTGTCAGACCAGAGAGCTCGAATTCACTGTCGCCGAATGCGAGGTCTTCAGATGTTGAGACGGCCTGACGCGTGTAGTGCTCAGTGATGACGTTGACCACAAATTGCCCGACGCCAGTCGGAGGCGATTCGCAATTTCGGAGCGTGTCTTTGTCAGTCCCGTCCGGTGTGTTGGAGGGGCAGAACAGAAGCGTGAGCGGGTTGCTGCCGACGCCGGTGAAGAAGGAAAACGGCGCCAAGTTGAATTGTCCATCCGGGGAAATCGTCGAGACGAATGCAATCGGGCGCGGCACGACGCAGCCGATGAGCAGCTTGTAGCGCGCGGCGACGTCGAGTGATTCGGGGTTGATCTCCATGGCAGCGATCGTAGCGGAGTGGATCAGGCCGGCGCGGCGAAGACGACGTTGAACCCGCCGGGCGCTCGAACGCCGATCTCGCGCTTGCCGTAGAACGTCGTTCGCTCTTCGAGCGTGATCTCACAGCCTTCTACAGCTTTGAGAATCGGCGCCAGATCATCCACTTCGATGAAGAAGCCCACAGCGTTCGATTCCAACGGTCCGCTGAGCAGGCTGGGCGCATCGAGCGCCACGCTCGCGCGCGTCTGCAGCATGACCTGCACAGCGCCATGCACGAGAATGACGAAACCGATCTTCTGGCCCGCCGCGTCCTTCGACGGGTCGGTCGGCACTTCGACTGTTTTCTCGAAGCCGAGACGGTCCACCCAGAAGGGGAGGCATTCTTCAATGGATTCAACGACCAGCACAGGCGTGAGGGTGTTCATCACGAGCTCCGATCTATGGGGGCGTGTCCTGTGAGGGGGCTGGAGTGTAGCGGATATGATTGCGTCGCATGACGACGACCACCACCGCGCCATTCACGTTTGCCGATGTTGAGTCCGCCGCAGAGCGCCTCGACGGCATCGCCCATCGCACGCCCGTGATGACTTCGCGCACGTTTGATGAGCGCGTTGGCGCGACGTGCTTCTTCAAGTGCGAGAATTTTCAGCGCATCGGCGCCTTCAAATTCCGCGGCGCCTACAACGCGCTGTCGCGCCTGAGCGATGAAGAGAAGAAGCGAGGCGTCGTCACCTTCAGCTCCGGCAACCATGCCCAGGCAATCGCGCTGGCGGGGAAGCTGTTGGGGATTCGGCGGGTCATCGTCATGCCGCGCACGGCGCCGAAGGTGAAGCTGGAGGCGACCGAGGGCTACGGCGCCGAAGTCGTGCAGCATGACCCTTCTGAGACCACGCGCGAGAAGGTGGCTCAGGAATTCGCGGAGCGCGACGGAATGGTCGTCATCCCGCCATTCGACCATCCGCACATCGCGGCGGGGCAGGGGACCAGCGCGAAAGAACTGATCGATGAGGTCGGCGAGCTTGATGTGCTGCTGGCGCCGGTGGGCGGCGGGGGGCTCATTTCCGGTTGCTCCGTCGCTGCCAAGGCGATGTCGCCCGGCTGCCGCGTGATTGGCGTTGAGCCTGAGAAGGGCGATGACGGCGTTCAGTCATTCAAAGAGAAACGACTGGTGGTCATCGATCCGCCGGACACGATTGCGGACGGCGCCCGCACACCATGCCTCGGGCCAAAGGTGACCTTGCCGACGATCCTGGCGAATGTCGATGACATGGTGACCGTCAGCGATGACGCCATCATTCGCGCCATGCGATTTCTCTGGGAGCGAATGAAACTGGTTGTCGAGCCGACAGGCGCGATGACGACGGCCGCGCTGATGGAAGGTGTCGTCCAGGCGAATGCAAAGCGAGTGGGCGTCATCATCTCGGGTGGAAATGTCGATCTGAAAGTCGTCGCGACTTATTTTTAGGAACGTAGAAGTACGCATTGGCGACTGTCGTTGCCGTATCGATGCAAGATGTGAATTTGGTAAAGCTGTGCGATTGAAGTGGTAGATAGTCGCATTGAACCCATTGTTCCCGGGCGTTCAATCCGGTAATTTGCTTTCCAAAGGGCGCGGGGGTCGTGCTCTTGGACGTGGATACGTCCGGACGAGAGAAGAAAGACATCATCATGCGATCATCAGGAATCGGCGCCGCGCTAGTGGCGATCGCTACCGGCGTTCCCGCATTCGCCGGGAGCATGACCACGTTTGACAGTGCGATCAGCGCGGGTGTGGTCATCGGCTCGGGCATTCCGAATGGCAACTTCGTGGTGAACACGAACACCGACAACGGCGTGCAGACGGGCATCAAGGCGATCGAGCGATTTGTCGGCGATCTGGCGAATACAGGAAATCGTTATGCGGCTCGCGCTGGTGAATCGCCGGTGTCCGGCGCCGCCAACGCGCCGGCTGATCCCGGCACGGCGACATGGAATTATCTGTACTCCGTAGACCTCGGGACCAGCGGTCTGACCTTTGCGGATGTGTCGGTGCATGTCGAGATCGACTTCGACCCCGCTGTCGGCAACAGCAATGTGTTTGAATTCGAGCTCGTGTCGTCGCTGGCCGCACAGAGCATTGACATATCGGGAATGACGCTGTTCCAGGATTCGCAGAATCTTGGGTTCGCGTTCTGGCAGGGCATTGGCGACCCCGACATTCAGGCGTTCGATCCGTTCGCGCGCGGCGAGTACACGATGAGTGTCGAAGTCGTGCAGAACTCGAACGGCGAAGTGCTCTCGGGCGTTGACATGGTGGTCGCCGTGGTGCCGCTGCCGGGCGCCGCGGGTATGGGACTCGCCGGACTGGCATTGGTTGGCGTTCGTCGCCGGCGGTAAAGCAATCGTTGTGGCTCACATCACCATGTACGTGACATTGAGCACAACGTCCGTGGGGCTGCCTAAGGATGGGCGGTCAGGAATCGAATGATGCAAGCGCCGGGAAACGCGTTTGCATGGGAACATTGAGAGAGGCCATACCAATGGAAGGGAATGGAATCGGGGCGATGCTTGGCGTCGCCGGGGCAATGGCGATCGCCGTCGGCGCCAGTGGCGCGACGGCGACCGTTGACATCTACACCTTTGATCTCGG
>MRWG01001763.1_pt1 | contig 12638 bp, 10 predicted proteins | sample 1013341 | NCBI WGS metagenome assembly MRWG01 (sample SAMN06117577, study PRJNA244670) | biofilm metagenome | biome: Water; feature: Cathode Biofilm; material: Biofilm; isolation source: microbial consortium enriched at the cathode of a solar microbial fuel cell | place: USA: District of Columbia ... | reverse complement strand
CGAATAGTTCCCGCTGAACGTTGAATTGACGATCGTCGCATCCGGGGCTGTCGAGCGAACGGCGCCGCCGCGGTTCGACTCGTTGCCGACGAAGGTACTGTTCGCGACGGCGAGCGAGCCGTAATTCCGGATGGCGCCGCCATAATTGCTTGCGGTGTTGTCCTGGAAGGTCGAATTCCGCACCGTCGCGGACGAGGTAGAGCCATATATGCGGATCGCGCCGCCGCTACCTGTTGCGTTCGCGCCATAGAAGGTCAATGCGTGGAAGGCGACCGCCGCGCCGTTTAAGACTTGGACGCTGCGGGCGTCCCCATTCCCGGAGCCGTCGATGGTGACGTCCGCGACCCCGTCGCCGTTGACGTCGCCGTCGATCGCGACGTCCCGCGTCAGGCTCAGTTGGCCCAGCGTCAGCGCGACGCTGGCGTTCGAAAGTTCGTCGCCGTCGGCCGCAAAGACCGTCGGGTCGAACGTAATCGTGCCGCCGGTCGCGACCAGCCCGATCGCTTCCCGAAGGCTGAGATCGCCGGCGGAGCAGTCGCCGTCGTCCTCGTCCGCCGTCGTATCCACGACGACCGTCTGCTGGACTTCGAAGGCGCCGATATCGACGTCGCCGCCCGAAATGCGCGCCGCGCCGCGCTGGTCGACGGAGACGGCGGTCATTTCGACCGTCCCGTCGCCGTCGACATCGACATTGATGCCGAACTGGCTCTCGGTCGGCACGTCGTCCGCGTCGCCCGCATCGACCGCGACGCCGGCTTGGTTGAGCGCCGCCGTCCGCGTCGGTCCGCCATTGTCGCCGAGGCCGCCCGACTCGAACATCACGCCGCCAAGGTTCGTCGTCACGACCGCGTCGAACACGTCGGCGAGGGGCGAACCGGCCAGCACGATGTCGCCGGCTTGGCTGCCGGCGACCGCCGAGCCGAAGATATTGTGCCCGTTGCTGATGACCGATTGGGCGACGTCGTCGCCGGCGCCGCCGGCCGAGTTCCCCGCGACGATGGAGTTGTCGACGACCAAGGTCAGAATGCCGTCCCCATAGATGCCGCCGCCGTCGCCCTCCGTGCGGTTGCCGGTGATCGTCGAATTAAGGACGCGGAGATTGTTCGTGAGCGCGTAAATGCCGCCGCCGCCCTGCGTCGCGGAGGTCGCGTGGTTGCCCGCGATCGTCGTGTTCACGATATTCGTGAAATAGCCGGTCGTGGCGATGGCCCCGGCGGCGCTCGTGTTGTTGGTGATGGCGCTGTTGACGACGGTCAGGTCGGAGTTGCTGTAGGCCCGGATCGCGCCGCCGCGGCCGGCCGACGTATTCTCGTCAAAGGTCGAATTCAGGATCGCGGCCTCGGCGCCGCTGCGCAGCCGCAGCGCCGCGCCGCCGCCCGCCGTGTTCGCGCCGCTGAAGGTCAGGCTTTCGAGCGACACGCCCCCAACATTGTTCGAAATGTCCAGCGACCGCGCGCCGCCGTTGCCCGACCCGTCGATCGTGACGTCCGCGACGCCGTCGCCGTTGACGTCGCCGTCGATCGTAATGCCCTGGGTCAGCAGCAGCGCGCCGAGCGTGAGATCGACCGCCGTGTTGTTGAGCTCGTCCCCGTCGGCGGCGAAGACGCCCGCGTCGAAGACGATCCGGTCCCCCGCCGCCGCCGCCGCGATCGCGTCGCGCAGGGAAACGTCCCCCACGCCGACGCCGTCGTTCTCGTCGACAGTCGTGTTCACCGTAAACGTCGCCATGTCAGGCTCCCGGCAATGGATCGTTCGTCGCTCGTCGTCCGCCGCCAGCCCACCGGCGCGCCGTAAGAGTAAAGGCCGCTTCTATTGAGCACAAACAAGTTCGGCAAAAAAAATTGCGGCGCGCATCACATGTTCGCCCCACATGAGCGCTCGTGCAGTTACGCGGTCGCGAAATTGCCGTTTTCGGTTTCATCATGCGAGCATTCCATCGGGCGCGGCCGTCGGCGGGGGGCGGATGGACTATTTTCTGCCTTTGCTGGTCAGCGGGCTTTTATCCGGCGCGGTCTACGCCGTCGTCGGCGCGGCGTTCGTCGTCGTCTACCGGGCCTCTTCCGTGCTGAATTTCTCGCTCGGCGAATGGGTCAGCCTGGGGGCGCGTCTGACCGGGGTCGGCGTCCAGACGGCCGGCCTGCCCTTGCCGGTCGCCATTCTGGCCGCGCTCGCGCTGCTGACGGCGGTTGCGGCGGCATTCAATCGCTTCGTCGTCAGCCGGCTGATCGGTCGGCCGGTGGTCGCTGTCGTGATGGCCACGCTGGCGCTCGGCGTGTTGATGCAGGCCGGCGCGCGCTTCGCCGTCGGGGGGCTGCCGGACGAGATCCCCTTTCCGCTTGCGGACGCCGCCTGGCATGTCGGGCCGCTTGTCCTGCCGCCGGCGCGGCTGATCGCGAGCGGTACGGCGATCGTGCTGCTGACTGCGACGGTCGCGTTCTTTCGCTTCGCCCGATCCGGCCTCGCGATTCGCGCGCTCGCGGACGATCCGCAGGCCGCCGCGGGCAGCGGCATCGCCGTCGTTCGTTACCTGACGCTCGCCTGGGCGATCTCGGCGGCGCTCGCCGTCGCGGGCGGCGTGCTCTGGCGGATCGATGGGCTCGGCGGGTTCAGCATGGCGCTGGTGCTCGCGAAGGTCCTGCCCGTCGTCGTGATCGGCGGCCTGAATTCCTTCGGCGGCGCGCTGGTCGCCGCAGCGCTCGTCGGCGTCGCCGAGAGCCTGGCGGCCGGCTATCTGGATCCTATGCTGGGGGCCGGATTCAGCGGCGTCGTCGCAGCCAGCCTGGTCATCGTGATGCTCTGCATCCGGCCGAACGGCCTCTTCGGCGCGGCGCCCGTCGCCCGCGTCTGAGGGCCGCGCTCAGACGAAGGCGAGCACGCGTTTCGGCGTCTCGACCATGATCGCCCGGATTTCCGTCTCGCTGAAGTCGCGTTCGCGCATCAGCGGCAGAACGTTCCGGAAGATGTGGCCGTAGCCGTGGCCGCCCTTCTCCTGCAGGCGGCTGACATAGCAGATGTCGTGGCTGATCACGATCTGGTCCAGATGGCCCCGCTCGATCAGCGCGCGGATGTGCCGGAGACGCACGGCGTCGTTCGGCATGTCGATTTTCGGATTGGCGCCGTAGTAGCTGGACTCCTGGCCGAAGAGGTCGAATTCGATCACGCAGCCCGTATCCGCGAGCCGGAACAGCCGGTCATGGTCGAAGATCGTGCGGTCGATGTGGCTCATGACGATCCGCTCCGCGGCGCCGCCGTTGGCGCGGACGAAGTCCATCACCTCCTGGGGCTGGTCGTCATCGCGGCCCGGATGCACGTTCACGGCCGCGCCCGTTTCCGTCTGCGCGATCAATGCGGCCTGCATCACCCGCTTCTCGAGGTCGGTCCAGGGCGCCTGGCAGCCGATCTCGCCGATCATGCCGGCGACGACGTTCGTGCCCCACGCGCCGTCAAAGACCTGTGCGATCATTTCCGATGCGAAATCGTCGACGGTCCGCTCGCGGTTCGTCTCCGGCTGGTACTCGTCGACATATTGCCCGCAGCCCATGACGATGTGGACGCCGGTCTCCCGGGAAATCCGTTGCAGGCCTTCCGGATCGGGGCTGAGGCCGCCGGAGCTCAATTCGACGATGGTTCCGCCGCCCGCGTCGCGCATGTAGCCGACCTCGCGGGTGGCGAGCTCGACATCCTTGGAAATCAAGTTGCGGGGAACCTTCGTCCGACCGTAGTTGGTCTCGTGGTAATTGCAGAGGCAGAGCATTGGGCCCTGGTCCTGCATCTGGGCCAGAAGCGGCGGTCGGATGTCCCAGACGAGATGCTCGTGCATCAGCGTCTGGCCGAGCACGTCCGGCGCGACGGGCCCCAGCACCGTCTGAACCTTACCCTGAAGGGCCGCCCGTTCCGACCGCATCAGCGGGCCCCGGCGGGGCGACGCGCCCCGGACCCGAGAGCGCGGCGACATCGCAGGCTATCCTGGCGGCGAAGCGGCCAACTGGCGTCCGACATGCGGTTCAGTCTCCGAGGCGACGGCCGGCCGAGTATCGCATGCCGCCCGGCCGCCGCCAATCGCCGCCCGACGATCGGCCCTTATGACGACAGGCCGTCCGGCCCGTCCGCCGTCGCGAACTTGCCGCCTTTGCCGACGGAACTGCTGATCCGCTTCGCACCGCCGGATATGACGTCGAGCGCGTCCTCTTGGATGGTCTCGGGCGTCTTCGTCTGGGTCGCAGGCGTCAACTTCTTCATCATCGTTCTCCCTCATCGGTGCGGGAGATCTGGTCCTGCGGACGTCAATGCGCGAGCGACCGCCGTCACCTTCGGACATCGCTATTCCATCGGCGGGAAGCGCTCGAACTCCGGCAGTTCGTGCATCGTCTTCGACCACGATATCCGGTCGGCCGTCTGAATATGGACGCTTGGCGGCAACGCGGCGGGATCGTCGAGCGTCGCGATCTGGACGTCGATCATGCCCGGCAGCACGACGCTGTTGACGAAGAACAGGCCGGCGCCGCAGTCGGCACAGAAGTGCCGGCGCCCGTCGGCGGACGATTCGTAGACTTTCGCGGCGCCCTTCACGACCTTGACCGCTTCTTCCGGGAACATTCCCCAGGCGACCAGCGGCGCTCCCGCCGCCCGCCGACAGTCCGTGCAGTGACAGAGCGCCCGATGCAACGCCTCCCCCTCGATTTCATACCGCACTGCGCCGCAGTGACAGCCGCCAGAAAGTGCCATTGTCGCCTCCTCGAAATAAGGAACAAAAAAAGAACAAACTCCTCTTACGCGCCCATAAATGGGCGGTCAAGCCCAGTATGGATCACCCTGCCGACGCATCGACCAGGCCCGCACGCGACAAGATACGCGTCGGTCACCCGGTGACGCAGACGGCCAAAGGCGCAACATCGCGCATGCGACGGACGAGCACCCCGGCGCGGCGCGCGCCGTAGCCGCGTGTCGGCGACCATTCGCGCGGATTCGGCAGAACCGCCGCGATCGCCGCCGACTGGCGGCGCGTCAAGCCGGCCGGGGAGCTGCCGAAATAACGGTCCGCGGCAGCAGCGAAGCCGAACGTGCCGCGCCCGGTCTCTACGACGTTCAGGTAGAGTTCGACGATGCGGCGCTTCGGAAGCAGGAGTTCGACCGCAGGCGTCCAGAGCGCCTCCAGGCCTTTTCGCGCCCAGCCACCGCCGGGCCATAGAAAGAGATTGCGCGTCAGTTGCATTGAAATCGTGCTGGCGCCGCGCAGGCGTTCGCCGGCGCGCGCCTCGTCGATCGCATCGCCGATCGCGTCCCAGTCGAAGCCGGCATGTTCGCAAAAGCGGTTGTCCTCGGCGGCGATCACCGCGAGCGCCGCATGCGCCGGCAGTTCGTCGAGGGAGGCCCAGGACCGTTCCGCCCCGTCGCCTTCGATGCTGCGGATCAGCATCAGCGGCGTGACCGGCGGCGGCGCGACGCGGTAGATCAGGATGAGGGAGATTGGCGCCAGGAACATCACGCCGACAGCCGCCGCCGCGATCCGAACCAGGCGGCGGCGGGCGAAAGCGCGTCGAAAGCGCGGCAGGCGCAGCATGTATGGCTCCCGCGGCCGGGCGGCCGCCCACGACGGCGCGTCGGATATCGGCCCGTTGTGCGGTTCATGCAACCCGTACCGGCGCGCCCGACGGCTCCGGCGCCTAATCCTGAGCCAATATCAGATGTTTGGCGGTCGAAAATTTACGCATGCCGCGAAGGATCGCGCCGTCGGTTGGCACTTTGGGCCGGCATACTCGCTGCATTCGGACTGGCATGCCCGTTGCACAGGGGGCCATAAGGGCGGACCTGCGACCTCGGGCGGCTTAGACATCGTCGGTCGCGCGGTCTAGGGTTTGGCCGTGTCTGAAATGAATAACGACGGAGGCGATTGGACGATGAAGGCATTGAAGACCGCGCTCTTGGCCGCGGCTGGTCTGGCGATGGCGTCAAGTCCGGCTTTGGCGGACAAGGACGACGACACTCTGGTCTGGGTGACGACCTTCGAACCCCCGACCTATAACTACTACGACCAGACGCTCCGCGAGGGCACGATCCTCTCCCGCCATATCTGGGACAGTCTCTACTGGCGCGACCTCGACACGGGCGAATACGTCCCGCACCTCGCGACCAAGATCGAATACGCCGATCCGAAAACGATCGACATCACGCTCCGCGAAGGCGTGACGTTCCATAACGGCGAGAAATTCGACGCGGACGACGTAGTCTACACGCTGACCATGGTCAACGACCCCGAGAACAAAATGGCGAACCGGAATCCGGTCCGCTGGATCTCGAGCGTCGAGAAGACAGGCGAATATTCGGTCCGCCTGAAGCTCGATGAAATCTTCGCGCCGGCGATCGAATATCTTTCGACCTCCGTCGTGATGTACCCGAACGAGTACTACCAGGAGGTCGGCAAGGACGGTTACGGACGCGCGCCGGTCGGCACGGGCCCGTACAAGGCCGCCGAAGTTGTGCCGGGAAAGCGTCTCGTGCTTGAGAAGAACGAGAACTATTTCGGCGGCGGCAAAGGCCAGCCGCATATCGGCAAGGTCGTGATGCGCTTCATTCCCGAAGCCAACACGCAGATCGCCGAGCTGCTCTCCGGCAATGCCGACCTGATCTGGCGTCTCTCGAAGGAGCAAGGCGAGAAGCTGAGCGGACGCGACGGCATCAACGTCGTCGCCGGCGAAACGATGCGGGTCGGTTACCTGCAGTTCGACAGCTCCGGCAGCAGCGGCGAGTCGCCGCTGACCAACCAGAAGGTCCGGCAGGCGATCAGCTATGCGATCAACCGGCAGGCCATCGTCGAGAACCTCATGGGCGGCGGCCAGGTGATCAACCTCGCCTGCTATCCGACGCAGTTCGGCTGCGAATCCCCGGACGCGCCGATCTATAACTACGATCCCGAAAAGGCGAAGGCCCTTCTGGCGGAGGCTGGATATCCCGACGGCTTTGAGATCGACTTTTATGCCTATCGGAACCGCGATTTCGCGGAAGCGATGATGGGCTTCATGAGCCAGGTCGGCATCAAGGCCAACTTGCAGTGGATGAAGTACTCTGCGCTCCGCGATAAGGTGCGCAACGATGAAGTGCCGTTCAACTTCATGACCTGGGGTTCCGGGTCGGTGAACGACATCGCGAACATCACCGCCTACTTCTTCGATGGCCGGGCCGACGACACCGCGCTCGACCCCGACGTGAAGAAGTTGCTGGATGCCGGCGGTGCGACCATCGACAAGGAAGAGCGGCTGAAGAACTACCGCGAGGCGCTCAAGCTGATCGCCGAGCGGGCGCACTGGCTGCCGCTGTTCAGCTATGCCTACTTCTATGCGATGGACGAGAACCTCGACTTCCAGACCACGCCGGACGAGATCCTGCATCTCTACCGCGCGAAGTGGAAGGAATAGCGGACCTCGGAACGGGCGGCGCCAACGCGGCGCCGCCCGCTTCGCTTCCGCGCACCTGAGCGAGCCGCGAGCCGGAGCATGCCATGTTGAATTTCGCGACGCGCCGCATCGTCATGGCGATGCTGGTGGCGATCACCGTTTCGATCATCGCCTTCTTCCTCGTGCGCGTTTCGGGCGACGTCGCGATTGCGCTTGCGGGCGAGGAAGCGAGTTCCGAAGACATCGCCGAAATCCGGCGCATCTACGGCCTCGATCGGCCGATCATCGTCCAGTACGCGGACTGGCTCGGCAAAGCGGTTCAGGGCGATTTCGGCGAGAGCCTGTTCTTCCCGGAAACGGTCTGGGAGCTGGTGTCTTCGCGCCTGCCCGTCACGCTCCGCCTCGCCTGCGCCGGCCTCGTGATTTCGCTTCTGGTGGGCATTCCGTTCGGGGTGATCGCCGCGCTGCGGCCGAACTCCTGGATCGACCGCCTTTCCATGACGATCGCCGTCGCCGGCCAGGCCATCCCCACATTCTGGATGGGGCTGATGCTGATGGTGCTGTTCGGGCTGATGCTCGGCTGGACGCCGATCAGCGGCGACGAGAGCTGGCAGCATTACATCCTGCCCGCCGTAACGCTCGGATACTATTCGACGCCGCCGATCATGCGGTTGACCCGCTCCGGCATGCTGGAAGTGCTGTCGGCGGACTATATCCGCACCGCCTACGCCAAGGGCCTCCGGCCGATGCCGGTGCTGTTCAAGCATGCGCTGCGCAACGCCGTGATCCCGGTCGTGGCCCTCGCCTCGGTGCAGTTCGGGCACATGCTGTCCGGCGCCATCGTCATCGAGTCCGTCTTCGCCATGCAGGGCATCGGCTATCTCGCCTGGGAATCGATCCTCCGGAAGGACATCGCGATCATCCAAACGATCCTGCTGGTCGTCTGCATGTTCTATGTCTGCCTGACGGTCATTTCCGACTTGCTGAACGCGTGGCTCGATCCGCGCATCCGCGTCAATTGAGGGAGGTCTGAGCCATGGCCGACGTCTCCGCCAGCGCCGCCGACAAACCGGCCCCGGGACGCGCTGCGCGCAAGGAAGCCGCACTCGATCCCGCGCGCGCGCTGGGGCCGAGCCCGATGGCGCGCTTCTTTCGCAGGGCGCGCGGGCATACATCTGTCAGCATCGGCGGCGGGATCCTGCTGGCGATCCTGCTGATGGCCGTACTGGCGCCGGTGATCGCGCCTTACGACCCCTATGCCCAGGACCTGTTCAACCGCCTGAAGCCGCCCTTCTGGATGGACGGCTCCGTGCCGGGTCATTGGCTGGGGACCGACAATCTCGGCCGCGACTATCTCAGCCGGATTATCTACGGCGCGCAGATATCGCTGCTGATCGGCGTATGCACCGCGCTCCTCTCCGGCATTATCGGCTCCGCGCTCGGCGTCACCGCCGGGTATTTTGGCGGTCGGGTCGACACCGTGATCACCTTCATCATTACGACGCGCCTTTCCATGCCGATCGTCCTGGTCGCGCTCGCCATCGTGGCGCTCGTCGGCGGCTCGTTGGAGGCGGTCGTGCTGGTGCTTGGCTTCCTGCTCTGGGACCGCTACGCCGTCGTCATGCGCAGCGCCACGCAGCAGGCGCGCAGCATGGACTACGTCGCCGCCGCCCGCGCCATCGGCTGCCCGACCTGGCGGATCGTGCTTTCCGAGATCATGCCGAACGTCGTCAACAACCTGATCGTCATCGCGACGTTCGAGGTGGCGCACGCGATCCTTCTGGAAGCCGCCCTCTCCTTCCTCGGCCTCGGCGTACAGCCGCCGGCCCCGTCCTGGGGCCTGATGATCGCCGAAGGCAAGGAATTCCTGTTGTTCGATCCCTGGGTGATTGCGATCCCCGGCATCGCGCTCTCGCTGCTCGTGCTTGCCGTCAACATGCTGGGCGACGGCATCCGCGACGTCAGCGCGCCCGAAAACCGGAGCTAACCGATGCGCCCCAAATGCAAGGAGACGCCCGCTTGAGCGCGCTTCTCGAAGTCAAGGACCTCACGGTCGATATTCCCCTGACGGATGGCGTGTTGCATCCCGTCCGGGGCATCAGCTTCTCGATCGAACGGGGCGAGACGCTCTGCCTCGTCGGCGAAAGCGGCTGCGGCAAGTCGCTGACGTCGCTCGCCATAATGGGGCTGCTGCCGAAGCGCGCGACCCGAATGGCGAGCGTCTTGCGCATTGGCGACCTCGACATTTCGAGCGCCTCGCAGCGGCAGATGGCGAATGTGCGCGGCGACCGGATGGCGATGATCTTCCAGGAGCCGATGACCAGCCTCAATCCGGCCTACACCATCGGCAACCAGCTGGAGGAGGCGCTGCTCCGCCATCACAAGGTTCCTCGCCAAGAGGCGACCGACCGGGCCATCTATCTGCTGGAGAAAGTCGGCATCACGGGCGCGGCCTCGCGGCTGCGACAGTATCCGCATCAGCTTTCCGGCGGCCTGCGCCAGCGCGTCATGATCGCCATGGGGCTGATGTGCGGCCCCGGCCTGATCATCGCCGACGAACCGACCACGGCGCTCGACGTCACCATTCAGGCGCAGATCCTGCTGCTGCTCGCCGAACTGCAGCGCGAGTTCGAAATGGGCATGCTGCTGATCACCCACGACCTGGGCGTCGTCGCCCGCGTCGCCGACCGGGTCGCGGTGATGTATGCCGGCCAGATCGTCGAGCAGGGCACGGCGGCCGAAGTGTTCGATCGGCCGCTCCACCCCTATACGCGCGGCCTGATGGGCTGCATCCCGATCCCCGGCAAGACGGAGCGCGGCGGGCATCTGGGATCGATTCCGGGCCTCGTGCCGTCGCTGATCGGCGACATGTCCGGCTGCGCGTTCAGGGATCGTTGCAGCCACGCCCGGCCCGCTTGCGCCGGTTTCGACGACATGAAGGACCTGGGCGGCGGACGCGCCTATCGCTGCATCATGACGCCCGAAGAAGCGGCGGCGAGCGCAATGGAGGCGGCCGAATGACAGCGATCCTCGAAACCCGCGACGTCGAGTGCGTCTTCCAGGTCGGCGGCGGCTTCATGGCGAAGAAGCGACCGCTGCACGCCGTCAACGGCGTGTCGCTGACCGTGGAGAAAGGCTCGGTCCTCGGGCTTGTCGGCGAAAGCGGCTGCGGCAAGAGCACCATGGCCAAGATGCTGCTGGGCTTGCAGGAGCCGACCGGCGGCGAGGTCATGTTCGACGGCGAACCACTATCGCACATGGACCGGCTCGCCCGCGCCCGGCGCGTGCAGCCGATCTTCCAGGACCCCTATTCCAGCCTCAATCCCAGGAAGTCGATCGAGGACATCGTCACGCTGCCGCTCCGCGTCCACAAGGTCGGCGGACCGGCCGAGTGGAAGGCCCGCGCGGCCGAGATGATGGATCTGGTCGGCCTCTCGCGGCGCTACCTCTCCAGCTATCCAAGCCAGCTTTCGGGCGGCCAGCGCCAGCGCGTCGCCATCGCCCGGGCGCTCGCCATGAAGCCGGAAGTGGTCATCTGCGACGAGCCGACCTCGGCGCTAGACGTCTCCGTCCAGTCGCAGATCCTGAACCTGCTGATCGACCTCCGGAAGGAATTGGGGCTGACCTACGTGCTGATCAGCCACAATCTCGCCGTCGTCGAGCATATCGCGAGCCGGGTGGCGGTGATGTATCTCGGCCGCATCGTCGAGGAGAAGGACACCGAGGCGCTCTTCGGCAATCCGGAGCACCCCTATACCCAGGCGCTCCTGAAAAGCGTGCTGACGCCGGAACCCGGTAAGGGCGTGCCGGACGCACAGTTGGGCGCCGCCTTCCCCAATCCGCTCGACCCGCCGTCGGGCTGCCGCTTCCATCCGCGCTGCGTCCACGCAATGCCGCATTGCTCGACAACCCCGCCCCGCCAGGTTCCGTCGGCGGACGGTTTCGTCGAATGCCACCTCTATGACAATCGCGGTCGGGAGGCCGCCTGAACCCGATGACATCGCCTGAGAGACCGCGCGTCGCCCTGCTTGGCTTGATCCTGGAGTCGAACCGGTTCGCCAAGCCCGCGGGATATTTCGACTTCGAAAGCAACTACTGGCTCGAAGGCGACGCCATCCTGGAAGACGCGCGGCGGAAGACGCCGAAGATCGCGCCCGAAATGGTCGCGTTCATCCAGGCGATGGACGCGACCGGTCCGTGGGAGCCCGTACCGATTTTGCTCGCCGCGAGCCGCCCGACCGGGCCGATCGAGGAAGCGGTTTACGAGGACGCCCTCGCCCGCATCGAAAAGCGGTTGGACGCGGCCGGCACGATCGACGCCGTTTACTTCTGCCACCATGGCGCCATGGTCGCGACGCACATCGACGACCCGGACGGCGACTTGGCGAAGCGGGTGCGCGCCATGGTCGGCTCCACCGCGCCGGCGGCGATGACGCTCGACCTCCACGCCAACATCTCGGACGACATGGTCGAGGCGACCGACATCATCGTCGGCTACCGCACCAACCCGCATGTCGACATGATCGAGCGCGGCGAGGAAGCCGCCTATGCGATCCGGCGCATGCTGGCCGGAACGATCCAGCCCAAGGCGGCGCATGTGAAGCCGCCGCTGGTGCCGGCCTCGATCGTGCTGCTGAGCGCGTCCGGCGCTTATGGCGACCTCATCGACTATGGCCAGCGGCGACAGGCGGAAGCGGCCGGCGCCATCCTGAACGTCTCGATCTTCGGCAACTTCACCTTCGCCGACGTGCCGGAGAACGGCGTTTCCGTCGTCGTGACCGCGCGGAACGACCAGGCAAAGGCCGATGCGCTCGCCAAGGAGATCGCCCAGCGCGCCTGGGACATGCGCGAGGGCTTCGTCGGCAAGCTGACGGGCTTCGAGGACGCCATCCAAATGGCGGCAAAGCCGGACGGCCGCGCGCCGGTCATCTTCGCGGACTCCGGCGACAACCCGGGCGGCGGCGGCACCGGCCGCACGTCGGAATTTCTGGCGGCATTGCATGCGGCCGGCGTCCAGAACGTACTCTACGGCTCCTTCTTCGACCGGGAACTGGCGAAGGAGGCGCACACGGTCGGCGTCGGCAAGACGTTCGAGGCCAGGTTCAACCGCGACGCCGGCAACCAGACCTTTGAGCAGTGGGACAAGCCCTTCACCGCGGAGGCCGAGGTGCTGGCGCTCCACGACGGCGACTTCGTCGGCCGGCTGGGACTGCTGCAGGGCCGGCATGTGGCGCTCGGGCCGTCGGC
>MRWG01001762.1_pt1 | contig 12639 bp, 5 predicted proteins | sample 1013341 | NCBI WGS metagenome assembly MRWG01 (sample SAMN06117577, study PRJNA244670) | biofilm metagenome | biome: Water; feature: Cathode Biofilm; material: Biofilm; isolation source: microbial consortium enriched at the cathode of a solar microbial fuel cell | place: USA: District of Columbia ... | reverse complement strand
ACTCATAGCCGTATGCGATCTTCCCGGCGGCTCCGGGCGCCGCGCGCGCATACAGGCTCAGCCATCGCTCGACCTCGCCTTTGGCCGGCGGCTCGCCGCGTCCGGCGCCGTACGCCTTGGCAAGCTCCAGCATGGATGAAACATCGCCGGCCTCGGCCGCCCGCCGCAGCCACAGCACCGCGAGCCTCGGTTCGGCCAAAGGCAGCCTGGTGTCCCCATAAAGCTCTGCCAGGCGGCGCATGTCGGGGAGCGAACCCTGATCCGCCGCCCTTTCATGCCAACGCGCCGCGGCCGCGTAATCAGGCGTCCCTCGCAATCCGCGTTCGTGCAAAGCCGCAAGATTCGAAGCGGCCATGACGGATCCCCTATCGGCTGCGGTTTTGTACCACTCCGCAGCCAACGGCAGATTCGGGCCTTCGCCGACGCCCTTCTCATGGAGCTCCGCGAGGCGCATCGCTGCGGTCACTGAGCCATCGGCTGCGGCGATCTCGAGGTGCTCGCTCGCCCGCACGAAATCGACAGGAACGCCGAACCCGTCCGCATAGGCCTGCCCCAACTCCTTATGCGCGCCTCTTGAACCCAGCCGCACGGCGCGGCTCCAAGCCGCTACAGCTTCCGTCGGGTTCGCAGGCGCGCCGACGCCCGCAGCATAGGCCCGGCCCAACTCCATCGCTCCGTCGGGCTGGCCGGCCAGCGCGGCTTGCTGGAACAAAGCGAAAGCTCTCTCCGGCTGCGGCGCCCCGCCCCGGCCCGCTGCGTAAAGGCGGCCAAGAACGACAGCAGCCCTGGCGTCGCCCTGCGCGACAGCGCGTTCGAACATGCCCACGGCTTTTGCAAGGCGTGCGGGATCGTCCCCGCTCTCGAGAAGCAGGGAGGCCAGCGCGAACTCAAGTCCTGGTTCTCCGGCATCCTGCGCCATGCCATACCAGCGCGCCGACGCCGCCGGATCGGGCGCGCCAAACGCGCCGTTCCGGAAGGCGCGGCCAAGCTCAACCATGGCGGGGCGGGAGCCGCGGCCGCCTGCATCTTCAAGCAGGAGCCTGGCCCGTTGCGCCTGCGAGTCCAAGCCCGCGCCGAGCCAGACGGATGCGAGGTCGACTAACGCGGCTTCGTCGCCTGCCTTGATCGCCGAAGACAGGTATTGCGCAACCTTCGCATCGTCCCGTGGCGCAAGCTTGCCGTCCGCATAGAGACCAGCCAGCGATCGAGCGGCGCTTGTGCGGCCCGCCGCCGCATCGCGTTCCAGCGCGGTGATCGCCCCCCGAACCAATTGCCGGACCATCGCATCCGGCGCAGTCCCGCCGCCCGCCTCATGCAGGAGGCGGGCCAGCCCGAGGGCGGCGCGCGGATCTTCCGCGTATATCTCACGATACAACGCTATCGCGGCTGCCGGGTCAGGCTCACCGAGGCTTCCGTCCGCGTGCATTTCCGCCATGAGGCGCGTCGCCGGCGCGTAGCCGAGACGCCGCGCGGCGGCCAACTCCCGCATGGCGGTTTGGGGATCTCCTTGTTCAATCGCGAACAGACGTCCCTTCTGATAGTGCAGGCGCGCTGCAATCTCCGGATCCGCCGCTCGAACGAGGCCGGCCTCCACCGTTTCCAGAGCCCGCTTCGTTTCGCCCACTCGATACAACACGTCGCCTTTGAGGAGTTCCGCGCTGCCGGGCTTTTCCTCGATCGTGTACGCGCAGCCGCACAGCAACAGGCCTGCGACGCTTGCGAGCAGAAGTGCAGCGTTCGGGATCGGGAGCCGTGTCATCCGCCATCGCCTCTCAGCTTGCTGTCCGGGTTGGAAGGCCGCGCGCTGCGCGACGGCGATCCGAGCCTGATCTCCGCCAGGACGGCGGGCAGGTATCCGCCTTCCACCGATCGCCGGTAGAACGCGGCCGCCGTTGCTGCGTCGGCCTCGGGCAGGTTGCCGTCTTCCGCGAGCCGTCCCATCAGGTAGAGGGCATGCGGGTCGCCGGCATTTGCGGCGTCGGCCGCCCACCCCGCCGCGCGCTTTGTCAGCGCTTCGTCGCCTTGGTCGAGCAAGCGCGACGCCAGATCGACCAAAGGACCCCATTCGCCGTCGTTTGTCAGCGCCAGACGCAATCTCTCGTCGGTCGCCAATGAAACGCCTGGTCCGGTCGAGGCGGCCAGCATCTGCCGAATGCCCGCGCGGGAGCCATGATAGGCGGCCAGAAGCGCGTATCGGTCGGAGAGGGGCCGGTCCGCTGCGCCGAGCGAGCCATCGACGAGACCCGCAGCCAGCAGCTCCATCGCCGCGACGTCCCCCAGTGCGGCAGCCTTTGCGAGCCAGGCGCGTGCTTGGTCCGGCGCCGGCGCCTCCGGATGCGCCAGCTTCAGCCTTGCGAGTTCGCGCATGGCCGACGCGCTGCCAAGCGCGGCCGCCCGCGACAGCATGTCGTCAGCGGCCGCAACGATCCTGGGAACGCCCTCGCCCCGACGATAGGCGGCGCCCATCTGCGCCAGCTTGTCGATGTCGGATTCGGCGTGGCGTCGTACGCGTTCATGACGGCGCAGCGCCGCGTCGAGACCCGGCGGCGGTCCTTCGCTTGCGGCCGCCAGGGAAGCTCGAAAGTCGCCCCGCGAGGCGGCCTGGATCATATCCTCCGGACGGCCGCCCGGCAGCTGGGACAAAAGGAAAAGCGCTTCGACATCGCCCGCCGCAGCAGCGCGCGCCAAGAGCGATAGCGTCGATGCATCGGCGCCAGAGCCGCCTTTCATGCGTAGCTTGGCGAGGTCGGTGTGGCACCCCTCCAGCCCTGCCAGGACGCACCGCTCGAACCAGTGCAGGGCCGCCTTCGGCTCAAGGCTCGCAAGAGCAAGCTCCCGACCCAGACGTTGCATGCGGTTCGGCGATGTCGCAGCGCCGGCTTCAGCGCGCGCGCGCAAGCCGGCGGCCGTTCCCACAGCCTTGGCCGCGATCAGATCCCAGTCGAGCGCGCGGCCTAGGCGGATCGGCGCTACGATTCCGCCACGCTCCGCCGCCTTCCGCAGCGCTTCGCGGTCCGCCGCCACATCCCCGGTTCCAACGAGGGCCTCATACGCCAGTGCATCCGCAATGAAGGCCGCTGCGTCCTCCGAGCCATGGGCGGCGGCGTCCCGCAGAAGGGCCATGGCGAGCGGCGCGTCCGTTTCGGCAGTCGTTCCGGCGATCGCGAGCGCGCGAAGCCTTCGCGCCGACGCTACGGAGCCGGCGCGCGCGGCGCTGCGAAGCAGATCCACAGTCGAAAGCTTCGGTCCGTCCGCAAGAAGGTCCAATTCAACCAGACGGAGCAAGGCGTCCGGCTTCAGGTCCGCGGTCGCGGCGAGCGCTGCCCGAGCGGCGCCGACGCGCATCTCTCCCGTCCAGCCGTCCAGTATGGCGGCGGCGGCGCGGCCGCCGCCGTTCGGCATCGTTGCAGCCCGCTCGAGCAGGCGCTGCGCCGCCTTTGGATCGAACGGACCGCCGAACTGGCCGGCCGCGTGCTTCGCCATGAGAAGGAGCAGGTTCGGGTCCGTCCAGCCTGACCGCTCGAGGCCGGCCAATATGGCCTCTGCCCGCGGCGGGTCGCGCAGATCGAGGGGGCCGCGCAGGAGTTGCTCCGCCAACGCCAAACCTGCGGTTTCGCTGCCTGCCGCATACGCAGTCGCCAACAGGTCCAGCGCAATCGCAGGACTATAGGGCTGGCCTTCTCCAGTGAGATAGAGGCGGGCCAGCCCTTCCGTCGCCCCGACGACACCGCGGTCCGCCGCCGCGCTAAGAAGGGCGGCGGCTTGAGCGCTGTCGGGCGCGCCCTCGACTGGATCGAGGAATGTCTTCGCCAGCGTTACCGCCTTGTCGCACGCGCCTGCGGCGATCGCGGCGGCGAGCAACGCCCGCGCATGCGCGGCCAGTTGTGCGCCCCGCTCCGCGCCTGCCGCCCCGTCCCGCGAAAGACGACGCCCCAGGGCGAGCATCGCCGGCACGTCGCCGTCCACGGCCGCCCCACGATAGGCCTCAAGGGCGTCCGGCCGCCACGACGCGTCCGACCACCGATCTGCGAGTTGGCCGTATTCGAACGCTGCGCGAAGGTCGCCGCTCAGCCAAAGGCGACGCAGGCTTGACTCCACCCCAACGGCCTCCTGTCCGCTGCGAACCATGTTCGCCGCGTTGAGCGCGACTTCGCGGGCAGCGTCTGGCTGAGCGAGTGGGCTGCTTCCGGTCGTCAGCGCCTGGATGGCGCGCGCCATCTCCCATTGCGTGATGGGTCGATGGAGTGTGATCGGCTTCGCGCCCGGGCCGGCGGAAGGATCCGTTCGGCCGCAGCGCTCCGGCATGATCGAGCGCCAGTCCGCCGCCCCAGCCGGCATCGGCGCGGAGGCCAGCAGACCGCAGGTCGCCACGGCGGCGGCCAAGATGAGCCGGATCATCCGCATCACCCCACCTGAACCGCAGGCTCGAGCGCATTGCCCGGCCTCGCCGATGCGCGGAACGCCATCGCAGCGGCAGAGATTGCGGCCAAGACGACGCCGGCCGGCGCCCAAACGAGAATTCGCACCATGAACGCCGCATGAATCACGGTGTGGTTCTTAAACAGTACGTACCATGTGACGACGACGCCCACCGAAGCCAGCACAGCCGCGATCTGGAGCAGATCCCGGCCGCTGCGGGCGTTGATCATCGCCACGATGACGAACGCGACGAAGGAGAACCCGCAGGCGAAGAAAAATCCCTGGGCGAAGATCGGATCGCCATAGGTCAGGAAGTCGAGCTTGCGCAGAAGCGCGTCGTAGACGTCCTGGTAGGTCACCAAGGCTTCGGCCGGAGCGCCGCCGGCGGATTCGGCCTGCACGGTCGTTCCCATGCGGACCGCAATCTGATCGAAGAAGCTGAAGATCGTCTCCGACCCAAAGCGCCAACTGTTCACGCCGAGATTCATGGCGAAGGAGAGCGCGATTGCGCCCACATAGGCCGCGGGCATCAGAACGCCGCGCAGGACGTAGACGCCGGAGCGCAAGCCGCCGCCTTGAAAGGTCATCAGCCCGATCAGCATCGCCAACCCGACGACCGCTGCGCCGGTCAGGAATTCGAAGAACGCGATGAGCGCGCCATAGGCGCCCATCAGGGCGTACAGGCGCCAGCGCGAAAGCGCCATGACATCGATCTGAGTGGCGATCAGAAGATAAATGAAGAGTACAGCGTCGGCAGGCGCGTGGGACGGCGATTGCCCGAAATACGACAGGCCATAGAACGCGCCGAAGACCGCGGCGAGGCCGAGTCCGGCCCAGGCTCGGGTTCGGGCCGCCTCATCGGCTTTGGGGCCCGGGGCGGCGAAGCGCCTGAGCGCCGCCAAAGCAACGATCGCCAACAGCCCGTAGCAGAGCAGCTTGAAGTAAAAGCGCATGCCGGGGATGTCGAACCGATCGAGCAAGAAAACGGTGACGGCCCGGTAGCCGTGCAGATATCGAAGATAGGTGCCCTTTCTGTAATCCGTGGTCGGGTCGCCGTAGAGGCGATCGCGCAGCGTCTGGCAGAAGCCGGAGCGCTGGGTCTCGTCCCAATAGAACTGCCCAGCGGCAAGATATTCGCCGATTTCGTCCGGGCGGCTCATCGCCATCCAGTAGATGATGCAATCGTTTCTCTGGTGATAGCCGCGTTCCGCGTCGTATGGGCGCGAGTTCGCGAGGCTGAGGTCGCCCGTCTCGAAAGCTTGACGCAGGCGGGTCTCGATCCGTTCGGTCGGAACCGCGTAGGAAAGCGCCTGCAGCGCTAGAAACGCCGCGAAGCAGGCGGCGACGGTCGCGCACGTAATGGCGGCGCCCCCGAAGATTTCGCCGAATACGACGGAGAGCCTGAAACGGCGCGGACTAGCGTGGCGCATGATTCGCCTCGCCCGGCTGATCCAGGACTTCGGGCTTGTGCCGCCGCGCCTGACCGCCCGCTTTGCCTGCCGAACGCGCGAGCAAGGCCTTTGCCTCGGCGTCTCCCATGCGCGCAGCCCGATCCAGCCAGCGGCCTGCCTCCTGGGGCGCGACGAGATTGTCGTAGCCCGCCGCGCTCAGCATCGCCAAGTCCACCATGGCGTCGGCGTCGCCGGCTTCGGCAGCCTGTCTGTAGAACCGCGCTGCGTTGGCGAGATCCGGGGCCGTGCCGAAACCAAGCTCGAGCGCTCGGCCGCTTTCGCGTTGCGAGACCGCCGATCCGGCGGCGGCCGCCCACCGAAACAGGCGATACGCCTTGCGTGAATCGTAGGGAACACCGAGTCCCGAAGCGTGCGCCCGCGCGAGCTCTTCCGTCGCCTGGATCGAGCCTTTGGCCGCCGCCAGCGCGAACCATTCCATGGCGGTCGCGGCGGAAGCGCTGACGCCCCGTCCCACTTTGTAGGCTTTCGCGATGCCGACCATTCCGCTAACGCTGCCGAGCGTTGCGGCCGCCTCCAGCCAGCGCGCAGCCCGCCCGAGATCGGGCGGCAGACCGTGCCGACCTTGGATATACGCCTCCGCCAGCCAGAGCATCATCCCGACGTTCTTGTATCCGTTCTCCAGCGCGCGCCGCGTCCAGACAGCCTCCAGCGCCGGGTCGGCATTCGCCAGGTCGAGATCGCCCGCCCGATGAGCCTTCGCCAGACGCGCCATCGCGCTGGCGTCGCCTTTGGCGGCGGCGCGCTCATACCATTCGAAAGCAGACGCGCCGAAGACCTCCGCACGGCCGGCCCGCTCCAGGGCCTGCGCTAGGCGCGCCGCTGCGCTCGCGCTGTCGAGCGCCCAGGCTCGCTGGTACATCGACAGGCCCCGGTCGAATTCTTCCGCGCTTGCGCTCGGCCCGGTGAGCGCGGCGGCCAGATCGATCAGCGCTGCGACCCAACCTGCATCCGCCGCTTTATGCAGCCACATATCGGCCGTCCGCAGGTCCTGTGGCGCAGCCTTGCCCGCTTTGAAGACCTCGCTGAGCCTGTAGGCGGCCTCCGCGCTGCCGGCCGCCGCCGCCTCCTGCAGCAACTGAACGGCGAGCCCGGGCTGATCGACATTCAGGCTTTCGTCGAGCGCAAGCTTGGCGGCGCCCAGCATGCCCTTGATCGCCCCTTTGGCCGCCGCAGCGCGGAACCATGCCAGCGCTTCTGCCGGATCATTGTGCCCAAGGTTATCTTCCGTTCGCAGGCGACCCATTGTGAACATTGCGTCCACATCGCCTTCTGCCGCCTCGGCCCGAAGCATCGAAATGCTCCGCGCCCGCAAGTCGTCGACAGTCCTGAGACTTGGAACGGCGCGCGCGCCGTTCGCGTACAGCCGGGCCAGGGCAAGCGCCGCATGCGGGTCCGACCAGCTCGCCTTCCAGAGGATTCGCATCGCGCGCTCCTGCTCTGCGGCGGCCGGCGAGGCGAGCAGGCGCAAGCCCAAGAGCGTCGAAGCCCGCCGGCTGCCGAGGTCGGAGGCCCGGCCCAACATCGCAAGCACATCCGCTTCGGGCGCGCCCAGATCCTCACGCAAACGCGCCAGATTGAGCAGCGCTTTGGCAGCGATCTCGCCGGTTCCTGCCGCTGCGGCCGCAAATGACGCCTCGGTCGATTTGAGCGTCGAAGCCCCGCCGCCGTTCAGCACGCCATCGCGGATTAACCGCGCACGCTGGTAATGCGCGGCGCCCGGATTCACTGCGGCAATCCTCTCCAAGAGACGGCGCGCTTCTGCCTCGCGGCCCGCCTCAAGCGCCGCGCGCGCCTCTGCCGCGACGCCGGACGACCATTCGTCGAGAGCCGGGCCATGCGAGATTGCGACGTCCCGGAATGCCCAGCACCCCGCGGCCGCCAATGCGAGCGTGGCTATGGAGGCCAGACGCCGAGTACGGGTCATCGCGCCGCCTCCCACAAGCTGGCGCTCGACTGAGCGGCGCTTTTCTCCGCCGGGCAAGCGTCATGGTCGGTTGGAGCTGTCACGACGAGGCCAGAGGCGACGAGCGGGCAAGGCGTCGACGACGCCTGAGGCGCGCACTCGCTCGCCATGGTCACCCCTCGGCCGGCGTAGCCGATCAATTCTGCTTCCACGACGCGCGCGGCGCCGCCGACGAGCTTGGGGCCGATCAGTCGGTTGTCGCCCAGCGTGACGGCGCTGACGGCGTCAAACTTCATAAGGCTGGCCTGACCCTGCAGAACATTGTTCGCGATCGTCAAATCGGTCGGCAGCATAGCGGGCAGGCCGGCGCTGGCTTTTTCGATGTGCGCCGAGCGGGCAGACAAAGCCGTGCCGACGTTGTCGCGAATGTTGTTACTGTAGAGCGCGATCTGCGCGCTATTCCGAACGGCCACGCCGCTGCGGCGGTTATGCGCCAGGACGTTGCCGGCCAGGAGCACGCAGGCGCTCTCGCGGAGAGAGACGCCGTCGCCGGAGTTCTCAAGCATCAGGTTGGCGACGAAGCGGCTGCCGGCTCCGCCTTGTTCAACGGCGAGCCCAGAGCCGGCGTTGCGGACTGCCACGTTGCCGCGCCAAAGCGTCCCGTCCGCGAAGCCGCCAACAAGAAAGCCATGCTTCCGAAGCGTGCCGATGGCCGTGTTGAGAGCGAAAAAGCTCTGCCGATCCATTCCGCGTGGGCTCGCGCCGTAGACAATGCTGTTCTCGAAGACGTTGCCGACGGCAGCAAGTCGCCCCGCGTTCGATGTGTGCAGGCCATAGAGCATGTTGGCGAAGAGCGAGTGCGAGATGACGGCTTGAGGCGGCGGCGCATTGGCGGAAATCAATTCCTTCGGGCCTGCGGAGAAGGACGCGCCATAGCGACCGGACGCCTGATAGCCGAGATTGGCGAACCGGGCCTCTGCGGCCCAGGTTTTCGAGCCCGACCAGGCTAGGTAGAACGGCCGGAATGAGCCGCGTCCTTTGTATGTCGCCGTCGCGGGCGCAGCCGCGATCTCGCTCCAGCCGACAATCTCGCTATCGACGACATGGACATGTCCTGCGTTGATCAACGCCGCTCCGCCTTCGCTGCTCAGACGGAGGGAATCGACGTCGAGGCCCGTGATCAAAAGCGTCGCGCCCGGACCGACCAGCAGCGGCGCGCGCAGGTAATAGGTTCGTCCTGCGCGCGCCAGCACCTCCGCCCGTCCTTGCGCCTGGAGCGCGTGTGCGACCGCGGGAAGGTCGAATACGCCATCCTCGAGGAACAGGAATTGCGGCCGCCTTACGCCCTGGGTCTTCTTCAACAAGTCCAGATCGTAGGCCTCCGTCAGATACGAGCGGTTGTGCCTGTCGTAGTGGGCGTAGGCCATGCGGAGGCGCCCGGGCGCCGGGGCGGGGACCGCCGCTCTGACAGCTCGTGCGTCGACATCCCGCAGGTTCAAATCATCGGCGAGATCGATCGCCGGCAAGGGCGGAGCGCGGTAGAACCGAAAGCCGCTGTCGGCGAACAGGGGCGTGACGTCGCGCGCAGCTTCCGGCAGGGGCGTGGGCGGGCGGATCGGCGGCTGCAGCGGCCCGGCGCCGCGCGCGCGGGCGGCCGAGGCGGTGAATTCCGTCTGCATGGCGTCCGCATGCAACTCGGCGAGACGGCGGAACGCGCGCACCCTTATCGCCCAAGGATCGATCTGTCGCACAAGCAGCAGAGCTTCCCTCGCTAGGCCGGCTTGCATGAACGCGCCGGCGACTTCGGCGATCGCCTTCGCCCGGCCGGACCCGGTAAGCTGTTGCGTGCGCAGCAGGGCTTCGCGAAATTTGCCTCGCCGGACCTCGACGACAGCCAAAACGCTCTGCGTTTCGGGCTGCAGGCGTACGGATTCGGGCAGGCGGTCGGATTCCGCCATCGCCGCCGCGTAGGAGTCGAAACGGCCGAGCAGGCGGATCAGATCGCGGCGCAGATCGTCCTGACCCGCGCCGGCTTCGCCAAGCAAGCTTCTCGCTTGGCCCAACCAGCGCATCCGCATCTGCGCGGGCCATACGGCCAGGTCGCTCCACAACGTGTCTTCGCCGACAAGCCGAAGCAGCGCCGCGCTCCTCGAAACTGGGTCCGGGAGTTCCGTCAGTAGATCCTCGACCGCCTCCGGATCGCCGGTTCGCCGCGCTAGCGCCTCCAGTGCATCCGCGGCCAACCGACTGGCGACGCCCTGCGTCGGCGCCGCCGCCGCCAAGCGCAGAAGATCGTCGTCGCGCAAGTCCTTGCGCAAGACGTCGCCGAGCGGCGGCGCCAGGTGCGCTGCATAGCCTGCGACATCGGGCCAGAGGGCCATCGCGCCCTCGGCGTCATCCAGCCCGATCGCCAGTGCGGCCTGCTGCGTCTGCAATTGCTTGCGCAGGTCGCTGCCAATGCCGTCCATGACTTCGATTCTTCCAAGCAGAGCCGCCGCTTGGCCGAGATATTGCCGATCGAGCTGCACGCCTGAAATCCTCAGGAAAGCCCCCGCGCGCGCCGGCGCCGCCTCGATGGTCTCCGCTGTGAAGAGGGCGTCGGCGACCAGACTCGACGAGAGCTGATATGCCGCCGCCCTTGCCGTGGCCGTGTCCCGCAGCGGCGCATCCTCGATGGCGCGATGCGCGACGATCAAGGCAGGATCTTTTCGCCAGCCAATTTCTCGCTCGACGAGGTCGGTCAATGCTTTGTCCCGCCGGAGGCCTTCATTGTCCGCAGCCAGAAGAACCGCCAGCGCGGGCTCCGACAGACCCGCCTCCATGAGTGACTTGGCCAAATCGAAGAGCTTGCGGTCCCGAGTATCGGCATCGGCTTCGCGGATCGCCGCCCGCGCGGCGTCCGACACGTCGCCGAAGCCCGCCAACGCGCGCGCCAGCGTCTCCAGAGAACGAATCCGCGGCGTGGCGGACTCGATGGACCAGGCATTACGCCAAGCCTCGCGGGCAGTTTCCGGCGAAAGAACCGCGGCTGCGACGAGGCGTTCGGCCGCGCGATCCCGCGCAATGTGGTCGGCCGCCATCGACCGGGCGCGCCATCCCTCTCGCAGCGATGTTTCCGCCGCCTGCGTCCGCCCGAGCGATAGACTTATGACCGCAAGGCGCGCATGCGCCTCCGCTTCGAACTCCGGGCCTCCCAACTCGTGCGCCAGAGCCCAAGCTCGTGTCTCGAGCGCGTTTGCCGTCTCGCGATTCAACCCCGCTTGGGCGAGAGCCTGATAAATTTCGTCGAGCGCATTGCGCGCCAGCGCGCGACGCCTTGCCAACTCGTCAGCCTGTGGATCGGACATGGGCATGTCGGGGATAAGGTTGAGGATCTCACTGGCCGACTTAAGCGCGCGCGTCGCCATTGCCGAAGCGTCCGCATGCGCCGCGCCCGACGCCATGACCGATCCGGACGGACCACTGTCCTGCGCAAGGCTGGGCAGCGCGGGTGCGAGGCAGAGCATCGCCAGCAGGCCGATGTCTCTCCGCCGGAAACCAACAGCTTGGGCTCGCCTGAGCCATCGTTCGTAACGCGCCGCCATCGCCCTTAGCCGCCGATCTGGGCGCGGGCGTCGCCGCGAAAAACGAGAAAGCGCGCCGCAGCGAAGTTGACGAACATCCCCGCGATCGACCCAATCCCGGCTGGTATGACCGGGTTCTCGTAGAGAAAATCGGATATTGCGATCGCCGCCATGTAGGCTCCAAGATTGCAGAGTCCGCCCACGCTTGTAGACGCGAGGTAGCGCGCCCATTCGCGGGAAAGTCCGGAAGAATTCAGGTCCGGGAACGTGAAGCGACGGTTCATCGCCCACGCGGCTGTGGAAGCGACGAGGAACGAAAGCAGCCTTGCCCAGTAAGGCGACGCGCCCAGTAACTCGACCGCAGTCGCAAGAACGGCGGCGTCCACGAGGAACGCAGCGGCGCCCACGAGTCCGAAGCGCAAAAACCTCGCCAGTTCCCGCCATAACCACGGGCGACTGCTGCCAGGCGAAAGGAGCAGCCGCCACATGTTCAGGACGCCTGGCGCAATTCGGCACGCTCTTCCGCCACGCGACGCCACGGCGCGGCTTCGTAGGCCTGATAGTGCAGACGCTTGATCTCGCGGCGGCCGTGCGTGACGGTGTCCAGGATGATCCCGCAGACTCCCGAGAGCGCGGCGAGGAGCATTAGCGCCGAGGCGAGTACGGCCGTCGGCAGGCGCACAATGCCCTCATCGAAATATTCGTAGATCACCGGCGCCCCGAAGCCCAAGCCGAGCAAGATGAAAATCCCTGCGACGAGTCCGAAGAATGTCATCGGCTTTTCCACGCGGAAAAGGCGGATGATCAAGCGAAGGATCCGGGCCCCGTCCCTGTAGGTCGAAAGCTTGGAGAAGGAGCCTTCCGGACGCTCCCGATAGGGCGTCAGCAATTCATCGACCGGAAGCCAGAGCTCGAGGGCGTGGACCATCAAGTCCGGTTCAATCTCGAAGCCGCGCGACAGCGCAGGGAAAGTCTTGACGAAGCGGCGCGAGAAGACGCGGTAGCCTGACTCCATGTCGGTGAAGCGGTTGCCGAAGATGATGCCGGCGACGCCGGTCAGCATCTTGTTTCCGATGACATGGCCAAATCGATAGGCCTTCGCGTCGGTGTGCACGCGGGCGCCGACCACCATGTCCAGGCGGTTCGCGAGAAGATGCTCTACCAGGAACGGTGCAGACGCGGCGTCATAGGTATTGTCGCCATCCGCCATCACATACACGTCGGCAACGATGTCGGAGAACATCCGTCGCACGACCTGGCCTTTGCCCTTGGTCGGCTCGCG
>MRWG01001761.1_pt1 | contig 12656 bp, 16 predicted proteins | sample 1013341 | NCBI WGS metagenome assembly MRWG01 (sample SAMN06117577, study PRJNA244670) | biofilm metagenome | biome: Water; feature: Cathode Biofilm; material: Biofilm; isolation source: microbial consortium enriched at the cathode of a solar microbial fuel cell | place: USA: District of Columbia ... | reverse complement strand
CCGACCAGGATCGGCGTGCTGCCTTTACGAGCGAAATCGTGTCCGCGAACTGGCTGAGGGCAGAGCGTTGAAGGTACGCTAAACAACGCTAAGGAAGAACAATCCAGGAACCCGATGGCTCGCCCTTCTTCCTGAGACTCTGCAGGCCAATCTGCCGATCGCGCAGCATGCTCGCCGTTGTGAACAACTCCGAAAGCGATCGGCCGAGCTGATCCAGCCGGACTGCCGCGACCAGACCATCTACACGTGGCGTGGTGCTGAGGTCGACGGACTCTCGTAACCGCTGACCGTCGCATGGTTCTGCCGTAGCTCAGCGACCGCCTGCTCGATGACCTGGCCGGCACCCCACAGGGCGAGCGCCGCCATGATCGCTGCCACGATGATGTCAGGCCAGCCGGTGCCGGTACCGAACACGCCCAGCGCCGCCGCCATCACCGCCAGATTGCCGATCACGTCGTTGCGGCTGCACACCCAAACCGAGCGCATGTTGGCGTCACCGCTGCGGAACCCGGTGAGCAGGAGCAGACAGCCAGCGTTGAGCAACAGCGCCATGACGCCGATGCCACCCATCACCTCAGCGGCCGGCACCTCGCCACGCCATGCGTACCAAGCGGTGCTGCCGACGACCCAGAGGCCGAAGACACCCATCGATGTGCCCTTGGCGAACGCCGCCCAAGCGCGCCAGCGCAGCGCCATCCCGAACACGAGCAGGCTGATCGCGTAGTTGCCGGCGTCGGCCAGGAAGTCGAGGGCGTCGGCCTGCAGCGAGGCCGAGCCCGCCGCCATTCCGGCCGCAATCTCGACCAGGAAACCGATGAGATTGATCGCCAGCACGATCCACAGGATCCGCCGGTGCTTGGGGTCAGGAGCCGAGTTGGTCGACTTGGCTGCACAGCAGGCGGCGCTCATGGGCAGTTCCTTCCATTGCAGGCAGCCCGTAAGGTGGACTTTGTAGCAGCTACAAGGTCAAGGCCATGGCGGAGTGCTATTCGATCGGCGAGCTGGCCCGGGCCAGCGGCTGCAAGGCGGAGACGATCCGGTACTACGAACGGATCGGCCTGATACCGAGACCGGACCGCCGGCCGTCGGGCTACCGCGCCTATGGGGCAGCCGACGTCCAGCGGCTTCGGTTCGTCCGGCACGGCCGGGCACTGGGCTTCTCGCTCGACGCCATCCGCGAGCTGCTGGCGCTCGCCGACCAGCCGAACCGCGACTGCGCAGCCGCCGACCGCTTGTGCTCGGCGCAGCTCGAGGAGATCCGCGAGAAGATCCATGCCCTGCAGCGGCTGGAGGCCGAACTCGCCCGAACCCTCGAACAGTGCCGTGGCGGACGCATTGCCGATTGCCGGGTCATCGAGACGCTGTCCGAGTGACGGCCGCCTCGCGGACGGCATCAAGGCCGTTGGCGGGCAATCTCCTGGTAGGCTTCGGCCAGCGCTGGCCGCTCGGTGCCGCTCATAGCTGACGTCCCGGCGCTGTCGATCGCCTCGAGCGCCCGCAGCAGGTGCTCGGCCACGTTCGATCGGCCGTCGGAACACGCGGTCTTGAAGAGCTCGAGGATGGCAATCTCGAGCCGATCTCGACGAGGACCCATCGTCCATCTCCCACGAAGGCTCGCTGCAATCCTCGGGTTTCCATCGGGGGGAAGGTCAAGCGAGTAGGCTGCGCGCTCGCCGTCCGCGACGTGCGACGCAATGACCGTCGACGACTTGTCGCTCCGGGGTTAGCGTCCCTATATGCGAGCCATGTTCCGAGCCCTGGCCCTGATTCTGATCCTGACATTCGCCGCCGGTACGGTGGCGCACGCGGTTCAGGCATCGGATATGGCGACCGAGATGGCGATGACGGCCGATGGCGGAATGCCCGGCTGCGACGGCTGCGGCGGGGGCAATGACGATGATCCGGCCGGCAAGCTGACGTGCATGCAGGTCTGCATTGCCCCGGCGATGGCGATCCTCGGCTCGGACATCGTGGTCGTCGCGAAGAGCACCGGCCACTTGATCCTGCCGGCGGCGAGCGAGAGCGTCGGCCGCACCACGCTCATAGATCCCTATCCTCCCAGATCCCGCGTCCTGACCTGACGGCATCGGGTCGCCTGTCGGCGAGTCCGCTGTCGTAGCGGCGATCCCGTCACGCACGCGATCGCCGCCGTGGACCGTGCGCGCTGCCTCGCGGCGGGCGTCCGGCGGCATTCCATCGTTCATCAGGACGAGACATTGATGCAGACCAAGTTCATTGCGCCCTCGCGGCGCAGCTTCCTGGCCGGTGCCGGTATGACGGCGCTCATGGCCTGGCTCGGCTCGACCATGCCAACGGAGGTGCGCGCTGCTCAGCGCGAGTTCCGCCTCCGCGCAGCCCCGGGATCGGCGCGGTTGGTGCCGGCGCCTTATCCGGACACCGCCGTCTGGTCCTATGGGAGCGTTCCGGGGCCGGAGATCCGCGTCCGCCAGGGCGAGCGGCTGCGCGTCGTGGTGGAGAACGCGCTCGCCGAGGGGACCACGGTCCACTGGCACGGCATGCGGGTCCCGAACGCCATGGACGGCGTGCCGGACCTCACGCAACGCCCGATCGCGCCCGGCGAGAGCCTCACCTACGAGTTCGACGCGGTCGACGCGGGCACCTTCTGGTACCACCCGCACCAGCGCAGCTTCGAGCAGGTCGGCCGCGGCTTGTATGGGCCGCTGATCGTCGAGGACATCGAGCCGGTCGCCGTCGACCGCGACGTGACCTGGGTGCTCGACGACTGGCGGCTGCTGAAGGACGCCTCGATCAGCAACGACTTCGGCAACATGATGGACACCGGCATGGCCGGCCGCATCGGCAACACGGTGACGGTCAACGGCCAGGTGGTGGAGACTTTCGCGGTGCGCGCTGGCGAGCGTGTTCGGCTCAGGCTGATCAACGCCGCCAACGCCCGCATCTTCGCTCTCGATTTCGAAGGGCACGCGCCGCAGGTGATCGCGCTGGACGGCCAGCCGGTCGAGCCGCATGCGCCGGCGGACGGCCGGGTCGTGCTGGGCCCGGCGATGCGAGCCGACCTTGTGCTCGACATGACGGGTACGCCCGGCGGCAGGTTCCGGGTCATCGACACCTTCTACCACGGCCTCGAATACCGGCTGCTCGACCTCGCCTACGCGGCCGAACCGCTGCGCGGGCACGCGCTCGATACGCCGTTGGCCTTGCCGGCGAACCCGCTCACCGAGCCCGACCTTGCCTCGGCCGAGCGCCATGCCGTCAGCTTCGGCGGCGGCATGATGAGCGGCGGCATGATGCAGGGAATGGGCCGCACGACGCGGGGCATGACGGGCGGCGGCGTGTGGACCGTGAACGGTGTCGCCGGCACCGGCCACGTCATGGACCCGATGCTCACCCTCCAGCGCGGCCGCTCTTACGTGCTGGAACTCGCCAACGACACCGCGTGGCACCACCCGATCCATCTCCACGGCCACTCGTTCCGGGTGCTGAGCCGGAACGGTGCAGCGACCCGATATCGGGAATGGCAGGACACCGTGCTGATGAGCCCGCGCGAGCGGGTGGAGATCGCCTTCGTCGCCGACAACCCCGGGGACTGGATGTTCCACTGCCACATCCTGGAGCACCAGGCCGCCGGCATGATGGGCGTCATCCGGGTCGCCGAGACGGACCGGACATGAGCGCCGGACCGATGCTCACGGTCGCCGCCGCCTTTGTGGTCGCGGCGACACTGGCCGGGGCCGGCAACGCCCGGGCCGACGGCGACCCTGTACGGGGCGGCCAGCTCTACCGTGCCTGCGTCGCCTGCCATTCGCTGGAACCCGGTACCCACCTCACCGGGCCGAGCCTGGCTGGCCTCTGGCAACGCCCCGCCGGCAGGACCGAGGGCTTCGCCCGCTACTCGGCGGGGCTCAAGGCCGCGGCGTTCGACTGGGACGCCGCCGTGCTCGATGCCTGGCTCGCCGATCCACGCGCGATGATCCCGGACACCCGCATGGTGTTTCGCGGCATTCCGGCGGAACGGGACCGTGCGGACCTCGTCGCCTTCCTGGCGCTGGCCATGGCTCCTGGTGGTGCCGGCACCGTCGTCGAACGGGGCTTGGTGCCGGGAGGCATCGTGCGCGGCCAGAAGCCGGAGCCGCTGGCGCCAACGCCGCCCGCTGCCCAGGTGACGAAGCTCCGTCACTGCGGCGACAGCTACTTCGTGACCACCGCCGACGGCGCCGAGACGGCCCATTGGGAGATGAACGTCCGCCTCAAGCTCGACACCCGCGACACCGGACCCGCTCCCGGAGCGCCGGTGATCGTCGGCGCCGGGATGATGGGCGACCGCGTCTCGATCGTGTTCGCCAGCCTCCAGGACCTGACCAGCCTCGTCGAGGACGCGTGCTGATACGCGCCCCTCGGCCCGTCAACCGATCTCGCGAAAGGACCCGTTCGATGCTTCGACTGTTCGCAATCCTCGGCCTGCTGCTCCTGCCGCTCGGCCATGCCCAGGCCGCCGACCCGGCCAAGACCGTGACCCTCTACAAGAACCCGCAATGCGGCTGCTGCGAGGGCTACGCCGACTACCTGCGGCAGAACGGCTATGCGGTGACCGTCAAGCCGACCCACGACCTCGTCGAGATGGGCCGCGACGCCGGGATCGCCGACGAGTTCCAGGGCTGCCATCTCTCGTTCATCGACGGCTACGTGGTCAGCGGACACGTGCCGGTCGCGACCGTCAACCGCCTGCTCGCCGAGCGCCCCAAGATCAAGGGCGTGACCCTGCCGGGCATGCCGATGGGCTCGCCGGGCATGAACGGGCCGAAGACCGCACCGTTCACGATCTACGAGATCGGTGACGGGGCGCCCAAGGTCTTTGCCGTCGAGTAGCGCCGTGGCCAACTTTGATGAAACCGCAACGGGCGGTTCGCCGCCCCTTGCGACTCGAAGACGGCTTGGGCGCCTGCTGGTCGTCCTGCCGCTCGTGGGCTCGATCGTCGTCGGAGTCGTGTTGGCGTGGAGCCTGACCCGCAACCCGCGGGAGATCCCGTCGGCACTGGTCGGCAAGCCGGTGCCGGCATTCGCCCTGCCGCCGGTCCAGGGGCGGTCGCTCGGCCTGTCGGCCGCCGATCTCACTGGCGAGGCGTCGCTGGTCAACGTGTTCGCCTCGTGGTGCACCGCCTGCCGGGAGGAGCACCCCCTGTTCCTGGAGCTGAAGGCCGCGGGTTCCGTCCCGATCCACGGCCTCAACTACAAGGACGCGCCAGCCGACGCCGCAAGATGGCTCGACACGCTCGGCGATCCGTACACCCGCACCGGCGCCGACCGCGATGGCCGGATCGCGATCGACTGGGGCGTCTACGGCGTGCCGGAGACCTTCGTGGTCAGCGCCGAGGGCCGGATCGTGCACAAGCACATCGGCCCGCTGACCCGCCGGGACCTGGACGAGACCATCCTGCCACTGGTGGAGCGCCTGCGTGCCGGCGCCACCGAGCCACCGGTCGCCAAGGAGCAGAAGCCATGACCCGCCTGCAGCGTCTGTATCTCCGCTCGGCCATCGCCGTGGCCGGCGGTCTCGTGATCGGTATCGCGATCGCCGGCATTCTCGCGTATCGATCCGGACTGCCTGCCGGTTCGACCACAGCCGGAAGGCCCGATCTGGCCGCGACGGGAATCTCTCCAACGCAATCGCCAGCCGCGATGACGCTGCACGAAGAACGGCGGCCGATTGCCGAGCTGCGGTTCGAGGACGGCGCCGGAAGGTCGCTGACCCTCGCCGATTTCCGGGGCAAGGTCGTGCTGCTCAACATCTGGGCCACCTGGTGCGGCCCTTGCCGGGCGGAGATGCCGACCCTCGACCACCTGCAGGCGATGCTCGGCGGGCAGGATTTCGAGGTCGTGGCGCTTTCAATCGATCGTGCCGGCATGAACGTCGTCGATCGCTTCTACGCCGAGATCGGCGTGACGCATCTCGCCCGCTACATCGATACCTCCGCCAAGGCGGCGCGCGACCTCGGCGCCTACGGCCTGCCGACGACGCTGCTGATCGACCGCCAGGGCCGCGAGATCGCCCGGCACGTCGGGCCGGCGGAATGGGACACGCCGTCGATGACGACGTTCTTCCGCAGGCAGCTCGGGCGCGAGGCAAGCGCCGCCCGCCCCGCCACGACAACCACGGTCGACAAGAAAGGATCGCCGTCATGACCGTTTCCACTGGACCGGCGGGATCGCCGCCACCGTCCGTTGTCCAGGATCTGTTCGGCCTGGCCCGATACTATCTCGGGGGCCGTCGACGCCTGCTCCTTTTCGCCGGCCTGGCGATTGCCGCCGGCCTGGCCCTGAACTGGGGCTGGCTCACTGCCCTCGGCGTTGCCCCGATCCTCGTCAGCCTGCTGCCGTGCGCCGCGATGTGTGCGCTCGGTCTCTGCATGAACCGGGCAGGAGGCAAGTCGTGCTCGACCGGCACGAGCCCCCGCGACGACGCCCCCAACGACATTACGACCGTGTCAGGCGCACCGCCGGACATGGCCGTCCACCGGGTCCCGGCCGGCGCCACGGTGGTGCCGGGCGCGGATGCCGAACCGCAACCCCCGAAGGAAAGGAGTAAGATCGATGCGTAGCTCGACGAAGATCCTCGCCGCCGCGGCCCTGCTGGTCGCCGGCCTGGCCGCGGCCCCGAGCCTCTATGCCCATGAGGCCGGCCGCTCCGGTGGCTCGATGATGGGCGCCAGCATGATGGGCGAGATGAGCGCGATGATGGCCGGCTGCAACGAGATGATGCAGTCGATGCGCCTGGGCGGCTCCGGATCGCCGAACGATCAGTGGCACGACGGCTCGCCCCACGCCACTCCGTCGCCGCAGGGCTGAGGACGGTACGGGAGCCGGCCGCCGGTCGGCCGGCTTCCCTCACACACGGGACAGAGATCCATGCGAGCAACGAGTACCCTGGCCATTGCGCTGCCCGCCCTCCTGACACTTGGTTCGCCGGCCGCCGCCCATCACCCCGGCGACAAGCTCGACGAGGTGATGACCGGCAAGGAGCAGTTCTTCCAGACGATCGACCGGCCGGCCCCGCCCTTCGAGCTGGTCGATGCCGACGGCAGGCCGGTGGCGTTGTCCTCTTTCAACGACCGGATCGTCGTGCTGCATTTCATCTACGCGAGCTGCCCGGACGTCTGCCCGCTGCACGCCGAGAAGATCGCCGAAATTCAGCGAATGGTGAACATTACCCCGATGAAGGATCGGGTGCAGTTCATCAGCATCACCACCGACCCGGCCAACGATATCCCAGAGGTGTTGAAGAGCTACGGCCCGGCTCACGGCCTCGATCCGGCGAACTGGGTGTTCCTGACCGCCGGGCCGCGCCAGGGCGAGGACGCGCCCCGCAGGCTGGTCGAGGCCTACGGGCACAAATTCATGGCAACCGGGGATGGCCTGCAGGTTCACGGTGTCGTCACCCACGTGATCGACCGCGGCGGTCGCTGGGCCGCCAACTTCCACGGCCTGGATTTTGATCCGCTGAACCTGGTGCTCTACGTCAACGGGCTGACCAACAACCATCGGGAACCGCCGACGGCCACGCTCTGGGAAAGGGTTCGCAGCTGGCTGTGGTGACGGCAATGGGTTCCGCGCGGGCAATCGGAGGTCCTGGCTTATCGCAGCCGGGCGGTGGGAAGTAGCCGGAGCGTCCGAACGATGTGGCAAGTCTCGAACATCGGCGTTCTCACGGCCTTCGCGGCCGGCCTGGTCTCGTTCCTGTCGCCCTGCGTGCTTCCGCTGGTCCCCGGCTACGTGTCCTATGTCGCCGGCCGGGCAGCCGTCGAAGGTCCGAACGGCGCCGGCCTCGCGCACAGGTTGCCGGCGGTCGGCCTCAGTGGCTGCTTCGTGCTCGGCTTCTCGACCGTCTTCATCGTCTTCGGGGCGAGCGCCACAGCGCTTGGGCAGCTGCTGATCGGCTACCGCTACGAGCTCAACATCGCCGGCGGCGCGATCGTGGTCCTGTTCGGGGTGTTCCTGATCGGCATCGTTCGGCCGACCTGGATGTTGCGCGACTGGCGCTTCCACCGCGCTCTCCCGCCCGGCCACCCGATGTCCGCCTATGTCCTGGGGCTCGCCTTCGCATTCGGTTGGACGCCGTGCATCGGTCCGATCCTCGGCGCCATCCTGACCATGGGCGCGTCGGCGTCGACAGTGTCCGACGGCGTCGCGCTGCTGGCGGTCTACTCGCTGGGCCTCGGCGTGCCGTTCCTGCTCGCCGCCGTCTTCACCGACGCGCTCGCTGCGAGGTTGAGGGCGATCGGCCGGGCCGGCCAGCTGCTTCAGATTGGCGCCGGCAGCCTGATGGTCGTCATGGGCGTTGCCGTGATGACCGGGCAGCTGAGCGCCTTCTCCTATTGGCTGCTCGACACGTTTCCGGTGCTCGCGACCATCGGGTGACCGGCCATTCCCTGTTTGGAGGTCTCGGAACATGGGCTTCTACGAAGAGCGGATCCTGCCGCACCTCATCAACCTGGCGATGCGCAAGCGCGAGCTTGTGCCGTACCGCGAGCGCGTCGTCTCGGCTGCCGAAGGCCGGGTGTTGGAGATCGGCATGGGCTCGGGCCTGAACCTGCCCTTCTATCGCCCGTCGGTCTCCGAGGTCATCGGCCTCGACCCGTCGCTGCGGCTGACCGAGATGGCCCGGCGGCGGGTTGGCAGGACGCCGCCGCCGGTCAGCTTCGTCGAAGGTTCGGCGGAGGCGATCCCGTTGGACGACCGCAGCGTCGACACCGTGCTGACGACCTGGACCCTGTGCAGTATCCCGGGGGCTATGGCGGCGCTGGCGGAAATGCGGCGGGTGTTGAGGCCGAGCGGCCAGCTCCTGTTCGTCGAGCACGGACTGGCCCCGGACCCGGACGTCCAGCGGTGGCAGGGTCGACTGAACCCGGTCTGGAAGCGGATCGGCGGCGGCTGTCACCTGAACCGGCCGATCCGCAGCCTGATCGAGACGGGTGGTTTCGACATCACGCGGATCGACACCGGCTATGCCAAGGGGCCGCGGCCGATGACCTTCATGTACGAGGGACGGGCAAAGCCGGGATAGCAACATCTACGGGGCGTCAGGGCGAGACGCCGACCTCCATCGGCAGGCCGGCGGCGCGCCATTCCGGCAGGCCGTCCTCCAGCCGGCGGACGCTGAAGCCGCGCGCCCTGAGCATCGCGACCGCCTCGTAGGACAGCACGCAGTAGGGGCCGCGGCAGTACGCCACAACCTCCTGCGCCGGGTCGAGCTCGGCCAGCCGCCGCTCGAGCTCGGCCAGCGGGATGTTGCGGGCACCCGGCAGGTGGCCGAGCGCGAACTCGTCCTCCGGCCGGACGTCGAGCACGCTGACGGTCCCGGTACGCAGCCGTTCCATCAGCTCTTCGCGGGACACGGGGTTCCCGTACCACTTCTGCAAAGAGTGCCGCTAAGGGGTATGTTTGATTTCAAGGGCTTGCGAAGATGCCATTCTCGTATCCGATTGATTTTCTACAATAAACAGCTTTCAAGCCCGCCGAGCGCGCGCTCGAACGAGATGATGGGCGTCTTCGATCCGGAAGCGCATCACTCCGTTCATGTTGATGTGCTTGTAGGCAACGGGTGCGATCCGTGCCAGGTGAGCGTCGGGGTATAGCGCAGATCCACCGTCCGCCACGACGCGCTGCATCTGCTCGGCGTTCCAGGCCATCACCGCGTTGGTGAGCAAGGTGAGCGCCCCGGATATCGCCGTCATCTCTTGGCTCGTGCGTCCGTGCTTTGCCTCGATGCGTCCCGCCATCAGCGCCCGCTGCAGGGGATGCACGGACTCCCCTTGGTTCAGCGTGCGGTGGACCTCGCGTTGAAAGCCGGGGTTGACCAGGTAGTCCAGCAGGAACAGCGTGCGCAGCACCTTGCCGAGCACGGTTCCGCACTCGTACACCGGCATTCCGCGAGCCGCACTGCCGTGACGGTCGATGATGGTCGACGCCGAGCCGTAGCCGGCCTTCAACGACGTGACAAGCTTCAGCAGATCATCCCATCCGGCCCGTGCAGTTTGGCCGACCGTGATCCGCTCCGTCATGGGCTCGATGCGAGCGGGTACGGGAATTCCCCGGGGTAGGTAGAGCTTCCGTCCACCGACGTCCGTGAGCCGCGGGCAGAGATCGAAGCCCAGCAGCTTGGCGACCGCCATGGCGAAGTGCGTGAAGCCGTGGCTGTCGACGGCCAAACGCTGGAGCTGGGCTACTTCCTGCTGCAGCACGCCTTCGATGGCAGCACCAGCCTGGCGGCGGTTGAGCACGATGGGCTGATCGTAGATGATCGCCCACTGGTCGAGGACGAGGGTGTAGGTTCCCACGGCCGGCGTTCGCCGCCGCGGCTCGATCCGAGCGGTCCACAGGTGCCGGGTCGCGTCCAGGCTCATCATGTCGGCGCTGGCGAGCACGCCCGAACCCCAGTGTCTGGCAATCGGTTGAGCGAGCAGATCGGCGACCACGGCGTCGCTTGCGGCGCGCAGCTGACCGGCTTCCTCGATCTGCCGCATGGCGAGTTCGATCTGGTCGGTGCTGACGCCGTCAACCATTCGGGCCATCGCCGCCGCGGTCTTCTCCGTCCCCAGGGCGAGAAGGCCGGCGTAGAGGGACAGCAGCTCGCGCTCGTTTGCGGGCTGGCGGCCCATTGCCAGCCAGGAGAACCGCGCCCGGGCGTCCGCCGCCACCAGAATGTCCGGTAGCTGCACCTCGCCAACCGCGGCGAAGATCGCGTCACGGGTCCGGTCGACATCCGGATCAACCGGCTCAGGGCGATAGCGTGGGACTTTGAAGCGGTCCTGCTCGATGCCGATCTCGCCAGCGTCGATCGCCTCGTCCAACATCTCAAGCCGCAAAGCCAGTGGCCGCTCAAAGCGGTGCAGATAGGCGTCGAGCGACGACGGCCAACCGTTGGCGCGCAGGACGCGGCCACGCTGTCCTGTCCACACCGACCGCGGCATCAGCTGATCCGCGACCGCACGATGCTTCAGGCTGTGCGGCGCGCTCGCCTGACCGTTGCGCAGGGACCGTTTGAGCAGCAACGCAGTCGCAACCTCGAAAGCGGATAGCCGATCCGAAGGGGAGATCGCCCGTTCGACCGCTCGACGCGCCGCCCGGGGAAGCGCCTGTACCGCAACGGCTGGAACCCGGGGGTCGCCCGTGTCGTAGGCCGCCTTCAAGGTGCTCAAAGCAATCCGGAGCGGATGCTCGTCGTCGATCGAAAGATCGAGATCGGTCACCCGTCTCATCAGGCCTCGAAGCCGTCCTGGCTCGCCTGCCATCTCGGTGCGGATCAGCTGAGCCTTGGGGAGCCGCGGCGGCGCGGCCACGAACGGGGAAGCGGCGTCCGCGACCGCGGAGCGGAACGCCTCTGCCGGCAGATCCGGATCCGCCAACGCGGCGCAAACAGCATCCATGCCGACCCGATACCGTTGAAGCTCGTTCAGTGCACGGTTCTCGACGCGCAGCCGGGCACGGCCAAAGAGGTCACCGACGTGGCGGTTCGTCTGTTCCAGCACCGTGTCGGTGAGCGTTATGAGCTGCTGCCTTAACCAGCATCCGATCTCCACTGTCCGGCGCGGGTCGCGCAGGCGACTCAGCGTCGACGCCTTGCGAAGCGCGATCCGCCGGGCGTGCGTCCGCATCCGCTCGATCGGCAACTCCGGCAGCTCCAGGCGTTCGGCGCCGAGCCGGCGAAGCAGGCCAAGGCGCGCCTGGACATCGCTGATGTCGCGGACCGAGGTGCCGCCGGCCGGTCTGCGAAGCCAGTCCAGCTGTGTCTCACCTGCAAGGCATCCGGGACCAGTGAGTTCCCGGACCCAGGACGCAGTCGCCTCCTCGCCGACGCGATCGACGATCGCGGACTGGAGCGCGGTCAGGACAAATATCTGGGCAGCGGACGCTAGGTCATCGAGGTGGCGCCTGCCAAGCGCCACGTACCCGTGGTCGTACAGCCAGACCCGTGCTTGGATGACCAGCTCGCCACGATCCATCACCGTGCGCGCCTCCTTGCGCAGGAAGGCGGTCAATGCCCGTTCGGCGGCAACCGTGCAGGCTCGAAATCCAAGGACCTGCAGGGCCTGCTGCTGATGTTCGAACAGCGTGCGACGCCGGCGCCGGTAGATCGCCCGCAGGGTAGCGATCATCGGCGCCTCCACGCCGGTCTGCTCGGCGACGCAGGCCAGCACGGCCGGCGGGATCAACCGCATCGGGTCCAATGGGCGGCCGGACAGACGCAGGAAGCCGATCTGCATGGCGAGGCCGAAGCGGTTCATGTCGCGACGGCGATGCGCCACGATCGTGGCTTGGTCGTTCTCGAGTGTGAAGAAGTGCTGGATCTCCGCCTCGGATAGGTCGGCGGGAACCGCATCGACCCCCAGCAACCGCCGCCGCCAAGCTTGCATGCCGTCCCCCGCCGAAGGATCCCTTCCTTCAATAAACGGTAGGGCGGACCGAGCGGCGAGTCCCAGGAAAGCTGTTTATACCTGGAAATCAGTCGGTTACAAAACTGCCAGTGCCGCAACCCCTTGTTTTACATGACTTCTCTTAGCGGCACTTTCTGCAGAAACGGTACGGGAACCCCAGGCTGAGCGGTTCCTCGAACCGCCGCAGATACGCGTCCAGCGATCCCGGCCAGCCGTGGCGGCGCGTCGTCGTGCCCTTGGCGGCCG
>MRWG01001760.1_pt1 | contig 12669 bp, 14 predicted proteins | sample 1013341 | NCBI WGS metagenome assembly MRWG01 (sample SAMN06117577, study PRJNA244670) | biofilm metagenome | biome: Water; feature: Cathode Biofilm; material: Biofilm; isolation source: microbial consortium enriched at the cathode of a solar microbial fuel cell | place: USA: District of Columbia ... | reverse complement strand
TGTGATCGGCGATCAGAATCATCGCCGCGATGTGCGCGCTCGGTACGAGCAACCCGTTGTGATTGAGCGCTACGAGTATCAACCACCGCCAGACGGCCGACGCTATGACGCGCGAGAACGCTACCTGCGACGACATGGCGAGTGGGATTAAATCACTCTGACCACATGCCGATGCGCTCGCGCTTCGCCGCAAGCTCGATCCGCACGTACCAGTCCCGCCACGCATGAGGCCACCGCGTTTCCGCGCGCGCCAATCCCGCCTCCAGCAGCGCGGCGCCGAGTAACTCGCCATCGCCCATGTCGATATGCGCCAGCAATCGACCCCATCGATCACGCTCCCGGTGCGGCTCCAGCACGACGGTGACTGTTCGACCTTCAACCAGTTCGACGGCAAACGCCGCCGCTTCTCTCGCGTACGGCTCGTCCGGTTCGCCGCCGCGACCAAGCTCTGGCGTATCGACCCCCAGGAGTCGCACCCGCGTCGTCGCGTCGCCTTCACGTGGGTCAGGAATGTCGATGATGAACGTGTCGCCATCCACGACGCGAACGACGCGCGTCTCGACGCCATCGAATGATGCGACATCGGGCCGCGGCGCCAGGAGGCAGCCAGATCGATCAAGCACGACGAGCGCTGCGAATGTGACGATCAGCGCCACGAAGGTGATGCGACGCTTGAGCACAGCGATGTCATCGGGACGACGCGATGGTCGTGTTCCGCGGGTTGGCGAACGCCGCACGCGAGGGACACGCATGCGGCCGCTCATCGGTCAGCTCGCCAAACGCTGGTTCGACTGTTCTTCACGCGCGGCGTCTTGACACGCCTTGGCCAGTTCCTGGTGCAGCTTGTCATGATCGCGAAGCGTACACAAGCAATCGAAGAGCGCATTGACGCGACGGGGCGCCGTGGCGTCCGGATCAACGCCTTCGAGGGCCGCATCGCCCAGCGCCTCACTGGCGTCCAGGAGCCACGCCGCCGTGGGCTTTCCCTTGGCGGGTGATACGTAGGCGCGTGTTGTTGAGGGGCCAATGACGACGATCGGCCAGGCGCCCAACTGCGTCTTGGGCTCGCGCACGATGATGATGACGGGATGCTCCGCCTCGATCGCGCGCTGGCGCAGCGCGCGTCCATCGGCGCCAACCAATGGCGGCTCGAGCATCCAGCAGCCGGGTTCCGGGACGAAGTCTTCGTCAGGCACGTCGTTCAAAATCCCCTGCGCGCCTGCATCAACGGCCTGCATGCGGATCTGACGCCTGCATTCTTCCAGGGGCATGAGAATTCGCGCCATGCGCTCGTAGTCTTCATTTCGAAATGCAAGCTCCAACGCGTCCTGCGCCACACGCTCACACTCAAAATATTTCGTTTCAGCCAGCGCACGACTGGCGCGCTCCATGAGCTCATCCGTCCGCTCACCAGCCTTGACGCGCGACAAACCACTCATGACGTCGCCTCGGTCGGATCGTGTGCAATGTGCGCGGCGAGTCGCTGCAATTCTGCCTGCCAGCGGTCCACGTGTTCATCCAGGTCATAGGCGAGCAGGTCGCTCAGCACTGACCAATCTTCACGTCCCAGCGCATCGCGCAGCGCCGTGAGTTTGTCTGCAAGATCATTGACGAGCGCGCCGTCCAGCCCCGCAGCGCCGTCACCGGTCGTTGGCAGGTCCAGCAGGGCGCAGCCTTCATCAACAGCGCGCCGCACGGTCTCCCATGTCTGCAGCGCTTCACCGAGTCGGTGCAATGCCGGACCGGTCTCACCGGTCTGGAGATGGTCCGCCGCCTCGCGCTGCGTGTCGCGTGTGCCGGTCAGCGCATCGGACACATCCAGCAGCACGGTGCGCACCAGCGCCTTCGGCTCAGCCGAAATAAGCTTGATCTCCTCGGCGTACGGCGATGCGTCCGGCGGCGTCGCCAGATCCTCATCCGGCGCCGGGGCGCCGTCAGCCCACACTTCGACGATGATGCGCCCTTTCGCCTCGCTCGCCGCGGTTCCGGCGGAGATGGCGGACGCCAGCGTCTCGTGCTCGATCTGAATCTCGGTGTCGTCCAGATAAACTCGCATGATTGGACTATCGGCTGGATTCGCGGCTCAGGCAAACGATTTCGGACCCGGACCGCTTGATTGTTTAAACGGGGTCAGTCCCCCGCCGACAATCTGGCCAGGCGTCTGCTGGAGACCTGAATCATGGTCATCCGGATGTCGCCGATCACCCACGACGTCGTTAATTCCAGATTCTCAGCGCGTTCCACCAGCGTCTGATCCGCCGTCGACCACGTCATTTCGACATCGCCGACGCCGCGAAGGACCTCGACCGTCGGCTGTGTTTCCGAGGGCCGATCCGGGAGCTGGATCGAAACATTGACGTCGCCCTCACATTCGAGTCGCCCATCCTGGCGCAGGCGATTCGCGGTCCAGTCCGCGATAATGCGCAATTCACCGGCGCCGCCGAGCCCGATCTCGCGTTGCTCCGTCCACTCATCACCAACGCCTTCAATGGCAGCGGCGCCGCTGGCGGTCCAGATGGGGCCAAGCGCTTCGGCGAATCGCGGCGGCACGAACATGCCGAGCGCCGCGCTGTTGAGACCGGCGTTTGCAGTCATGAATCGCAATCCATCCGTCAGTCCCGCAACACCCAGAATTTCACCTGACGGGCCGATTCGCAGTTCGAATGACTGAGCCGCGATGCTTGCGTACATCGCGCTGAAGCGTTCGACGTCAGTCATCGCGGCGATCGCTTCGTCGTCGAAATCGGGCGCCTCGATCGGCGCATCCCCGGCTGGGCGGGACCACGAAAACTCGAGCTGGTCATTGCCTCGCCGCCAGACTGACGTCATTCGATCGAAATCGCCCCGCACGACCACGGCGCCATCCTCTTCGGCACGGATCGCCTCAAGCCGAACATGGGCGGACTGCACAATCCGTCCGGCCTCCGTCGTTTCTTCCGCCTGTTCAGAAACCAGCACATCCAGGGCGACACTGAATCGCCACACGTCGCCAACGTTCATGCGAGGCGCAACGTCTATCTCTTGGGCGACGGCTTGAAACGACGTCCCCATTGTGAGCAGCGCTGCGACCATGCCGAGTGCGGCGACCGAGCGATCGCAGCCCCCCACAATACGATTGCAGTTCCACGTTCGGCGCCAAATCGTCTTTGAAATCCTTGTGCGTTGCATACCTTGAGTGTACCGCTCGACACGACGCCTGACCCTCCCGTCCATATGATCCTGACATGCGAATCGCCCTGGCCCCTCTCAATCCGACCGTTGGTGATCTCGAGGGGAATGCGACGCTGGCGATTGATGCGATCACCGAAGCCCGTGAACACGGCGCCGATCTCGTCGTCCTGCCGGAGCTCGCGCTGAGTGGGTACCCGCCCAAGGATCTGCTCTGGCGAAGGGAGTTCATCGACACTGCAATGCAGGTAGCCCACCGCATCGCGCATGCGACCAACGGCGTCGCCGCGATTCTCGGATCGCCATGGCAGGAGCCGGGCAGCTCAGCCATCTATAACAGTGCGCTCCTGCTTCGCGATGGCCATATTGAGGCCCGCTACAACAAGCGGCTGCTCCCGACCTATGACGTGTTCGACGAGGATCGCTACTTCACGGCGGGCGATCAGCCCTTCGTCTTCTCGATTGGTGATTGGCGTATCGGCATCGCCATTTGTGAAGACCTCTGGCGCGGCGACGATGCGGGCCTCTCTTCACGATACGCCGGGCGGCCTGATCCAGTCGCAGAACTGGTGCGCAACGGCGCGCAGCTCATTGTCTGCCCAAGCGCCAGCCCATTCGTCCTCGGAAAATCAAAGGCGCAGCGCGACATCCTGCTGCGCCACGCGGAGCAGCACGACATTGCGCTTGCGGCTGTCAATCAGCGCGGCGGCAATGATGATCTGATCTTTGATGGACATGCAGCGGTGGTTCGTCCGCTCAAGCGCGGGCGTCCCGTATTGACCGCCGCCGGCGCGCCGTTTCATTCGGGCATGTCATTGCATGACATGGCGCCCGATGTGGCGCCACCGAGCGCATACGTGGACCCGCTTGAAGAAACACCAGCGATGGAGTTGCTCTGGAAAGCGCTCACGCTCGGTGTGCGTGATTACGTCCGCAAGACTGGTTTTCGAAACGTGGTGCTGGGTTTGTCCGGCGGGATTGATTCCGCCGTCACGGCGTGCATCGCCGCCGGTGCGCTTGGCGCCGAAAACGTCCTGACGATCGGCATGCCGAGCCGGTTCTCGTCAGAAGGATCCGTCGCGGATGCGAAGCAGCTCGCAGCGTTCATCGGCGCCCCTTTCCGAGTCGTGACCATCGAATCGATGCATGAGGTCGCGTCAGCCGCCATCAACCCACATTTTCTTGATCTCAAGCTCGACCCGGCGCCGGGTGTGACGGACGAAAACATCCAGTCCCGCCTGCGAGGTCTGGTGGTGATGGCCTTCAGCAACAAGACGGGCGCTTTGCTTCTCACCACCGGCAACAAGAGTGAACTCGCCGTTGGCTATTGCACGTTGTATGGCGACATGAATGGCGGCCTGGCCGTGCTTTCAGATGTCAGCAAGACGCAGGTGTTCGCGCTGGCGCGCTGGATCAACCAGCATCACACCGCGTGCGGCTTCGAATCCCCTCCGATTCCTGAATCAACGATCACCAAGCCGCCCAGCGCCGAGCTCCGACCCGACCAGACAGATCAGGACTCTTTGCCTCCGTACGAGGTCCTTGATGAAATCATTGAGCGCTATGTCGAGCGACGCGAAAGCCCGACGCAGATCGCATCCACGTCAGGCATTGATCCGGCAACGATCGCGCGCATGGTGCGGCTCATCGACCTGAATGAATACAAACGCAAACAAACGGCGATCGGGTTGAAAGTCACCAGCGTGGCGTTCGGCTCCGGCCGGCGCTATCCCATCGCGCAAGCGTGGAGGCCCGACCGGTTGCTGATTCAGGATGATTCCTGAGAAGGCGTTTCCGGAGCGCGCTCCAACAGAATGGTCACCGGGCCATCATTGACCAACTCCACCTGCATGGACGCGCCGAAGACGCCGCTGCCCACAGGCAGGTGATGCGTGTCGCGTAGTCGCGCCGCGACATGATCGACCAGAGGAGCGGCAATGTTTGGAGCCGCGGCTCCGACGAAACTCGGTCGGTTGCCTTTGCGAGCGTCGCCGGCCAGCGTGAATTGGCTCACCACGAGAACGCCGCCGTTGATATCGCAAACCGAGCGGTTCATCTTGCCATCGTCATCTTCAAAGATGCGGAGTTGGGCAATCTTGTCTGCGATCCAGGTCGCTTCCTGAAACGTATCGCCGTGGACAGCGCACACGAGCGCGACCAATCCCTCGTCAATCGCGGCGGTGTGGATGGTCTCCCCATCGCGAATTGCCTTGACCTGAGCGCGAGCAACGCGTTGCACGACGGCAATCACGATTGATCCTCCTCGTCGGATGCGGCGCGTCGATCGTGCGCATCGAGCGCAATCGAGCCGACGACTGCCAGGCCGGCCAGGACAGCGATCGCGCCCATTGGCCCGCGAACACCGGTCCACCCGAAAACGGGCGATGCGATCAGGTACGCGGCGACGACACATGCGAGCCCAATGACGGCTCGCGTGGGCGCAGACAGCAACTCCACCCCGGGGAATGGAAGCCAAGCATGCGCCCTCGGACGCGCCAAGAGCAGCGCCCCAACGCCGCCAACGGCGATGAACCCAGCCACGGTGAGCAACACGACATCCTGTATGGACAGACCGTTGGTCACGCGCCGATCAGAACATCGCCATCGCGCTGGAGCTCACCATGCCGGAGCCATTCTGATCAATGGCGGCGGCGTAGTGCAGCAATCGCACGGACTCGGGCTCGGCCGTCTTCAGGGTGGCGACGAGCGCGCCGATGCTGCACCACCGCGTCGGATTCTGCATCCATGCCATGCTGGCGACGAGCTCCTCCGGTTTGCGGTCCAACACAAGTTGCAGCATCTCGCGATCCGTTTGAATGACTTTTTCGCGAAACGCCTTGGACTGTTCCTCTTCCACGTTGGCCAACTGGACCTGATCGCCGAACTGCTGGCCGACATGGCTCAGGTCCACAGAACTGACGATGAGCGTCGTCCCGGGCGCCTGTTCAATCGCTGACTTCAACGCCTCGATGAACGGAAGGATATCGACGCCCTGGCCGTCGTAGCTCTCACCGTTATTCCGCGTCGGATCATGCACCAGCGCCGCGAAGATCTTGGGCTGGCTCTGGCTGTCTTTGTCGCCGAACACGTGTTGAATCCAGGGGATGTGCAACTCGATCGAATGCTCGCGCTCATGATCGAAACGATGCTGAAAGAGACGCTCGCTGTTCTCGTCGCCGAGCGCGGCGCACAGTGATTCCTTGAATTGCTCATCCATCGGGCACACGCCGAGGGGCGACTCAAAGCCCTTGTCGCAGCCGGAGACGCCAGACGCGAAACCGAAGTGATTCGTGCCGAGAATGATCACGCGGTCCGGACGATCGACGACGCGCATGCGACCGTACACGTGCGCGTAGTTCATCCAGCCGCGCGCGTAATCCAGGTGCGGCGCGACAATCGCCTTCGGCAGGGCATCAAGGCTCGGATCCTCGACATCCTTGAGCGCCTCGTTCATCCATGTATCGAGTTGCTTGCGGAGCGCGTCAGGGGCTTCAGCGGCTTTCTGTTCATCCGTCGCTTCGCCATTGTGCGCCTGCTGAACCAGGAACTCCGCGATGGCGGCCGTCGAGCCTGGGGGAAGCACATCGCGTGAGTCGAATTGCTCGTGCATCTCCGACAGCAGCTCATCAAAGGTCGGACCTTCAATCAGACCGGCGCCGTCGAGCTGGGCAATGAATTGCTCCAGCCAGGTTCGCGTCAACCCCCGGCCGACCTGCGTCACGATGGCGTCCACGTCGTTCTCGCCATTGAGCATCGGCAGAACGACCTGAGCCGCCGGCGCGGTGAAAACCACCCGGTCAGAGATCTGCTGGGCGTCCGCCAGCGCCAGGAGTTGCTGCTCCTGGTGCTTGGCCGGGAACCCTCGAATGGGGCGAAGCTTGGGTCGCTGGTGGTGCGGCGCGTCGGGATTGAACGGCGGAGCGGCGCCCGCCCCTTCAGGATTGGTCTCTGGCGTGGTCATGGGTGGAGTCTATCGGCTCCAGACCGGGCCGGACGGCCTCGAATCGCCAGATTTCGCCCCGGCGCCCCGATTGGACTCTCCACCCCGTCCCGTGCTATTCTTCGCGGCTCGCCTTTGACTGAATGAGACCCCTTTCGTCCGGAGCCGGAACGCCATGCTCGACTCGCTGAAGCCATCACAAACGATCAATGTGACCGTGAAGCGCGTGCCGCGCCGTGAAGATGCGCGCCAGACGATTGAGCGCCTCATGCGACAGGATCCGGAGATCAAGGCTGGTCTCAAGCGCACGCAGGAGCACCGACGCAAGACGACCGTCGTTCGCTCGCGCGGCAAGCGCCCATGGCCGGTTCGCATGAAGCGAACCCGAGTCGCGACACTCAAGGAAGGCGCCACGTGGAGCATGCCGTACTACGTGCAGCTTCGCGATGACATCGCCAGCGTGCAGGAATTCCTCGAAATCTCACCGAAGTAATTCAGGTGAGTCCGCGTCGCCAACTTCAATCCATTGTTTTCCTTGCATGTGTGAGCGCTTGTATCGCTCCCTTCTATGGGTGCGCTGAGCAATCCACCGAACAGGATGCGCCGGATAAACACCTGGTGGTGTACACGGTGCGTGGTCGGATTGTGCAGTTGCCGCACCCTGACCGTCCTGCGTCCCAATTAATCGTCCATCACGAGCCGCTCCCGTCATATCGAAGCGGCGGCGAGGTTGTCGGCATGGGCGAAATGCACATGCCCTTTCCATTGAAGGACGGATTGGACCTTGAGGGATTTGCGATCGGCGACGCCATCACCTTGACGTTCGAAGTTCGCTACGACCCGGACACCGATGTGCCCATCATGATCCAGGCGTCCAACCTCGAAGCGCTTTCCGATGACGTCGCACTCGTCATAGATCCCGCTGAATCGACGGACGACGCGGCCACCCAAAAATGAAACCCGGCGCATCGGGGGAGGACCGTGCGCCAGGCTTCGAGGGCCAGGATGAGAGAGGGGCCGTGGTGCATGGCGAATGACGCGATGCGTCTGCCATCACCGCCCTATCCAACCAAGCGCCATCGAAAATTATTCGCGTCAGATGGCGCGAGATTGACCCAAATTGAATGGCGGCGATTTCAGCGAGGCCCAAAAAAGGGAACAGCCTGACGCTCGGTGGAAGTTCGAGCGCCAGGCTTCGTGGGGCAAGGTTGAATGGAGCGCAATCGCGCTCGCCCCTCGAAACCAGCTGGCGGCGACGGTTATTCCGTGATCCCTGCACATTTCCGAAAAAAATTGAGGTCTACCCGCCGGACGGCGGCTCGATGCCCAGACGCTCCATGACTAACTGCATGTCAGACCAGACCTTGGCCCGATTTTCCGGCGTGTAGGAGCGCAGGAGATAGGCCGGGTGAAAGGTCGGCATCACCGGCACGCCGCCATATTCGTGCCAGTGGCCCCGCATCCGTCCCATGGCTTCATTCTTCTCAAGCACGAGCTGGGCCGCCGGTTTACCCAATGTGACAATGACCTCCGGCTCGATGATCCGGATCTGCTCCAGCAGGTACGGCCCGCACTTCGCGGCTTCCGCTGAGGTTGGCGTCGCGTTGTTCGGCGGGCGGCTCTTGAGCACGTTGGCAATGAAGACGTCTTCGCGCGAGAGCCCCATCGCCGCGATGATCTTCTCAAGAAGCTGGCCCGCCCGACCAACGAACGGGCGCCCCGTCTTGTCCTCTTCCGCCCCCGGCGCCTCGCCGACGAACATTAGCCGCGCATCGGGGTTGCCCTCGCCAAACACCGTGCGCGAGTGGGACGTCGCCGTGGTGCAGTGAGGACACTCGGCGTCATGACGAACCCGAAGCGCCTCAAGCGCGTCTGCCTTCTCGTCCACACTCATGGATGACGCCTTTTGCTCCGTCGCGATTTTTTGTGGCGCCTGAGCCGGGATCGCCGCCCGGACCGGCACAAAGTCCACGCCGAGCAGCTTCGACGTCTCGATGAGTTGGCGCGCCGCCCGCGTTTCATCCGTCATGGCCGGGCTCCTCAAGACGACGCTCGATTCGCCTCGCAATTTTTCGGGACAGATCGAGATCTTCACCGACGCTGCGCGAAATGGTCGGATCCTCAACCGCCGCGTCTTCGGGCGATCGAGTCACGCTGCTCAGCCGAACGGCGGTCGTGGACAGACGAAACCCCGGCCGATGCAGCAGCTCACGCGTCGCTTCGACGCGACACGACAATTCGCCTTGATACGCGCGCACATCGATCGGCTCAATCGACTCCTCGACTGTCTCATCCACGTCTGGAATCTCGAAGTACACGACGACGCGGCGCTGATCGCGCTCCACGAAGGACGCAAACTCATCGCCAACGGACGCCTCGGATTGGTTCCATGGCGTGGCAAAACCGGCGGAGGACACAGCTCGCGTCGCGATCACACCCCCGCGAGCATCAACGCGAGTGAATTCGAACCCGAGGCGCTGCATCTCTTCCTTCGCCGCGGTGAACGCCTTTGCATAGTCGTCCGACGCCACCGGGAATGACGTCGGTCCTGACGATGCGCACCCGACCAGTGTCAGCAGCCCTGCCAACGCAGCGATGATTCCCTTCATGCGGCACAGTCTAAACGCTTCCGCCGGATGCGGATGCATGCATCGCCAACCCGCCCCAACGCGACCGAGACCGAGCCGCGAATCCTCTACCATGCGAGCCTTTCCAGCACCGCAACACGGAGGACCCCATGCCCGCAGATCCGCCCCGAGGCAACGCCGTCATCGGCCAGGCCGGCGGCCCCACCGCCGTCATCAACCAATCACTCGTCGGCGTCGTCGAAGGACTGCGCGAGGGTGGCGTCGTTGGGAAGATTCTCGGCGCCCGTCATGGCGTCAGCGGGATGGTGAATGACGACTTCCTCGATCTCACAGACCTCGCCGCCGACAAACTCAATCGACTTGCCGCCACGCCCTCAGCCGGCCTTGGCTCCACGCGCGACAAGCCCAACGAGGCCTACTGCGAGCGAATCTTCGAAAAACTGCGCGCCCGCGATGTGCGCTACTTCTTCTACGTCGGCGGCAATGATTCCTCCGACACCTGCCGCATTGTGAATGAACTCTCCAATCACGCCGGGTACGAGCTGCGCTGCTTCCATGTCCCCAAGACGATCGACAACGATCTGAAAGAGAATGATCACACGCCGGGGTTCCCTTCCGCCGCGCGATTCGTCGGCAAGGCGTTCACGGGCGACAACCTGGACAACGCGTCGCTCAAGGGAATCAAGGTCAACATCGTCATGGGCCGGCACGCCGGCTTCCTCACGGCCGCAAGCGCGCTGGCCCGCCACCACGATGACGATGGGCCGCACTTGATCTACCTTCCCGAGCGCAACTTCGATCCTGACACATTCGTCGCCGATGTCGATCGTGTGTATTCCAAGCTTGGTCGTTGCGTGATCGCGGTGAGTGAAGGCATTCACAATGCACAGGGCGAATCGATCAGCGCACTGATGTCCGGGCTCGAAGAAAAAGATGCGCACGGCAATGTGCAGCTCTCAGGCACCGGCGCCCTCGGCGACTGGCTGGCCAATCTCATTCGACTCAAGCTCACGCCCGAAGGCGGCAAACCACCGCGCGTGCGCGCTGACACCTTCGGATACTTGCAGCGCTGCTACCCCGACGCCAGCCCAATTGATCAGCACGAAGCGCGCGCGGCAGGCCACAAAGCCGCGGAAGTCGCGCTCCTCGGCGACCTCGATGGCTCCGTCGCCATCAAACGCATGAGCAACGAGCCGTACGAAAGCCGCTTTGAACTGGTAAAGCTCGAAGACGTCGCCGCCAAGACACGCGTCATGCCAGACGAGTTCATCAAGGGAGACCACGACGTCACGCCCGCCTTCTTTGACTACCTCCGGCCCCTCGTCGGCGAGATGCCAGTAATCGAGCGGTTGTGATCGACAAAATGAGAGCGTGCCTGATCCGAACCGCGCCCGTCAGGAAGCGGCTTCAGAGAACAGCGCTCAATCAACAGTGCAATGTCGTTTGATGTCCCAGCGAGTATGAACAGCCGAAGGATTTCAGCCATGCCAACGCAAAACGACCGCCGCGCCTTCCTCGCCGCCACCGCCGCCGCCGCCTTCAGTCTCCCCTTCCTCGCAAACGGGCAACCCAGCGACACGCGCCGCCGCTTTGAACAAGCTCAGCAGCGAAACAACAATCTCGCCGCCGGCGCCGGTCCTGTTGTCATCGCCTCCGGCAACGGCCTTGAGACCGTGCGCCTTGCGCAACAACTCATCGCCCAGGGCGGCGACCCGCTCGACGCCATCGTCGCGGGCGTCAAGATCGTTGAAGACGATCCCAACGACATGAGCGTCGGCTACGGCGGCCTGCCCAATGAAGAAGGCGTCGTTGAGCTTGATTCGTCTGTCATGCACGGGCCGATGCATCGCTCCGGCGCCGTCGCGGCGTTGCGCAACATCAAGAACCCCGCGGCGGTCGCGCGCGAAGTCGCCCGCCGCACCGATCACTGCATGATCGTCGGCGAAGGCGCGCTCAAATTCGCGAAGCGCATGGGCTTCAAAGAGGAAAACCTCCTCACCGAACGCGCCCGCGAAGCATGGCTGCGCTGGCGCAGCACGCTCAACCGCGACGACGACTGGCTGCAGAACGACGAACTCGATCTCCCCGTGAAAGACAACCGAGGCGCGCAACTCCCCTCTCCCACTGGGAGAGGGTGGCCGAGCGAAGCGAGGTCGGGTGAGGGTTCAAACAGCTTGGCTTCCCACTTCCACGGCGTCGATGAAATCATCAACGGCGTCCCCTACACCACCGGCACCATCCATTGCTCTGCGCTCACCGCGCCCGGCGCGGACCTCGCCGGCTGCACCACCACCAGCGGCCTCTCCTGGAAACTCCCCGGGCGCGTCGGCGACTCGCCGATCATCGGCGCCGGCCTCTACACCGACAACGAAGTCGGCTCCGCAGGCGCCACCGGTCGCGGCGAAGCCGTCATCCAAATCTGCGGCGCCCACACCATCGTCATGCGCATGGAAGCCGGCGATCACCCGCGTGATGCGTGCCTCTATGCGCTCCAGAAGATCGCGGACTGCACCAGAGTTCAGCGACTGCTCGATGAACAAGGCCGCCCGAATTTCAACGTCGTGTTCTACGCCGTTCGCAAAGACGGACAATTCGGCTCCGCCTGCATGCGCGGCACGCGCGAGTTCGCCATTGCGGATTCGACCGGCGTGCGCCTCGAGAAGTGCGCGACGCTCTTCGATGACTGAGCAAAACGGGGGATGAACGCGGAGGGATACAGAGGTTGTGGAGGAGGGGCGACGCCGAAGGCTTTTGAATTTCGCAGGCATGTTCCGTTCGTTCCGCCCTACTATTTCCCCGACTCTGTTCCCCTCCGTCTTCCTCCGCGTTCAATCCCAAATGTCGTCCGACCACGCACAACCCGACCGCCATCACCGCCAGCGCATTCTTCCCGAGATCGGCGACGTCGGGCAGGAATCGTTGCGCCACGCGCACGCCGCGATCATTGGGTGCGGCGCCCTGGGCACGCATCTC
>MRWG01001758.1_pt1 | contig 12678 bp, 13 predicted proteins | sample 1013341 | NCBI WGS metagenome assembly MRWG01 (sample SAMN06117577, study PRJNA244670) | biofilm metagenome | biome: Water; feature: Cathode Biofilm; material: Biofilm; isolation source: microbial consortium enriched at the cathode of a solar microbial fuel cell | place: USA: District of Columbia ... | reverse complement strand
GGCGATCTCTTTCGAGCCCTTGTAGCCGACGATGATCTGCGCTTCCAAACCCAGTGCCTCGGCGATGAAGGCGGTGCCCGCGCCGATGGTCGAGGTGCGCGCCGTGCCGCCGAAACGGACCGGCCGCGCAGCGTTCAGCATCTCGTCGAACGACCCGATGCCGGCCTCACTGCTTATCAACAGGATGCGCTTTTCGCCCGCGACACGGCCAAGGAAGCCGAGGCGGCCCATCTGGTAGCGCACACCCGGCGCTTCCAGCACCTGAGCGAAGGAGGTCGAGGCGCCGCCGATCAGCATGATGGTCAGGCCGTCCGGCTTGCCGGCCGCCACCTGGTTCAGGGCGAGATTGCCGCCGCCACCGGGCCGGTTCTCCACCACCACCTGCGCCCCGAGGCGTGCCTCCAGGTGCGGCGCCAGCAGGCGCGCATAGGCGTCGTAGCCGCCGCCGGCGCTGTAGCCGACCACGAGCTTGATGACTTTGCCTTTGTAGAACTCGGCGGCGGTCTCCGCGCCGGCCGGCGCGGCCAGGGCACAGAGCGCGAAGAGCGCGGCCAACGCGCGCAGCAAGCTTTTCTTGAACACGGTCTTTCTCCCACAAAACCTTTGGCGGCCGTGGTTCCCCCCAGCGACTCGCTCGCCCAAGCTAACGCGATCGCCTTATGGAATCATTAACCATATTGGGGAGGTCTCCCGCCCGGCGGCGCCAGGGCGCGGCTCGGGAATCAGCCCTGCTCGGCGCGCTCAGCGAGGTAGATCCGGGCCAGTTTCTCGTAGTGCCCGGCCTGATAGACGAAATCGGCCAGTTCGGCCTCCTTCAGCTCGCGCATGAAACGGGCCGGGCTGCCGCCCCAGAGCTGGCCGCCGGCAACCGTCTTGCCGGGCGTCACCAGGGCCCCGGCCGCCACCATGGACCGGCTTTCCAGGCGGGCCTTGTCCATCACCGTCGCCCCCATGCCGATGAAGGCGCCGTCCTCGACCGTGCAGGCGTGGATCAGCGCCCGGTGGCCGACGATCACGCCGTCGCCGATGATGGTCGCCATGCCGCCGCCGGTCTCCCGGTAGTCGCCGTTGCGGTCGTGGTTGCCGTGGACGATGGTGCCGTCCTGCAGGTTGGTCCCCGCGCCCACGCGGATCTTGTTCACGTCGCCGCGCAGCACGCAGCCGTACCAGATGGAACTGCCCGGACCGATTTCCACGTCGCCGATCACCGCGGCGGTCTCCGCGATGAAGGCATCGGGATGGATCTCCGGCCAGAGGCCGCGGTAGGGAAGCACGTGAGCGCTCATGAAAGCTCCTCGCTCTGCTCGGGCGTTGCATCGACGAAAGGCACTTAGCGGTCCCAAGCGCCCAGGTCAAACAGCTTGCCCCGGGACCATGACGCCGCCCCCGCCGCCCCACAGCCGCCGCGTGCAACGGCGGCCCGGGTCAGAGCGGTGCAGACGGCCTTGGCCGGTTGCGGAAACCCCGGCGCAGCCCGGTCGCCGCGGGCCGCAGCGGCGCATCAAACCGCCCGCCAGGCCATGTTCGATGGCGAACAGGTTTTAACCATAGATAGAAAATCCACCCTGTAGGCCGGAGTTTTTCACCACCGCCCCCGCCACGTGTGGTAGAAAGATTGCCCTGCATTAAAGACGAATTTTCGGGGATGGGGAGAGATGGATATGAGGATTTCAGCGATTGTCCTGATGTTGTTTCTCGGACTGGCGGCCAACGAGGCCAATGCGGCGACGGGCGCAGGCACCCGGCCCAAGGCGAGCTGGGACGACATGCAGACCTTCGAATACAACATCGGCCGCATCGCCGGCGCGCTTCAGATTTGCCGTCGCTACGACATGGCCGACCAGATGCGCGCGATCGCCGATCTGACGCCCTACGGCAAGCTAGGCATGCGCAAGATGAAGACCTTCGACGGCATCCGGGGCTGCGGTTCCGTGGCCAACAACGCCGAGAGCATCCTGGGCGACAAGTCAAAGCTGATGGAATACATGAAGATCAAGTACAGCTGCAGCGACGGGGAGTGCGTGGAGCGCTGAGGCGCCTCCCCCATTCGCCGGGCACAAAAAAAACGGGCTGCAGAGGCTGCAGCCCGTTTTCTTTTTGCCGTGTTCGCCTGGCGCTTAACGCCCCGAGGCTTAACGCTTGGAGAACTGGAAGCTCCGGCGCGCCTTGGCCCGGCCGTACTTCTTACGCTCGACCACGCGGGAGTCGCGGGTGAGGAAGCCGCCGCGCTTGAGCACCGGCCGCAGGCCCGGCTCGTAAAGCATCAGCGCCTTGGAGATGCCGTGACGCACCGCGCCGGCCTGGCCGGACAGGCCACCGCCCTTGACCGTGCAGACGACATCGAACTGATCGGTCCGGTCGGCCACCAGGAAAGGCTGGGCCAGGATCATGCGCAGCACCGGGCGCGCGAAGTAGACGGTCTGGTCCTTGCCGTTGACGGTGATCTTGCCGCTGCCCGGCTTGATCCAGACGCGGGCCACCGCGTCCTTACGCTTGCCGGTGGCATAGGAGCGCCCGTAAGCGTCGCGCTGCGGTTCCGCAGTCTCAGCCGCGGCCTCCGGCGTCACGCCCGTGGCCTCGGCCAGCTCGCCCAGATCGCTCAGGGTTTGGGTCTCGTCGGCCATGCTTACAGGCTCCTCTTGTTCTTCGGATTCATCGCCTGGAGGTCCAGGACCTCGGGCTGCTGAGCCTCATGGGGATGCTCGGCGCCGGCATAGACGCGCAGGTTCTTCAGCTGTTGGCGACCCAGACGGTTGCGCGTGATCATGCGCTCCACCGCCTTTTCGATCACCCGCTCCGGGAACTCGCCGTCCAGGATCTGCCCCGCCGTGCGCTCCTTGATGCCGCCGGGGTGGCCGGTGTGCCAGTAGTACACCTTGTCGCTCGTCTTCTTGCCGGTCAGCTTGACCTTCTCGGCATTGATGATGATCACGTTGTCGCCGCAGTCCATGTGTGGCGTGAAGCTCGGCTTATGCTTGCCGCGCAGGATCTTGGCGACCTGGGAAGCCAGGCGGCCCAGGACAACACCATCGGCATCGATCAGGATCCATTTCTTCTCGATGTCCGACGGCGTGGCGGTAAAGGTCTTCATTTCTGCCAACCACTCGTCGCTGAATTCGGGATGGAGCCGCCGGCCAAGAGGCAACGCCCTGAGGCCTGCCGGGGACCAGCGCTCCGGAGCGGCGATTTCTAGGGGGACGGAGGGTGACTGTCAATCCGAAAAAGCGCCGCTTTTTCAATTAACTTAGGTGGGCGGTAATATAATACCTCCCACCTAAGCCCCTCTCAAAAAAGCGATATTTTCCGGTGACTTGCAGACCCGCTTCTCCGCCTCTGCCGGGGCCGCCTGGCGGGCGTCAGTCCCGCGGCGGGATCGAACCGGCGGGCGTCAGTCCCGCGGCGGGATCGAACCGGCGGGCGTCAGTCCCGCGGCGGGATCGAATAGGTCCCCGTGGCATGGGAAACCGGCGCCTCCATGCCCTCGGAATGGACCATGATGTCCCCCACGGCCAGGCGCTTGCCCAGCTTGATCAGGCGGCAACGGGCCAGCAGATCCCCCGGGCGGGGCCGCTGGAGGAAGTTCATGTTGAGGCTGGTGGTCACCGCCAGGGGCACCTCCCCGATGGCGCCCAGCAGCGCGGCATACATGGTGAAATCCGCGAGCGCCATCTGGGCCGGGCCGCTGAGGGTGCCGCCCGGGCGGATGTGCGCTTCGCCGGCCGGCAGGCGCACGCGGGCGGTGCCGTAGCCGATCTCCTCGGTCACAAATCCGTAGATGCGCTGAAAGGGCGCGCTCTCGGCCAGCAGACGGTTGAAGGCTTCGATAGTGATACGGGGGGACGGCTTCTTTACGTGTTCCATAAGGACGGGGGCCTCCGGGGTGCGCGGCTTCTTCTCCAGTCTCCTCTGGGGACCTTATTAATCCTTGAACTCCCACCTGTGGAAGCGCCAAAGTCCCCCTACCTCCGAATAAGTTAAGGCGAAAGACCGAGGATACCATGCCTGCCGAAGCCGCTCTCTCCAGTGATGCCCCGATCCTGCTGCGCGAAGACAGCGAGGGGATCGCGCGCCTGACCCTCAACCGGCCGCGGCAGTACAACGCGCTTTCCGCCGACCTGATGAGCGCGCTGCAGGCCGCCCTGGACGAGATCGCCGACGACAGCCAGGTGCGCGCCGTGGTCATCGAAGGCGCCGGGCGCGGCTTCTGTGCCGGGCACGACCTGAAGGAGCTGCGCGGGCGCAGCGGCGACCGCGAGTTCTATCAGGCGATCTTCAAGCAGTGCAGCCGGCTGATGGTCTCCCTCACCAGCCTGCCCCAGCCGGTCATCGCCAAGGTGCACGGCATCGCTACGGCGGCGGGCTGCCAGCTGGTCGCCACCTGCGACATGGCGGTGGCCGACGAAGCCGCCCACTTCGGCACCCCCGGCGTCAACATCGGCCTCTTCTGCTCGACGCCCATGGTCGCCCTGTCGCGGGCGGTGCCGCGCAAGCAGGCCATGGAGATGCTGCTGACCGGCGACATGATCGAGGCGGCTGAGGCCGTGAACCTGGGTCTCATCAACCGTGCCGTCCCCGCAGAGAGCCTGGAGGAAGCGACCCTGGAACTGGCCCGCAAGGTGGTCAGCAAGTCGCCCCTCACCCTGAAGATCGGCAAGGAAGCCTTCTACCGGCAGATCGAATACGGGCTGGTGGAGGCCTACGCCTACACGGCCCAGGTGATGACCACCAACATGCTGGCCCGTGACGCCGAGGAAGGCATCGACGCCTTCATCGAAAAGCGCGCGCCGAAGTGGGAAGGCCGCTAGGCTGACCTCACCGTTGGGACAGTAGTAAGAGAGCCGTTTCCTTGAGAGAAGATCTGCAGGACCTTTGGAACCTGGTGGCCGAAGTCTGGCACTACGGATTCCTCGGTGTCGACGTCGGGCGTCTCTTGTCCGCCCTCGGCATCATCATTGCCTTCCTGATCATCCGCCACTTCTTCACGCGTTTTGTCATGACGCGCCTGCACCGCTGGGCGGAGAAGACGGAGAGCACGCTGGACGACGAGGCCATCGAAGCCCTGGCACCGCCGATCCGCTTCATCCCGCTGGTGATCGGCATCTTCGTCGCGGTCGGCTATCTGGACTTCCGCGACGGTGTCGGGCAGATCGCCGACAACGTGCTGCGCTCCCTGGTGGTCTTCACCCTCTTCTGGTGCCTCTACGCCGCGGTGGCGCCCTTCTCCTTCGTCTTCGGCAAGCTGGAGAGGGTTTTCACCCGGCCCATGGTCGAATGGCTGGTCAAGGCCACCAAGATCGGCATCGCCTTCATCGGCGGCGCCATCATCCTGGAGCTTTGGGGCATCGAGGTGGGGCCGATCCTGGCCGGCGCCGGCCTGCTGGGCGTCGCCGTGGCGCTGGGCGCGCAGGACCTCTTCAAGAACCTCATCGCCGGCATCCTGGTGATCGCCGAGAAGCGCTTCCACCCCGGCGACTGGGTGCGCGTCGACGGCGTAGTCGAGGGCACGGTGGAGACCATCGGCTTCCGCTCCACCCGCGTGCGCCGCTTCGACAAGGCGCCGGTCTTCGTGCCCAACGCCAAGCTGTCCGACAACGCGGTCACCAACTTCAGCGCCATGACCCACCGGCGTATCAACTGGATGATCGGTGTCGAGTACCGCACCACGGTGGCGCAGCTGCGCGAAATCCGCGACGGGATCGAGAGCTACATCGTCGGCAACGAAGACTTCGCCCAGCCCGACGAGGTCTCCACTTTCGTGCGCATCGACAGCTTCAACGACTCCTCGATCGACATCATGCTCTATTGCTTCACCAAGACCACCAACTGGGGCGAATGGCTGGAGATCAAGGAGAAGCTGGCCTATCACATCATGGACGTAGTGCAGAAGGCCGGCAGCAGCTTCGCCTTCCCGAGCCAGTCGCTGTACGTGGAATCGCTGCCCGACGACCGGCCGGAAACCTTCGTCCCGCCGGGCGAGCGCCAGAGCGGCGGCAAACAAGACGCCAAGAGCGAATAGGACAGGCCGCCGAAGATGAGCAGCCCCCTCACCTACACCAACAACGAACTGCTGGCGATCCTGCGTGATACCCAGACCATCGCCATGGTCGGGGCCTCGCCGAAGTGGAACCGGCCCAGCTACTTCGCGATGAAGTACCTGCAGGAGAAAGGTTACCGCGTCATCCCGGTCAACCCGGGCCACGCCGGCAAGGAGATTCTGGGGGAAACGGTCTACGCCTCGCTGACGGAGATCCCCGGCAAGTTCGAGATGGTCGACATCTTCCGCAGCTCCGAGGCCGCCGGGCCGATCACCGACGAGGCCATCGCCGTCGCCGAGGACAAGGGCATCAAGGTGGTGTGGATGCAGCTGGGCGTCATCAACGAGGCCGCCGCGGAAAAGGCGCGCGCCGCCGGGCTGACCGTGGTCATGGACCGCTGCCCCAAGATCGAGTTCGGCCGCCTCAACGCCGAGCTCTCCTGGGGCGGCTTCAACTCCCGGATCATCACCTCCAAACGCCGCCGCGTGAGGCTGTCATGAGCGACAAGAAGGGCCCGAAATCACATGGGGGGAAAAACCGCGACTACGGCTTCGAGACCCGCATGATCCATGCGGGCACCCAGCCGGAGCCGGTGACCGGCGCGCGCCAGACGCCGATCTTCCAGAACACCTCCTACGTCTTCCACGACGCCGACCACGCAGCCTCGCTGTTCAACCTGCAGACCTTCGGCTTCATCTACTCGCGCCTCACCAATCCCACGGTAGCGGCCCTGGAAGAGCGCCTGGCGAACCTGGAGGGCGGGCGCGGCGGCACCTGCTGCGCCTCGGGCCACGCCGCGCAGATCCTCGCCTTCTTCGCGCTGATGGAGCCGGGCGACCGCTTCATCGCCTCGACGCGGCTCTACGGCGGCTCGATCACTCAGTTCGGCAAGACCTTCAAGAAGTTCGACTGGCAGGCCGACTTCATCGACGTCGACGACCCTGAAGCGGTGCGCCGCGCGCTGACGCCAAAGACCAAGGCCATCTTCGTCGAGAGCCTGGCCAACCCCGGCGGCGTGGTCAGCGACCTGGAAGCCCTGGCCGCCATCGCCCGCGAGGCGGAGATCCCGCTCATCGTCGACAACACCATGGCCACGCCCTACCTCTGCCAGCCCTTCGACTGGGGCGCCGACATCGTCGTCCACTCGACCACCAAGTTCCTCTCCGGCAACGGCACCTCGGTGGGCGGCGCGGTAATCGATTCAGGCAACTTCGACTGGACCGCCAGCGGCAAGTTCCCCGGCCTGGCGGCGCCGGAGCCGGCCTACCACGGCCTCAACTTCCATGAGACCTTCGGCGACATGGCCTTCACCATGCAGGCCCATGCGGTGGGCCTGCGCGACCTAGGCGCCACCATGGCGCCGATGAACGCCTTCCAGACCCTCTTGGGCACGGAAACGCTGAGCCTGCGCATGGAACGGCACTGCGCCAACGCCAGGCAGGTCGCCGAGTTCCTGGAAGGGCATCCGGCGGTGGCCTGGATCTCCTGCGCCGCCCTGGCCTCCAGCCCCTACCGGGCGCTGGCCGAGAAGTACCTGCCGCGCGGCGCCGGCTCGGTCTTCACCCTCGGCCTGAAAGGCGGCTACGAGGCGGGCGTGAAGATGGTCGAGGGCTGCGAGCTGTTTTCCCACCTCGCCAACATCGGCGACGTGCGCTCGCTGATCCTGCACCCGGCTTCGACCACGCACCGCCAATTGACGGAAGAGCAGCAGGCCGCTGCCGGCGCCGGGCCGGAAGTGGTGCGCCTGTCGATCGGCCTGGAGACGGTGGAGGACATCATCGCCGACCTGGACCAGGCCCTGGCGTCGACGGCTTAGCGCAAGCAGGACCCTGGGTTCCGGCCGCTCCCCTCAGTACGGCAGGCAATGCGTCAGCAGCTTGAAGGTCAAGGGATCGAACTGAAACTCCGTCTGCAGTTCCTTGCCGAACAATCCGAGCCACGCGTCCTGAGCGGCGAAGGCGAGCTGCTCGCGCTCTGCCGGACAGCTATAGGTCATCCCACCCATATTCTGAAGGTGGTGGACCAACTCGTGGACCAGGATCGAGACTTCTGCAGGCGTCCGTCCCTCCCAGCTTTGCGGCAGGAAGATCGTACGCTTGGAATCGACATAGACCGCGATGACGTCGGACGGCGCTACTGAATGGTTGGCTCCATAGCGCATCTCGGCAATCCGCACCGTGGGCGCCATTTCAACCGTCGGAAGCTCATAGCTCGCGGGCAGACTGAAATTCAGCGAAAGCCAGGTTGCAATGGTTGTAAGCAGTAATTCCATTTCGCGCTCGTCCCGGTGCCTGTCACCCGGCTAAGCGGCACCGGATCTCCTCAGCGCCGGATAGCTATGGTTGAACTCTAGGAAGCGAGCGTTCCTCGGGCGTTATCGGGGCATTGCCGAAGTGCCGGGTGGCGTTGCGAGAAGCGTCAAATCGGCGTTAAATCGAAAGCGTGCTCGCTATCGGGATCGAAAATTGCCGAGAGGTAGCCGGGTGAATTCGTTGCGCTTTACGTTGCTTGGCGGTTTCCAGGTCCGGGACGCGGCCGACAGCGAAATCGCTATTCCAGGCACGAAGGTCGCGCTGCTGCTCGCCTACCTTGCGTTGCGCCCCGGCCAGGAGCACTCCCGCGACAAACTCATCAATCTGCTGTGGAGCGACCGCGCAGAGGCGCAGGCTCGCGCCAGCCTGCGCCAGGCAATCTGGGCACTGCGCCGCGCGCTCGGTGACACCACCCCCTCTCCGCTCGTCGTGACGAGCGTCTCTCTGAGCCTGAACGGCGCCTTGGTCGAATCCGACGTCGGCGACATCGAAAGACTGGTGGCGAAGAATTCAGTCGACTCCCTGCGCTCGGCGATCGCGCTCTATCGCGGCCGCCTTCTGGAAGGGCTGCGCGTGCGCGATTCAGCCTTTGACGCCTTCCTGCGGGATGAGGGCGCGCGCATCCACGACCTGATCGTCAATGCCTGCACGCGCATTCTCGAAGCAAAAGGCGGTCAGCCTGCAGAGCAGGCGGGCGCCATGCTGGCCAAGGAACTCCTCGAGCTGGATCCCCTTCAGGAAGTCGCTCATCGCTACCTGATCTGGCACTTCGCCTGCAAAGGCGAGATCGGCCTCGCTGCCCGCCAATATCGCGAGTGCTGCAACATTCTGCGCAAGGAACTCGATCTCGACCCAAGCGCCGAAACCCAGTCCGCCTTCGACGAGGCCAAGCGGTCCCACGCTCCAGACAGTGGCGAGAGCGCACGCCGCAACGGCACCGGCACGGCTGAGGGCATGCCGAGCAAGCCGGACCTGGCGACTTGGGAAAAGCCGAAGATCGCTGTATTGCCCTTCCTGAACTTGAGCGGCGATCCGCGGCAAGACTATTTCTCTGACGGTGTCACCGAGGAAATCATTGCGGCGCTCGCTCTCTGGCGCTCCTTCCCGGTCATCGCCAGCAGTTCAAGCTTTGCTTACAAGGGATGTGCGATCGACGTAAAGCAGGTCGGCCGTGAGCTGGACGCAAGATATGTGCTCGAGGGCAGCGTTCGCAAAGGCACTGACGGCGTCCGCGTAACCGCCCAGTTGATCGACGCCGCTTCCGGCCATCACGTCTGGGTCGAGAGATTCCATCGCGACCTCAAGGACGTATTTTTCCTTCAGGATGAGATTGCCGCCCGGATTGCCGCGACACTGGAACCGGCCATGGGAAAGGTCGAGCTGATCCGATCGCGCGCAGAGCATCCGGTCAATCTGGATGCCTGGGACTTTTGCCTGCACGGTAAGTCGCACCTTCGCAGCTGGACCAAGAACGATACGGTCATGGCCCGGCGGATGTTCGAAAGAGCCATCGAACTCGACCCGGGCTACAGCGAGGCTTTCGCCGACCTTGCCTGGACCCACTCTCGCGACCTGCTGATGGAATGGTCGGAGGACAGGAAGCACTCCATCGCCCAGATGCACGAGGCCGCCAAGCGCGCGGTGGAACTCGACGACACGTCGTCCCTCGCCCACTACCGCCTCAGCACGGCCTATCTCTGGCGCGATGAGCACGACCTCGCCATTTCGGAAGGCCGCCAGGCGGTGGAGCTGAATCCCATGAGCGCAGACGCTCTCCATGCACTGGGCAACAAGATCGACCTGGCCGGCGATCCGGAAGGCATTCCCATGATGGAGCGCGCTCAGACCCTCAGCCCGCTACACCCGCAAAGGAACATGCAGCTGACCTTCCTCGCCCGCGCCTATCTCAACATCCGACAGTACGAAAAGGCGGCGGAGACCGCGCGGGAGGCGATTCGACGCCAACCCGAATATCCTCACGCCTACTACATTCTGGCTGCGGCGCTCGGACACCTGGAAGACAGGGAGCGTTCGGGCTCAGCCTTGGCCAAGTGCGAAGAGATTCACCCCGGATTTTTGCAGGGACGTTCCGGCTGGGCCCCTTATCTCAAGGTCGAAAGCAACGAGCATCTCCACGACGGGCTGCGCAAAGCCGGCGTTCAGGACTGGATCCAGACCGAAGCGCGGGACAGAGCCGGGCGGCACCACAGCATTTCGTAACCACGTCCCGGCGCCGCCCCGGGCCTCTACGGCGGCTCACTCGTAGGACGCGACCACGACCAGATTGCCGTCGGGGTCGCGGAACCAGATCGAGCGGGCCGGGCCTTCGGCCCCGTCGGCCTCCGCCGGTCCGTGCTCCAGGTCGACGCCGCAGGCGCGCAGATGGGCGACGATGTCGCTCAGCGGCGAAGCGGCCACCACGCAGAACTCCGCAGAGCCCGGGATCGGCACTGCCGCCTTGCGCCGCAGATCGTTGGGATTGGGGTTGACGGTGATCCTGTGGCGGCCGAAGCGCAAGGCGACGCGCCCCTCGCCGAAAGGCTCCCGCGCCATGCCGAGCACTTTTTCGTAGAAAGCACAGGTCTGCTCGACATCGCGCACGGTCAGGGCGAAATGATCCAGGCGATCCAATTCGACGGACAGGTTGCTCATTACGGAACTATAGGACCTCTTGTCGTGACGTTACTCGGCCGGCGCCGTGACTGGCGCGGCCGTTCGAGGGTTGGGCAGGAAGAAGGCGACGACCGCCGCCGTCGCCGCGATCGCGGCCAGAATGAAGTAGAGCTCGGTGAACTCCCCGCTGCGGCCCTCGACCCAGGAGGCCAGCAGGATCGCCGGGTTGGCGATGGCGAAGGCCAGCACGAACTTCACGCCGAAGGCCAGGCCGCGGTGACGCTGCGGCGTGTAGCGGGCCAGCAGCATGTTCTCCGCCGGCAGGGCGACCGCGCTCAGCACCACCGTCAGCACCGCCAGCGCCATCAGCGGCCCCGAAGCGGCCGAGGCCAGCAGCAGCAGCACAGGCACCTGGAAGAGGAAGGCGCTCAGGTAGATGGGCTTCAGGGGGAAACGGTCAGCCAGCCAGCCGCCGGCCAGCTGCATGAAGCCGCCGGCAGTATAGACCAGGGCCACCAGCAGGCCGATGCCAAGCGCCCCCTCGCCCGCCAGATCGCGCAGGCGCAGGTCGAAGATCTTGGGCAGCGAAGCCTGGGTGGCGTGGAACATCAAACCCATGACCAACATGGTCAACAACAGAACCGCATAGACACGGACCATGTCATTGCGCGAGGGCGGCGCTTCCGGCGCCTGGTCACCCCTGGTCTCGCGCACCCAGCCGAGGCGCAGGCAGAGGATCAGCGCCAGCCCCGTGGCGAGACAGACCGCCCCCGGCACGATGAAAGCGGCGCGCCATGAAATCGCGTCGATCAGGGCGCCGGCGACCAGGCCCGCGGCGGCGATGCCGAGCGAGCCGAAGATGCCGTTGACCGCCAGGGCCATGCCGCGCGCCCGCGCGCTCTTCACCACCCAGGCGACGCCGACGGGATGGTAGATCGCGCTGAACAGGCCGACCGCCGCCAGGCCCAGCATCAGCGCGGTTGGCGAGGCGACCAGTCCGCAGACGATGCCGGCGAGGCCGAGGCCGACGAAGAAGATCGCCATCATGCCCGAGGCCGACCAGCGGTCGCCCAGCCAGCCGGCGGGCAAGGCCGCCAGGCCGACCAGCAGCGAGCCGACCGCCCAGAGCTTCACCAGCTCGTGGTTCGGCAGGCTCCACTCGGTTTCCAGGGACAGCGCGATGACGAAATAGAACGCGGTGAAGAGGTGCATATAGGCATGGCCTAAGCACGAGAACGCCAGCGCCAGGCGCGCCGATGGAGCCTTCATGGCTGTCTTCCCCAGTCTCTTCCCCCTACCCCAGTATACGCTAACGCCGGATGGGGCAAGATGGCGAAACGCATAGAGAGCCTGAGGAAACCATCCTAGCGGCCTGCTTACCGCGGTCCCGCGGACGCGGCTCGGCGGCGGTTCTCCGGCCGCCCCGCCCTGCCCCGATTTCGCCTCAATATGATCACCCGGCAGCCCCTTTCCGGTCCCGGCCCGGCCCAAATCCCCGGCCATCCTGCAGCCTGGATGCGAAGCAAAAAATCAACAGGTCAAGGAGCCGAACCCATGGACGGCAGCCCTCTTCGAGTTGAGCCCGAAGACCTCGAGGCCAGGTGCCTGGAGACCGGACTTCCGGGCCCGGAAAACACGGACCCGACGCTGGAGCTGGACCTCGAACGCCTGGTCTGGGACCCGGAGTACCGCAAGGCCATGCGCCACCTGATCAAGCG
>MRWG01001757.1_pt1 | contig 12678 bp, 6 predicted proteins | sample 1013341 | NCBI WGS metagenome assembly MRWG01 (sample SAMN06117577, study PRJNA244670) | biofilm metagenome | biome: Water; feature: Cathode Biofilm; material: Biofilm; isolation source: microbial consortium enriched at the cathode of a solar microbial fuel cell | place: USA: District of Columbia ... | reverse complement strand
CCCCCCCACCGCCGACATCGCCGGCGTCATGCGCGCCATCGAGGCGGTCGAGCCGACCGACAGCGCCCCCGACATGCTCGGCGCCGCCGAAACCCTCGCCTCCGTCCTCGACGCCTCCGACGACAACGCCCCCCCCGTGAGCGTCCTGGTCGCCTCCGACTTCCGGGCCGGGCAGGGCGTCGGGCGATCGACGCTCCCCGATCTGGGTGAGTCGGTCGAGGCCCTGCTGGCGACGCCTCCCCCCTCGCCCACCGCCGCCAACATCGCCATCGAGGGCCTCGAGCCGATGCGCCAACTCGTCGTCGCCCAGGGCGCCCTGGGCAGCGGGCAGGCCCGTGTCGCCCTTCGACGCTCGGGCGAGGCCATCGCCCGCCCCGCGCTCACCAGCGTTCGTCTCGTCTCCGACGCGGACCCCAGCCTCCTCCTCGGCGAGGGCCAGGTCCGGTGGAGCGCCGGGCAGTCGCAGGGCGAGGCGCTCGTCACCCTCGACGCCGACGCCCTCACCCGCGCCCAGCAGGCCTCACCCGCGCTGGTAATCCGGGCCGAGATCGACCCCGACCCCCTGGGACGCGACAACACCCGCCGGCGCGCGCTCGAAGTCCGCGAGTCCATCCGCGTGGGCGTGGCGGCGCCCGGTCGCTACACCGGCGCCGTCGGCGTTGAAGGCTTCTCCCCCAGCGACTGGCTGCGCCTCGCCCTGAGCCCCGGTGAGGGCGCCGGCGGGGGCATCGAACTCGACCAGCTCGAGCCGGGCGTCCTCGACGCCTCCCAGCTCACACGCCTCGACGCCCTCCTCATCCCGCGCCCCGATCTGATCGACGACGGCGCGTGGACGCGCATCGGCGCGTTCGTCCGCGCCGGGGGGCTTGTCGTCGCCACCCCCCCGCCCGGGGAGGGCGCCCAACTCTGGACCGACCGCCTCACCCGCGCGCTCGGCCTGCGCCTCACCATCGAACGCGAGGCGCGCAACTACGAAAGCCCCATGAGCGTTCGCCCCGGCGAGCACACCGACGCCTCCCTCCTCTCCATGATCGAGGGCGAACTCGAGTTCCTCGCCCAGCCGGTGCGCGTCAACCGCATCCTCCCCATCTCCCTCGATCCACAGAGCGCCTCGAGCGTGCGCACGCTCCTTGAGCTTGAAGACGGCGCCCCCCTCATCGTCGAGAGCGCCCCCGCCGACCAGGCCCGGGGACGCGGGCTGGTCGTCCTCTTCGCGGCGCCGATCGACCCGGACTGGTCCGACCTGCCCACCAAGCCCCTGCTCGTCCCGCTCCTTCAGGAGATCGTCCGCCAGGGCGTCGGGCGTGCGCGGGGCTCGCACAGCGCGGTCGCGGGCGTTCGCGTCAGCGCCCCGCCCGGGAGCGTTGAACTCTCTCCCCTCACCCCCGGCGCCACCCTCGGGCTTGATGAACAAGGCGTCACCCGCGAAGCGATCCGGACCAGCGGCGCCTGGCGCGGCGTCGATCAACGCGGCGGGTCGCGCGGCGCCCTGGTGGTCAACCCCGACACGAGCGCCACCCTCGCCGACCCTGAAGACCCCGCCCGGGTCGCGCGCTGGCTCGCCCCCCTCGCCCCCGAGACCGAGCTGACCTGGATCACCGAGGCGGGCGAGCAGCTCGCCGAGGCGAACACCCGCACCGTCGCCCAGGCGCTCGACGCGCCGCGGCGCGGACTCGACTTCGCCTGGATGATCTTCGCCGGCGTCCTCGGTCTGGCCATCCTCGAACTCGTGCTGGCGCGTTGGTGCTCGCACGCCGAGCTGCGCGACGCCGCCCCCATTCCCGCGAGGGCCGGCGCATGAACGATCTGCTCAACCGCCTGCTCGCCCTGGATGGCGTCACGTTCGGGGGTGAGGACGTCGTCTTCGAACTCGCCCGCCCGCTCGCCCCCTGGATGTGGGCCCTGGGCGTGATCGTCGCGGCCTCGTTCTCCTGGTGGTGCTACCGGCGTCTGATCGGTCCACGCCCGGCCCGCGCCGCCCTCGGCGTGGTGCGCACCCTCCTCCTCCTGCTCGTCCTTCTGCTCATCGCCGGCCCGCAGCTCGTGCGCGAGCGCACGCGCGTTGAGCCGGACTGGGTCGTCGTCCTCGCCGACCGCTCTGGCTCGATGGGCGTGCCCGACGCGCCCGGGGGCGCCACCCGCGACGAACAGCTCGCCCGCGCCCTGCGCGCCTCCGCCGAGACCTGGGCCGGCATCGGCGAGAACAAGCGGCTCCTCTGGCTCGGCTTCGACGCGGGCGCGTTCGAGCTTGGCGGCACGGTCGTCGCCCCCGAACTCGGCGACGCCGACGGGCGACGCACCGCCCTGGGCGTCTCCATCGAGCAGGCCCTCCGACGCGTCGCCGCCCGCCCCACCTCCGGCCTGGTCGTCCTCTCCGACGGACGCTCGAGCGACGCGATCGCCCGGACCACGCTCCGGCGCCTGCAGAGCGACCAGATCCCCGTCTTCAGCGTCCCCCTCGGCTCGCCCGACCCGGCGCCCGACCTGGGCGTCACCTCCATCGAGGCGCCCGAACTCGCCTTCGTGCGCGACTCGACCCCCGTCACCGTCGAGCTTGAACGCCTCGGCGAGGGGATCGTCAACCCCGAGTCGCTCCTGCAACTCGTGGACGAGGCGACGGGAGAAGTCCTCGCCGAACGCCCCATCGGCGACGCCCTGCGCGACGACACCTCCGCCCGCCTCACCCTCACCCCCCGCGCCGAAGCGCCCGGCGCCCGGCGCTGGGTCGCCCGTGTCGTGCCCCGCGGCGACGACATGATCCGCGACAACAACGAGATGTCCGTCGCCATCGAGCTGGTCGACCGTCCCCTGCGTGTCCTCTACATCGACGGCTACCCACGCTGGGAGAACCGGTACGTCAAGAACCTCCTGCTGCGCGAGCAGTCCATCCGCTCGACGGGCCTCCTGCTCGCCGCCAACCGGCGGTACACGCAGGAGGGCGACGTCTCGGTCACCCGCCTGCCGCAGAGCCCGGGCGAGTGGGAGGAGTACGACGTCATCATCCTCGGCGACCTGCGTTCCGACCTGCTCGGGCGGGCGCAGCTCGAGGCGCTGCGCGAGCACATCGCGGTGCGGGGCGCCGGGCTGCTCTGGATCGCCGGCGAGGGCGCCACGCCGCAGACCTGGTTCGAGACGCCACTGGGTGACCTGCTCCCCGTGCGGTCCGGGAGCGAGGGCTCGGCGTTCGACGCCTGGGACGAGGACGTCACCCTGGTGCGCACGCCGGAGGGCGCCCGCCTGGGCGTGCTCGAGCTGGGCGACACCCCCGGCGTCTGGCCGCAACGCCTCAGCGACCCGCGCACCGGGTGGTCCCGCCTGCGCTGGATGCAGCACATCGACGCCGATCGCGTCAAGCCCGCGGCGACGGTGCTCGCCTCGGGCGTCCCGGCGAGCGCGTTCACCCCCGAGCTGCTCGAGGACGCGGGACGCGCCGCGATGCAGGTCGGCTCCCCCGCGGTCCTGACCATGCGCTACGGGGCGGGACGGATCGTCTACGTCGCCACCGACGAGATCTGGCGCTGGCGCTACGGGCGGGGCGAGGACCTGCACGAACGCTTCTGGCTCCCGCTCATCCGCATGCTCGGACGCGAAGGGCTGGCCCGGTCCGGACGCGCCGCCCTGCTGCGGGCCACCCCCGAGCGGGGACAGGTCGGACGCAGCCTGCGCCTGAGCCTGGAGCTGCTCGATCAGTCGCTGGTGGACGCGGCGCCCGCGAGCGTGCGGGTCGAGATCACCCGGGACGACGCCGACGCCGGCGCCCGCCCCGTCGAGCTGCGTCTCTCCCCCGAGGGGGTGAGCGAGGTGGACGAGTCGGCGCGCTCCTTCGGGAGTTCGTGGGCGACCAACGAGCCGGGGACGTACACCGTCCGCGTGACCGAGCCCCTGCTGGCGCCCCTGGGCCTGAGCGAGTCGCTCGAGGTCTGGCCCTCGGACGACGAACGCCGTCGCCCGGAAACGGACCACGCCTCGCTGACCGAGCTGGCCGAGCAGACCGGGGGCCAGGTCGTGCCGGTGGGCGAGCTTTCGACCCTGGGCGACCTGCTGCCCAACCGGGAACTGGTGATCACCGGGCCCCGGGAGGAGCAGTCGCTCTGGGACCGACCGATCGTGCTGGCGTTGCTGGTGCTGCTGCTTGGGGTGGAATGGATCGGTCGGCGTCTGATCCGCCTGGCATAAGCGTGCCGGAGCGGGGATTGTTCAAACCGGGGCCTCCGGGCGCCCGAACCTCCTGTTGGAGCCCCGCCGCCGGGGAGTGATCCCATGACCACGCTCGACACCCAGCGACCAACGCCCGACCAGCTCGACACGGGGGCGACGCCCCTGCGCGACGCGCTGGCGCGTGTCCGCGCCCGGGCGCGGTCGCTGCTCCTGACGCGGGCCGGGGCGTGGGTCGTCGCCGGGGCGCTCGGCGGGCTCATCGGGCTCATCGCGATCGACTTCGTGCTGCGTTTCCCCGCGCCGGTGCGCTGGGTGCTCCTGATCGGCGCCCTGGTCGCGTTGGTCGTGCTCGGGGGGCGGGCGCTGCGCCGGGCGTGGGGCTTCGCCCCCAGCCTGACCTCGATCGCCCTGCGTCTGGAACGCCTCGACGCGCGGGCACGCGGGCGCCTCGCCTCGGGCCTGGAACTCGCCGGGGAGCCGACGCCCGAAGACCCCGCCGCTCGCTCGATGCTCACCCGCGCCATCGAAGAGGCGCGGGCCTCCTTCGACGCGAGCGCCGCCCGACGCCTGACCGATCCGAGCGGCACGCTGCGCGCCTGCGGGTTCGCGGGGTTGGTGGTGGCGCTCGGGCTCTCGCTGGCGCTGGTCAAACCGGGGCTGAGCCGCACCGGTCTGGAGCGCGTGCTGACGCCCTGGAGCGGGGCGGAGTGGCCCAGCCGCTTCGTGGTCGAGAACGCGACGCTGACCGAGGTCCACCCGAGCGACATGGCCCTGCCCCTGCGCGCGGTGGTGACCAAAACGACCCGGGCGCCCGGCAAGACGATGGTGCGCGCCCGGTACCGCGTGGTCGAGGCCGAAGGCTTTGAGGCGTCGGACGAGGCACGCCGCCTCGTGCTCGCCGGGCAACGGCGCAGCGTGAACACCGGGGAACACAAGGGAGAGCTGTACGAGCGCCTGATCGAGGTGATGCCCCCGCCCCGCGCCGGGGAGGCGGCGCGCTCCGCGTTGATCGAGTACTGGTTCGAGACCGACGACGACCGGACGCGACCGCGCCGCGTCCGCCTCGTGGACCCGCCCGTGCTGACCGGCGCGAGCGCCCGGGTGACGCCCCCGGCCTACGCCTCGGGCGCCGGGGGAACGCTGGTCCGGGGGGAGGTCGCCCTCGACGCCGGCGGGGAGGGCGCCCCCGTCGGCCCGGTGCTCGCCGGATCCCGCGTCGAACTGACGGCCCGGTACAGCAAGCCCGTCTCGGTGGACCCGGCCCGGCGCGACGAGTGGCTCGCCGGGCTCGGCCTGGCCGGGCACGACGTGGAGATCGAGGAGCGGGGCGACGCCCTCACCCTCGCCCTGACCATCGACACCTCCCTCCGGGCCTCCCCGCCCGTGGTGGACGAGCACGAGCTGGCGCCCCGTGACGAGATCGCCTTCGTCTTCGAGGCGACCCCGGACCAGGCCCCGAGCGTGAGCGTGACGAGCCCGGCCCGGGACGAGTCCGTCCTCGCGACGGCGGTGGTGGAGCTGGTCGGGGAGGGACGCGACGACCTGGGCCTGCGCTGGGTGGCGCTCGAGCGTTCGATCGCCCGGACGCCGGATGGGTCCGAGGGGGCCCCCCCCGAATCGGATGGGAGGGGGCGGATCATCGCCCGCACGGACCTGGACGCTCAGGCGGGGGTGGTCAGCGCCGACGCCTCGCTCACGCTCGACCTGAGCACGCTGGGCGTCACCCCCGGGGACGAGGTGCGCATCGTCGCGCTGGCGCAGGACACCAAGCTGATCGATGGCGCCGAACGCGAGCCCTCCCGATCGGGCGTGCGCACCCTGCGCATCATCAGCGAGACGGACCTGATCGAGCAGATCCGGGGCGAACTCGGGGGCGTGCGCCGGGCGGCGATGCGTCTGGACGAGACGCAGCAGGCCCTGGAACGCTCGCTCGAGCAGCACGGCCCCTCGCCCGAACTCCAGCAGCAGCAGGACGCGCTCACCCAGCGCCTCATCGAGCAACGCCGGGTGATCGAGCGGCTGCGCCAGCGCCAGCGGCGCAACGCCCTGAGCGATCAGTCGCTCGCGGGGATGCTCGACGAGGCCCAGGGGATGCTCTCCCGCGCCGGCCAGCGCTCGAGCGAGGGCGCCCAGCGCGTCGGCGAGTCGATGGACCAGGATCAGGAGCAGCGGGCCGAAGCGCTGCGCGAGGAGGCCCGCGAGGCGCAGGACGATGTGCGCGAGGAACTCGGATCGCTCATCTCCCTGCTCGACCGGGGAGAGGACGGGTGGCTCGTGCGTCGGAGCGTCGAACGCCTGCTCGAGGAGCAGCGTCGCCTCCGCGAGGAGACCTCCCGAACCGGGCAGGAAACCCTCGGACGCGAGCTGAGCGAGCTGACCCCCCGTGAGCGGAGCGACCTGGAACGCATCGCCGAGCGCCAGCGTGACGCGGCCGAGCGGGCCCGCGAGGCGCTCGACGAGCTGGGCGAGCGCGGGCGCCAGATGTCAGAGGTGGACCCGGCCCAGGGTGAGGCGATGAGCGAGGCGGCCCGCCAGGGACGGGAGCAGGGCCTGCAGGAGTCGCTCGAGCAGGCCGCGCAGCAGATCGCGCAGAACCAGACGGGGGGGGCGACGCAGAACCAGGACGAGGCGATCGAAGCGCTCGAGCAGATGCTCGAGGAACTCGACAACGCGGGGAAGAACAAGGACAGCGCGCTGCGTCGCATGCTCGCGAGCATCATCGAGTCGATCGAGGCGCTCATCACCCGTCAGGAACGGGAGATCGCCAACCTCGCCGAGGCGCGGGCACGGGCGGACTTCACGGGCCTGGATCAGGGGATGATCCGGCTCGACCAGAACACTCTGGGCGTGCTGGCCCAGGTGCGTGAAGGCCCGAGTGAGATGCGCGCCGTGGGCGACCTGCTCGAGGACGCCTCCGTCCAGCAGCGCGAGGCGATCCGGCTGCTGCGCGCCGACGAGATCGTCGCCGACGGGGTCGCCTTCGCCGAGGGTGAGTCGCTGCGCTTGCTCAGCGAGGCCAAGGAGGAGGCGGAGAAGATCGACGAGCAGGCGCAGGACCGCGAGCAGGACCGCAAGCGGGCCGAACTCCGCCAGGCGTACCGCGAGGCGCTCGAGCAGCAGGTGGCCCTGAGCGCCGAGGCGACCGAGCTGGTGGGCGTCGAGCTGAGCCGGCGCGAGCGCGCCGGGGTGCGCTCGATGGGCGCGCGCCAGCGGACACTCCAGGAACAGCTCCGGGCGCTGCTGGGCGAGGTCGAGGGACTGGCCGACTCGATCATGTTCGCCCTCGCGCACGAGCAGCTCGACGCGCTGATGGAGTCCGCCGGGGAGACGCTCGGGCGGGGCGAGGTGGACCGGGGGGTCGTGCTCAACCAGTCCATGAGCGTGCAGACGCTGCAGATGCTCGTCGAGGCCCTCGGGCAGCCCGAGCAGGACGAGCAGGAGTTCGAGGACGCCGGGGGCGGGGGCGGCGGGGGCCAGGGACAGGGCCAGGCCCAGGAAGACCCCCTCGTGCCCCCGATGGCGGAGCTGATCCTCCTCCGGTCGATGCAGTCGCAGATCGCCCAGCTCACGCGCCGGGCCCACGAGGGGGACGACCGGGCCTCGGGCATCGACCCCGGGACGCTCGCCCGGATGCAGCGGAGCCTGGGTGAGCGGGCGGTCCAGCTCATCGAACAGATGAACCAGGGACCGGGTGAGGATGTAGAACTCCCGGTGGGCGGCCCCACCGAGCCCGAGGAGGGCCAGCCGTGAACCGTGCGACACTGATGCTGCTTCTGCTGTTGACGCTGGCGCTCCCGGCGCGCGCGCAGGAGGCGGTCGATCAGGGCGAGCGGCTGGAGAGCCTCGACGAGCTGCTCGGGCTCGAGGAGGCCGGCTCGGGCGAGGAGACGCGGGAAGAGCTGCCCGACGCGGCCCAGGCGGAACTCGAGCGTGAGCTGACCCAGCAGGAGGCGGCCGAGGCGTTCGAGCAGGCCGCGGCCCTGATGGGCGAGACCGCGACGCGCCTGGGTGACCTGAGCGACACGGGTTTGGCGACCCAGCGTCTGCAGGAGGACATCCTGCGCAAGCTCGACCAGGTGATCGAGGCGGCCAAGAACAACCAGCAGCAGTCACAGAGCAGCTCATCGAGCCAGCAGAACCAGCAGCCGAACCAGCCCCAGCAGCAACAGCAGCAGGGCCAGGCCTCCGACGGGGACAACCAATCCGAGAACACCCCCCCCGGGCGTCAGGACGGGCAGCTCAACCCGGAGATCGACTCGGCGCGGGCCGCGTGGGGCGCCCTGCCCGAACGGGTGCGCGACGCGCTCTTTCAGGGGCGTTCGGACCGGTACAGCTCGCTGTATGAGCGTCTGACCGAGGCGTACTACCGCCGATTGGCCGAGGAGCGTCAGCCTTGAGACGAAGCACCCTGGCCATCCTGACGCTCGCCCTCCACGCCGGACTCGCCGCCGCGCAGGAGACGCCCGAAGCGCCCCGCTCGGCGCAGAACAACGCGGCCCAGGACGAGATCACGCCGCAGCTCGACCGCGTGGTCGAGCGGGCGCTCGAGTACCTGAGCGAGCAGCAGCAATCCGACGGCTCCTGGACGGGGGGGCGGTTCGGGAAGAACGTCGCGATCACCTCCCTGGCCTGCCTCGCGCTGATGGGTGACGGGGACACGCCCAGCCGGGGCGAGCACGCGCAGGCGATCCGGCGCGGGCTGGACTTCGTGCTCGAGAACGCGGCGGAGAACGGGCTCATCGCCGCCGAGGCCGCCAACGGGCCGATGTACGGGCACGGCTTCGCGACGCTCTTTCTGGGTGAGGCGTACGGGATGACCGCGGGAGGGGGGGACACGGCGCGCAGCGCCCGCCTGCACGAGGCGCTCGTCAAGGCGGTGCGCCTCATCGAGCGCACGCAGAACGACGAGGGGGGCTGGCGGTACAACCCGGTGCCGTACGACGCGGACGTGTCGGTGACGATCTGCCAGGTGATGGCGCTGCGTTCGGCGCGGAACGCGGGCATCGAGGTGAAGAAGGAAGTCATCGACAAGGCGGTGGATTACATCCGACGCTGCCAGAACACGGACGGGGGATTCAAGTATCAGCTCGAGACCGGATCGAGCGCGTGGCCCCGGTCCGCCGCGGGCGTCGCCAGCCTGTTCTACGCGGGGATCTACGAGGACCGGGCGATCGACCAGGGGGTGGGGTACCTGCACCGGGTCGCGGCGCCGGGCACGCCCCGGGCCTCCCGGGCCCATTACTTCTACGGGCACTACTACGCCGTGCAGGCGATGTACCTGGCCGGTGGGGACGACTGGGGCGCCTGGTGGCCCGCCATCCGTGAAGAACTGATCGCCGGGCAGCGCGACGATGGGTCCTGGGAGGATCGCACCGTCGGCCCGGCCTACGCCACCGCCATGTCGCTCATCATTTTGCAAATGCCCAAGCGGTACCTGCCGATCTTCCAGAAGTGAGTTCCCCCCTTCCATCCCGGATCGGTTCGGCCCTCGGGGCGATGCTCCTGGGCGCCGGGCTCTGCCACGCGGGTGACGACGGCATCCGACGCCTCATCCTCGACCGCCAGCTCAACGCGACCGAGGTCAGCGTCACCTCGATCGATGGCGGGGAGGTCCGGTGGGTGGACAGCGCCGGTCGCCCCCGCGCCCGCTCGATCCGCGAACTCCTCGCGGTCATCGATCCCGAGGGGGGGCTGCTCCCCGAGGGAGTCCGGCGACAGGTCGTCGAATCGCTCGGCGCCCCCCTCGTCGAGACCACCGACGGCCAGCGCCTGCTTGCACGCCTGGGCGAGACCGACACGGACGACCAGATCGAGCTGACGCTCGTCGGCGGACAACGCGTGCGCGTCTCGGTGGAGGACATCGCCAGCGTCACCTCCCCCCGCGCGGTCTTCGGCTCGCCCCCCTCGCCCGCGCCGGACGGACAGGCCATCGACGACGTGGTCGAACTGACCAACGGGGACGTGGTCTCCGGCTTCGTCGCCTCGCTCGGCACGCACGTCTCGATCGAAGTGGAGGGACGCGCCCAGCAGATCCCGCTCGCCGACGTGGCCCGCGTGCGTCTGGCCAACCCGCGCCGCGCCGGATCGGGCACGCGCGTCTGGCTCGACGACGGGACGATCCTGGGCGCCGGCCCGATCACCAGCGCCGGCGAGGCCCTGATCACCTTCGACCTCACGCTCGGGCGCCCCTCCGGCGCCGGGAGCGAGGCGGACCTGGAAACCTCGGTGCGCGTTCCCCTCTCACGCGTCGCGGGCATCGTCTTCGACGCGGGCTCCTCGGGCGTGCGTCCGCTCGCCTCGATGCGCCCCGAGGCGTACGCCCCGACGGGGGATCGTCGGTGGACGCCGGCGCCGATCACGGGGGACGGGTCGCAGGCCGTGCTGGGCGCCGCGACGATCGAGCTGCCCGGACCGATGCGGGTGCGTTGGGCGTTGCCCGAGGGCGCCCGCCGGCTCGCGGGCGTGGCGACGCTGGGGGAGACGCCCGGGCCGTGGGCCGATTGCTCGGTCTCGGTGCTGCTCAGCGCCGGGGGCGAGACGATCGAGCTGGCCCGAGCCCGTCTGCGCCCGAGCCAGGGGGACCTGGCCTTCAACGTCGAGCTGCCCGACGCCCTCGCCGGCGAGGCCCGCTCGCTGGAGGTCCGGGTGGACGCGGGCGCCTACGGCCCGATCCAGGACCGCGTCCTGCTCGAGCGGGTGCTGCTGCTCGTTGAACGCGAGTGATCGCTACCGGATCTTGAGCGAGGCGAGCGCGATCACGCTCAGGATGATCGAGACGATCCAGAGGCGGGCGACGACCTGCTGCTCGGTCCACCCCCCGAGGTGCAGGTGGTGGTGGTAGGGCGCGCACCGGAAGATCCGCTTGCCCCCGGTGTACCGGAAGTACCCGACCTGCAGGACCACGCTGGCGATCTCCGCGAGGAAGACCCCGCACATGAGCAGGACGACCAGCTCCTGACGCGTCACCAGCGCGATGTACGCGATCAGCCCCCCCAACGCCAACGACCCGGTGTCACCCATGAAGACCTGCGCCGGCGAGCAGTTCCACCACAGGAACCCCAGGCACGCGCCCGCCATCGCCCCCCCCATCACCGCCAGCTCGTCCGCGTACACGATGTGCGGCACGTACAGGTACTTGCTGATCTGCTCCGAGCCGGCAATCAACGCCAGCACCAGCAGGCCCAGCGAGACCACCACCGAGACGCCCGAGGCCAGCCCGTCCATCCCGTCGGTGATGTTCACCGCGTTGGAGACCCCCGCGATGAGCAGGATCGAGACGATCACGTACGCCCACTGCGGGAGGTAGATCAGCGCGGGAGAGATCTCTCCCTGTTGGTTGAGATAGGTCTTCTGGAAGGGGAGGTTCAGGGCGTGGGGCAGGGTGTCCCCCGACCCGCCCGCGCGGTAGGTGAAGACCCCGATGAGCAGCCCGAGCCCGAGCTGAAAGACCAGCTTCTCCCACGCGTAGAGCCCCTGGCGCCCCGTCCCCCGGCGCGAGGCGGTCAGCTTCAGCCAGTCGTCGAACCCGCCGAGCACGCTCAGCCAGACGAGCACCAGCAGCCCCATGTAGACGTAGTCTCGGCGCACGTCCGCCAGCAGGAAGGTGCTCACGAAGATCGAGGCGCAGATGAGAATCCCGCCCATCGTCGGGACGTTCGCCTTGCTCGCCGCGTGGGCCCGCAACGCCTCGGCGTCCGTCGCCCCTCCGTCCCCGATCTTCATCGAGACCAGCCACCGGATCGCCCGACGCCCGAACAGGATCACCAGAATGAAGGAGAGCCCCGCGGCGGCCAGCGCCCGGAACTGGACCTGATCCAGCAGCGTGAAGGCCGGGTAGATCCCGGTCCGATCGAGCCAATCGCGTGTTGCTTCCAGAAGCAGATAGAGCATCGTGCTCGCTCAGGGGTCATCCGTGCGTGAGGCGGAGTGTACCGCCTCCATCCCCGCCGAGGCCCGATCGCGCAGCGCCGAGGCCACCCGCTCGAGCCGGACGGAGCGCGACGCCTTGAGCAACACGACGTCCCCGGCGCGCACCATCGACGCGCCCCGGACGCACGCCTCGTCGCTCGCCCCCCCGAGCGCCTCGGTGGCGACCCCGCGTCCCCCCGCCGCCTGGCTCATCGCCTCGCCGAGCGCCACGATCAGGTCGATCGAGGCGGGCGCCCCCTCAAGCAGGGACGCGTGCTCCGCCCCGCTCGCCCCCCCCAGCTCGAGCATGTCCCCGAGGATGGCGACCCGCCGGGCGCCCGGGGCGGGCTCGAAGGTCGCCAGGGTCGCCAACGCGGCTCGCATCGAGTCCGGGTTCGCGTTGTAGGCGTCGTTGATCAGGGTGATCTCCCCCCCGGGGACCGCCAGACGCTCAACGCTCAACCGCATCTCCGGCGCACTCGCGCCCGCGAGCCCCTCGCCGATGCGTGTGCTCTCCAGCCCGAGGCGTTCGCCCACGAGGGCGGCGATCGCCCCGTTGCGCGCGTTGTGCGCCCCGGGCAGGGGCACGAACAGCTCGCCCACCCCCTCGAG
>MRWG01001756.1_pt1 | contig 12680 bp, 8 predicted proteins | sample 1013341 | NCBI WGS metagenome assembly MRWG01 (sample SAMN06117577, study PRJNA244670) | biofilm metagenome | biome: Water; feature: Cathode Biofilm; material: Biofilm; isolation source: microbial consortium enriched at the cathode of a solar microbial fuel cell | place: USA: District of Columbia ... | reverse complement strand
GATTGCTTCGTTGCGCTTGCGCGCGCCTCGCAATGACGGTTGCACTCCCTGATGAGATTGCTTCGTTGCGCTTGCGCGCGCCTCGCAATGACGTCCTGAGTACAAAATGACACCCACCTATTAAACAACGTCATTACGAACGAAGTGAAGTAATCCCACCAACGCGGGCAGGGTCATGGGATGGATTTGTCCTGACGCTGGCGGTCAGGTCCTCGCAATGACGGCATGGGGATACGATCTTGGGTATAACCCAGCCCCATTCCACCAAAAATCAGCGCTTTTATTGTATTCGAGTTCAGGTTAATTTTAAAATTTCAGGTAAATTACCGGACAAAGAATACCGGGTATTTAGGACGTATGAAAAAAATAGGACTCTTCTTTGGCACATTTAACCCCATACACATAGGACACCTGGTGATCGCCAATTATATGGCCGAATTTTCGGACCTGGAAGAAGTTTGGTTGGTGGTCACCCCACGGAGCCCGTTTAAGGCGAAGAAGAGCCTTTTGGATAACCACCACCGCTACCAGCTGGTCTATGAAGCGATCAGGGACTATCCCAAATTAAAAGTGAGCGATATAGAGTTTAACCTTACCCAGCCCAATTATACGGTAAATACCCTGGTGCAACTGGAAGAGAAGTATGGCAACGAGTACCGGTTTGCTTTGCTGATGGGGGAAGATAACCTGAAAGGGTTCCATAAATGGAAGAACTACGAAGTTATCCTGGCCAATTACGAACTGTACGTATATCCCCGTATAGGGGGCGACGAGGTCCCCAGGACCCTTAAGGACCATGAGGCGATCCACAGGGTACCCGCACCGATCATGGAAATATCCTCCACCTTTATCCGGAAACAACACCGGGCCGGCAAGAATATCCGGGCCATGCTGCCCGACGCGGTATGGAAGTACATGGATGAAATGAATTTTTACCGATAAGGGGGTACCCAAAAAAAAGCCCCGCCAACAAAGGCGGGGCCAACTGAATAAAGGTAATGCAATGGTTAGTGTTTAATCCATTGGACCGTGGGGGTGGCTTACAGGAATTCTCCCGTTTCATTCAGTTTTACCCTCATGGTTTTATCGGCGTTTTTGATCTTCACCTTATAGGTCTTTTCAGCGCCCTTGTCTTCGCTGTAGTTTACCCTGTAGGCATCACCGGCCATTTCCCAGTTTGGGAAACGCTTGGCAATGGCATTTCGCACAGCGACGGGTAGTGCTACGTCCTTGAAGCGCTCAATGGTCTTAACAACCTTGCCTTCGTTATCGTACATGGCTACAATATTGCCTTCGGGAATGTAAAAGTTAACGGTGTAAATACCCCAGTCATCTTCGTAAAACCCCGATTCTTCGACGTCAAAAGCAGCCACTTTGCGTTCCAGCATTTTTACCGGTAAGGCGACCTCCCTGTTATCGGTGGCACTCAGGTACTTGTAGTTAGCAGCCATGACCACCACTTCAGACAATTGTTCTGTCCGTATTTCCTGGGCCATAAGAGGTGCGGCAATTCCCAGGGCCAATAAGCTTAACAATACTTTTTTCATAATACGTGTTTTTAGATATTTATAATATGCGTTAATGGTATATTGTTAAATATAAAGAAGTTAGGTAGGGCCCACCATGATATCCATCACCTCTGGACGGAAGGCGCTGCCGGGGAGGTACCCATAGTGGGGTGACGCCGGATAACCGCATACCCGGGTTGGGGGGGGGGAGCGGACCAGATGACCAAAATCATGTCCCGGTTCGTTGCCTGGGTGGATATTTGGATTTTTACAGTACATTGAAAGGGTCAATGGTACTCACAGATTGACCAGAAGGTGTTATGGCGTACGGTTTTACAGAGATAGTGCAATTAATAGGCGCCCTGGGGCTTTTCCTTTTTGGCATGAAGGTCATGAGCGATGCCCTCCTGCTTTTGGCAGGGACCAGGATGCGGGCCATCCTGGCAACAATGACTTCGAACCGTTTCCTGGGGGTGGCCACGGGCTTTATGATCACTTCCGTCATCCAGTCTTCTTCGGCCACTACCTTGATGGTCGTTAGCTTTTCCAATGCCTCCCTATTATCGCTTACCGAGGCGATCAGTGTGATCATGGGGGCCAATATCGGGACGACCATCACCGCCTGGCTCATTACCCTGCTGGGGTTCGAAGTGAGTATGAGTGCCATCGCCCTCCCCCTGGTGGGTTTCGGTTTCCTCTTCACCTTTGCCAAGAAAGAACGCCTGAAACAATGGGGGACCTTCATTATCGGGTTTGCCGTGTTGTTCATTGGGCTTCAGTTCCTCAAAGAGTCCATGCCCGATATCAATGCCCATCCCGGTTTGATGGAGGCCTTAAGCGCGTATGGGAGGATGGGCTACGGCTCCATACTGCTTTTTTTACTCGTTGGGACGCTGCTCACCATCATCATCCAATCTTCCAGTGCCACCATGGCGTTAACCCTGGTGATGACGGCCCAGGGATGGATCTCTTTTGAACTGGCGGCAGCCATGGTCCTTGGCGAAAATATCGGCACCACGGTGACGGCTAACCTGGCCGCCATCGTAGGGAACTACCAGGCCAAAAGGACCGCCAGGGCACACCTGGTCTTTAACCTTCTCGGCGTGTTGTGGATGCTGGGCCTGTTCTATCCCTTCCTCCGGATGGTGGCCTGGGTAACAGGGCAGTTAGGCGGGGATTCCCCCTTTGTGGAGGCGGCCGCGGTTCCGGTGGCAATCTCCCTCTTCCACACGATTTTCAATATCGCAAATACCTTGCTGCTCATAGGGTTTATCAAACCCATCGGCCGCCTGGTCGAATGGTTGGTGCCGCAGCCGGCACTTCCCGAAAAAGCCATTGACGAACCCAAATACTTGCATGAAAAGGTATTAAAGTACCCGGAAACAGCCATTGCCGCTTTATTGGACGAATCCAAGTACCTGTATGAGCACGCCATCTTCGAAATTGTGTCACACGCAATGAACCTGCACCGGGACGATATCCTTGGCACGGAAAAGCCGGGGAAGATGGTCAGGAAGTCAAAGGAAGATTTCAAGACGGACGTACGGGCCCTTTACCTGAGCAAGGTGAAGAACATCTATGGGGAGATCATCCGCTACGCCACCCTGGCCCAAAGCAGGTTGGTACTGTCCGAGGCACAGCACAGCCGGCTTTTGCAAATAAAGGTGGCCAACAGGAAGATGGTGGAGATCATCAGGGATGTGGGGGACCTCAGCAGGAATGTCTCGCGTTTTCTGGATTCCCCCAACAGTTCCATCAAGGAGGAATACAACCATTTCAGGAAAAAGGTGGTCAGGGTATTGCGGGTGGTATATCGTTTTAGTAGTGGGGGCGATAAGGAAAAGGCGCATCGGAAACTGCTGGCGTTAAAGCAATCGACCACAGAAGGGATCCAGCCGGGCAACAAGCGTATAGAACGCCTGATACGGGAGGATAAGGTCAATTCTGAAATGGCCTCCTCCCTGGTAAACGACCACGACCACCTGATTGACCTGATCATGCACCTCATAGATGTGGCAGAACTCCTCTACGGCAACCAGGATCCTTTGATGGCGGTAGCAGGAGAAAAAGGGCCATTCGAGAACGCGGCGGTGGGCAGCGGGGCATAAAATAAGGCCACTTGTTGGGTGGCCTTACAATTTAAGGGATGCTGCTGCTTGCAGCTCCTGCCATAAACAGGCTAAGGAGCCTGGGTCTTTTCCAGTAGTGCCGGTGCAATACTGGCGTCGTGGGCTTCAAAGTACAACTCAAGCAAGTTCATCGTGGCCGTCATCAGGTCTTTGGTTTCCAGGAGAATGGAAAAGTACAACGTGGTGTTTTTTGGGCTCGATTCTTCACTTCGCGTACGTGTAACCTGCCGTTCAATCTTCTCGGACACCAAATCAAAAAGTTCCTGTTTGCCATCGAGGATTTTACCAATGTCCTGGAACGATCGCTTGTCAAAGGCGCCCTTGGTCTTGTTCAATAGTGCTTCAATTTTGACATCGATCTCCTTCAGTTCCTTAATCTGGTTGTATTTGAGTTTCTTATGGTTGTTGTGAACGTGTTTGTGGCTCACCTTTCCAATGTATTCCAGGGATTGGGTCATGTCGGTCAGATAGGCGAGGATATTGATGTAAAAGTTACTGGCCCCTACACTTCCCTCATCCAGGTTTTTGATGAAGTAGAAAATGCTATTGCGCAGGTCTTCTACCTCGTCTGAGAGTTTGGCTACCTGCCGCTTGTTTTTCTTGAGCTCATCCAGGTCCTGTTTGGCCAGGCCATTGATAGAGTTCGAATAAATCTTATTGGCCCGCTTGATGACATTGGAAATATTCTCTGCACTTTCAACCATAACCCCCTGTACCGAACTGCTTTCTGCCCTTCTCAGGGTATCCACCGCTTTGATTTCCTTTGATTTCCGGTTGTAGGAGATATAGTTCCTGGCCAGGATCAGCACAGCCGAGAAGAGGAGGATGGCAATGGCGGCCCCTTTTCCAAAACTGATGAGCGTCAGGATGGTTCCGGCCGCGATAAAGGCAATGATGGCGGTCATAAACCAGCCACCGATGACATTCAGTACCCCGGCAACGCGGTAAACGGCACTGTCAGAACCCCAGGCCCTGTCGGCCAGGGAGGTCCCCATCGCCACCATAAAGGTGACATAGGTTGTGGACAGTGGCAGCTTATAAGAGGTGGCTACCGAAATCAGGATTCCGGCAACCATAAGGTTTACGGCCGCCCTGACCATATCAAATGCAGGCAGTTCCAGCGTTTTTCCCTTTAACAACTGTACCGTCGGCTTTTTAAAGCGGGCCGAAATCCTTTCGCGGACCTTCAGGGGGATTACGGTAGAGGTATAGTTCGCAGTAAGCATCGAAAAACGTACAATATATCGCGAAAGGAAGTTGGGTTCAAAACGTTCTTTGGCCTCCCCTTCCCGGGCAAGGTTGATTTCGGTATCGGCCACGTAACGCGCTTTTTTGGAAAGCCATAAGGTCACTACCATGACCATGCCCGAAATAAAGAGCAAAACGGTAGGGGTAGGCACCTTGGTAGCCAAAACCCCCATTCCAAAGTCGGTCGCAGCCGTACCAGAGGCTACCCAGGCAACATACGATTGATAGGCCGCTATGGGGACCCCTATAAAGTTGACCAGGTCATTACCGGCAAATGCGAGCGCCAGGGCAAAGGTACCCACGCCAATGACGACTTTATAAATATTGGTCCGTGCGAATACCATGAGGACATAGGATAAGACCGACCAGAAGACCAGGCTCACGACCGCTATTTGCAACACTTGGTCCTCCAGGAATTCACTGATTTTCATGCCCCCGATCAGATCAAAATTCTGATCGGCAAAAGGGGTTCCCTTGATCCCCTTCAAGAAAATAAAATAGGTAATGGAAGAGAGGGCGATACCCCCGAAGAGGGCCCCTACCCATTTGGCTTTTTTCTGGAAGTTATAGGACAGCAACAGGCGCGATACCCACTGTACCATGGCCCCAATACTAAAAGCTATGACCACCGAAAGCAGGATGCCTGTGATGATCTCGACTGCTTTGGAGGTGTTGATATAGGTGATAATTTCCCCATAACTCCCCCCCACATCAATAATTTTGATCAGGGACATGGCCACAGCCGCACCCAGGAGTTCAAAAACGATGGAAACCGTGGTTGAGGTGGGGAGCCCCAGGGTATTGAAGAAATCCAGCAGCAAAATATCCGTGATCATCACTGCCATAAAAATGAACATGATCTCATCGAAATAAAATTCACCGGGGTTGAAGATCCCTTTACGGGCGACTTCCATCATCCCACTGGAAAAAATGGCCCCGAAGGCGATCCCCAGGCTGGCTACGATCATGATGGTACGGAAAGAAATGGCTTTAGAGCCAATGGCGGAGTTCAGGAAGTTCACTGCATCATTGCTGACCCCTACCACCAAATCCGCCACAGCCAGGACTGCGAGCGCTATTACCATCAATAAATAAATATTATCCATATTAGCAATATAATCAATAAACAAATATCTGCGGTATACCGCCAAATAACGTTACCTAAAGGTTATGTTTACTCCTAAAAATGCACATCAACCTGCAACCTGAACATCAGCTCGTCCGTACCGCCATCCGCGTCGCGATAACTTAGGTCTGTTTGTACCTTAAGCTTGTGTCCCACAATATAGCGGGAAAGCCCAAGGGTGTACTGAGATTCGTCATTCCTGCCCGACACCGCTTCGTCAAATTCGTTATGGGTGTACCGGGCAGCCACCTCGATATTATTTGGAAACAGATAACCCGTTTGCAGGTTGATACCCTGGCCTTCCAGGACCACGCCGCCGGTAGGAATGCCGTTTGCATCCGTGGCTGGGGATCCGTCTGAATTTTTCGCTATGGGATCGGCGGCGTCCCTATCGGCAAATTCGGCCATTACGGAGAACCCCCGGTATTTAAACATCGCATCCACGAAAAGGGTATTGATGTCCGTTTCATAGAGGCCGGTATCGTTAAACATGTAGTCGCCCAGGTTACTGCGGGTCCTTACGGCATCCTGGTTGCTGTCATACGTGGCCGCGACCATCAATTTTGGGTGTTCCTCCCTTTTCAGGTCGGCCCCACTGTAATCCCCACCGCTTTCAAATGTCCCAAAAGGGAGTAGTTCCAGTCGGGCCGTGTATTGATGCCCCCCCAGGTTACCCCCGGTTACGTTCCTGCCTTCACCCTGGGAAAATGCAAGTTTTTCACGGGTCAGGAATTTCCTGGAGAAGTAGGTGTGGTGCCTTAGCTGGAGCCCCATATCCCTATCGATATTAAACCGGCTGTTTAAAAGGGAGCGGTCTACCAATTGCAGGTTTCCCGAAGATATAACCCTTTCAATGTTGCCGGGAAGTTTCGTCTGCCCGAACCAGAGCTCAAAATTTTCGTGGAAATTCCATTTTACAACCGCGTCCAGGATATACCGGGGGGCATTGCTGGTGAAGTTGGAGGATCCTGAAATATCGCGGTTGGATAACCCCAGTTCCAGCTTGTAACTAAGGGTTGGTGAAAAGGCAAAACCGTCAAATTTAAGCCGTGCCCTCCTGACAAGCATATTGGATTGCGGATCTGTTAGCCCCCCCTCCGGGGGGTTGTTCCATTCCGCAGTACCCAGAATCTGCATTCGGGCACCAATCTTCATGCTCCAGGTACTGTCTTTGCCAACAAGGTTAAAAAGGCCTTTGCCAAAAGAAGGGGCATTGGGTTCCTGAGAAAATACCAAACAGAAAGTGAAGAGGAATACCCATAAGGGTAATTTCTTGAAATTCATCCAGATACTAGTTTTTGTCGCCGCAAATATCGGATCCCAATGTTAACTGAAAGTTTCTTTAAGATTATGATTGGGACAAAAAAAACTGCCTTGGCCAAAGGCAGTTATTAGAATCCATACTACTAAAGTTGACAAAAACTAATACAGTAAATGAATCATCTAATGAATGTGTTTAAACACGGTATCAAAATTATAGAGAGGATTTTAAATAGGTGTAAGGGCAATATTAAGGAATCATTAAAGTACGTAACCTGCAGTAGCTAGTACCATAATTTAAAGAGGGCTGTTGTACGATTCATGTAAATATAACGTTAAGCAATAGTTGAATTAAAGTTAATTTCATATCTTTAATACTGGATAAATGTAAAAAAGATACCATGTATAAAGTATTAATGTTAAGCCTGATGCTGTTAGTTTCGGCAGGGGCGTATGCCCAGGAAAGAGTAACGAAAAAATATAACGCGGAGACCAATCTGATAGAGGCCACCTATTTTCACGAGAATGGAAACGTGAGCCAGGAGGGAACCTTTAACACCGCTGGTAAGCTTCACGGGGAGTGGACCAGTTATGATGCCGAAGGGGTGAAGATCGCCGTTGGCTCTTATGAAAACGGACGGAAAACCGGGAAGTGGTACTTCTGGGCTGACGATACCCTCAAGGAAGTGGAGTTCAATGATAACCAGATTGCAAGCATCACCGAAGCTAAAAATGCCACAGGGATCGTCAACCACTAACCGGCAGGAACGACCGTAAAACTTAAAAAAGCATCCGCCCCATGGCAGATGCTTTTTTCCCTTGAAAGGGATCAGGAAATTGTATTTTGTGGCTGTACCCCCCAGGCAGGCTTCCTGTGAAAGGATCAATTAAAGTTGGGACTCACCCTACTTTTAAAGCAAAGCTAAGACAACGCTTACTGTACCTCTGAATTTGAAAGCCGGGATGCAAAACCCGCTTGTGCATCGGAGGGGTACCTTCCTTCCGCCACGGTTTCCAAGGCCATAGTTTTGGCCCGAAGCCCCTCCCGGATCCATATAACCTGTTGGTGCTCCACAAGTATGGGTAGTTCAATACTTTCATAGCCCAAATAACTTACCTGTAAGGTATAGCTCCCCGGAGCAATACCGCTGATCTCAAAGTTGCCATGGAAATTGGTTTGGGTGCTGAGGTCCGTATTTTTCACGGCCACATTGGCGAACAATAGTGGTTCATTGTGCATCTCTTCATCGACAATCGTGCCTTTAATAGTACCGGATTCCTGCGAAAGCAGCAAGTTAGACAGCAGTAGCAAACTAAGTAAAATGAAACGTGGCATAATCCGTAATAGCATACTGCAAAGAACGGAGGTCTATGTAAAGCCAGGGTTAGATATACGTTATACTTGGGTCATTAAATTGCAAACAAATCGTTTTGCAGTTCCATGTTGATACCCATTCCCTGCTGGCCTATATGTGTGCTTTGGGGGTGCTGGCCATTGGCAAGGGGAAGCACCACAAAAAACCCCGGTGGCAACCGGGGTTTCCGCTTCCGTTAGGAAGTGTTGGATGTTACTCCTTTGGGGTTGGCTATGCCAGGACTTAATCGCCCGTGGCCCAGGCAAAGGCGGCGAGGTCTACCTGCGTGCCCGAGGTATAATCCCCATCGGCAACAGCGGTTTCCCCATCTATTTGTACGTTGGCAATGGGCCCGCCGTTTACCATATCTACCTGTGTGGAGTAGCCCGAAAGGTACAGGTTGGTAATGGTAGCCCCGGATTCCTTTTTAAACTGTAAGGCAATACCGGGTTCTGTGGCCACAGCCGTGAAATTTACCAGCTTCGGGTTGTTGTTGATCCCGTCGGCCTCTACCGCGGTAGAGAACCCCGCAATGGTATGGGACACATAGGTGTTGGTTAGGGTCCCATTCCAGCCTTCTGTCCAGTCTACGGCATCATCCTCGTTGTTGGCCAGGTAAAAATTGCTGGCGTTCACGGTTCCGCCAAAGAATTCCACCCCGTCATCAGTACCGTTCAGGATGGCCACATTTGCTATGGTGGTCCCGGATCCTACCGCATAGAGCGTCAGGCCGTTGTATTGCGATTCTGCATTGATCTGTGCCCCGGCGTAGTTGATCACCAGGTAGCTGATGGAACCGGAAGTATCGGCATCATTGGTGCCTCCGTAAATAAAACCACCTACTTCGGCTACAGCGTCTACCCCTTCGGTGGTGGTAGCGTCGCCCAACAGGATCAGGCCACCCCAGTCACCGGGGTTCTGGTCGGTAGAGGTCATGATCACGGGGTCGTCTTCGGTTCCCTGCACGTCAATCTGGGCCCCTTTCTTCACCACGATGTAGGTTTCGGTTTCCTGGCCCGAATCGGCATTGGCAATGATCACCGTTCCGGCGGGGATGGTCAGTTTGGCACCGGCCTCTACGCTCAGGCTTCCCTGTAGCAGGTAAATTACGTCGGCATCCAAGGTGGTGTCTGTAGTCAGCGTTCCAGCCAGCGGCTGTGTCTCGATACCGGTTTGCGATCCCACCCAGGCAAAGAGGGAGATTTCCACGGTGGCATCGGCGAGATACGTCAGGTTCGGGTCGGCATCGGCCCCATCAATCTGAATGTTGGCCAGCGGCCCGTTATCCCTCATGTCTATGGAGGTTTCATACCCGGTGAGCGAGAGGCCTGTGATGGTGGCGCCGGACTCTTTCTTGAACTGCAGGGCGGTCCCGCCTTCGGTAGAGATGGCCGTAAAGTTGACAATCGTCGGGTTTCCGTTGACCCCGTCGGCTTCAACAGCGGTAGAGAAGCCATCAATGGTATGCAGGACGAAGGTATTAGTGATGGTTCCGTTCCAGCCTTCGGTCCAGTCTACGGCGTCATCCTCGTTGTTTTCCAGGTACAGGTTGGTGATACTGGCGGTGCCTCCAAAGAATTCCACCCCATCATCGGTGCCATTGAGAATGGCGATATCGCTTATGCTGGTCCCGCTTCCCACGGCATACAGGGAAAGACCGTTGTACTGGGATTCCGAATTGATCTGGGCCCCTGCATAATTGATGACCAGGAATTCTATAGACCCTGAACTGTCGTTGTCGTCTGTCCCTCCGTAGATAATACCGCCTACTTCCGCTACGGCATCCACCCCTTCTGTGGTGGTGGCATTACCGGCAATTACCAGTCCGCCCCAGTCACCAGGTGTTTCGTTTAATGAGGTCATGATCACAGGGTTCCCAGAGGTTCCCTGCACGTCGATCATCCCTCCTTTTTGTACTACGATATAGCGGTCTGTCCCTTTCTCAGAGACTATTTTCGTACCGGCGGGGATGGTCAGGGTGGCGCCTGCTTCGATACTGAAGACCCCGGTAATGGTATAGGTTTCTGTCGGGTCCAGGGTTCGGTCCTCATCAAGGCTGCCATTCAGGTTGGTCTGTTCTGTCACGCAAGAATTCGGGCAGCTACCTCCGCAGTCTACCCCGGTTTCGGAACCGTTCTTAATACCGTCCGTACAACTGGCCTGGGGCGTGGGGTCTACGGTGGTGTCATCACTGCTGCAGGCCGTAAAAACCAGCCCTCCGGCCAACGCCAGGAGTACGCCAAAGTTTGCAATTTTCGTTTTCATAATTGTGGGTGTTTTAAGGGTTAAGTGTATGAAGGTTATTAGAATGAATAATTTATTCCAAGCCGTATTTGAGCGCCGGTGGAATAGGACCTCACGATCTCCTCGGTCTCTATCCCGGTGGTGCTTGGCTTTACCAACTGCGTCCTCTTGATTTCCGGATTCAACAGGTTCCTCCCTATAAGGCGCAAGCGCCAGTGTTTACCAAATTCTTTACTCAGGACGGCATCCAGGACCACAAAGCCCTTTTCTATGATGGCATCGTTGTAAAAGGTTTCGCTTTGGGTCTGGATTTCGGGCGACCCCAGGGCGAAGATTTTGTCGGAAGCATAGTTGGCGGTCAAAGAGGCGTCAAATGCATTTTCCCCGGGGATGCTGAAGTTCAGGCTGGTGTTCAAAATCCAGTCTGAAGCCCCTTGCAGGTCGGTTTCCGTCAATCCCTTGTAACGGAAGGTCCTTATGAAGGTCCCGTCATCGGCCCTTACTTCCTTCAGGTCCTGTGTATGCCACATGCGGGTGGCATTAAAGACCAGGTCCAGGCCAAAGCCACTGGCGCTCCCGTCTTCAAAATCATCCACAGGCCGTAGGAGTTCCAGTTTGGTCTCGGCCTCAACCCCGTATACTTCGGCTTTTTCCCCGGAGTTAAAGAAGGAGAATACGCCTGCGGAACCTCTGTCCTGAACCTTGTTGATAGGATCGGAGATTTCCTTGTAAAAAGCTGCGACAGACACCAATTGCCCGTTGCTTGGGAAATACTCCCACTTAAGGTCGTAGTTCAGGTCTTTTGAAGCATCCAGGTCCGGGTTTCCACGGGTAATCTGCCCGGTTTGCGACACGTACTCAAAAGGCGCGATTTCCTTGAACTCGGGCAGGGTAATGGTACGGCTTACCGCAAAACGCAGGGCGTGCTTGTCGTTGATGTCATATTTGATATTGGCACTTGGGTATACGTTATTGTACTCCTTGTTGCTGACACCCAGCCTTCCCGGGATGTTCCCCACATCGTAGCCCACATCGATCATGTCTTTCTGGTAGCGCAGGCCTACATTGAAATTCCAGCGGTCCAGGCCTACGTTAAAATCGGTGAAGGCAGCCTGCGATTCCAGTTTGCCGTTGTAGAAGTCGGGCCTGAGGATATTTAATTGCAGCAGGCCCGCGTCAAAGTTCGATTGCTGGAAAATACTCCCCAGGTTATCGATGGAAGGTGGGTTGATACTGTTTACGCTGCTTTCTTCGACCCCAACGAACTGGGATACGAAATCACGCTCTTTATTCCGGTAATTCAGCCCCAGGGTGATTTGGAACGACTTGCTGTCCTCGTCAATCAGGCGTATCTGGTCCTTCAAATAACCGTTGTATTCGTTGTCCTCAATGTTCTGTTTGGATTTTCGTTGCTGGAAACCACCGGTACGCCCCAATTGCACAAAATCGCCATCGGGGTCAAAGTTCACTTCGTTCCGGATCCGGTTAGGTTCGGCGGCGTTTACAAAGTTGTAGGCCCCCGCCCATTCCAGGGTGTTGTTTTCCCCCAGCTGGTGGGTTCCCATCAGTTGGCTGACGAGCAGTTTGGTTTGCCGGGTGTTTTGGTCCCTGATGAATTGAAAGAGGCCTTCAGCCGGATCCGTTTCTTCGAAAATGGTGGCTTCCCCGTTGCGCCCACCCTCAAAGACCGATTCGGTCAGGGTGCTTATGAGGAAGGTGCTCGATTTTAGCTTGTGGTTTTCATTGATGAAATAGGTAAGGTCTGCCAAGCCGGAATTGATCACCCTTTTGTTATAGGTGGTGGCATCCG
>MRWG01001755.1_pt1 | contig 12681 bp, 14 predicted proteins | sample 1013341 | NCBI WGS metagenome assembly MRWG01 (sample SAMN06117577, study PRJNA244670) | biofilm metagenome | biome: Water; feature: Cathode Biofilm; material: Biofilm; isolation source: microbial consortium enriched at the cathode of a solar microbial fuel cell | place: USA: District of Columbia ... | reverse complement strand
CGTAAAGGTCGGCTTCGTAGGTCGCGGCCCGCCGCTGGCCGCCGCGCTGCTTGCCCGCTACGCGCCGGAAGGCACGGACCCGGTCCTCGATGCCGCCGCCGGCACCGGCATGGTCGGCGACCTGATCGGGCTGCTCGGTTTCGAGAACATCACCGGCATCGACCTGTCCGACGAGATGCTGAAGGTCGCGGACGCGAAGGGCGTCTACAGCGAGCTCCGCACCATGCGGCTCGGCGACGACCTCGACTTTGCCGACGACCGTTTCGCGGCGACGCTGATCGTCGGCGCGCTGACACCGGGGCACGCACCGGCGTCGTGTCTTTACGAGCTGGTCCGGGTGACGCGCCCGGGCGGGCCGGTGATTTTCTCGGTCCGGGTCGACAACGGCAGCGACGCGCCGTTCCGCCCGGTGATCGAGGAACTGGAGAGCCGGGGGCAGTGGCGGTTCGCCGAGCAGACGCCGGAGATGACCATGATGCCGCTCTCGGAACCGGACAAGTGCCACCGCGTGTGCGTCTACGTGGTTAGCTGATCATCGGCAACCGGTGGATCGTTAGCGGCGCGGTCCCGGCTGAAAGCAGTCGCGGCCGACGGCCGCCACGACCGGGTTATCGCGGGAAAACGTCCTTGTTGATCCAGCAGAAATAGAGAAGCTTGTCGAACGCCTGCCCGTCGGCGCTCAGCGGTAGCATGATTTCGAAGTAGTTGATATCGATCCCGTGCTCGATATTCAGGGGGCCGGAACCGCGGCCGATCAGGCCTTCATCGAGTAGATAACGGGCAAATTCCAGATCGTTCCGGGTGATGAGCCGCGCATCCGCCGCCGGCGCGGAGTCCGCGGCGCGAATGATCTTCCCGGTTATATCGTAACCGAGTACCTGCGCCAGCCGCGATCCCCACAGCCGAACCCGGAACACCGCCTCGACCGGGTCGGCCAGATCGTAGACCTGCGACCACCCCCACCAGCCTTCGAGATCCGCAAGCGTGATATCGCGCCAGTCCGGTGCCGGCCGTTCCGGGCCGGCCTTCTCGCGCCACATACGGACGGGACCGGCAAAGATATCGAAGGAGTCCGCCGGTGCGTCGAGCGAGAACGTTTCGTATCGCCAGTACGGGTCGGTTTTCCATTCCACGTTGAGTCCGCCTCACATGAATGGTCGTCAAACGCCTTGATGCAGCGACACCCGATGCATCCATTCCCGACAATAGTGCGGAACTGCGCCGATGCCGTAAACCGCCAACCGTGACGTGTATTTCGAAGGTTTATCCCGCCGCGCCGCTGCCGAACAGGGCGTCCTGTTTGCGCCGCAGCCGCTGCAGCGCCGTCTCCGGCGCCGGTTCGAACATGCTCTCGCTCAGAAGCTCTCCGGCGCCGACGTCGCGGGCCAGGGTGCGTCCGGTCGCCAGGTAATAGGGCACCGGGCCGTCGCCGCTGAGCGTCGCCGCCGGGATCAGTTCCGGTTCCAGGCCTTTGACCTCGTGCTTGTGGATGTTGGTGATCGCCAGCGTCTCGCCCTTCTTGAAATCGCGCCCGGTGCGCGCCACCAGATCGACGCGGGGCTGCGGATCGTGCGCGCCCGTCGGCAGGCCCAGAAGCCCCGCCGCAAGGATCGACACCGGCGCCTCGACGCCCAGCAGGTGCTGCGGCACCGACAGCATGGCGGCCTTGCGGTTGCCGGCCACGACATGGCCTTTCTGTGCCAGCAGGTCCCAGGTCGCCGAATCCTCGCAGCCGACGACGACGAAGACGCCGCCGGCGAAGCTCTGCTCGTCATGGCGGCGGAAGCAGTTGAAGACGTCGATCCGCCCTTCGCCGGTCAGCAGCCCGCCGTCGGCGGCGGGCTGGAAGGCGTCGGCGACCTCGACCGCGCGCAGCAGCGGCGCGTGGAAATCGGCGCGGTCCGGCATCAGCCCGGTGGCGTTGGCGACGACGCCCATCTCGCACAAGTCGCTGACCACGTGATCGGGGAAGCCGGCGGCGTGGAGCCGGGCGCGGCGGCGCCCGGTCAACTCCTGCCAGCTCTCGCCGCGCCGTTCCCAGAGCGCGGCCAGGCCGGCACCGGTTTTCTGCTCGCCGCACCAGTTGAGGACGTCGTCGGGTTCGAGTACGAAATCGTACTCGCTCGCCTTGCCGGCCATGCGCACCTCGAGACCCAGCGTGCGGGCCCAGCTCACCAGCCCGATCAGCAGGCTCGGCTGGTCGCCCTCGACCTCGGTGTAGACGACGCCCGCGTCCCGCGCCATGCGGTGCAGGACCGGCCCGACGACGACGGCGGTCTCCTTCGACGCCATGACCACGTGGCGCCCCTTGCCGATCGCCCACGCGGCGATCCCGGCGGCGGCTTCGGGGTGCCCGGTCGCCTCTACCAGCACGTCGAAACCGGGGACATCGGCGCCCGTGATGTCGTCGGTCATGAAAAGGTCATCGGCGGACAGACCGGCGCCGGCGACGGCGTTTTCCATGCGCGGCACGTCCCTGTCGCAGGCGACGGCGATCTCCATGTTGGGCATGGCGCGCGACTGCGCCAGCAGGGTGGCACCGAAATCGCCGACGCCGACCAGGCCGACCCGCACCACCTTGCCGGCGTGCGCCGCGAACAGGGCTTCGTAGTTCATCGAAAATCCTCCCGCCGGGAGGATACCCGCCCCGTCCCGGGGGGCAAGGGGCGCGCGGATGCGGGCCGTGTCACGCTCAAGCACTAAGTACAAACACCAATATATTCTTCCGGTTGAATACATCACTCTCCCCGAACCGGTTCGCGGTAAGGTTGTTTTTGGGGTGCATGAGCATGAAGCAGTACGATTTGTCGTCGCTAGTGGTACTGGTTGCCGAGCGGAACTCGTTTCTCCGTTTGACCATCAAGAGCATCCTGCGCACGCTCAAGGTCGGGCAGATCATCGATGCCAGCGAGATCGAGGATGTCTGGCAATCCTTCCAGAACAACAATCCGGACGTCGTGATCATCGATTGGGCGCCCGGTTACGAAGGGCTGCGGCTGCTGTCGCGCATGCGGCAGGACGCCGAAAGCAATAACATTTTCGTGCCGGTCATCATTACGACGTCGATGACGGAATACGCGAACGTGGTCATGGCGCGCGACAGCGGGACGACGGATTTTCTCGCCAAGCCGTATTCGCCGAAAACGATTTATCAGCATTTGTGCAAACTCATCGACTTGAAAAAATCGTTCGTGAGGACGGCGGATTTCTTCGGTCCGGACCGCAGGTCCAGAGCCATCGAAACAGCGCAGCGGAGACGTGCGAGCGACCTATGCATGGCCTGACTGCGGCAGCCACACGCACAGCCCCGGATTTCTTTCCAGAGCTATAACCGCCGCCTAGATGCTGTCCCCCTTCCTCGGGTTGAAGACCTTGGGCGGCATCGCGGGGGGCAGTTTCTGCGGCGGCAGCGGCGGCGGGACGATCTCGACGTTCAGGTCCCCCCATTCGTCCATGGAGCGGCGGTAGAACGGCTCCTTGAGGAGGATCGTCGAGTTCTTGCGGACCGCGTCGTCGACCGCGTCCTCGAGCTTCTCGGCGAGGCGGATGTTCCACGGGATCTCGTAGGCGCGGGGTTCGACGTCGCCCGGCATCCTGAGCCAGAGATAGATCGTGCGGCCCTCGTCGAAGCTGACGCTCAGCACCTGCGCCGTGTCCTGCGACCGCTCGAACCATTCGAAGCTGACCGGCTTGGGCCGGCTGAGCATCTCCAGCGACTGCACGTAGGCAATGGGCAGGAACAGCACCGCGACAATGAGTGCCGCGATCCTGACCGGCGTCGGGCGCGGCGCCCAGATCGCCAGCGCCGCCAGGCCGGCGGCGATGACGGCGGCGGCGGCGAAGATGTAGATCAGGATATCCATGACTCGGTTTCCTTCCTGGCCTTGCTCTTTTCCTCGTCCTTCGAGACGCCCCGGATCAGGTCCGGGGCTCCTCAGGATGAGGAAAAGCAAGCATGCCCCTAGTTGCCCATGACCCCCTGGCCGGTGATCAGCGGCCGGCGCAGGGTCGAGACGCTGCCGTCGACGAGGTCGCCGACGTCGGTCAGGCGGAACCGGAACGCCGTTTCCTCCTGGCCGCGATGGCGCAGTTCCAGGTCCGTCGACAAAATCTGGTGCGCCTCGTCGAACTGCTTGCGGACGCTGACCGTGACGTTGACCGGCACCGTCCGGTCCGGCGGCGCGGGGCCGTACATGTGCACGTTGACGATGTACTCGCCGGCCGGGATGCCGCGCGAATAGCTGATCTCGAAATTCTCGTTGGTGGCGTCTCCCTCGCTGCCGAGGTCGTCGCGCAGCAGGTTGAAGGTCTGCCCGCCCTGGTTCCAGAATCCGACCGGCAGTTCGTCCGGGGCCTGCACCCACAGGTCGACGTCGGCGGCGATGTCGGACGGCCAGTGCATCTCGACGATGACGTTGCCGGGCGCCTTCTGGTCCTCGGTGCGTTTTTTCTCCGGCACCACGTGCGGCAACAGCATGATGACCATGGCGACGAAGCCGATCAGCGCCAGCAGGATGACGTCGCGGAAGACGGTCCCCGCGGCGTCGTCGTCCAGTTCATCCAGCCCTTCCACGGGCCTCTCCGAGCTCGACGGTGGCGGTGATCAGGTCGACCGCGCCGGTCACCAGGATCCGGTACGATATGGTCAGCCACGTATAGAGGATGGCGCCGGTGAGCGTGGTGTAGAGCGCCACCGACATGCCGCTGATCAGGGTCGCCACCATGGCGGCGACGTTCTCGGCCTTGCCGGCGCTTTCCGGCTCGACCCCCGAGAGCGCGATGATGAAGCCGATCACCGTGCCGATCAGCCCCAGGAACACCAGCGCGTTGGCGATGTGCCGCACGATCGCGACCCGGTTGGTGATCTTGAGGCGAAACCCGTCGGCCAGCATCTGCCGGCTTTGCGGTGCCGCACCGGCGACGTCGGCGAGGTAACGCCCGGCCCAGCTTTCCGGTTCGGGGCGGCCGGCCTTGACGCCGTTCAGTTCGATGCTGTGCGTCCACACCCGGTGCGCGCAGATGGCGAGACCGTAGAGGAACACCAGGAAGATCAGCGCCGAGAGTTCCCAGAACTTTTCATTGAGGATGCCGTCGAGCCAGCCCTGCAGCCAGGCGGCGGCGAGCATTGCCGCGGCGACGGCGTTGATCAGCACGAAGCGGACAACCAGGAGGTAACGGTGCTGCATGCGGGGGTTCCGTGTTCAGTCAGACAGAACGCCAATCTACCACCCGCTCATGCGGTGCGCTAGCGGATGCGTGCCGCGCGGTATCAACGTTTTCGTGAGGGGGCTGGAATCCATGCCGTTACGTCGTCGTCACCCCGGCGAAGGCCGGGGGCCAGGGCTGCAAGACCGACGTCAACTTGGCCAGACGCTACAGGTCGCTCTGGATTGCGGCCTGCGCCGGAATGACAGGTAAAGCGGTAAAGACGGCGCGTCCGGGGGTGACGCGATGCGGTGCGCCGAGGCGGGGGTGCTAGCCGAGGCTTGCCGCGAAACCCGACAGGAACGTGCGCAGCGCGTCGCGGGTTTTGTCGTCCGTCAGGTTGCCGCCGTCATCGAAAACCTGCCCGGCGCGGGACACCATGAGCCGGCCTTCGAACCAGGGCCGCGTGCCGAGCGTGCGCAGCACCGGCAGCCAGTGCGCCTGCGCCATCGTCGTGCCGAAGCCGCCCGGCGAGGCGCCGATGACCGTCACCGGTTTCCCCTTGAAGTAATTGAGGCCGTCGCCGCGCGACATCCAGTCGATGGCGTTCTTGAACACGCCCGGAATGCCGTTGTTGTATTCCGGCGTCACCAGCAGCAGCGCGTCGGCGTCGGCGAGTTGCGCCTGGAGTGCCTGAACCGCATCGGGCAGGCCGTTCGCGGCTTCGTCGTCGCCGTCGTACAGCGGCACACCGGCAATCGTGCCGATTGTGATGGAAAGCCCTTTCGGACTTTCCTCGGCCGCGGCGCGCAGCTGTCCGGCATTGAAGGACCCTTTGCGCAGGCTGCCTGCGAGACCGAGAACATTCGCCATAGGAAGCTCCTTTGACCGTTGGCAAGCCGGGACCGTTCTGACGGTTACAAACTAAACCAGGAACCGCGCCCGCAAAAACGGGAAAATCCCGGCAGTTCAACGGGCGGCGACACGTTTTCGTGAGGGCCGCGTACGACACCGGTGTTCCGGCCGGGCTTTGCATAACCCGCCGCGTCATGTTTCGATTTCGCACGGTTCAACGCACAGACCAACCGGAGGAAGGAATGTTTTCGACCGTATGGAGAGGTTTTCTGAAATGCCTTGGCCTCTCGCTTTTTTTCGTCGTCTCGGGGTGCGTCACGGGCAATCTCTCTTCGCCCGAGCATCTGGAAGCCGCGATGAACAAGGCGCGCATCAACGTCCCGGATGATTCGGGGGCGGGCTGGTCATGCTCGGGCTATTACGAGATGTTCAAGGAATTCGACTGCGCATCCCAGTTCACGAAAAAGGTGCCCGTCGTCATCCATGCGCATGGATGCAAGGGCTTCAATCATAGCGATGAAACGGCGATGGACGTGTACAAAGAGATGGGATACGCGGTCATCGCGCCCAACAGCTTTGCGCTCGGCCGGTCCGATTCATGTTACCAGGGGAACATGGCGCGGACCGCGGAGATCGACCACGCGCTCCGGTTCGCGCTTTCCCAGGACTGGGTGGATACGTCCACGATCGTCGTTTCCGGTTTCAGCGAAGGCGGTCTGAATGCCGCCATCTATGACTCGCCTCTTCTCGCCGCGAAAATCGTCATGGGGTACGGCTGCCACCGTGGCGGCAATATGTCGGTAAAAACCCTGAACATCGTCGGTCTTGCCGATGCCGTCGTCGGCAACGAGGTTTGCCTGGGCGCGGCGAAGATTTTCAGATCGGACAGCGGACACCACGTCTTTGTCGATCCGGAGAGCGCCGAGGTGATCAGGGCATTTCTGCGGGCTTTATGACGCCGCGCGGCGGCGCGTTTCGAAGGATGTGGTGCCGGTAATCCGCTACGCCGCCGAGCGGTCCTTGCGCTTGTCGCGCTCCCACGGCGGCACCTTGCCGAACTGCACCGCCAGGAAGTCGACGAAGGCGCGCACGTTGGGCGAGAGGTTGCGGCGGTTTGGGTAGATGGCGAGAACGTCCGACGCGTCCTCGGCGTAGTCCGGCAGCACCCGCACCAGCCGCCCGTCGTCGAGCGCATCGTTGGCGAGGTAGGTCGACAGCTTGGCGATGCCGAGCCCGTCGAGGGCGCCGTGAAACAGGGCGTCCGAGCTGTTGGTCTCGAAGTTGCCGGTAATGCGCCGGGACACTTTCGAGTGCCCGTCGTTCATCACCCAGTTGTTGAACTTCTCGACGGTCGAGAGCCGGAGGCAGTTGTGATCGGCGAGATCCTCGGGCGTCATCGGCTCGCCAAAGGCGCGGATGTAGTCCGGCGCGGCGCAGAAGATGCGCTGGTTCGAGGCGAGCTTCCTCGCCACCATCGAGGTATCCGAGATCTGCTCGGTGAAGCGGATCGCGACGTCGATGTTCTCGCCGATCAGGTCGATCTCGCGGTCGGTGAGCTCGATCGACAGCTTGAGGTCCCGGTTGTCGGCCAGGAACGCGGGCAGGATCGGCAGGATTTGCGCTTTCGCGAAGGCGGACGTGGCGGAAATCCGGAGCGTGCCCTGGGGATGGTCGAGCCGGGTCGCGACCAGCGCCTCGGCGTCCTCGACGCTGCGTGCGATCTCGGCGCAGCGGGCGTGGAACTCGCGCCCGACATCTGTCAGCGACACGCGCCGGGTCGAGCGGTTTAGGAGCCGCGCGCCGAGCCGGTCCTCGAGGTTGCCGATCTGCCGGCTGACCGCCGACGGCGTCAGGCCGAGCGTCCGCGCGGCCGCCGAAAACCCCCCGGTGTCGACGACTTTCGCGAATAGAATCATCTGGTTGGCGATATCCATGACAGCTCCGTGTACATGTGCGCCGGACGCAAAGGCGTTGTGATCAACGAGGGGATTCCGGCGACTCCCGACCTCGATTATATTGCAATGCAACAACTGATGTTGCAACGCAATATCAGAGGAAATTCTGATCACAGGAGTTTTACAGATGAAACCGATCATCGGCGGCATCGCCTACAAGGAGCTCACGCCCGAAGAGATTGCGCGTTTCACCCGCGAAGCGGAGGAAATGCGCGCCGAAGCCATCCGCAACATGTTCGGTGCCGCGTTTCGCGCCCTGGCTCAGGCGTTGGTGCACGCGGGGCACGGCTTTCGCGCCCTCGTCGCGAACCCGGGCAGCCACCCCGCCGCCAAGCCGCACTGAGGCGAAGACCGGAAAGGCGCCGGAGGCCGGAGACACGGCCCCGCCCAAGCTCTATCTCCCCAGGCGCCGCCACCGGAAGAACCGCCTCAATCTGGCGCTTCAGGGTGGCGGCGCTCACGGGGCCTTCACGTGGGGCGTGCTCGACCGGCTGCTTGAACTGAACGAGCATCGGATCGACGGCATCAGCGGCACGTCCGCGGGCGCCGTCAACGCGGTGGCGCTGGCCGCCGGCCTCATGGAAGCGGGCGCCGACGGCGCGCGTAAAAAGCTCGATCAGGTGTGGCGCGCCGTCAACGCGTCGCACGGCTACATGCCGGTGGCGCGCTACCTGGATACGCAGCCGGACACGGCGCCGCCGCAGTCCGGGCCGACGCCGGCGCATATTTTCATCCGCGCCGTGTCGCGCGTGATGTCGCCCTATGAATTCAATCCGCTCGATATCGATCCGCTCAGGCGCATTCTCGACGACCTGATCGATTTCGACGGGCTCCGCCGGCACGCGCCGGTGCGGCTGTTCATCAACGCGACCGAGGCGCGCACCGGGCGCGGGCGTATCTTCACCGCGGGCGAGGTCACGCTCGACTCGGTGCTGGCGTCGGCGTGCCTGCCTATCTACCGCCACGCCGTCCGCATCGGCGGGCGCTATTACTGGGACGGCGGCTATTCGGCGAACCCGCCGCTGCTGCCGCTGATCGAGCACTGCGAGGCCGCCGACACGATGATCGTGCGTCTGACGCCGGACAACGGCGCCGAAGTGCCGACGGGGGCGAAGGCCATCCAGGGCAACGTCAACAGGATCATGTTCTCGCAGCCGCTCCGCAAGGAGGTCGAACTGATCGAAACCGTGCGCCGCATGGCCAACGGGTATTCCGTGCAGGCGGGTTCTCTGACGGACCCGCTGGCGCTCAGGATGCTGGGCCACCGTTTCCACATGCTCGACGGCGCGCGCTACACCGGCGAGCTGCATCCCGACAGCCATCTTGAGCCGCACTGGGACGTGCTGGCGTACCTCAACCAGCGCGGCCGCACGGCGACCACCAACTGGCTTCGGCGGCACAAAAAGTCGCTCGGGCAGAAATCGACGGTCGATCTGGCGAAGAAGTTTCTGTGAGGACGTGGGTGGCACCGGACAAAACTGACCGTCATCCCGGACGCGGATTTCCCCCGAGCGGGAGCGAGGCCGGGAAAGCCAGCGATCCGGGACCTATCAACGGATTTCAGCCTGCGTCGACCATGGGTCCCGGGTCATAACCCTCGCGCGCGAAGCCTGACGGCTTCCGCTCGGGTAATGCCCGGGATGACGGTTCAACAATTGTCGGGTGCCGGCCTACTGCCCCGCCAGCCGCGCCCAGTCGTCGGGATCGAGCTGGCCGATGACGCGGAAGCCGTGCTCGGCCGCCGGGTCGGCCATAATGATCACGGCGCCGCCTTCGCCCGGATAGGCGCCGGTCGCGGCGCGCGACAGGTTGCCGTGCGCGGCGATCACCCGGTTGGCGCCCTCGGGCGGCGGTTTCGCGATGATGGCGCGGTAGGCACCGACCGCCGCGTCGCGGCCGCCGACGTATTCGGCGGCGCGCAGGTTCATGATGTCCGGCGTTGTCGTGACCGGGCCGACGTCCAGCAGTTCCGCGGTTTCGACGGCGCGGCAGTACTCGCTCGACAGTACCTCGCCGACCGGGATTTTCAGCGCCTGCATCGCCTCGCCGACGCGTTTCGCCGTCGCCCGGCCCGCGTCCGACAACTGCCGCATCCGCGTGTCGTCGCAGCTTCGCCAGTCGCCCGCTTTGCCGACCCGGTCCGGCTGCGACCAGTCGGTGGCGGCATGGCGGAAATAGATGGTGTAGCCGCCGCCGCGCAGTTTTTCGACGAGCTCGGATTGCGACGGGCCGGCGGCCAAGACGGCGCCCGGCGTCAGGGCCAGCAGACACAGGAAGACGAAAAGGCGGATGAGCATCGGCATGTCCTCGTCGGGCGTCATCGGGATGGCGTCTTCAAGACGTTGGGGTACGGCCGTGCATTATCAATACGTAATCAATACGTACCCGTATCTTCATTCCGGACGCGGCTTTGACCTATGTCAACGCGGGGCCGCGCCGGCGTGTTACGGTCGGCATGCGGTTTCCTGCAGGTCGTGGGGTGCCGTTCGCCTGTCCGCTACGGGTGCGGGCCTTTCGGGAGCCGGGATCTGGACATGTCTATCGGGAGACCTGCCGCAACCGTCGGGACGACGGCCGTCGAAATCGACGTCGAGGGCCTCACCAAGGCGTTCGGCGAGCACCGGGTGCTCGAGGGCGTCGACCTGCGGGTGTGCCGGGGTGAGATCGTCGCCATCGTCGGCGGGTCCGGCTGCGGCAAGACGGTGCTGCTGAACCACATCCTCGGCCAGTTGGCGCCGGACAGCGGGCGGATTCGGGTCGCCGACCATACCCGGGCCGGTGCGCCGCTGGTCGATCTCGCGCAACTCGACGAACGGGAACGGGACGCCCTGCACACGCACTGGGGCGTCGTGTTCCAGCGCAACGCGCTATTCTCGGGCACCGTCTATACGAATTTCGCGCTCTGGCTCGCCGAGGTCCGGAACCTGGAGGAAGCGGAAATCGAGCCGATCGCGCGGCACGCGCTGACGGCGGTCGGCCTGCCGGCCGACGACGGCTTCATGGACGGCGCTGTCGACAGCCTGTCCGGCGGCATGGCGAAGCGGCTCGCCATCGCCCGCGCGCTGTCGATGGACCCCAACGTGATCTTCTACGACGAGCCGACGACGGGCCTCGACCCGACCAGCGCGGCGCAGGTGCAGGGCCTGATCTACGAGACCCACATCGAGGCGGCATCGGGCGGTGCCCGGCGGACGACGCTGATCATCACCCACGACAAGGACCTGCTGATCCGGCTCAAGCCGCGCGTCGTCATGCTGCACGAGGGAGGCGTTCACTTCGATGGTCCCTATGATGCCTTTGCGGCCGCGGCCTCTCCCGTGATCCGCCCCTACTTCGACCTCATGCCGGCCTTGCACCAGCGGGTTCGTTCGGTCGGGTGAAAGGGGGGGGGAAGGGCGCAGGGATGCGCGCACCCTCCGCCTTAGAAATGAAAACAGTCGACCGCGATCCACCATTCGCGCTGATGCGGCTTGAGCGAGCCGAGATAGACCGCGCCGTCCTCGAGCGCGGCGCGCGGCGCCTCGACGCCTGGTACCATGCCGACCTGGATGGTGGTGACGCAGATCGCGTTGTTTCGGGTCAGCGCGAACACGTGCCGGCCGTGTTTCGATCTGCCCTTGAAGCGCTCGGTCTGCGCGGTGGCGCGCCAGCCGGCCTCGGTCAGCGCGCCCTTCACGTAACCCTGCATGTCCTTGAGCGTGCGGATCCGCTCGTTCTCGATGTGCACGCCGGTGCCGACGGCGACGAGGCGGCACAGCGTGCCCTCTATTTTTTCCTCGTTGTCCGGGAACGGCATCTCGATCTGGCGGAAGCCGGGCGCGATCGGCACGTAGAGCTCCAGCGTCTGGCGCACTTCCTTGCATTCGGCGCCCGGCAGCGCGACTACGGTCTCCGCCGTCGCCGCACCGGTTGCGAGCAGAACGAGACCTGCAAGCGCCGCCGCCCGGACGATGCTTTTGAAGATGGTCGGGCGGGCGGACACCGGATGCCGCCTACTGGATGACGATGTTGGGCTGGCGGCGTGCACCGCCGGTGGCTTTCTCGATGCTGGCCCAGACCTTGTCGGCGATGGCGCGGTAGTTGATCGCGCTCTGGCTGTCGGGGGCGGCGACCGTGATCGGGGTGCCCTTGTCCGACATCTCGCGGATGTCGATCTCGATCGGCACCTCGCCGAGGAAGTCGACGCCGAGGCGCTCGGCCTCGCGCTTGGCGCCGCCGTGGCCGAAGATGTCGTACTTCTTGCCGTTGTCGGGGCACAGGAAGTAGCTCATGTTCTCGACGATGCCGAACACCGGCACGTCGACCTTGCGGAACATGTTGAGGCCCTTGCGCGCGTCGAGGAGCGCGATGTCCTGCGGCGTCGACACGATGACCGCACCCGTCAGCGGCACCCGCTGCGCCATGGTGAGCTGCGCATCGCCGGTGCCCGGCGGCATGTCGACCACCAGCACGTCGAGCTCGCCCCAGTTGACGTCGCGCATCATCTGTTCGAGTGCCGACTGCACCATCGGGCCGCGCCAGATCATCGGCGTTTCCTCGTCGATCATGAAGCCGATCGACATGACTTTCACGCCGTAGTTCTCCATCGGATCGAGGGTCTTGCCGTCGGCGGAGTTGGGACGCCCGGAAATGCCCATCATGCGCGGCATCGAGGGGCCGTAGATGTCGGCGTCGAGAATCCCGACCGAGTGGCCGCCGGCGGCAAGGCCCATGGCGATGTTGATCG